>OFFO01000001.1_pt1 | contig 360237 bp, 316 predicted proteins | sample 1521441 | NCBI WGS metagenome assembly OFFO01 (sample SAMEA3504097, study PRJEB24116) | mouse gut metagenome | biome: mouse gut; feature: mouse-associated habitat; material: faeces | place: Denmark | collected 2011
TAACAATAAAAATTCCTTGAATTTTTAAGGAAAATCACTTGACAATATAGGGAGGGAATTATGGCAGAACCATACAATCACAGAGAAGTAGAATTAAAATGGCAGGGAATATGGGATAAGGAGAAAGCGTTTGCAACTTCGAACGACTATTCCAAACCCAAATATTATGCCCTTGTAGAGTTTCCTTATCCTTCGGGACAGGGGCTTCATGTAGGGCATCCGAGACCGTATACGGCGTTGGATATCGTAGCAAGAAAAAGAAGAATGCAGGGATATAACGTACTTTATCCTATGGGATGGGACGCTTTCGGACTGCCTACGGAAAACTATGCGATCAAAAATCATATCCATCCGAAGATTGTGACCAAAAACAATGTAGAACGTTTTAAAGGGCAGCTCCATGCGCTTGGCTATTCTTTCGATTGGGAAAGGGAAGTCAATACCACTGATCCGAATTATTATAAGTGGACACAGTGGATCTTTCTGAAATTATTTAAAGCGGGCCTTGCCTATAAGAGCGAAATGCCGATCAATTGGTGTACTTCCTGTAAAGTAGGCCTTGCCAACGAGGAAGTGGTAAACGGCGTGTGCGAGCGCTGCGGCGCGGAAGTAGTCCGTAAGGTAAAAAGCCAGTGGATGTTAAAAATCACGGAATATGCGGATAAACTGATACAAGATCTGGATACGGTGGATTATATTGAGAGAGTGAAAGTATCGCAGAAAAATTGGATCGGTAAATCAGAAGGAGCGGAAGTAGACTTTTGTATTCAGGGAAAAGAAGATAAATTGAGGATTTATACCACAAGGCCGGATACTTTGTTCGGTGCTACTTATATGGTAGTTTCTCCGGAACATCCGCTGATCGACAAATATAAAGAAGAGATCGGAAACTGGGACGAGATAGAAGCATATCGGGATATGGCAAGTAAAAAGTCAGATTTTGAGCGTACCGAGCTGGCAAAAGAAAAGACCGGCGTGGAGATTGACGGGTTACGCGCCGTCAATCCGGTAAACGGGAAAGAAATTCCAATCTGGATCTCCGATTATGTTCTTATGACTTACGGAACCGGCGCAATCATGGCAGTTCCGGCGCATGATGAAAGAGACTGGGAATTTGCGAAAAAGTTCGGCCTTCCGATCATCGAAGTAGTGGAGGGAAGCCCGGTCAGCGTAGAAGAAGCCGTATATTCGGATGTAGCTACGGGAAAACTGGTAAATTCCGAATTTTTAAACGGATTATCCGTTGCCGATGCAAAGAAAAAGATCGTGGAATTTTTGGAAGAAAAGAAGATCGGAACGAAAAAGACCAACTTTAAATTAAGGGATTGGGTATTTTCAAGACAAAGATACTGGGGAGAACCGATTCCGATCGTACAATGTGAAAAATGCGGGTTCGTGCCTTTGGAAGAAAGCGAGCTGCCGTTAGAACTTCCTGAAGTGGAAAGTTATATGCCCACCGATAACGGGGAATCGCCTTTGGCGGCAATGACCGACTGGGTCAATACTACCTGCCCATGCTGCGGCGGGCCGGCAAAGAGAGAAACAGATACGATGCCTCAGTGGGCGGGATCGTCCTGGTATTTCTTAAGATATACTGATCCTGATAACAAAGAAGCGCTGGCAAGTAAAGAGGCCCTTTCGTACTGGCTTCCGGTAGACTGGTATAACGGCGGTATGGAGCATACTACGCTGCATTTGCTCTATTCCCGTTTTTGGCATAAATTTTTATATGATCAGGGCGTTGTACCTTGTCCGGAACCGTATCAGAAGAGAACTTCCCACGGAATGATTTTAGGGTCTAACGGGGAAAAAATGTCAAAGTCCAGAGGAAACGTGGTAAATCCGGACGACATTGTGATGGATTACGGTGCAGATACGCTCCGTACCTATGAAATGTTTATCGGCGCTTTTGATTTAAGTGCGTCATGGTCGGAAGACGGGGTGAAAGGCTGCCGGAGGTTCCTTGAGAGAGTATGGAAACTGCAGGATATCCTTACGGACGGAGACGCTTATTCCGAAGATCTGGAAACCAAAATGCATCAGACCGTGAAAAAAGTAAGTTCCGATTTTGAGAATCTGAAATATAATACGGCGATTGCGGCAATGATGTCTCTGGTCAATGAGTTTTATAAGAAAAATGCGGTAAACCATGCCGAGTTTCAGACACTGCTTACCCTGCTCAACCCGGTAGCGCCCCATATTACGGAGGAATTATGGGAGAGAACAGGATATGCCGGTAAAGTATACCAAACCGAATGGCCTGCGTTTGACGAGGCGAAAACGGTAGAATCGACCGTGGAGATCGCAGTGCAGATCAATGGCAAAATGCGCGCGACGATCAGGGTTCCCAAAGATATGGAAAAAGATGCCGCCATTGCCGCAGGAAAAGAAGCCTTGGGAGAAAAATTATCGGGGAATATTGTAAAAGAGATTTATGTCCCAGGAAGGATTGTCAACATTGTCGTAAAATAATGCGGCGACAGGGAGCGTTCTGTTATTATCTTACCTTAACGATTTGTCTTCGGTATTCATTTGGCAGCGCGGTATGGAACTTGTCGGTAGCCACTGCATCATATACATGGGATGCGAAAATATCACTGTTTAACATACGGACAGCGTAATCGGAGTTTTTAAGAACGTCTTTTGCGTCCGCGAGTTTGGAGATGAGCGGCAGAGAGGCGTTCTTTTTCATGACGTTCAAAAGCTCGGCGGCGCTTTGCTTAAGCCCCAGAATCCTTGCGTAATAAACATAGTCGTCGGCTATGAACTGGCTGAGCGTATCCTTTTTTATGTCAAGCAGGATGTGAAGCAGACAGCGGCTGATCCGGGTGTAGGTCATGTCTTTGGAATTCAATAATCCGCAAAAGTCCTGAAATCCGGTATAGGACTCCAGATTTTTCAAGATTTTATCCGACAGGTCGTCGTTGACGTCTACGAAGTCCGTATAGCCGCTGTTCCCGTACAGCAGCAGTTTATATTTCAAAAGCAGGGAAAGATCCTGCTGATAGATCGGATAATTGACATGGAAGTGTTCTTCCATGATCTGGTATACGTTGGAAGGTATCTTGTTTGCAATCAACAATAAATTGTCCCTTTGCTCCAGAGAATGCCGGATGGCAACGGCGGAGCTGGTTGCCTGTAAGAGAGAAGTGTCATGGTAATCGCTGCCGGTTCTTAAGCTGGCGACCGGAGTAACGGAACTGTTACGGCGGAGCAGGGCTTTTATGTATTCGATCCCCAGAATGTTATTGGGAGAGGACAGCACATCCATATGCCCGGCAAGTTCCTTATGGACGGCGGCAAGGGCATTGTTGCGGGCGACGGGATAGGAAAGTCCGTCCCTTACATTATTTTTCAGGGCTTCTGAAAATGCGGAAGACTCTTCCGAGAGAATCTCCGCAAACGTTTTCAGAATCGAAATATCGCCGCACTCGCTGCCGAAACAGACGGCGTCAACAATACCCAGACGATCCAAAAGAGAAACCGCTCCCGCGGCAAAATTTTCCGCGCTGCTTACGGCATAATAAACGGGAAGTTCGATCACAAGATCAGCGCCGTTTAACAAAGCCATCTTCGTCCGCGCGTATTTGTCTATCATGGCCGGATCGCCGCGTTGGACGAAGTTCCCGCTCATAACGACGATACAGTAGTCCGCGCCGGTTAATTTTTTTGCGTCTTCTATGTGAACTTTATGTCCGTTGTGAAACGGATTATATTCTGCGATGATACCAACTACTTTCATAAAAAATCCTCCCGGGTCAATCGTTAATGCTGGTGCTCCATTTACCGATTAACTACACATTTTTGCTTGCCGGAATTCTCCTCTGCTGCGTTGTTTCCGGTCAACGATGCTACCGCATCGCCTCCCTCAAACACCTTGTATAAGGAAATTCCGGACTTCGTAAAAAGTGTGGCCAATTGGAAAATGGAACACCAGTGTGCTGACACATTCTAGTTTAACATTGTTTTTTGTTTCGTACAATCCAAATTATTATCTGGCTTATCTTTTACGGAAATGCCGGCAAAAAACGAACTGGTGATTGTATTTAATTTTGCACAATTTGTAAGAGCTTACATGTTGATAAGACAAACAGTTTCATATATAATAAACTCAGCGAAACAATACGGAACAATAACGATCGGAAATTTCGTATTTCTATGATAGTAAACAAAACGAGCAGAAAGGAGAACTGTCAGTATGGCATATATCGATAGGATTAAAGAACGTGCAAGACAGGATAAAAAAACGATCATACTGCCGGAGTCTACGGATAAAAGGACATTGATCGCGGCAGCCCAGATCCTTCAGGAGGGAATCGCCAATATTATTATGATAGGCAATGAGGAGAAGATTCATGACGGCGCCGGATGGCTGGAAGTGGATCTTACAGGACTTCAGGTAATTAATCCGTCTACCTCCGACAGGCTGGAGGAATACGTCGAGCTTTTATACGAAACAAGAAAGTCAAAGGGCATGACTATGGAAAAGGCGAGGGAGATCTTATTATCCGACTATCTGACTTTCGGCATCGTTATGGTAAAGGCGAACCATGCGGACGGCATGGTGGCGGGAGCCTGCCACTCTACGGCAGATACTCTAAGGCCGGCGCTGCAGATCTTAAAGACTGCGCCGGGTATCAAACTGGTTTCCGGCTTCTTTATTTTAGACGTTCCCAATTGTGATTTCGGAGATAACGGTACTTTCCTTTTTGCGGACTGCGGACTGAATCAGGATCCGACGGCAGAGGAGCTTGCGGCGATTGCAGACACCTCGGCGAAAAGCTTTAAGAGTCTGATCGGTTCGAAGCCGATCATTGCCATGCTTTCCCATTCTACAAAGGGCAGCGCCAAACATGCGCTGGTAGACAAGGTGGTGGAGGCGACAAAGATCGCAAGGGAGGAATATCCGAATCTTATGATTGACGGAGAACTGCAGACGGACGCGGCCTTGGTGCCATCCGTAGCCAAATCCAAAGCGCCCGGTTCCGAAGTGGCGGGGAAAGCCAATGTATTGATATTCCCCAACCTTGACTGCGGTAACATCGGATATAAACTGGTGCAGAGACTGGCGAAAGCCGACGCTTACGGGCCGATGCTGCAGGGGATCGCAAAACCGGTCAACGATCTTTCAAGAGGATGTTCGTGGCAGGACATTGTGGGCGTCGTTGCGTTGACGGCGGTACAGGCTCAGAACATGTAAGGAAAACGGAAATATGCAATGGTAGATTTGCGCCTGTGGGAGCAGATCCAGCCAAGGGGAAAGGGGTATTTTAAAAAATGAACATTTTGGTTATCAACTGCGGAAGTTCATCTCTGAAATTTCAATTGATTGATTCCGGGACGGAAAAGTGGATCGCAAAAGGCCTTTGCGAGAGGATCGGTATTGAAGGAAGCCGGATCACTTATACGCCGGCGGAGGGAGAAAAAGAAGAAACGGTGACGCCAATGCCGGATCATACGGAGGCCATCAGGCTGGTACTTGAAGCGCTTACAAACGAAAAAACGGGCGTGGTAAAGAGCCTGTCGGAGATCAATGCGGTAGGGCACCGCATCGTACATGGCGGAGAAAAATTTGCTTCTTCCACGGTGATCGACGACGAAGTGATGAAGGCGATCGAGGCATGCAACGATTTAGCGCCTCTCCATAATCCGGCAAACCTGATCGGTATCCGCTCCTGCCGGGAATTAATGGATCAGACGCCGATGGTAGCCGTATTTGACACCGCTTTTCACCAGACTATGCCGGCAAAAGCTTATATGTACGGACTCCCTTATGAGTACTATGAGAAGTATAAAGTAAGAAAGTACGGTTTTCACGGGACGAGCCATTCCTATGTGTCTAAGAGGGCGGCGGAGTTTCTTGGCGAAAAATATGAAGATATGAAGATCATTGTGTGTCATTTGGGGAACGGCGCCAGTGTTTCAGCGGTACAGAACGGAAAATGTATCGATACTTCCATGGGACTTACGCCTTTAGAGGGCCTGATCATGGGAACCCGTTCAGGCGATATAGATCCGGCCATTATGGAATTTTTGGCGCATAAAGAGGGCCTTGGTATCGACGAGGTGATGAACATATTAAATAAAAAATCTGGAGTATACGGTCTGTCCGGCAATGTATCTTCTGATTTCCGCGATTTGGAAAAGGCAGCGGGAGAGGGAAATGAAAAAGCGAAGCTTACGTTGGATGCATTTGACTACCGTGTGGCCAAATATATTGGCGCTTATGTGGCGGCGATGAACGGCGTAGACGCGATCTGCTTTACGGCAGGGGTAGGGGAGAACGGCAGTACGACCCGTGAGAGAGTTTGCGCTTACTTAGGATATCTGGGCATTGAACTGGATAAAGAGGCAAATGCAAAACGAGGAGAGGACGTTGTCATTTCTACGCAGGATTCCAAGACAAAGGTCCTTGTAATACCGACCAATGAAGAGCTTGCGATCGCAAGAGAGACAAGTGCGCTCCTGAAAGCATAATGGAAGACCGCCGCCGGAAACCGCGATTATGAACGCGGGATTCCAAAGGTATGTTCTGACGGTTGCATCTAAAGGTCTAAAGGTTTAAAGGTAAAAAACAGTTGCGGATAAACGCAGATTTCAAGTATACTGGAAACTGAGCGGCTGCTTTGGGCGGCTGCTCAGTTTTTTTGATTGGAGTATAGAGTATGGAAACAAAGAATCCTAAGAAAACGGATCACAAAAGAAAAAAGGAGGAAGGGAACCATACGATACGGAGGAAAAGAGCTTATCTGATACTTGCCGTTTTGGGACTTGCACTGGGAATGCTGGGAGTATGGAGATACAGAGGATATGTACGGGAGAAAGAAGCATTAGAATCGGCAAGGCTGCAGGAAAAATGGGAGAGCGGTCTCAGAGCGGCGGAGAAACCGGCGCAAACGGCGCTGAAAGCGCTGGAGGCATGGGTCGAAGTAAAGAGCAGGACAAGGAATGAAGAACTGGTAAGGATGTTACCGCCGGCAGGCATTCAGGAGTTTTTTACAAGAGACGAATATCTTTTCCCTGAAGAAGCACAGCGTCTGATAGAAGAAGGGGAGATTCCTGAAAAGAAAGCGGCGGAAGAAGTTTTAATGATGCTGACGTTGGACGATCTGCCGGAGGAAGGCAGAACCGGCTTTCTGCAAATAAAAAACTGTCTGATCAATGAAGAAAATACGGCGAAAGTGAAAGTGGACTTCAACGTTCCTTATGTACCGGTTTCCGATGATGATTATTACTATCTGTTTGAACTGGCTCCTTATGAAACAGAGCATGGAAACGAATATGTGGATAAAGTCAGTAAGTGGAAAAAGGATGCGTTTTTTTCTTTTAATCTTAATTATGACAGCCTTTCTTCCAGATTGTGTTCCAAGTTTGTGGCCGCGGTCCTGATAGACGGTCAGTATGTGGATGTCAGCAGGGGGCATTACATCACGAATCCCGAAGCGGTTGCGAAATATACGGGGGCAAGGACGGATGCGGCTTCTATAAAAGGGCTGATCGTGGATCCGGCGAAACTGTCCGGCGGGGAGATCGAGGATCTGGGCGTAAAATATGCGGCATACAATATTCCGATAGGATATATTCTGGGAGAAACTTCAAATGCCATTTATCCTACGGTGCATTATACTTATAACGGAAAAACTTATGCTTTCAACGGACAGCGTATCGCAGAATTTGATCTTGTTTTTTCTTCTCTGAGCAAAAAGGGCGTGGTCACGACGGTGGTTCTTCTAAATGACAGAAACGGCGCCTATCCGCAGCTTATACATCCTGACGCCGGCGGGGGAAACGCGCCTTATTATATGTTTAACGCGGCGGAAGAAACAGGATGCGAATATTTGGAGGCGGTAGCGACCTTTTTGGCGAACCGCTATTCCGGATCGAAAAGAGGAAAGATTTCTAATTGGGTGATCGGAAACGAGATCAACGCAAGAGCGGCATGGAATTATATGGATTATACTTCCGTAGAAGAGTATGCCAAGGCGTATGCGGATGCGTTCCGTATTTTTTATAACGGGATCAAAAGCGTCAATGCGGATGCGAACATATATATTTCGTTAGACCAGCTTTGGGACAGAAATTTAGATGCGAAAGACGCTTATGATGCAAAGGATGTGCTGGATGCCTTTAATGCGGACATTGCCCTTAGGGGAAATATCGATTGGGGACTGGCCCATCATCCTTATCCGGTGCCGCTTACCTGGCCAAAGTTTTGGGCGATGCCGGCCCGGTATGCGTCGATGAAACTTGTGCAAAATTCAGTGGATACCCCATATATAACGGTGCAGAACATCCATGTGCTGACGGATTATATGCAGAGGAGTGAACTGCTTTCGCCTGACGGGGAGGTGCGGTCCGTTGCGGTCACGGAAGTGGGATTCGGTTCAGATCACGGGGAAGAGCTTCAGGCGGCGGCGTATGCTTACGCCTATAAGATCGCTGCCAATAATCCGCACATCGATATGTTCATATTAAATAAGCAGGCGGATATGGCGGTGGAGATTGCGCAGGGGCTTTCCTTTGGAATCAATCGCAGCAACGGCAGCCATAAGTATATTTATAACGTGTTTAAATACATTGACACGCCTTCGGGAGATGAAATAACGGAATTTGCCAAGTCCCATATCGGGATCTCCAGTTGGAGCGAGGTGATTAAGTAGCGGTATTATGTACTGAAAAACGGCTTATAAACGTACTTGTAACTTTCGAAAAAACCAATCTTGAAAAAGCGCTGCCTAAAGTTATTACGGAAAAGTACGGAAAAGTCGAGAAAAATGTTGACAAACTTTTGGCGGATATGTATAATTTAACAATGTGTGAAACAAAAGCAGTAGCTTTTGACAGGAGTCTGATATGTTGATTAATTTGACTGATGTTTTAACGTCTGAAGGCAAGATGGAAAAAATGCAGGTTCCCATTGAAATGACTTCTTTTTCCAATGGTCTGTCAGAATACAGGATCGTGGAGAAGAGTCCGTTGGATTTTACGTTTACATGCATAGAGCGTGGAAAGGCGGAAATTCATGGAAAAGCGAGTCTCGTCCTGCAAATGGAATGCGACAGATGCTTAAAAGAAGTAAAAAAGAAAATGGAGCTGGATTTTTTTAGGGAAGTGTTTGCACCGGATAAAACGACGGAATATACAGAGGAAGAAGATGACCAGATTTTTATGGAAGGTTATCAGCTAAACGTAGAGGACTTACTTTACAGCGAGATTTTATTAAATCTGCCTACAAAGGTTTTGTGCAGGGAAGATTGCAAAGGAATTTGCAGACAATGCGGAAAAGACCTGAATGAAGGAGAATGTGGGTGCGATACCTTCGTGCCGGATCCCCGTATGGCAGTGATAAAAGATATCTTTAACGAGGATAAGGAGGTGTAACGATGTCTATTTGTCCCAAGAATAAATCTTCTAAAGGCAGAAGAGATAAAAGAAGAGCAAACTGGAAAATGAGTGCTCCGACATTAGTAAAATGCAGCAAGTGCGGTGCTTTAATGATGCCTCACAGAGTATGTAAGGCTTGTGGTTCTTATAATAAAAAAGAGATCATTAGTGCTGACTAATTACAAACAAGTAGAAAAATCAAGGGATCGTGTCAACGGTTCCTTGATTTTCTTTATGCCCAGACCTGTGTGGTACGCCCGACTCCTTTGAGCAGGATTTGGGCAAAAACGGACGCGTCGCAAAATAGGGAATAGGCTGTCAGGGATTTGGCAAAATATATGGAAGCATCAGAAGAAGACCGAGTGGCGGATACGAAAAGGAACATGGAGAGAATATCCGGCACATGAAATTTTATGTTTCATGTAAATGAGGATAAATGAAATGCGGCCTCATGGATAAGCAACCTCAAAATGAAAGTACATATATATAAAATATCATCAGGAGGGCTTTGGTATGTTATATGTCATTTTGGGGATTTTGATTCCTTTTGCAGGCACAACGCTGGGGGCGGCATGCGTCTTCTTTATGCATAGGGAAATGAGGGCGCTTTTGCAAAAATCGTTACTTGGTTTTGCTTCGGGAGTTATGGTAGCGGCAGGGATCTGGTCGTTGCTGATACCGGCGATCGATATGTCAGAATCTATGGGAAGGCTTGCCTTTATCCCGGCGGCGTCCGGATTCGGCGCCGGGATTTTATTTTTGCTCATTATGGATAAGATTACGCCTCATCTTCACTTAAAAAGTGCGACGCCGGAGGGGCCGAAAAGCGCTCTAAAAAAAACGACGATGCTTGTCCTTGCGGTCACTTTACACAATATCCCGGAAGGAATGGCGGTGGGAGTCGCTTTTGCGGGCCTTTTGGCGTCGGGAAGTCCGATCACGATGCCCGGAGCGTTTGCCCTTGCCATGGGGATCGCCATTCAGAACTTTCCGGAAGGCGCTATCATTTCCATGCCTCTTAGGAGCGAGGGAATGGGAAAAGCGAAGTCCTTTCTATACGGGACGCTTTCCGGCATTGTAGAACCGATAGCGGCGCTTGTTACGATTCTGCTTACTTCCGTTACAAGACCCTTGCTGCCTTACCTTCTTTCTTTTGCAGCAGGAGCCATGCTGTATGTGGTCGTGGAGGAATTGATACCGGAGGCGTCCGAAGGCAAGCACTCCGATGTAGGGACGATCGGATTTGCCGTCGGTTTTATCATTATGATGGTCTTGGATGTGGCGCTTGGCTAAAACTCTCTAATTTATTGATTTTCTACCAATTTATTCTTGATTTTTGTATATACCTCTAGTATATTAAAGTAAGGTGTCAAGGTAAAAGAGAAAAAGCTGTTGGCAGCATGGAGGATGGGATATGTCAGAATTGGTGAATGTTGCAGTAGATGCAATGGGAGGCGATAATGCACCGACAGAGATTGTCAAGGGAGCCATAGAGGCTGTGAAAGAGAGCGGCAAGGTTAAGGTTTTTCTCGTAGGAAAAGAAAATCTTATCAAAGAAGAGCTGAAAAAGTATCAGTACGATGAAAAACAGGTCGAGGTCGTTCATGCCGGAGAGGTCATCGAAACGGCGGAACCGCCGGTCATGGCAATCAGGAAAAAGAAAGATTCTTCTATCGTAAAAGCATTGTATTTGGTAAAAGACGGCGTCTGCGACGCTTTTGTGTCGGCAGGAAGCACAGGCGCAACGCTGGTAGGCGGCCAAGTGATCGTAGGAAGGATCAAAGGAGTGGAAAGGCCTCCTCTTGCACCGTTGATCCCTACGGCAAAAGGAGTTTCTCTTTTAATCGACTGCGGTGCCAATGTGGATGCCAGACCGTCCCATCTGGTACAGTTTGCCAAGATGGGTTCCGTCTATATGGAAAGCGTCATGGGCGTAAAAAATCCGAAAGTAGCGATCGTAAATATCGGTGCGGAGGAAGAAAAAGGAAACGCCCTTGTAAAAGAAACTTTTCCGCTCTTAAAATCCTGCCCTGATATTCATTTTACGGGCAGCATTGAGGCGAGGGACATTCCCGAGGGAGCAGCAGATGTGATCGTCTGCGAGGCGTTTGTCGGGAACGTGATCTTAAAAATGTTTGAAGGCGTGGGCGGAGTACTTATCAAAAAGGTCAAAGAGGGAATGATGACTTCCTTTCGGAGTAAGATCGGCGCTTTACTTGTGAAACCCGCTTTAAAAAATACCTTGAAAGCGTTTGATCTGGAAGCTTACGGCGGCGCGCCGTTACTGGGACTGAACGGACTTGTCGTAAAAACGCACGGAAGCAGCAAGGCAATCGAGATTAAAAATTCCGTTCTTCAATGTATTACATTCAAAGAGCAGAATATCAATGATAAAATAAAAGAAAAAATTACTTTAGAGGATTAAGAAAGGGTTGTTAAAAATGGAATTTGAAAAGTTGAAAAAAGTAATTGCAGAGGTTTTGAACGTAGATCCGGAGGAGATTTCGATGGAGTCCACGTTTACGGATGATTTAGGAGCCGATTCTCTGGATGTGTTCCAGATCATCATGGGGATCGAAGAAGAATTTGATATCGAGATTCCTGCTGAAAAGGCGGAGAATATCACGACAGTTGAAGAAGCGGTTGAACTGATCAAAAATGCGGTAAATTAATTAGATTTTGAAGCGTCGCAGCAAGGCGGCGCTTTTTTGTGGAAACGCCGAGGGGAATCGTAACAGGAGGTATAAAAGGGATGAAGACCAGTCCGGAAGAAGAATTGGAAAAGAAGATAGGGTATTGCTTCAACGATATAGGGCTTTTAAAGCAGGCGCTGACGCACAGCTCTTATGCAAACGAACGAAAGATCAACAGATGCAAAAACTACGAAAGACTGGAATTTTTAGGAGATGCGGTTTTGGAGATGGTGTCCAGTGATTTTCTGTTCAGGGAAAATCCTGATATGCCGGAAGGAAGACTGACGCAAATGAGGGCTTCTATGGTGTGCGAGCAGTCTTTGGCGATCTGCGCAAGAGACTTAGAGCTTGGGAAATTCATCTATCTCGGAAAAGGAGAGGCACAGACCGGCGGAAGAGAGAGGGATTCGATCCTTGCCGACGTATGTGAAGCAATCATCGGGGCAATCTATATGGACGGCGGTTTTGAGAAAGCCAAAGAACATGTAAATCGTTTTGTTTTGGCGGATCTGGAGGATAAGCAGCTTTTTCTTGACAGTAAGACGCTGTTACAGGAGATTGCGCAAAAGAGAGCCGAAGAGGCGGATTATAAGCTGGTAGGAGAGACGGGGCCGGAGCATGATAAAATTTTTGAAGTCGAGCTGTGGATCGGCGGAAAAGAGATCAGCAGAGGCAGCGGCAGGACGAAAAAAGCAGCGGAACAGCAGGCGGCGTACGAAGCGGTCCGTATTTTGAAAGATAAGGAATAAAAATCTTTTGGAGCGGAATGGGAGCAGATATGTATTTAAAGAGTATAGAGGTGCATGGATTTAAGTCCTTTGCCAATAAAATCAATTTTCAGTTTCATACGGGTATCACCGGAATCGTAGGGCCGAACGGGAGCGGAAAGAGCAACGTTGCGGACGCGGTGCGGTGGGTGCTTGGGGAGCAGCGGATCAAGCAGCTCCGCGGCGCCTCCATGCAGGACGTTATTTTTTCAGGGACAGAAATGAGGAAACCTTTAGGGTATGCCTATGTAGCGATCACGCTGGATAATTCGGACCATCAGCTTGCGATCGATTATGACGAGGTGACGGTATCCAGACGGTTGTACCGTTCCGGTGAAAGCGAATATATGATCAATGGAACGATCTGCCGGTTAAAAGACGTTAACGAACTTTTTTATGATACGGGTATCGGAAAAGAGGGATATTCCATTATCGGACAGGGACAGATCGATAAGATCTTAAGCGGGAAACCGGAGGAGAGAAGAGAACTTTTTGACGAAGCGGCGGGGATCGTAAAATTCAAACGGAGAAAATACGCCTCCCAAAAAAAACTGGAAGACGAAAAGCAGAATCTTCTCCGTGTGAACGACATCCTTTCGGAATTGGAAAAGCAGGTCGCGCCTTTGGAGAAACAGTCGGAAACGGCCAAGATCTATTTAAAGAAAAAGGAAGAACTGAAAACCCTCGACGTCAATATGTTTTTACTTGAAAACAACAGGCTTCGGGAACAGCTTCAGGGCGTAGAAGAAAAACATGCCATTGCCAGTTCCGACCTTTCGGAAACGAGCAGCCGCTATGAGGGTATCCGGGAAGAATATGAAAAAGTACAGAACGAATTGGAAAGTTTGGACAAGCAGATCGAAGAGGCAAGGGGGAAACTTTCCGATACGGGACTCTTTCGCGGAAAATTGGAAGGCGAGATCAATGTTTTAAAAGAACAGATCCATTCCGCGGAAGGGAATATGGAACACTTAAACAGCAGGTTAAAAAATGTCCAGCATGAGATCGATTTAAAGACGGTAGATAAGGACGGGATTTTGACCGATAAAAAGGAGATCGACGAGCAGGTTGCAGCGCTTCAGGAAACAAGGGACACGGTGAAACTTCAGTTAGAAGAAGTGCAGAAGATGATCGAAGGGTTAAACAATCAAATCGAGGCGGGGAAAAACACGATCATTGACGCTTTAAACCAACGGGCGACCATTAAGTCGCAGCTTGGACGTTTCGATACGATGATGGAGCAGGTCAATATCAGAAAGGCGGAACTGACTTCCAGACTGGTGAGGGCCAAATCGGATGAGGCAGAGCAGTTAGAACAGATCAGGCAGTTAGAAGAGCAGTTTGAAGCGATCAGCAGCGGAATCAAAGAATTAAACGATAAACAGACCGTTTTGGAAGAACGTCTTTCCGGCATGAGAAACGAGCTGTCCGGCAAGGACCAAAAACTTCGGGATATGCAGGTAGTCTATCATCAGGAAAAGGCGAAGCTGGAATCCTTGTCCAATCTGACGGAACGTTATGAAGGATACGGCGGCAGCGTAAAACGGGTCATGGAACAAAAGGAGCAGACGCCGGGGATCGTCGGCGTAGTCGCCGATATCATCAAAGTGGATAAAAAGTATGAAACCGCCATTGAAACGGCGCTCGGCGGCAATATCCAGAATATCGTAACGGACGACGAAGATACGGCAAAAAAGATGATCGCATTTTTAAAGAAGAATAAGGGCGGACGTGCTACCTTTCTGCCGTTGACCAGCATTAAAAACCCGCAGGAATTTAAGACGCCGGAAGTGCTTTCGGAAAAAGGCGTGATCGGTATGGCGGACGCGCTGGTGACCACTGAGAAGAAATACAAAGATGTGGCGAAAGCCATGCTCGGCCGTATCGTCGTGATAGACAATGTGGACAATGCGGTAAAGATCGCCAAAAAGTTTAATTACGGTATCCGCATGGTTACGATAGAAGGAGAGCTTTTGGTACCCGGAGGCGCAATCAGCGGAGGCGCTTTTAAAAATAACAGCAACCTGTTAGGAAGGCGCAGGGAGATCGAAGAATTAGAAGGAAAGGTTAAAAAGCAGCTTGCCGATATCGACGGCCTGCTGGACGACATAGAGAAGACAAAAGAGGAAAGAAACAGGCTCAGAGTAGAGTTAGAAGAGACGAAGGGGCTTTTGCAGGATAAATTTATTGAACAAAATACCGCCCGGTTAAATGTCATTCAGGCGCAGGAGAAAAAATCGGAGGCATTGGCCGGTTTCGATGAACTGAAAGCGGAAGAGCAGGGGCTGGAAAAGCAGATCACCCAGATCAAAGAAGAAAAAGCGGCGGTTATGAAGGAACTTTCAGATTCCGAGCAGTTAGAGAAAAACGTAGAGGTACAGATCTCGGAATTTCAGAGGGAGTTGGAGGAGAAGAGAAAAGAAGAATCGGATAAGACTTCCCAAACTGCCGAATGGGATCTGGAAGTGGAAAAGATGCTCCAAAGGCAGGAATTCCATAAACAGAATTTGGACCGTATCGATGGCGAGATCCTCCGTTTTACCAACGAATTGACGGAGATCAAAGAGGGGATCGAGAAAAGCGGTAACGAAATGCAGTCGAAGAAAGAGTCTATTGCCGAAATCGAGAAAACCATCGTCAGTTCCCATGAAACCCAGTCCGATACGGAAATCCTGTTACAGGAAAGCGTTGCGAGAAGAGAAGAACTGAACGCGGGACAGAAAAACTTTTTTACGCTCCGGGAGGAGATTGCCGAGCGTATGACGGCGCTTGACAAAGAAGTGTATCGTTTAAACGCCCAAAAGGAGAAGCTGGAAGAATCCATTGAGGGACAGATCAATTATATGTGGGACGAGTACGAGATCACGCTTTCAGACGCTTCTGCCCTGCGAAACGAAGAAATGACGGATCTGCCGGCGATGAAACGGGAGAGCGCTTCGTTAAAGGAGCAGATCAGGAAATTGGGCGACGTTAATGTCAATGCAATCGAAGATTATAAAAACCTGATGGAGAGGTATACTTTTTTAAAGACGCAGCATGACGATCTGGTAGAAGCGGAAAAAACTTTGGTGAACATTATAGAAGAATTGGACGCGGCCATGCGCAAGCAGTTTAAAGAAAAATTTGCCGAGATCTGTTCGGAGTTTGATAAGGTATTTAAAGAGCTGTTCGGGGGCGGCAAGGGTACTTTGGAACTGATGGAGGATGAAGATATTTTAGAGGCGGGCATCCGCATCATAGCCCAGCCGCCGGGAAAGAAACTGCAGAATATGATGCAGCTTTCCGGCGGGGAAAAGGCATTGACTGCGATTTCCCTTTTATTCGCCATACAGAATTTAAAGCCTTCTCCATTCTGTCTATTGGATGAAATTGAGGCGGCTTTGGACGATAACAATGTGACCCGGTTCGCCAAGTATTTACATAAGCTGACAAAGCACACCCAGTTCATTGTTATCACCCACAGACGGGGGACGATGGAAAAGGCGGACAGGCTTTACGGTATCACGATGCAGGAGAAGGGCGTGTCTACGTTAGTGAGTGTGAATCTGATCGATAAGGACTTGGAAGATTAGCGGCGGGATGCATGCGCATCTGTAGTCAGGAAAGAAGGGAAACGGGGAATGGGCGAAGAGAAAAAAGGTTTTTTTGGCAGATTAAAAGAAGGGCTTACCAAAACAAGAAATAATATTGTGAAAGGCATCGACGCTGTTTTCAGCGGGTTTTCTTCCATTGACGAGGATTTTTACGAAGAATTGGAAGAAATACTGATCATGGGCGATATCGGCGTTTCCGCGTCGACGCAGATCATAGAACGTTTAAAAAAGCAGGTAAAAGAACAGCATATCAAGGAACCTGCCGCATGTAAAGAATTTTTGATAGAAAGCATCAAAGAACAGATGCAGGTCGGCGAGGCGGAATATGCGTTTGAACAGGAGCAGTCTGTAGTTTTGGTCATCGGGGTGAACGGAGTGGGGAAAACGACTACGGTGGGCAAGCTTGCCGGAAAACTAAAAGCCCAGAACAGGAAAGTGCTGCTTGCGGCAGCGGATACGTTCCGTGCGGCGGCGGGAGAACAGCTTACGGAGTGGGCGAACCGGGCCGGCGTGGATATGATCGGCGGAGCCGAAGGGGCGGATCCGGCCAGCGTGATATTCGACGCGGTGACGGCGGCAAAAGCAAGAAATGTGGACGTGCTTCTTTGCGATACGGCAGGCCGCCTGCATAATAAGAAAAATCTGATGGAAGAGTTGAAGAAAATAAACCGGATCATTGACAGGGAATTTCCGGGAGTACACAGAGAGAACCTGATCGTGCTGGACGGAACGACAGGACAGAACGCGCTGTCTCAGGCAAGACAGTTTGGAGAGGTAACGGATCTGACAGGCATTATCTTAACGAAAATGGACGGTACGGCAAAAGGCGGTATCGCGGTTGCGATCCAGTCGGAGCTGAAAGTTCCGGTCAAATATATCGGTGTGGGAGAAAAGATAGAAGATTTGCAGAAGTTTGACCCGGAAGAATTTGTGAACGCCCTGTTTGATACGGGAGAGGAGGAAGAATGATGGAAGAAATGTTGACTTTGGAAAAATTTGAAGAAGCGTCGGAGGTGGTACAGCGGGTAACGCAGGAGACAAAACTTATCTACAGCGATTATTTCAGCAGACAGACGGAAAATAAAGTATATTTAAAACCTGAAAACATGCAGCTTACCGGCGCCTATAAGTTAAGGGGCGCATATTATAAAACCAGTACCCTTTCAGAAGAGGAGCGGAAAAAAGGACTGATCACGGCTTCGGCAGGAAACCATGCCCAGGGAGTAGCTTATGCGGCAAAGTGTTATGGAGTCAAGGCTACGATCGTCATGCCTACCACTACGCCTTTGATGAAGGTAAACCGTACAAAGAGTTACGGTGCGGAAGTCGTTCTTTACGGAGACGTATATGACGAGGCCTGCGCCCGGGCTTATGAACTGGCCGATGAGCATGGCTATACTTTTATCCATCCTTTTGACGACCTGACGGTGGCTACCGGACAGGGAACCATTGCCATGGAGATCTTTAAGGAACTGCCTTTAGTGGATTATATTCTGGTTCCGATTGGCGGCGGCGGTCTGGCCACGGGGGTTTCCACGCTGGCAAAGCTGCTAAACGCCAATATCAAAGTGATCGGCGTAGAACCTGCGGGGGCTGCTTGTATGCAGGCGTCTTTAAAGGAGAATAAGGTGGTGACCCTTCCCGGCGTGAATACGATTGCGGACGGTACGGCGGTAAAGACCCCCGGTTCCCTGATCTTTCCGTATCTGAAACAGAATCTGGATGACATTATTACCGTACCGGATGAAGATCTTGTAGTATCTTTTTTGGATATGGTGGAAAATCATAAAATGGTAGTGGAAAATTCAGGGCTTCTTGCGGTAGCCGCACTCAAACGCTTAAACGTAAAAAATAAAAAAGTCGTATCTATTCTAAGCGGCGGGAATATGGATATCATTACGATGTCTTCCGTTGTACAGCAGGGCCTTATTTTCAGGGACAGGATCTTTACGGTGTCCGTACTGCTTCCCGATAAACCGGGAGAACTGTCGAGAGTTTCAGATGTGATCGCAAAGAAAAGCGGCAATGTGATCAAATTAGAGCACAACCAGTTCGTTTCCATTAACAGGAATGCCGCCGTTGAACTCCGTATTACCATGGAGGCGTTCGGAACGGAACATAAGAAGCAGATTATTGAAGCGTTACAGCAAAGCGGCTATCAGCCGAAACTGACGGCGACCAATATTTAATTGCATGAAAAGAGCAGAAAAACTGCGTATGATACAGAAAGAGGAATCCTGATCAAAGGGTTCTTTTTTCTTTCAGGTTACATACCCGCTATGCGTCCTTTATTTAGTGGAACATTTATGCTCTTAGGCTCCCACAAATTGTGACGCGCATCTCGGGGAAGCAATTTTCAAACACGCTCTAGTGCTTTATCCAGCTAGTCACATACTTCAATTTCTATCCGGATGGAGTACTGGGATAATTATAGGGAAATGATTGCATAATAATAAAGTTTCCGGCCATATTATGGCCCCAAATTTTGACGGTCTGTGCGCTGTCTGCCATAAACCTGCCATCCGTTTACGGATTTGAGCAGAAAAGCAGCGCGGAAATGGAGTAAGAGTATGGAAAGTAACGATATTTGCGAAAAAAAATATGCGAAGGTGAAGCCGGACGCATATGAAGAGAAAAAAACGGTAAAAAGAAGGCTAACGGATTATGCGGCAATCACGGTAGCGGCCATGATCTATGCGGCGGGCGTTTCCCTGTTCATTGATCCGGCAAACCTTGCGCCGGGAGGACTTACCGGCATTGCCATTATTACAAGCCACCTGACGGGGCTGGAAACGGGGACGCTTATTTTTGTGCTGAATGTGCCTATTATGTTGTTAGGGCTTTGGAAGTTCGGGCTGCGCTTTATGGTATCCACGCTTTACTGCGTCGCCCTGACGTCGGTTTTTACCAATCTGTTAGCGCCTTTTGGGGCGGCTACGGATGATATTTTGCTTGCCGCGCTGGCGGGCGGTACGCTGACAGCGGTATCCATCGGCGTGGTATTTAAATGTGGGGCGACGACCGGCGGAACGGATATTATTATAAAGCTATTGCGGAGGCGGTTTCCCCATCTTAGGACGGGAGCATTGTTTATGCTGACGGATGTGTGTATCGTAAGTATTTCCGCGGTCGTATTTAAGAATCTGAACGCGGCTCTTTATGCGGCGATCGCCGTAGCCGTCACTTCCGTGGTGCTGGACTTGGTGCTTTACGGAAAGGACAGCGCCAAAATGATTTATATCATCAGCGACCGGTCGGAAGCGATCACAACCCGTATTTTGGAAGAATTGGATATCGGCGTTACTTATATGAACGGAGTGGGGGCTTACAGTGGGAAAGAAAAGAAGGTTATCTTTTGTGTGATGCGCAAAGCTCTTGCGCCAAGGGTAGAACAGGTCGTAAAGGAAGAAGACCCGGAAGCGTTTATGATCATTTCCAGTGCGGCGGAGATCTACGGAGAAGGTTATAAAAGTTATTTCAGCGAAAGGCTTTAATACGGTTTGTTTATTTGACAAGAATTTCCCAAAACCGCATCTTCATCTGAAAGAAAGTATTTTCTATCTTGCGTTAATGCTGTGAAAAATAATAGATTACATTGTTGGGAGGAATATTTTTTGTGTATTTTTCAAAGACGGAACGGCTTTCTTTATCAAGGGAGATTTCCCTGCCGGAAAAATCCAGTAATCTATAAGGAGTCCCGTGATTGGAAGTACGGGAAACAACGAGGATTCCCTGTGAGTTAATGCCGAAATTCCTAAAACAGAAAGAACGCAGCAAATCCGGCGTCAGGGGTTCCGTATTTTTGGAGGAATCAAATACCAAATATTCTTTTTCCGTTTCATGATATTTGCTCAGCGTCATGTTGATCACCTCTTAAAGTGTCAATTTGTTTGTAGTGGCTCTATTATAGCAAGCATTTAATTTCATATAAATAATAATAAATGCTGGAAATGTTGCAAATAATGCTATATAATGTCCGTATAGGAAAAACATGACAAGTAGTTTTGTTTTTTCGTTATGGGAAATGGAGTAAAAATGGAAGAGTATAAAAAAACAGGGTATCTGGACTATGATTTTAAGATGTTCCATCTAAAGGATACGGTAGAAAAGGAATATTCTTATCATTATCATGATTTTGACAAGGTGATCATTTTTATCGGCGGCAGGGTGAATTATATGATAGAGGGGAAGAATTATGAATTAAATCCCTATGATATTGTGTTTGTGAACCGCGGCGAAATACATAAACCGGAAGTAGATTTTTCCGTATCCTATGAAAGATATGTGTTTTATATATCGCCGGAATTTTTGGAAAACTATGGAACGGAGGATTATGGGCTTAGAAGTTGTTTTGAGAAAGCAAAGAGAGAAAAGTCCAATGTGATCCGGATCTCGGCGATCAGAAATACGAAATTAATGCAGAAATTAAGAGAGCTGGAAACGGCATTTTCCCAAAAGGAGTATGCGGCGGCTCTGTATGAGCGGTTACTCTTTTTGCAGTTTATCATTGATCTGAACCGTGCCTGTTTGGAGGATAAGGCAGATTATGAACATTCGGCCGCGTATGACAAAAAGATCGTGGATATCTTGGAATATATCAATGCCCATCTTTATGAAGAGCTTTCTATCGACGGGATAGCGGCGGCTTTTTTCTTAAGTAAGTATCACATGATGCGCCGGTTCAAAGAAGAGACGGGATATACCATGCACCAGTACATCACGGAAAAAAGAATATTGGCGGCAAGGGATATGATTTTAAACGGAATGCCGGCCACAAAGGCGGGATTGGAATGCGGATTTAAGGACTATTCGACTTTCCTGCGGGCGTTTAAAAACAGGCTTAATAGGAATCCGTCGGAGCTGTAGAGGAAATCTTATGATGATAGTATTGAGATAAGCTGGAAAGGGAACAGGAGATAGCGATGACAACAGTATTTATATCGTATTCTTGGGATTCGGATTTTCATAAAAAACGAGTGAAAGAGTTTGTGGAATATTTGCGTAAACATCAAATAAAAGTCATATTTGACGGGGATGCAAGGCTTGGGGAACCTCTGCCTGATTTTATGGAAAAGGGAGTGAGGGATTCTGATTATGTTTTAATGTGTTTGACGCCGATATATAAGAAAAAGGCTGATGGAAGACTAAATAAAGAAAGCGGCGGCGTTGTTTATGAAAATACCATAATAACCGGAGAAATTTATAGACGGAATAATCAATACAAATTTATTCCTGTGTTATTTGAAGGAACATGGGAACTGTCGACACCATATTGGGCTATCGGTAAACTTGGGGTTGACTTAAGAGAAAATATTGTTAAATCAGAAGCGGCTAAATCAGAAATAGAAAGATTGTTGAAAACATTGAATGGGAAGATGCCGGACGATGTATTTTTTGGGTCCTGTCAAATACCGGATGAAGAAAAGGCCAAGAAGAAAAAAAGTAATAAACGGATTATTGTTTTTATTATCATTATAGCTGTAGTGATTGTTGCCGCCTTATTTGGAGTCGATCTTATAAAGAAGGTAATAGTAGCAAAAGAAAATACTCCTGTGGGTACATACATTTCTGAATCTGATTTTGTTGAAAAGAGTGTAAAATCGGACATTGATTTATCTATGGAGGAACTTTTAAATACAATATGGGAAGATAGTAACTATATACGCTCCCAATATATAAAAAATTTGATTGGCACGGGGATTCGGCGTTATAATAGGAAAGATTTTTCCTGTGCAGGCGCTTTGTTTGAACAGGCGATTATAGAAGGCGATGAGGGGGTTACTGCGAAAAATAATTTATCTTTCATGATCCGGCGGCAGGAATATAAATCTGAAAATTATGAGCTGGAAGATTTATTGAAACAGTGTAGGGAAAACGGAGGTGCGTTTGCATCAATTAATTATGCTATGTATCTTGTTTCTGTTAATGAATGGGAGGAAGCGGATTTACAATTTAAAATGATAACATCCTCCGACCCGGAAATAAAAGAATGTATTGACTGGTGGAAAGGTTTGTATGACCAAAACGAACCGGAAGGCAGTTTGGTTTTGGGCTGGTTATTAAAATATGGATTTTATGAAGATAAAGAAAAGACGGCATCCGATTATTTTGAAGAGGCAAAACAATATTATGAGGATATGCCGGATTCTTTGTATTCGGAATCTGATTCAGATTAGCGGAATATAAGCGAAATTACGATTATCGAGTTTATTTGGCATATTATCATAATGGGGATTTGGCGGCGGAATAAAAGTTAGGAATATATTGTATTTTAAGGCGTTTGTAATATACAGGCGCCTTTTTATATTGGATTAGAAACAAATTAGGAATAAAAAGCGGAGGGCAGGAAAAGAAGAAATTTACAGATGATCCGCATAGGCTTTCAGCATATGGTAAAAAAGCCGTTGATCCCTTTTGGGAAGGCTCTCATATAATATCAGGAACTCGTTGGATACGATATCGAACCGTTCTGTATGGGAATGCCCAATTACGTCTCCGGCGGAACACTCCAAAAGATCGCAGATAGAAACTAAAGTATCCAGACTTAGTCTTGCAATTCCGCGCTCTATCTGACTGACAAATCCGGTAGACAGATCCAGTAGTTCAGCCATCTGTTCCTGCGTCAGTTTTTTCTGTTTTCTGTAATATTTGATATTTTTTCCGAGGATTTGATAGTCAACGCCCATGGCAGGATTCTCCTTTATTTCTGATACCGAGTTTTTTATGTAACTTATTGTCTATGATTAGTTGAAGCAAATACAGAAGTTTATAGTTCTGATTTCATATAAACTAAAGTATATAATGTTGTTTTGTGATAGTAATAGTGCTAATATATAAAAAACAAGAAGTAATAGTGTTACTTTTATGAGGAAGGAGAAATGAGGATGATGAAGCTGATGAAGAAAATTTTGGCGGCTGTCTTGATTGCTGGTCTTTTGGGAAGTTCTTGTGACATGACTGTGTCAGCCAAAGAAAGTGCGGTTGTACAAACAGCTCAAGAGATACAGGAGACAGAGGGGATGGAAAGCGGCCCATCCATGGAAACGGATGGAAAGGAAACTTACGATGCAGGCAAAAAGAGTGCGTTAGAAGAATCTGGTACGGATGTCAAAAGCAGAACGGAAGAAGAATCCGGCACAGATGTCAAAGACGAAAGGGAAGAGGAATCCGCGACGGATGTCAAAGACGAAAGGGAAGAAGAATCCGCGACAGATGCCAAAGACGAAAGGGAAGAAGAATCCGCGACGGATGTTAAAAACGAAACGGAAGTGGAATCCTGTACGGATGTAAAAAACGAGACAGAAGAATCCGAAACGGATACAAAAGAAGAGCAAACAGAAGAAATGACGGGAAATGAATCCGAGCCCGAAAAGGAAACAGATGTGCAGGAAAAAGATACATCAGAGACAGAGCCAGAAACAGAAACGGGAACAGAAACAGGGCCTGAGCTTCTGACGATAGGCGGCGGGACGCTTCTTTCGGTGGCCGGAGACGGGGTCAGCCGTGTAGAGTGGCTTTCGGAATTGACGGCATTGTTTGAAATGTCAGTGGAACAGGACAACTATCCGGATAATTATTTTTCGGATATAGACTCCTCGTCCCCGTATTATTATGCGGTCATGCTGGCAACGGAATTTGGGCTGGTGGATGTGGAGGCAGGCGACGCCTTCAGGCCGGATGATGCGGTGACAAGGGAATTTGCGGCGCATACGATGAACTTCTGTCTTGGCTTTGAGACGGAGGAAAATGCGGGATATAGCTTTAATGAAGCGGATAGTGTCACTTATGCGGAGGACATTCAGGTCGCGGTCAACAGGGGGTGGTTCCAGCTGGTATCTGGCAGTTTCCTTCCTGACGCAGCCGTCACCGAAGCGGAAAAGGCGGCAATATTTGCGGATGCGGAGGGGATACTGGCGGCAGACCAAAAAGACCCTGCGCATGTCAATACCTACACCTTTGCCGATGGCGTGACGGAGCTGGCGCAGGCGGAAGTAAGTGCAGAGCAGACGGGAGAAAATGAGCTGACCTTTTACAGCGGCTGGGAAAAATTAACGGCGGGCAATAAATACGGAATGGTATTGGACGGGTTTCCGATCGTCTTTAAGGTTACCGGCCTTGTGCCTGCTGACGCAGGAGCCGTGGTGCAGTTTGAGACTGTTCCCATGGAGGAGGCTTTCAAGGATATTGATTTTCAGGGAAACGGTGAGGTGGACCTTGCCTCCATACAGGCATACAGCGACGAGGTGGAGCTGCACTATATCGTAGGCGGCAGTGAAGAGCAGAAGTGGGAGGACGGTACAAAATATGATACCCTTGCGGAAGTCGGGGAGCAGGAGATCAGCGCGGTTGAGGTAATTACGGATTACCCTTTGGACGGCGTGTTTAAGGATATCAATCTGGGGAACGGCGCAAAAGCGAAGATAAGCTGTAAAGTGAGCAATGTAAAGAAGGATTTTGGCGTGAGCCTGACCAAAGGCTATGCGTTTGTCAATGTGGACGCAAAGGTAGAGTTTGGCTGCAATGTCAATATAGGGATGATGGAGAGCGCCGGCATATCCCCGGTGCTTGAATTGGTGCGCATACCGGTTTCCGGTATCGGCTATTTCAGCGTAAAGCTGGATGCGAACATAACGGGCGGCGTGACGGTGAGCCTTGTGGAGAATGTATCTTTGGGGTTGAGGTTTGACGGGGACGGTTTCCGCATGACGAAGGATTTCAGCAAGGATTCTTTTACCATACAGACGCGGATGGAGATCAGTGCAGGGGTGACGGCAACGCTTGCCCTGAATAACTGCGGTTTTATGTCGGGAGAATTATATGCAAAGTTCGGGGCGAAAAACGTGCTTGACTCGATCCGGTATAACGACGGCAGCTCACCGGCAATGTGCGCCAACCACAACGCATGGCTTTATGCCACGGCAGGCGGGTTTGCAAGGGTGGACTTTGGGGTTTATGACAAATCATGGAGTAAGACTTATTCCATCTACAACGAGAAAAACAGCCCGGTACGCATCTCCTTCCATTATGAGGACGGTGTGGCTGTATCAAAATGCTCGAGAGGGACAAAGTGGGGACCTTCCGGAAGGAGATGGGGGTATTATACTGCGGCGGATTCAAGATACGGGTATAACGGCGAGAGCGGCGGAATCGGGGCAGGCGGTGAGCCCTTTACGATTTTTGAGTACAGTCTGGACGAATACGATAATGCTACGATTACAAGCTATAGGGGGAATGTGTCGGCGCTGAGCATTCCGGAGACGCTGGACGGGCATACGGTTGTTGGGATTGGAAGTGGGGTGTTTCAAAATAATAAGCTGTTGCGGATGGTGGTGATGCCAGATAGTGTGACGGAGATAGGGAATTATGCATTTGAAGACTGTAGCAATCTGTCAAGCGTGACATTATCCAAAGGGGTGACAAGCATAGGATATAGAGCATTTTGCAATTGTGATTCTCTAACGGAAATAGAAATACCAAAGAGCTTGAAAAGTACAAATGGTGATCCTTTTAGAGACTGTGATGGGTTAAAGGAAGTGACTTTTGAGAAAGGGACAACGGAGGTTGCCAGCAATCTGTTTTCATACTGTCCGGGAATAGAGGAAATAACAATACCGGATACGGTCACGGTAATAGAGTTTGGCGCGTTTAATAATTGTAAAAATTTATGTAAAGTTGATATTCCAAGTTCTGTAACAGAAATAGAAAGAGATGCATTTAGCAAATGTGTAAATTTGGAAAGGATATTGATACCAGACAGTGTAACCCTAATAGGAGATTCAGCATTCTGTGAGTGTGTAAATCTTGTAGAGATAGTATTACCGGATAGTGTAAAGGAAATAGGGAATTATGCATTTGAAGACTGTAGCAATCTGTCAAGCGTGACATTATCCAAAGGGGTGACAAGCATAGGATATAGAGCATTTTGCAATTGTGATTCTCTAACGGAAATAGAAATACCAAAGAGCTTGAAAAGTACAAATGGTGATCCTTTTAGAGACTGTGATGGGTTAAAGGAAGTGACTTTTGAGAAAGGGACAACGGAGGTTGCCAGCAATCTGTTTTCATACTGTCCGGGAATAGAGGAAATAACAATACCGGATACGGTCACAATAATAGAGTATAGCGCATTTTATAATTGCAAAAATTTGTGTAAAGTTGATATTCCAAGTTCTGTAACAGAAATAGAAAGAGATGCATTTAGGGAATGTGTAAATTTGAAAAGGATATTGATACCAGACAGCGTAACGGACATGGGTACTTACATATTCGCAGGCTGCAGCAGCCTTACAGAGGCAAAACTGCCCAGCAAAAGAAAAAATATTACCGAAGGGACTTTCAAAGACTGCGTAAGCCTTGAAAAAGTAAACTTCCCAAAAACCTTGGAATGCATCCGCCCTTACGCCTTCTACAACACCAAATTATCCGAAGCAGTATTACCGGAGTCGCTGACCAAAATAGAAAGCTACGCCTTCTACAACTGTGACAACCTAACCAAAGTAGAACTGAAAAATAACCTAACCGAAATCGGAAACTACGCTTTCTACGACTGCGACGCATTGGAAACCATCGCCATCCCCGACAGCGTCACCACCCTCGGCACCTACCTCTTTGCAGAAAGCGAACTTCTAAGCGATGTGACACTTGGCACAGGGATCACCACGATCCCGTCCTATGCCTTCAACCTTTGTCCGTCCTTAAAAAAGATCATCCTGCCGTACCGTGTGGAAAAGGTCAACATCAACGCGTTCACCAACTGTACCGCCCTGACGGAGATCACCATACCGCGGGCAACCGCCGCGATTGCAGACAGTGTATTCAGCTACCCGTCAAGGCTTACCATATACGGCATCAGCGGAACTTATGCGCAAACCTATGCCGACCAGATAGGGGCGACGTTTGTCAATAAAGAAACAAAAGCGACATCCGTGTCATTTAATAAAACCGAGATGAAGCTGATAAAGGGAAGCAAATCCAAACTGGTATTGCGTATATCACCTTCCGATTTTACGGATCAGGTTTCATGGAAGAGTACGGATACCGATGTGGCTGCTGTGGATGATGCAGGGACTGTGACTGCCAAGGCAGTGGGCAGTGCGACTGTCAAAGTAACAGTCGGTGACGTCAGTGCGTCCTGTAAGATTACCGTGACCCAGCCTGTTACCTCCATCAGCCTGAGCAAGACGTCCCTTTCCCTTGAGGCGTTTGACACCGAAACCCTTACCGCATCAGTATATCCTTCCAATGCGGAAAATAAGGAAATCCTGTGGAGCACTTCGGATGATAAAATAGCATCCGTAGACGGAAACGGCACAGTCATGGCAAAAACAAAAGGAAACGCGACGATTACGGCAGCGGCGTTTCAAGAAGCTGCAGCGTGACAGTGGTAAATAACGGGTATCTCTGCAGCAGCGTATCGGAGCTGGAAAGCGGGCATAATTATCCGGCAAACTGCTCTGACTTCTGGATTTATACGAAAGAAGGGGCGGAATCATTACATATTGCTTTTGACGCGAGAACGAACGTGGAGGAGGGGTTTGACTATATTTACCTTTATGACGGCAGCGGAAAAGAAACGGGAAAATATACAGGGACACAATTGGCAGGGCAGAGTGTGGAAATTACCGGCGATACGGTAAAGATCAAGCTGGTTTCGGATGATGCGGGAAACGCGTGGGGCTTCAAGGTCACCTCTGTCATTGGGACGGGAAATGTAGAAAATGACGAATGTCTGGTTACTTTTGACCCACAGGGAGGCAGCCCGGTTCCGTCTGTCCAGATTTCCAAAGGTGAGGCAGTAGGGGAGCCGCAGACGCCGGTGAGAAAGAATTACGTCTTTTTAGGCTGGTATCTGGACGGGGAGCTTTATGATTTTACAAAGCCGGTAACAAGAAATATTGTCCTCAAGGCAAGATGGAAGTTTGCACCCGGGGAGGAAACGCCGGGAGAAGCAGACGGCGTCTTAACGGAGGATATGCCTGCGGATGGTATCATTCCGGACGGGCTTTGGATTGCGGGAGTCAGCGACCAAACCTATACGGGAAAGGCATTAAAACCGGAGGTAAGGGTATATGACGGAAACCGGAGGCTGAAGGCAGGGACGGATTATACCATAAGCTATAAAAGAAATACAAAGGCAAATGATGCCTCCGATGCAGGGAAAGCGCCGACAGTCACGGTCAAAGGAAAGGGCAACTATTCAGGCAGCGCGTCAGCCGCCTTTAAGATCATCCCGGTAGACCTGAATGACAGTACGGTATCGGCAGCAGATATTACGTTGGCCTATAACGGGAGATTACAGAAGAAAGTACCGGCAGTAACATTTAACGGCAGGAAACTGTCCGTGAACAGGGACTTTACCGTATCCTATCCAGACGGAGCGGGCGGGGCTTACCGGCGGACCGGCGAATATTCCGTAGAACTTAAGGGAAGCGGGAACTTTGCCGGGACAAGGACTGTAAAGCTGGAGATCACGGACAAGGAGCTGATAGAAAAGGCGAAGGTGGCAAAAATAAAGAGCCAGCCCTATAGGGATGGGGAAGAAGTGACCCTGCCAAAGTCGGAGCTGACCGTGTATACAAAATCAAAAAATATGCCGCTGACAGAAGGGACGGACTATACGCTCCGCTATGAGGATAATAAAGAAATCGGCACGGCGTCTGTTTTCATCACAGGGATGGGTAGCTATGCCGGGACGAAAAAGGTTACTTTTCAGATTGTTGGCACGCCGCTTAATAAAGCCGCTGTGGAGGGAATAGAAAATAAAGTTTATAACGGGGAAGGGCAGCGCCAAAACCTGAAGCTCTCACTGAACGGTATGGAATTGAGGGAAGGCAGGGATTATACCGTCTCCTATGAGAAAAACATTAATGCAGGGACGGCAAAGATGACAATAAAGGGCTGCGGCGGCTACAGCGGCACGATCAGGAAGACCTTCAGGATCACCGCCTACGATCTGGGGAGGGATGACAGCCGCCTGCTCACAGGAATAGATAAAAACCTTGCCATGCATTATGTAAAAGGCGGCTGCAAGCTAGAATTAGTATTAAAGTTTAACGGCAGGGAATTAACAGGCGGAACAGATTACAAGGTTTCTTATGCGAATAACAAAAAGCCCGCCGATGCCTCCGCGGATAAAGCGCCGCTTATCATAATAAAAGGCAGGGGGAATTTCAAGGGCACGATATCCGTCCCCTTCTCCATCCTAAAGAAAAACCTTGCAGACTCCGAAGCCCCTGTGTCCGTTGAGGCAGCGGATGTGGGGTATGTGAAAGGTGCCGGGAAATATATCAGCAGACCGGTCCTGACGGATACGGACGGCAAAGTATTAAAAGCGGGCACGGATTATGAAGTAAGCTACACGCTTTCGGACGGGATCACGAAGCTGGATAAGAAGAGCACTGTCAGTGCAGGAAATGACGTATGTGTGACTGTGAAGGGAAAAGGGAATTACGAGGGGACGCTGTCCACGACCTACCGCATAACGGAAAACCGGTTTGCACAGGCAAAGGTTACGGTTACGCCGAAGATTTATACCGGAAGGAGGGTATACCTGTCCAAAGAGGATGTAAAGGTGACGGTAAAAAATGCAGGAAAAACGGAGGAGCTTACATACGGCACGGATTATGAGATCATAGAAGACAGCTATACCAATAACCTGAAAAAAGGGACTGCCAGTGTGAAGGTCAGGGGACTTGGAAAATACGGCGGGACAAAGACTGTGAAGTTTAAGATTCAGGCGAAGAAGATGGAGGTGTTTGACATTATTGTGAAAAATTCCGGAGTATTGAAGTTTGCGATACAATAAACCGGATAATAATAAGTTGCAAAACAGCCGCAAACTGTATGATTACAAACATTGCGGCTGTTTTGCTGTCAGAACAGATTTTAATGGCTTTTATTTTTTACAAATGATATAATGGGGAAAATATAGGAATAAACAAAAGCAATATTGTGTTTGATGAAATACCAATGAAGTGTATATTTTGGCCATAAAATGTAAATATGTCATGAAACGGAGGGAGTTTATGCTTACAAGGCAGCAAAATATTTTTTTAGCAAAGAAAATATTTACGGAACTTGTGTTTAATACTGCTTATATAGAAGGATGTAATGTAACTTTTCCGCAGACGCAGACTATTATTGACGGGGCTGTGGTCAATGGCATATCCGTAGACGATATACAAACCGTTTTAAATCTTAGGGACGGATGGAAATTCGTTATAAATTCCGTGGATAAACCGTTGACATTAGAGTATGTCTGCACGATAAATGCATATGTATCGAGAAACGAAAGTCTGGAATGGGGAGTATTAAGAAAAGGAACTGTCGGAGTAGGCAGCTTTCTGCCGACTATTCCTGTTAAAGAAGATGTGGTAAAAGAAATAGAACGTATAAACGGGATCGATAAACCTATCGACAGGGCGTTGGAGTATTTTGCATACGCTTGTAAGCAACAATTATTTTGGGATGGAAACAAACGAACCTCTACGATGGTTGCCAGTAAAATTCTGATAGAGAATGGAGAGGGCATATTGACCATTGGAAAAGATCAGGCGGAAGAATTTAATGTAACCTTGAATAATTGGTATTTAAGGGACGAATTGCAGCCGTTAAAAGATTGTCTGAAAAAATGTATCAGAACGTTAGAGATATAAAGACAATGCCATGTACGGCATGAAAAGAAGACAAAAAGAGCTCTGTAAAAGTCAGGGCTTTTTTTTAGGTTGACAGTCTAACAGTTGTTAGGTATAATAGAATCTAACAACTGTTAGGGAGGATGAGAAATGAATGAAACGAAACAAAAAATATTAGACGCCGCATTAGATCTGTTTTCTCAAAAAGGGTTCTCTGCGGTTTCTATCAGGGATATTTGTAAAGTGGTAGATATCAAGGAAAGCTCGGTCTATTATCATTTCAAAAATAAACGGGACATCTTTGATGAATTGCTGCTGCGTTTTGAAGCGATAGCTGCGGATCTGATGGGCCGGTTGGAAGAGGGGCTGTCGACTCCGCCGGATACCTATGAGGGAGATTTATTTGAAAAGACCTGCGATTGTTTTTTTGAAAAGTATCTGATGGACGGATATTGTAATAAAATGATGCGGCTGCTTTCCATTGAACATTTGCATAATGAGGAGATGCAAAAAATATATGCCGACTGGATTTTTGACAGGCCGCTGCAGTTTCAGGCAAAAGTGTTTTCCGTGTTGACGGCGGCGGGTATCGTCAAAACAAAAGACAGCGATTATCTGGCAGTAAAATTTTATGGGCCGATTTTTCTTTTTATGCAGCGCTGGCTTTTTCATGGGGCTTTGACGGAGGAATGCAGACAAACTTTTCGGGAAAACGCGTATCGGCATGTGAATTATTTTTTTAAGGAAATGGAGGAAATATAATATGGCAAATATACTGATCGTAGGCGCCAATCAGGGGATTGGTTACTATCTTACGGAAAGATTGCTGGAATTGGGAAATTTTGTAGCGGTATTGGATATTAGGACGGATGCGGTTGAAGCGCTAAAAGCAAAATATCAAAAGGCGGTTTTGCCGGTCATTGCTGACGCGCGGAATCTTTCAAGCATCGAAAACGGAGTACGGCAGGCTGTCGAACGTTTCGGAACGATCGATATTGCGATACATAATGCCTGTATGTGTACTTTTGAAGGCGAGAAGGATACGGATTATGAAACGTATCAAAAGGTAATGGACATAAATTATTTTGGGGCGCTGAGGCTGGCGAAAACCGTTTTACCGTATATGCGGAAAGCGAAAAAGGGGCGTATTATTTTTACGAGTTCAGGCGTAGGGGTTACCGGATTTTTTAATATTTCTCCTTATGCCGCTTCGAAAGGGGCGATAGAATCATTGGCAAAATGTCTGGAAATAGAAAATGAAGAATATGGGATTTCCTTGCACTTATTTCATCCCCCGTTGACAAACACAAGGTCGGCGTCAGGTATTCCGATCCCAAAAGAATTTAAGGCGGAAGCAAAAAAAGTCGGTTATGGCTTGGCCGAGCGCATTTGGTCAAAAAAGTTTGTGATCTGTCATTGCGCCAGTCAGGCGGCCCAAGTCAGGTTTTGCTACCGGCATCCTCTTTATATAGGGAAAATGATGACGAAGGCAGCCAGAAGGGCTGTCGGATCAAAAAAATGAAGAGGAACGGAAATGGTTTTTATTTAGTATTTTGAGAGGTTTGCGTACTTCACATTTCTTTCTTTGTTTGGTACAATAGTACTATCATTGGCAGATAAAGAAAGAAGGGGTATGAATGACACACAAAGAGAAAGCGGAACAGCTTTTACATCAGCAGTATCATTGTTCACAGGCTTTGTTTGGTGCGTTTGCAAAGGATTTCGGATTGGATTTGAAAACGGCGTTTAAGATCAGCACATGCTTTGGGGGAGGCATGCGTCAGGGCGGAACGTGCGGATGTATTACGGCGTCCCTGCTGGTGCTTGGGATGGCGCTTGGATTTTATGATTCTCAGGATAGGGAAAAAGAAGTATACGGAAATAAAAAGACGGATGAGTTTATTAAACGTTTTACGGACGAGATGGGAGGAGACGTTTATTGCCGCGATATTTTGGGGAAAGATATTTCAAAACCGAATGAAATGGCGGTCATCCGTAAGGAAGGTCTGATTCTCCAGAAATGTCCGAGAGCATTAAATGCCAGCATAGAAATTCTTGAAGATATGCTGTCAGATTATTTTAAAGACATGGTGGAGAGCAGTATCGGGCTGGAAGATATCCCGGAAAACGACGAGATGCGCAGCGTATTGAAGAGCGTCAGTAAGCTCAACCGTTTCAGGAGAAATGTGAATAATCTATTGTATTCCTCTTCAAAAGAGATCGGATTTATTCAGTTCGATATCCGTAAATTTAAGATTGTAAACGATTTGTACGGAGAAAGATTCGGAGACGAAATTCTGGATTTTGTTATAAGGCAGTTACAGGAAATCTGCCACAGCGAGCAATTTTTTATCAATCTGAGGAGCGATGTGTTTATGGTGGTGACGGAATATGAAGAGGAAGAGGAACTGGTAGACTTCATACGCCGCCTGAATGAAAAGATCAGTAATTTTAAAGAAGTAAAGCTGCAGATGTCTTACGGCGTGTATACGGTAGAAGACCGGGAAATGGAGCTTCGACAGATGGAAGACCGGGCCGCCATGGCAAGAAAAGCCGCCAAAAAAAATATACTGACGAATATTTTATTTTATAAAGAACAGTTTAAAGAATCTCTCTATAACAGAAAATTTATCGAAGAGAATATGCAGGCTGCCGTTACGGAGCGACAGTTTATGATGTATCTTCAGCCTAAATACAGCATTGAAAAAAACGAGATCATAGGGGCGGAAGCATTGGTAAGGTGGAAACATCCTGAAAGAGGGATGATCTATCCGAATCAGTTTATTCCGATCATTGAAGAAAATGGATTTATTAAAAAAGTAGATTATTACATATGGGCGGAAGCCTGCCGGTTTATTAAAAAATGTGAAGAGGCGGGAATAGAGTCCTGTCCGGTATCCGTAAATGTGTCCCGGATCCATTTAAGAGATGATGAATGTATCCATGTATTGTCCGACCTGATCAAAGAGAATGACATTCAGAAGCAGTTACTGGAATTGGAGATTACGGAAACTGCGGATGACCAGCAGGTCAGTATGAAGGCGCTGCAGTTGAAAGAAGAAGGGTTTACTTTATTGATGGATGATTTCGGCAGCGGATATTCTTCTTTGAATATTCTGCTGGAGACGCCTTTTGACGTGATTAAACTGGACAAAAAATTTATGGAAAACATGATGGTTTCGGGAAAAGGAAGGCTCATTCTGGAACAAGTTGTTTCTATGGCGGATAAACTGGATCTGGGGCTTTTGGCAGAGGGAGTGGAGACGAAGGAACAAATCGACTTGCTGCAGAGTATCGGCTGCGATCAGGTACAGGGATACTATTATGCAAAACCTATGCCGGAAGAAGAATTTTTTGTACTTTTGAAAAAACAGAAGCTGGGATGACCGGTTTCTGTTTTTTGGCGTATGGCAGGCGTATATACGGACTCTTCCGGCTGCGCCTGCATCTTGAAGGTTCCATTGTTTCCTTTCCATTGCGTCAGCAGTTCCGGACAATGCTTCTATTGACACCAAAATAGGGAAAAAGATATAATATAAATCAGGATACATTTATGCTTTCAATAAGGCATAGGACGAGCAAATCTGGAGAACGTAGATGAAAAAGAGACAAAACAAAAGTAAAACGGACAAAGGAGTTCCTTTGCTTCTTTCTATCATATTGGTTTTTTGTGTTTTGGGGGCGGCGGTATTTTCTGTGTCACGAAAAATATCAAAAGAAATGTCGGCGGCGGCAATCCAAAATCTGAATGAAAGTCTGGACCTGATACAATGTACTATAGAGGCTATCCTAAATAAAGAAGCGGAATTTCAAAAACTGATGGCTCAGGAAATCGCCATGAGGGAAGATCCGGAAGAATATATCCGTTCCTATCAGAAAAACCGGACCATGGTAAGGGTCGCGCTGATCCCCGTGGGGGAAACGGAGGGGATTTCCAGCACGGGAGAAGTCTTTTCCGAAGAAGGACTGGAATTTTCTTCGGGAGATGCAGTAGACGGGCTTGCAGTCTCCCTTTCTTATCTGAATTATATGGGTACATGGGCTTATGCCATTAAATGCCCGGTGGTGAAAGACGGTGAGGAGATCGGTACGCTCTATGTAGAGTATACTTATGATTCGCTGGACAGATCCCTTCCGAACGGGTTTTACGGTAACTGTGCCATGCTCTATATTATGGACGCAAAAACGGAGCGTTTTGTACTGAAACCAAAAGGAATGGGGGAACGCAGTGCGGGTCATTTGAATCTGCTGGATTTTTATCGGGCAAATGACATCAACGAAGAGTCCCTTCGCGCCCAAGTGGAACAGTGTGTGCAGAACGGGGAAAGCATTATGTTTTACCATGACATACGGGGAAAAAGGGCGCTGAATTATATGTGGGCGGTAAACGACGGTTTGATCTATCTGACCGGATATGTGCCTGTCGAAGCTATCCAGCAGGAAGGAAAGACCGTAACTCAGAATATATTTATCGTTGTGGCTGTAATGCTGATCGCATTTTTGATCTGCTGTATTTTGTACTATTTTAACCAAAAACAGCAAAACAGGGTCAGGAGAGAAAGAGAAAAGGAAAGAGAATTGCATAATAAACAGTTGGCCGAAGCGCTGCAGGCCGCGCAGGTGGCAAGTCATTCCAAGACCACGTTCCTTTCCAATATGTCCCATGATATCCGTACGCCGATGAACGCGGTGCTGGGGTTTACGACGCTGCTTGCCAAAGATGCGGAAAATCCTGATAAAGTCCGGGAATATACGAAAAAGATCACGGCATCCGGCCAGCATCTGCTCAGCCTGATCAATGACGTGCTGGACGTTTCCAAGATCGAAAGCGGAAAAGTCGTACTTAATATGGAAGAATTTACCCTGCATGATCTCGTATCTTCCGTGGATGCGATCGTCAGGCCGATGGCGGTTGCGAGATCCCAAAAATTTCATGTGGAAGTAACGGACATTAAGCATGAATATTTGATAGGGGATGAGACAAGGATCAACCAGATACTGATCAATCTTCTTTCCAATGCGGTGAAATATACGCCGGAAGGAGGGAACATCTGGTTTCGCATGATCGGTTTAAAACAGCGCTCCGGTCAGTTTGAACATATCCGTATCGAAGTGGAAGACGACGGATACGGAATGACGAAAGAATACCTGAAGACGATCTTTGATGCGTTTACGAGAGCCGAAAACAGTACGACGAATAAGGTGCAGGGAACGGGACTGGGGATGGCGATCACTAAAAATATCGTAGAGCTTATGGGCGGAACGATCGAAGTATCCAGCGAGGTGGACAAAGGAAGCCTGTTCCGGGTAGAATTGGAATTCCGCATACCGGAAGGGACAGCGGATAAAAAGTTTTGGGAAGAAAGCGGAATATCCCGGATTTTATCTGTGGACGGAAACGCCCAGGACGATAAAAATCTCCGGCTGCTTATAGGGGACAGCGGTATTTCGGTGGATACGGCGTTCCACACGGAAGAAGCGCTGCGTATGATAGAAGAGGCAAACCATGCGGATGAAAGATATCATATGGTATTACTGGATTGGGATGCGCCGGATACGGGCGGCATCCAAACGGCGGAAAAGATACGGAAAGCACTGCCGGAAAACGCACTGTTGTTGTTTTTGACGGCTTACGGCGCGGACGGTTTAGACAGTATGGAAGAGGCGCTTAAACTGGAATATACAGGTGTGCTCATGAAACCGTTTTTCGTATCTGCCCTAAAGGAAAAGGTAATGGAAATACAGGCGGGGCTGGACGGAGAAAACAGAGCGGTAAAGACTGACGATGACGGCAGTTTAGAAGGGCTGCATTTCCTTGCGGCGGAGGATAATGAGATCAATGCGGAGATCCTTTCAGAAATTTTATCGATGGAAGGAGCGGATTGTGAGATCGCCCAAAATGGCAGACTGGCATTGGAACGGTTCGGCGAATCAAAAGAAGGTGAATTTGACGCGATCCTCATGGACGTCCAGATGCCGGTGATGAACGGTTATGAAGCCACAAGAGCGATCAGGGCGTTAAGACGTGAAGACGCGAAAACGATCCCTATTATCGCCATGACTGCGAACGCTTTTGCCGAAGATGAAAAAGAAGCGCTACATGCGGGAATGAACGTGCATCTGTCGAAACCCATTGATATAGGACTGCTAAAGAAAGTAGTAAAACAATATGTAGGCAGGACATGACAGCGCTTATGGAGTTATGGGAAAGGATAATATATAGATTGATCAGGCAGGGAGAAAGAAAAATAAGATTATGAAAAAAAGCAAACAAAACGGTTTTAGGAAAGCAGCGGCAGCGTGCATAATAGGGACTATGGCATTGGTTTTGGCGTCCTGCGGGAGTAAAGAAGGGGAGCATGAGAATCTGATAGTCACGAAAAAAGACGGCGACCGGCTTGTGAATCTGTTCAGCCCCATGGAAAAGACCAATCCGGATGCGGATAATGTTGCCAGAAGCGCAGCCGATAAAACGATCGTCATGGCAGAGGAGACATTGGGATTGACCGTCGGTTATACTACTTATACGGCGGAGGATTATCAGGATAAGACTTATGACGATGTGGCGCTTGACAGGGCGCGCAACGATATGGACGATATTTATCTGCTCAATCCGGATGTGATCCAAACGCTGGGGGAAGAGGAAAAGCTGATGGATCTGTCGGGTCTGGAATGCGCCGGGAATTTGAGGGACGTGGTCAGGACGGCGAACACGGTCAACGGAAAATTAGTGGCGATTCCGCAGGAAGTGGTAGCTTACGGGCTTTTTATCAATAAAGATATGTTTGATCGATACGGTCTGGAACTGCCGGAAACGCCGGAAGATTTTTTGGAGTGCTGCAGAGTGTTCAAAGAAAACGGGATCGAAACGCCGGTAGGGGCAAACCGTTGGTGGCTGGAAACCTTTGTTTTGGCGCAGGCATACGCAGATCTGTATAACGGCGGGAACACAGAAGCCGAAATTGCGGCGTTAAACAGCGGGGAAAGCAAATACAGCGATTATATGCGGCCCGGCTTTATGTTTCTTCAGGAGATGATCGACTGCGGTTACATCGATGCGGAGAAAGCATATGTGAGTGAAGCGATCGAAGGGGAAGGCGAAGATTTCCTTAATCAAAAAACGCCTATTGTCATGGCATATTGGGGAGCGGCAAATACGGAAACCGCATACGGGAAAACAGATTTCAATATGTTAGTCATCGGATTCCCCAGCAGCAGAGGCCAAATGCCGGTAATGCCAATGACAGGATTCGCGGTAGGCGTTAATTCGGAACATGCAAAAGACGCCATGAACGTTTTGGACGTGATCCTTTCCGATGAAGCGCTGCAGATCTACGCGGAAACGAACAGGGTGATCTCACCGTCTAAGAATGTGGAAGTGGACTGTGTCCCTGCCTTAAAGCCGTTAAACGACAGGATTGAGGAGAATGTTTATGTGCTTGGCTCAAATGCGGGAATGAAAGTAGAGCAGTGGGGAAATACCTGTCTGATCGTCCGCAGGCTTTTAAACGGCGCTACGGTAGACGAATGTATGGCGGAATTTGACAGGCTTCAGGAAGAGTCTTTGAAAAAGTAAGCAGTCTGCATGAAAAGTCTGTCTTTTTTAATCAGATATTATATGCTATAATAACCAAAGAATATAGGTAAGGGATGGTAGGATAAGCATGAAGAAAAGAAAACAAAACGATCTGCTGTTATTTTTCGGCGGATTGGCAATGCTGGTAGCAGGGCTTTATTGGTTTATGAGCAAAGTGACCGTAACGAACCATTTTATCGGAGAAAATTTCCGGTTAGGAGGTTTTTCCGTCAGCAGCGGACTGATCGTCGTACCTTTTATTGCTTCGGTCATCTGGCTCTTTATAAGGCCGGACTCTTTTCTGCCTAAGGTCTGCGTGGTCCTCAGTATCATATTGATCCTTGCGGCAGTGATCATCAATACAAGCATCTACTTACAGCCTACTTCCCTCTATGAATATTTGTTGATGCTTATATTTATTTTTGGCGGCGGGGCTATGGTGCTTAAAGTTTTATTCAATCCTAAATATAAGGACTAGCGTATTGTCTTGTATCGTTCGCATTTCGCCAAATAAAGTACTGCTAAAAACGGATCTGCCTGTTTTGAGCGGGGACAGAGGATACTTATGGAATGTAAGGAAGCAGAAAAACTGATAAGAAAGTTTATTGACGATGAATTGGACTATGGAGAAAGCATAGAATTTCTGGAGCATATGCAGGAATGCCCGAACTGCAGGGAGGAACTGGCGATCCAGTTTCTTGTGACGGAAGGGATGGCAAATCTGGAGGAAGGTTCGGCATTCGATCTGCAGGGGGAACTGAACGAACGTCTGGAAGAGCTTGAGAAACGGATAAGCAGGAATGAAAACCTTCGGTATTTTTCTTATGTGGCGGAATTTTTTGCCATAGTCCTTATTATAATATTTTTAGTGTTGGTGTTTGTAAAATGAGTGAAAAATTAGTGTTGATCGATGGAAACAGTATATTGAACAGGGCTTTTTACGGAGTTCCGGACTTGACGAATTCCCAAGGGCTCCATACGAATGCAGTATTTGGTTTTTTAAATATTTTGTTTAAAATTTTAGAAGAGGAACAGGCGGATTATCTGATGGTGGCTTTCGATGTAAAGGCGCCTACTTTTCGTCATGCGCTTTATAAGGAATACAAAGGAACGAGAAAGCCGATGCCGGAGGAACTAAGGGAACAGCTGCCGGTTATGAAGGAAGTACTGCACGCCATGGGCGTTGTGACGGTGGAGCAGGCAGGGCTGGAAGCGGATGATATTCTGGGTACTTTGGCAAAACGGGGAGAGAAAGAAGGGATGGAAGTTTCTCTTGTTTCAGGAGACAGGGATCTGTTACAGATCGCCTCCGGGCATATCAAGATCAGGATCCCGAAAACAAAAGGCGGAAAAACGGAAGTGGAAGACTACTATGCCGAGGACGTGGCTGCTTCATACCGGGTGACGCCGGAGCAATTTATCGATTTGAAAGCGCTGATGGGAGATACTGCGGACAATATTCCGGGAGTACCGAAAGTAGGGGAAAAGACGGCAACTGAATTAATGGCAGCTTACGGATCCATAGAAGGGATCTATGAACACATCGAAGAGATCACCAAAAAGAGTATCAAGGCATCCTTACAGGAAAATAAAGAGCTGGCACAATTGAGCAGGGTTCTTGCCACGATTAAAACGGACAGCGATGTAGATGTTTCTTTCCAAGAGGCAAAACTGGAAAATCTGTATACGAAAGAAGCTTACGAGTATTTTAAAAAACTGGAATTCAAAGCATTTTTATCCCGCTTTGAAGCAGGCGAAACAGAGAAACATTTAGAGATAGAAAACTTTTTTAAAGAAGTTACGGAACTTGAAGAAGCGGAAATCTTATTTGAAGAAGCGGCAAAAGAAAAAAGGGCGGCGTTCCATGTATTTCAGGATAAGAAGGAAAAAAACAGCTTTTCCGGAATAGGACTCGCTTATGGGGAAAAGGCCGTATGGTTAAGGCCGTACGGGTTTTTGACAGAAGAATATATGAGAGAAAAACTCCGCGCACTTTCGGAAAAGGCGGATTTAGCGGCCTTTGACATAAAAAAGCAGTATGATTTTTTAAATCAGGAAAAGACGGACCGGTATTTTGACGTACTGATCGGGGCTTATCTTTTGAACCCGTTGAAAAATGATTATGAGATAGAGGATATTGCTTCGGAACATCTGAATCTGATGTTAAAGAGCCGGAGGGAACTGTTCGAAAAGATAAGCCTGCAGGAAGCTTCGGAAAAAGAAGAATTTTTACAATATGTATGTTATTATGTGTATGCAATAGAGAAATCATCGGCAGTGATAGAAGAAAAATTAAAAGAAACGGGAATGTATGAATTATTCCGTGAAATAGAGATGCCCTTATCGATGGTTTTGTATGACATGGAAAAAGAAGGTGTCATGGTCCGTCCCGAAGAATTAAAAAACTACGGGGAAAATCTTGCCGGAAAGATAGGGGAATTGGAGGAATCCATTTATTCCCTTGCAGGAGAGAAGTTCAATATTAATTCTCCAAAACAATTAGGCGAGATCCTGTTTGACAAGTTAAAACTTCCGGGAGGGAAAAAGACGAAAACGGGATATTCCACGGCAGCCGATGTGCTGGAAAAACTGGTGCCGGATTCCCCGCTTGTCGCTGCCGTGCTCGAATACAGAGGGCTTGCAAAACTAAAATCCACTTATGCGGACGGGCTGGCCGCGTTTATTGACGATACGGACAGGATCCATTCTAACTTTAACCAAACGATAACCGCTACCGGACGTATCAGTTCCACGGAGCCTAATCTGCAGAATATTCCGATGCGTATGGAGCTTGGGAGGCTGATCAGAAAGGTATTTGTTCCTAAAGACGGATATTTATTCATGGACGCGGATTATTCGCAGATCGAGCTTCGGGTACTTGCCCATATGTCGGGTGACGAACAACTGATAGAAGCATATAAGATGGACGAGGATATCCACCGGATTACGGCGTCAAAGGTATTTCATACTCCTTTTGAAGAAGTTACCGATCTGCAGAGAAGGAATGCCAAAGCGGTAAATTTCGGCATTGTATACGGCATCAGTTCTTTCGGGCTCAGTCAGGATCTGAGCATTACCCGGAAGGAGGCGGCTGAATATATCGAACAGTATTTTGCAACTTATCCGAAAGTAAAAGAATTTTTAAATCAGTTGGTGAGCGACGCTAAAGAAAACGGATATGTCACGACAATGTTCCACAGAAGGCGTCCGGTTCCGGAGCTTGCCTCCAGCAATTTTATGCAGCGCTCCTTCGGAGAGCGTGTCGCCATGAATTCGCCGATTCAGGGAACGGCGGCGGATATTATTAAAATTGCGATGATACATGTATGGAGGAGGCTGAGAGAAGAAGGACTTAAATCAAAGCTGATCCTGCAGGTGCATGACGAACTGTTGGTGGAGACGGCGTCCGAGGAGGAAGAAACGGTACGTCGTATTCTGACGGAAGAGATGCAGTCGGCGGCTAAATTGTCGGTAAAACTGGAAATAGACCTGCATACGGGGAAAGATTGGTATCAGGCTAAATAAGTATACGGCAAATGGCGGACAGAAAGAACGGCGGAAACGTGGAGAGGACCGGAATGCGTGTGATTGGAATCACGGGAGGCATTGGAGCCGGAAAAACGGCGGTGCTTTCCTATATAAGAGAAAAATATAACTGCCGTGTTCTTTTGGCAGACGAAGTAGGACATCTTGTAAAACAGCCGGGACAGCCGGGGTATGAAAGTTTGGTGAAGCTTCTTGGAAACGAAATTCTCCGGCCGGACAAAACGATTGATAAGGCGAAGATGGCGGATAAGATCTTTAAAGAGGAGTCTTTACTGAAACGGGTCAACGCATTACTGCATCCCGCCATAGAACGCTATATCATAGAGGAAATAGAAAAAGAAAAGGCCTCGGACAGTCTGGCTTTCTTTTTTGTGGAGGCGGCGCTTCTTTTGGACAGCGGTCTGAAAGAGAAAGCCGAAGAAATTTGGTATATCCACGCAGACGAGCGGATACGCAGGGAGCGGCTGAAATCATCAAGAAATTATACGGATGAAAAAATCAATGAGATCATGCGTATGCAAAGAACGGAAGAGGAATTTAAAAAAGAGAGCGGCGTTATCATTTATAACGACGAGGATTTTGAAGTTACAAAGAAACAAATTGATGAAAAACTGGGGGATCACCTGTGGCGGAATTAAAAAGATATTTGGAAAAACCGGTATTTGGGCTTGACATTGGGACAAGAAGCATTGTAGGAACGGTAGGGTATCTAAAAAACGATACTTTTATCGTTCTGGCACAGCGGGTAAAAGAGCATGAAACAAGGGCTATGTTAGACGGTCAGATCCATGATATAAAAAAGGTAGGCGCTGCAATCGAACAGGTAAAAAAAGAATTGGAAGAGGCGCTTTCCATGGAATTGGAAAATGTCTGTATTGCGGCGGCAGGACGTGTGTTAAGGACTGTTACGATCAATGTGGAGCAGGAGTTCCAGACAGAGAGATCCGTGACGGAGGAGGATGTTTATGCGCTTGCTTCTTTGGGGGTAGAAAAGGCGTACGAAGAGTTTTTAAAGAATCATGAAGAATATGACATGAAGTTTTACTGTGTCGGCTATTCCGTGATCCATTATTATATGAATCATTACCAGATCGGGAATCTGGAGGGACATAAGGCGAGAGTGATCGGCGCGGACATGATCGCTACTTTTTTGCCGGACGACGTAGTGGACGGGCTTTATAAAGCGGTGGAATATGCAGGGCTTCAGGTAGTAAACCTGACATTGGAGCCTATTGCCGCCATACAGGTCGCCATACCGGAGATGTATCGTATGCTGAATATGGCGCTGGTGGACGTGGGCGCAGGAACTTCCGATATTTCCATTACAAAGGACGGCAGCATCGTTGCATACGGTATGATCCCGACAGCGGGAGACAGCCTGACGGAAACGATCGCAAGGCACTGCCTTGTAGATTTTCAGACAGCGGAAACGATCAAAAGGAGCGCTACGGAAAAAGACAGCGTTTCCTATAGGGACATTATGGGGATAGAACAGGTCATTACGGCGGAGGAGATCTTAAAAGTGGCAGAACCGGAGATCCTTGCCATGACAAAGCAGGTATCCGATAAAATAAAAGAATTGAACGGTGGGAAACCGGTCAGCGCGGTATTTGTTGTGGGAGGCGGCGGAAAAATCCCTACTTATACGGACAGGCTTGCAGAGGAATTGGGAATTCAGGTACAGAGAGTCGCGGTCCGTGGGGAAGAGGTCATGCAGAAAATCACTTTCTGCGAGGAGGATGCAAGAAAGGATTCTTTACTGGTGACGCCTATCGGTATCTGCTTAAGCTATTATGAGCAGAGCAATAATTTTATCTTTGTAACATTTAACGAAGAGCGGATCAAACTCTATGACAACAGTAAGCTTGCGGTAGTGGATGCGGCAATGCAGGCAGGTTTTCCCAATGACGGTCTTTTCCCGAAGAGAGGAAAGGAACTGAATTACACGGTGAACGGAACGGCAAGACTGCTGAGAGGAGAGTTGGGAGAAGCGGCACAGATCCTTGTGAACGGAACGGAAGCGGATATCCATACAAGGATCGCGGCTAACGATATGATTCAGGTGAAAGAATCCACAGCGGGCGCCGCCGCCTCTTTGGAACTGCAGCAAATTCCTGAATTTGCCGGCAGACTGAATATTTTTGTCAATGAAAGACAAGTGGAACTGCCGGTGTTTGCAAGTGTAAACGGCGCGCTCCAATCAGGGTTTTATGATATACGCGATCAAGACAAAATCGAAATGCTGAATTTTTATACAGTAGGGCAGATCATCGAATTTATGGATGTTATCTTAGAACCGGAAATGAATATTTATGTAAATAATAAAGTGGCCGACAGGGATACAAAGGTATACGAGAATTTTTCCGTGATCTGGACAATGGAAGAATTAAATCTGTCGGAAGTGATAGAAGAGGTCAAAGAGGCGGCAAAACGCGGCGAGTTTTATGAAACCGCATATGAAGATCCGTTACATGAAGACTTTTCCTATGAGGAAACTGTTTACGGAGAGGAATCCGGATACGGCGAAGGGGCGGAGGAAGAACCGGAAAGGGAGGAGCCGGCTGACGGAGACGTTACGGAAAATGAGGCAGAAAAAGCGCCGGAAGCCTTTTTTACAGAAATGACTATTATAGTCAATAAAAGCCCGATCACTTTAAAAGGAAAAGAACATTATATTTTTGTAGATATTTTTGATTATATCGATATCGACCTTTCAAAGCCTCAGGGCAGCACCATCGTAACAGAGATCAACGGAAGAACGGCGCAATACATGGAGGCGCTGCATGACGGAGACGTAATAGAAGTATATTGGAGGAAATGACGGATGAGATTGTGCAGTATAGCCAGCGGCAGCAGCGGAAACTGTATTTATGTAGGTACCGGAGCGACCCACATTCTTGTGGATGTGGGAATAAGCGGAAAGAGAACGGAACAGGGGTTAAATACGCTCGGACTAACCTGCCGGGATCTGGACGGGATCTTTATTACGCACGAGCATATGGATCATATCAGCGGTCTTGGAGTGATTGCAAGAAAATATCAAGTGCCGATTTATGCGACAAAGGGAACGATAGCGGCAATCAAGAAGGCGGGTACGGTAGGCCCGATCGACGACAGTCTGTTTCAGACGATCAACGCGGAGGAAAAGCTGATCGTAAAAGATATGACGTTAAACCCTATGACGATCTCCCATGATGCGGCGGAACCGGTGGCATACCGGATCAGTTACGGGAGAAAAAAGATTGCGGTGATCACGGATCTGGGAAATTATAACGACTATACGGTGGAATGTTTGAAAGGGATGGACGCTCTTTTGTTAGAGGCGAACCACGATGTAAACATGCTTCAGGTAGGCCCTTATCCGTATTACTTAAAGCAGCGTATTTTGGGAAACAGGGGACATTTGTCCAACGAACTTTCGGGAAGGCTATTAAGCAGGCTGCTGCACGATAAAATGCAGGCAGTAGTGCTGGGGCATCTGAGTAAGGAAAATAACCTGCCGGAGCTTGCTTACGAGACGGTCCGTTTGGAAATTACCATGGCGGACAATGAATATAAGGCGGCAGATTTCCCGATCACCGTGGCAAAGAGAAGCGAGGTTTCTCAAGTAGTACATATTGCTTAAAAAAATTTATGCCTGCGCCTAAATTTCCGGGTTGCAGCAAAAATGGAGAGAAGGTTGAAAAATCACACCGATGTGCTGATTTTTCAACTACGAGTTTGTGCCGGAGCCACAAACTCAAAATTGCAGAGCCAAATTTGGCTCGCGGCCTTCGCAAAAAACTGCTCCGGCATGGAGGTAAATATGAAAAAAACAATTATTACCGTAGTAGGAAAGGATACAGTTGGAATCATAGCAAAAGTATGTTCCTATCTGGCAGAAAACAAGATCAATATTTTGGATATTTCACAGACGATCGTCCAAGGGTATTTTAATATGATGATGATAGTGGATACGAATGAGACGGAAAAAGCGTTCGGAGAGATGGCGGACGAGATGGATACATTGGGAGAAAGTATCGGCGTTATCATCAAATGCCAGAAAGAAGAAATTTTTGACCAGATGCACAGAATCTGATCTTCACGCCTTTACGTCGTGGAATTGGGTCCGCCAAAGCGGAAGATGGGAGCAGGAATGATTAATTTATATGAAGTGACTGAAACAAATAAAATGATCGAAGAGGAAAATCTGGACGTCAGAACGATCACGCTCGGCATCAGCCTGTTAGACTGTATTGATTCCGACCTGAAAATAGTAAATGAAAAGATCTATCAGAAAATTTATCATGCGGCCAAAGATTTGGTGAAGACCGGTGAAGAGATCTCCAAAGAATACGGGATTCCTATTGTCAATAAAAGAATTTCCGTAACGCCTGTGTCGCTTGTGGGGGGCGCGGCATGTAAAACGGAAGAAGACTTCGTAGGGATCGCAAAGACGCTTGATAAGGTGGCGCATGAAGTCGGGGTAAACTTCATCGGAGGATATTCGGCGCTGGTATCCAAAGGGATGTCAAGGGCAGACGAACTTTTGATCCGTTCCATCCCGAAAGCGTTGTCTGTTACGGAAAGAGTATGCAGCTCGGTGAATGTGGGTTCTACAAAAACCGGCATCAATATGGACGCCGTAAAATTGATGGGAGAAATGATCGTAAAGACTGCCGAATTTACGAAAGAAGCGGATTCTTTAGGATGTGCAAAGCTGGTAGTATTCTGTAATGCGCCGGACGACAATCCCTTTATGGCGGGTGCTTTTCACGGCGTAACGGAAGCGGACAGGATCATCAATGTAGGAGTCAGCGGACCGGGAGTGGTGAAAACGGCGCTGGAACAGGTGCGGGGCAGGAATTTTGAAGTTTTGTGCGAGACAATCAAAAAGACTGCTTTTAAAGTAACGAGGGTAGGACAGTTAGTGGCCAAAGAAGCTTCCAAAAGGCTGGGAGTCCCCTTTGGCATTGTGGATCTGTCGTTGGCTCCGACGCCGGCAATCGGGGATTCAGTGGCGGACATTTTATGTGAGATCGGTTTGGAACATGCGGGAGCGCCGGGAACTACAGCTGCCCTTGCCCTGTTAAACGATCAGGTGAAAAAGGGCGGCGTCATGGCTTCTTCTTATGTAGGGGGACTGAGCGGTGCGTTTATTCCGGTCAGCGAAGATCAGGGGATGATCGACGCCGTTACGGCAGGGGCCTTGTCTTTGGAAAAGTTGGAGGCCATGACCTGCGTATGTTCGGTAGGACTGGATATGATCGCAATTCCGGGAGATACGAAAGCGTCAACGATCTCAGGCATTATTGCGGATGAAATGGCGATCGGTATGATCAACCAAAAGACGACGGCCGTAAGGCTGATACCGGTGATAGGAAAAGGGGTAGGTGAAACGGTTGAATTTGGAGGACTTTTGGGCTATGCGCCTATTATGCCCGTCAATCCGTTTTCCTGCGACGCATTTGTAAACAGGGGCGGACGCATTCCCGCGCCGATTCACAGCTTTAAAAATTAATAGAAGGGGTGTGGCTGTATGGATTTTAATGGGGTATATCATAGGGCGAACGATAATTACTGTTATGCGCTGGACGAGAACCGGCTGATCGTCAATATCAAAACAGGTTATGATGTGAAAGCTGTCAATATTTATCAGGGAGATCCGTTTAAATCGGGAATTTTAGGCGGCGCGGAAGGCTGGGAAGGCGAATGCGTAAACATTGCTTTTAAGAAGCGGCTGAAAAACCAGATCTGGTGGACGACGACTTTGGAACCGGAATTTAAGCGTTTGAAATACTATTTTGAACTGATCACGGATACGGAGAAATGGTATTATTTTGAAGACGGTTTTTTGAGTGAAACGCAGATGCACTTAGAGGGCAGGAGTAAGCAGTGCTTTGTCATGCCGTGGATGAATGCCAGCGATATTGCAAGGACGCCCGCATGGGTAAACGATACTGTCTGGTATCAGATTTTTCCGGAACGTTTTTATAACGGGGACGAAAGCTTAAATCCTGAAAATACATTGCCGTGGAGAGAAGACGGATATGTGAGCAATGCCGAGTTCTTTGGCGGGGACATTCCGGGGATCATAAAGAAACTGGATTATTTGAAAGATCTGGGGATCACGGGGATCTATCTGACGCCGGTTAATGAATCGCCCTCCAGCCATAAATATGATACTACCGATTACTTTAAGATCGATCCTCATTTTGGAACGGAAGAGGATTTCAAAAAGCTGGTAGAGCAGGCCCACGAAAAGGGAATCCGTATTATGGTCGACTGTGTATTTAATCATAGCGGCGAGCAGTTCGCACCATGGCAGGATGTGATAAAGAACGGCGAGAAATCCCAATATTTTGATTGGTTTATGGTAAACGAATGGCCATTTGAAAAAGGGGCGGCAAAGAAAAAGCAATATTATACGTTTGCTTTTTTCGATGAAATGCCTAAATTGAATACGAACAATGCGGAAGTCAGGAATTACTTTTTGGATGTTTGTACGAAGTGGGTCAAGGAGTATAAAGTGGATGGGCTGCGGTTTGATGTAGCTAACGAGATTTCCCATACATTTTGTAAAGAGTTAAGGAGCAGGATGAAAGCCATCAATCCGGAGATCTATATCCTTGGCGAGATCTGGCACGACGCAATGGGATGGCTGCGGGGAGACGAATTTGACGCGGTCATGAACTATCCTTTAGGTCAAAGCATCAAAGATTTCTGGATCGATAAATCTTTGACGGGAGAAGATTTTGAGTATACGGTAAACCGGTGTTATACGGGATATATGCAGCAGACGAACGACGTACTGTTTAATCTTTTGGATTCCCACGATACCAAAAGGCTGCGTTCCGAAGTGCGCAGTCTGGATGAATTTTACCAGCAGCTTGCGGTACTTTTTGCCATGCCGGGAAGCCCGTGCATCTATTATGGTACGGAGATCGCCATGGAGGGCGGACACGATCCCGACTGCCGCAGATGTATGCCTTGGGGCAAGATTGAGTCGGGCGAATATAAGCATCGGATCGTGCTGGTCAGACAGCTCATCCATCTTAGAAAAACAGAACCGCTGTTAAAGAGCAGGAATTTCCATTTTCCGGATACTTATGACAATCCAAGAGTCATCCATTTTACAAAGGTAGGATGGGTAGACAATTTTATTGATGTTATTATTAACTGCTCCGATGAGGAAATCGAACTTTCCGAGGACGGTGAAGTTTTATTTGAAAGATATCTGGAAGACGGAAAGCTGTTAAAAAACGGCATTTTATTCAGACGGATCAGTAGCCTTGGCGATGATAAACAGGAAAAGGCGGAAACAATCAGTAGATAAAACAAGGGAAAAGCAAAAGATAAGAATGAAGTTAAGCGATAGAAGAAAATTGCCCCGCTTAAGAAACGGGAATGGAGGATGAAAATGGCAGAACAATTTGGCAGTACCAGAGACTATGTGGCTTCTGAGGAATTGATGGCGAGCGTCAATATTGCGGTAGCTTTAAAAAAGCCTTTGCTGATCAAAGGCGAACCGGGGACAGGGAAGACCATGCTGGCGCAGGCCGTGGCAAATTCCATGGGGAAACGGCTGATCATTTGGAATATCAAGTCTACGACGAAAGCGCAGGAAGGGCTTTATACTTATGATACGATACAGCGTCTTTATGACGGACAGTTCGGAGAAGAGGGTGTAGACGATATTGCAAGATATATTAAACTGGGAAAGCTGGGTGAGGCTTTCGAAGCCGAAGAGCAGGTAGTGCTGCTGATTGATGAGATCGATAAAGCGGATCTGGAATTTCCGAACGATCTTCTTTGGGAACTGGATCAGATGGAGTTTTATATCCATGAAACGAAAAGAACCGTAAAGGCAAAGCACAGGCCCATCGTGATCATCACTTCCAATGCGGAGAAAGAGCTGCCGGACGCTTTCCTTAGAAGATGTATCTTTCATTATATTGATTTCCCGGATAAAGAGCTTATGGAAGAGATCGTAAAGACACATTTCCCGCAGGTAGAGGAAAACCTGATGAAGAACGCCATGGAGGTCTTTTATTGGATCAGGGATATCAGGGACGTAAGAAAAAAACCGAGTACTTCCGAGCTGATTGACTGGATCAATGCGCTTCAGATCGGCGGGATACCGGCAGACAGACTGAAAAAGGAACTGCCGTTTTTAGGAGTAATGGTAAAAAAAGACGAAGATTTGGACTCTGTGAAAAAAAGGGTTGAGTAGCCTATGTTTAGTAAATTTTTTTATACCTTGAAAGAATTTGGTCTGAATATTACGCTCAGCGAGTGGCTGACTCTGCAGGAGGCTTTGGATAAGGGACTGTGCGAGAGCAGCCTTACCGCATTTTACTATATGGCAAGAGCGATTCTGGTAAAAAGCGAAACGGAGTATGACAAATTCGACATGGCGTTCGAAAGAGATTTTAAAGCAATACAGCACGAGCCGGAGCTGACAAAGCAAATGCTGCGGTGGCTGGATAAATCGGATGAAGAACCGGATGAACGGCTGAGTAACGAGGAACGTTACTGGCTGAGTAATGAAGAAACGCTGATAGAAAAAGAAGATATCGAGCAGAAATTTAAAGAACGCTTAAAAGATCAGGACAGCGAACATAACGGGGGCAGTTACTGGATCGGTACGATGGGAAAAACGTCTTTTGGAAATACGGGCGGAAATGTGGGCGGTGTGCGCGTAGGCGGAAAGACCGGTTTTCAGTCGGCATTTGCTGTTGTGGGAGAGAGAAAATACAGGGATTTCAGGGACGATAAAGTATTGGATAACCGGCAGTTTCAAATGGCTCTTAGAAAACTGCGTCAATTTTCTACCAAACTGGATATCCCGAAAACGGAACTGGATATCGATCAGACAATAGATAAGACCTGCAATAACGGGGGATGTCTGCAGATCGTGATGGAGAAGCCGAGAAAAAATGCGGTGAAGCTGTTGCTCTTAATGGATTCGGGGGGGACTATGATCCCTTATAGCACGCTGTTAACAGAGCTGTTCCAGTCGGTGCATAAATCCAATCATTATAAAGACGTAAAGACTTATTTCTTCCATAATTGTATCTATTCCCATCTGTATAATACGCCGGAGTGCGAAAACGGGGACTGGATCGAAACGGAATGGATGTTCAGGAATCTGGACAGCGATTATAAGGTGATCGTCGTAGGAGATGCCGCCATGGCGCCTGAAGAATTGTATTCCGACAGCGGAAATTACAGAGGGCCGAACAACGGACTTTCCGGAGAGGAATGGCTGCTGCAGTTAAAGAGACACTACAAGAAAATAGTCTGGCTCAACCCTAAAATGGCGCCGGGACATGCGCCGTGGCGGGAGGCGGAAACGGCAATCAAGGCGATCTTTCCTATGTATAAGCTGACGGTTGACGGTTTAAATCAGGCTATGGCAAAATTAATGGTTAACAAATGATAAATGAATTTGGTTACAAAAATTAGAATTTTCATTACAATTCACTTCAAATAAGATAAATTGTGCCGATATTATCTATAGCATAAGGAAGTGCGAAGGATCTACGAAGAGGGTACTGTCATCGAAGGAACGAGGTAAACAGTTTCGGGTGACAGTGCCTTTTTATATGTATGGAGCTGTGCAGGAAAAATGCTGCTAAACAGTACAGGGACCGTGCAGCGCAGGGGAGAGAAACGCCGCCCGGTTAAAACGACAGGAATGGGGATGACGATGAAGAATGAAAACGCTTTGGATAGGCATATGCGATGATGAGAAAAAAATAGAAGATTGTATGGAAGAGATCATAAAACTAAAGCAGGAAGATTACCAGATGCACAGATTTCCGGCAAAAAAAGAGTTGTCAGAGGAAAAAGAAAATCCGGATATTTTATTGTTTGCGGTAGAAAAAAGAAAATTTGATAACATCCTGAAGCGGGTGTCGCAACAGCGGGAAGAAGCCGGACATATTCCACTGATCGTAAAGACCGGAAACAGTTATCATTCGATTCCGCTTGAGAATATTGTTTATGCCGAAAATAACGGACGTAAGATCATTCTTCATACCAATGACGACACACTGGAATTTTACGGTAAGATGAACGATCTGGAAGAAGAGCTTGGAGGGGAGTTTTTCAGGTGCCATAGGGGATATCTGGTGTCCATGGCATATATATCCGGTTATGACAGCGGCAATATCTATTTGAAAAACGGGGACCAGATCTATCTTGCCAAAAGAAAACTGGCAGAGTTTTCCAAAGAATACAGAGCGTATTTAAAACGCAATACTTCATGACGAAAACATGCTAATTTATTGCAGTTTCCTTTATAAATATGAAATATGGCCGATATAAAACATAAGGACAAAAGAGGGAAGAACGGAGGCATTTTATGAAAATATCTAAAAATAATATCGCATTTTCAACGATAAGGGCAAAGATGATAAGAAGCAGGAAAACAAAGGGCGGCGGTTTTTACAATACGTCTAAAACCAATAACAGCGTGAAGGCAAGAGCCGCTACGCTGGCGCAGAAAAACGCGGCTATGGCGCAAAGCGGACGAAGAAAAAGTACGGCTTCTTCCATGCTGGAGGAGACCAGATCCAATTATACGGCAATGAAAAGCGCAGCAGAAGACGTACAGTCTTATTTAGGCCATCTTTTGTCTACAAAAGAAGGGTCTTTATTCCAAAAAGCGGAAGAATCCAAAGATACGTCCGGGATCGTAAGCGAGATCAAGTCTTTTGTAGAAGACTACAACAAGATGGTCAGAAAGATGACCAGCGAAGGCGGCGCAGTAAACGAACTGTATGTCAGACAGCTTAAAGGGCTGGTCGTTTCGAATAGAAGCAAGTTAGAGAATATCGGTATCACGGAGGATAAAAACGGGCTGCTTACTATTGACAGGGAAAAATTAGAGAGCGCAGACCTTGAAAAACTGAAAAATGTATTTCAGGGAGAAGACAGCTTTGCCAGCAAGGTGGCGGAGAAGGTTAAAAAAATAGAAGAAAACGCGCAGACGAATCTCAATTCGTTAAACAGCGCTACTTACAGTTCTTTATTGGCAAATTACGGGTCAAGCGGAAGTAAATATAACTTTTTGGCTTGATGTGGCAGGGACCGGGCATTCGAAAACGGAGGGGCAGGTCTGTAACGGGGATGGAGGTTTATGGAATGGGAATATCAAGAATAGGATATTTTAATACATTTTACGGCGGCAGTACAACGGCAGGAAGCGGTACTAAAAAGATGAACGGCTATTTGGGAAAGTATGAAGAATCTTTGACGCCGGGACAGGAGCAGGATAAAGACGGACTTCTGGCAAAGCAGGAGAATGTGAAAACGGGACAGACCGAGGTAATAAGAGGAATGCGTCTGAGAGACCATTTAAGCGGTAAAGACGACCAAGCGCCCTATTATTTCCTATCGGAGGACGGGATCATCGATTATAACGGGGTGATTTTCGTATGTGACACAGAACATAATCAGCTTCATCTGGGAGATACGTCCGACTCCAAAAACTGTCTGACCATCCCGTTGTCAAAGGGCGGCAGCCTTGTAGTGAACAGGAATAACATTGATCAGTTGTCCAAAGCGATATCCATGTTTTCGCCTGAAGACATCAATCTGATCATGAGAGCCCTTGCGGTAGATGCAAAAGCAAGGCAGACCCTTGAAGAGATCGAAGACGAGGAATGCTCCGTAGGGGAAGAAATCTCCGAAGGAGAGGAAAACGGTACGGAAAAGGGCGTAAACAACGACGACGGCGTTTCCGTATTGGAAACGGTAGGATCAAGCGGCGAATGGAGATCGGAAGTTTATCAGAGCATGACTTATGAAAAGAAAGATTGACAAACGGACCGGTCTGCGTTACAATCTTGGCATAAAGAAAAGGCTATGAAGAGAACAAGTAATAACAGGCGGAAGAAACAGAAAGCAGCCGGATGATGAGAGGCGCGTCGGAAACAGGTTATGAATACATCTCGGAGCTGCACACCGAACAGATAAGAGTAGGATGTGACGGGGCGTGTGTCCGTTATTACACAAAAGTATCGTTTCGGCTGTACTTGCTAAGGCAGATAATGTGAGTTATCTGTGAATGAAGGTGGTAACACGGGAGCTTTGGCCTCGTCCTTTTTATAAAAGGACGAGGTTTTCTTTATGCGCAGACCCGTGCAGAAAAACTTCCCTTTGATTTACTGAAAATCTATATAAGGACACACGGAAAATCAGCGTAGGACGCTTTGGAATGGAGGAAAAAAATGACGGTATTTGAGGAATTGAAAAAAAGAGGGCTGCTTGCCCAGCTTACGGACGAAGAGGAGATCAAAGAATTGATCAATAACGGAAAGGCAACATTTTATATCGGCTTTGATCCTACGGCAGACAGCCTGCATGTAGGACATTTTATGGCGCTGTGCCTGATGAAAAGGCTGCAGATGGCAGGAAATAAGCCGATTGCGTTGATCGGAGGCGGCACTGCCATGATCGGAGATCCATCGGGACGGACGGATATGCGTTCCATGATGACAAAAGAAACGATCGATCACAATTGTGAGTGCTTTAAGAAACAGATGAGCCGGTTTATTGATTTTTCGGAAGGGAAAGCGTTAATGGTAAACAATGCGGATTGGCTGCTTGATTTAAATTACGTTGCATTTATCCGTGACATCGGGGCGCATTTTTCAGTAAACCGGATGCTTTCTGCAGAATGTTATAAACAGAGGATGGAAAAGGGCCTCAGCTTTTTGGAATTTAACTACATGATCATGCAAAGCTATGATTTCCTTTCCCTTTATGAAAAATACGGCTGTAATATGCAGTTTGGCGGGGACGATCAGTGGAGTAACATGCTAGGAGGAACGGAACTGATACGCCGTAAGCTGGGAAAAGACGCGTATGCCATGACGATTACCCTGCTTTTAAATTCGGAAGGCAAAAAAATGGGAAAGACCCAGAAAGGCGCGGTATGGCTCGATCCTGAGAAAACGTCTCCTTTTGAGTTTTACCAGTACTGGAGAAACGTTTCCGATGAAGATGTGCTAAAATGCTTAAGAATGCTTACATTCCTGCCGATAGAGCAGATAGAAGAGATGGAAAGCTGGGAAGGAAGCGAACTGAACCGGGCGAAAGAGATCCTTGCATACGAACTTACCGATCTGGTGCATGGGGAAGAAGAGGCTAAAAAGGCGCAAGAAAGCGCAAAAGCGCTGTTCAGCAGCGGCAATGCGGCGGATATGCCGACCAGCGAACTTCAGGAAGAAGATTTCACGGATGGTCAGATCGACATTCTGGCCGTACTCGTAAAGAGCGGGCTGACCGTTTCCCGGTCCGAGGCGAGGCGGGCCGTAGAGCAGGGAGGCGTCGTTTTTGCAGATGAAAAGGTTACGGATATCAAAGCGGTATATGAAAAAGATACCTTTGCAGGAGAAGGCGTCGTAGTCAGGCGCGGAAAGAAGAACTTTAAAAAGGTCGTGTTGAAATAGAAAAGAAAGGGGCTGTGGCATGATCCATAATGTAGATTCTTACACATCCAATATAGCAGGTCAGGAACATAATCTTAAAAACTGCGTTCATAAACATTCGGGCGGTTTTTTGGATATGGATATCAAATTGAAAATGGATTCCGGAAAACCGGAGAATCTACAGACGGAAGAGACGAAATTGCCGACGTTTGATTTGTTCACGGGCGGTATAAAAAAGATAGTAGGAAAAGGAATCGGGTTTTTGAAAGGAATCTGGAACGAGCAGGGCGATAACGGACAGCGTGCGAGTACCGCTGTAACGGTAAGAGAGGGCGCAGGGAATCTGAACGGAAAGACGAATCAGACCGGGATTGCCGCCGTTTTAACGGCAGAAGCCGTTGCCGACATCAAACCGCCCAAACAGACGGAGGCGATACAAGAACCCGAAACCGGAAAACGGACGGGGGCGATCCCTGCGCTGAGGGTGAAGACCGGACAGGCAAGAGAGCGTTTTGCTGCAAAAAAAGACGCTTTTCTGAAAAAAATGAAAGAGACGGCTAAAAACAGACGGGGATTTTTTAAGGATAACACGCAGGAAAGGCCGGGGCAGCAAGAGAAACAGACGGAGTGGTTCGAATTGGAGAACATTCATTTGCTGGATTCTTATAACAAAAACGGGGAATATACCAATCTGGGCTCTGATGTAAACATACAGGGGTACAGTGGGAATCCCATGCGGGATAATTATTCGTCTAAGGCATGAAACATGGGGGATATGCTTTCCGATCCCAGAAAAAAGGGGCTGCGACAGCCCCTTTTTCTTTGGAAATTTTGGACATGAGAGCATGGGAATCAGAATTTAAGAAAATATTAAAGAAAAGTATAGTTTGTGTTAAAATAAAAATGTTAACGTGAATAAATACAAAGGAGAGGAAATATGGCAAACATTTTAGTATGTGATGATGACAAAGAGATTGTAGAGGCAATAGAAATATATTTATTACAGGAAGGCTACCATATTTTCAAAGCATATGACGGCGAGCAGGCAATAGAAATCTTAAAAAAAGAAGATATTCATCTGTTGATCATAGACGTAATGATGCCGAAACTGGACGGAATCCATGCCACGCTGAAGATAAGGGAGTATAGCAGTATTCCCATCATTATCCTGTCGGCAAAATCGGAAGATGCGGACAAGATATTGGGACTTAATATCGGGGCGGACGATTATATGACAAAGCCGTTCAATCCCCTTGAATTGGTGGCAAGAGTCAAATCCCATCTTAGAAGATATACCAGTCTGGGTAATTTAAACTCAGATAATAATGCCATGTATACGGTAGGCGGCCTTGTGATCAACGACGAGACCAAAGAAGTCAGCGTAGACGGAGAAATCGTCAGGCTTACGCCCATTGAATATAATATCCTGCTCCTTCTTGTTAAGAATCAGGGAAGGGTATTTTCCATTAATCAGATCTATGAAAGTATATGGAACGAAGACGCCATTGGCGCGGATAATACGGTGGCAGTGCATATCAGGCATATTAGGGAAAAAATAGAGATCAATCCGAGAGAACCCAGATATTTAAAAGTAGTGTGGGGCGTCGGGTATAAGATAGAAAAGCAATAGAACGGGGCGTGCGGATGAAGCAAAAGAATATATTGGGAAGAGGAAACGGAATATTTTTGTTTGTATTACAGCAGCTTATTGCCGTTATTGTAGCGATCGGCCTTACGACAATCATTTTGAACAGCAGCCTGCAGATCGGCGGCTATAAAGATGAAAGTATATTTTTGAATCCCCTTGAGTATAATATGAAATTTGAAGAAAGCGATATTTATCAGATTCTGCTGGAAAAGGGAATCCGGGATGCCGTAAGGATGAGCGTAATCAAGAGTCAATTGGAAACGGACGGAGAATTTGACGGAAATAAAGAAATCGACGTGACCGCGTATGTCAACCGTGCCGAACAGCTTTCCGGAAAGTATGTGACGGCAGCATATCACTTGGAAGAACTTTTAAAATGGGGAAAATACGGGTTCGAATATACGGGAAAGCTTTTTGACTCCGAAGATGAAATGCGGAATTTTTTAGCCCCGTCCACGACCTATACCCAGTATGAAGGAACTTATACCACGGGTTTTCATCCGGTACAGGAAGAGTCAAAAGAAGAATACCGGGAATATCAGAAAACTTGGGCGATCGATGAAGAAACGGGCGCATATGTGATGCTGGAGAGTGAGGAAATGGGTGTGGAATATGCAGTATCTTCGGAAAGTCCCATGTCAGCGAGCGTCACGGTTTCCACTTATTCCGACGACGAGGAAGTAAGCGCCGATACTTATCATACGATTTTGTCAAATCGCTATAAAACAGTGGACGGAAAGACGCCGGAGGAACTTGTATCGACTTGGGAGGAATACTATCAGTTATGCGATAATATCAGCATCGCGGCGAACAGCCTGTACAGCAATTACAGGGAATATCTTGACTATCAGAAGTCTTACAGTATAGAAAATTCTAATCTTCTCTATTGCATGATCATGATGGTAAACGGGAAAAATGTGTGTTTCACCAACGTTACCCTGCCGGAGCTGAATGTGGCGGCAATCAGCGACTATTTCGGGAAATTTAAAAATACGATCTATTACAGTCCTTATGATATGGAATACCGTACGACTACGGGGATCACGGAAGACTATTTTCTAAAGCTTATGAACGACTATAATTATGTATACACGGATAACACGAAAATCTGGATCGCGGTGGATGATAATTACGGAGCGGAGGATGTGTTTGCAAAAGCCGAGTATACTTTTAATCATCTGCTTCCTTCCTGGTGGAAATATGCGGTTGCGATCGTAGGCGGAATTCTGGTCTGGATAGCGTTATTGGTCCTACAATCCTATTTTACAGGAAGACGGATTGTGATAGAAGGCGATGAAGATATGGAGGATGTGGTAGAAGTCTTCCCCACAAGGTTTGAAACGCTGCCGACGGAAATCTGGATGCTTCTTTGCGGTCTGGCAGTTGGTATCGTATTCGTTATGATTTTGTTCACCGCCGATATGCTGAACTGGAAGAAACTGGAGCAACAGACTGTTCTCAATATAGCGATCGTGGAAACTTTGATAACGAGCAGTACGGGATGTCTGGTCTTTTACAGTTTCATACGAAGATGTAAAGTGCGTAATTTGTGGACGGGCAGTTTCGCTTATGGGGTTTTAAAATGGTTTTATGAAAAATTCTTATTAAAGATTGCGGGGGCAGGCGGTGTGATCTACAGAAATATGCCCGTGGCGTTCCGGACTCTTGTGCCTTACGGCGGGCTGATGCTTACAAATGCAGTCGGTATGCTGCTTGGAGTTTTATGGGGAAACGTTTTCATTATTTTCTTATTGTGCCTGCTGGATCTGGCAGTCGGCTGGATGATGTTCAAAAAGAGCATCGACAATAAGAAGATAGTGGACGGCATCGGAGAGATCAGAAACGGAGATTTGAACTATCAAGTCGATACGGAAAAAATGTACGGCGAAAATAAGATTCTGGCGGAGGCGGTAAACAGTATCGGAGACGGTATCAGACAGGCAGTGGAAACAAGTATGAAAGATGAAAAATTAAAGGCCGATCTGATCACTAATGTGTCGCATGATATCAAAACCCCGCTCACTTCCATTATCAATTATGTAGATTTGTTAAAACGGGAGAAGATCGAGGACGAAAAGATAAAAACTTATATACAGGTTCTGGATGCAAAATCCCAGAGACTGAAGCAGCTTACCGACGATTTGGTGGAGGCCTCCAAGATCTCTTCAGGAAATATTACCCTTCACATTGAAAAAATCAATATCGTGGAGCTTTTGAATCAGGCAATCGGTGAATTTTCAGAAAAGTTTGAGACGAAAGATCTGCAGATGGTAGTCACTTTTGAAAAGAAGGCGATGCATATTGAAGCGGACAGCCGGAGAATGTGGAGAGTCATTGAAAACTTATTTAATAATATATTTAAATATGCAATGGCAGGAACAAGAATCTATATTGACGGGAAAACAGAAAATAGACAGGTGATACTTTCCATCAAGAATATATCAGCCCAACCACTGAATATAAACGCAGACGAACTGACGGAAAGGTTTATCAGGGGAGACGTTTCCAGAAGTACCGAGGGAAGCGGACTCGGGCTTTCTATTGCCAAGAATCTGACGGAGGCCCAGAACGGAAAATTCCGTATTTATTTGGACGGGGATCTGTTTAAGGCAATCTTAAGTTTTCCGGAAACGGGAGAAACGTAATAATCAGGAGCATTAGGGGAAACTGCGGAATGCGGTTTTCCTAATGCTCTAAGTTTCATTTTTTTGTTTTTGCAGCAAGCATTTTTTCAATTGTGGACAGTTCTGCTTCGGAACTGTATTTTTTGATCGTCTGGATCAGCAGATTCATTTCATTTTCCTGAAAGGTAATATTCTGGGTTTTTGCCCGCTTCATGATCGACATAAGAAAAGGGAACATTTCTTTTTGCGAAAGTCCCCTGCTTTCAAATACAAGAGCCTGTAAAAAATCCAGTTTTTCAGGAGCAATATGGGCAACGGCAGGGTCATCCATCCATTTTGGGCGTTCCATCTTAGTCCTCCTTATTTTGAAACATGGAAAACATGGTTTGTTGTTCCGGTGATAAAAGCTGCGACAGCATATCCGGGGAGAAATTAAAAAATTCGTTTCCGCCTTCGCCGCCGGCCATGCCTTCGGGAAACAGTTCTTTCATCATGGTCATGGCAGCTTCTAAATCTTTGTACTGTTTTATCATATTTTGCATATTCTTAAACTGCGCCAGATAAGAACGTTCCTTTTCGCTGCAAAAAGGAGAGAGTTCATCACAAAGGGCACAAAGATCGAAAGGGGGCGGATCGTCTCCCTGACAAAGGTTCAGTGAAAAGGGAGAGCCTTCCCGTAAAGAAATAGTGTACTGCAGTTCTAAATATTTGATATAAATAGCTAAATGATGCCGAAGTTCTTTTTTTACATTCGGAAAAAGAATTTTCAACATTTGAATATGGTTGTTCGTATATAAAGTATCAAATGCGGCGATCTTATCAGGTTGTTTTAAGTCCATGGCATCTCCCTTCATCTGTCATACCATTTTATGAAAAATGAATGGGGATTATGCAAACAACAAAAGAGACGCGCGATGCGGCCGTTCAAAAAAATAGGCCCTTTTAAGAGCCTATTTTTTGAACATGTGACGATCGCCCCAAATTAGCAGCAGGAATTTCCGCCGCAGCAGCTAAGCAGGATAAGGATCCAGATGATGCTTTCGCATCCACAGCCGTTGTTTCCGCCTAAGAAATTGCCAAAACCGCCGCCGCATCCGCAGCCATTATCGCAACCACAGCCATTATTTCCGCCACAGCAGCAGAGAAGGATAAGGATCCAGATCCAGCTTCCACATCCGTTATTGCTTGCTACATTGTTGCATCCGCAGTTTGTTGCAGTTAAATCACTCATTGATTTGCCTCCAAAAATATTTGTTTTATGGTATATCTTATGTATGGGGCATGTCACTGTTTCTAGAAAAATAAAAAAATATAAAAAGTCCCGGTCATGGAAATTTTTTCTGAAAATTTTCTTCTTTTGAAAAATACTTGAATTTATTATCAGATATAGTAAAATAGATAGTGTATGAAAATAAAAATGGTAAAGTGAGTAATTTAATGATATAATATACCTTAAAGGAGAAATTCAATATGCCAACAGGCGGACGGGAAGTTGCCGGAAGGCAATTCAGGACGAGGGCTGATTATGAAGCTGCCTGCCGGGACGAAAAGAAGATAGAACAGTTAAAACAACGTTATAAATTGGAGGATCCTGACCAGCTCTTGGAGCTGAATAAAGAGCTTCAAGGCAAAAAATACCGCTTTGAAACGATGGTCGGGGAAGACTTCATTTATGAAATAGAGCAGGCCGCCAAGCATACGACGCCGTTGTCTGCCAAGGATAAAAAAAAGAAAAAGAAGCTACATAAGTCAGAAAAGAAGGGGAACTCAAAAACTAAGGAAAAAAAAGATTTGGATGAATATGACAGGGAGATGCAGCAGGAGATCCTTAAACAGCTCAGTTTAAGGGAGAGACGCAGAAAATGGATTATCATTTTATGCAGTCTTGTCGCCGTTATTTCCTTTGGGTATTTTGGAGTCTATTATTATTTTGTAGACCGGACGGCTTCTACCTATGAAAAATGGGCGGATCTCAAGAAGCAGGAAGGGCAGACAGTACCCAGAACGTCACAAAAGCGCCAAACAGAGGAGGAGACGGAGGAAGAGAGAGAGATTCTGGATGAATATAAAGTTTTATATAATAAGAACAAAAGTCTAATCGGATGGGTGAAAATTGACGATACAATTATTGATTATCCGGTTATGCAGACAGTCAATAACGAATATTATCTTACCCATAATTTGGAACAGGAATATGATAAGAACGGTTCCATTTTTATGGATACGGACTGCGATATATTGGAACCCAGCACAAATCTTATTATATACGGGCATCATATGAAATCGGGAAGAATGTTTGGAGACCTTGATAAATATAGTAATAAGAAGTATTATGAAGAACATCCGATGATTCAGTTCGATACGATATATGAAAAAGGCACTTATGCGGTCATGTATGTGTTCCGGTCCAAAGTATATAATGAGAATGAAATAACATTTAAGTACTATCAGTTTATAGATGCCAATTCGGCAGAAGAATTTGATTCCAATATGGAAGAAATGAGCAGGTTATCTCTTTACGATACGGGGGTAACAGCGGGCTACGGCGACAGGCTCTTGACCTTATCCACCTGTGACAGTTCGGAGCAGGACGGAAGATTCGTCGTAGTGGCAAAAAAAGTAAATTAATAAATTTACGGTTAGAGGAGAGTTGTGATGGCAAAGCAAGCATCAAAGAAAAAAAGGGTAAACAGAAAATTAAAAAGGACGATCCGCAAAACGCTGTCAGCGGTATTTATGATCACGGCGCTCATCGTTGCCGCAATACCGGTGCAGAATAACGTGGAGGCAAGCAGCCCGGGAACAGGCGGGACTGTGTCGGGAAATACGGAATCGGAGATACCGGCGGTAGGGTACGGCGTGACCAGGGAATATGTAGAAAACGAAAAGATTAAATTTGAGGTAAATCTTCAAAACGGAGATATCGACGGTTTGGATTCTGCGTTTGATATCGTGAATGTAGGCGGTACCTATTATCTGCAGGAAATCTATAAAGTCGGGACGTTCAAACTGGGAAATCAGATTTATAATACGTTAGCCGCTTATAATAAATCTTTTATGGCTTCCAATAATAACGAGGTGACAATACCGGGCAGTGTAGTTACCAGTTACGGGCAATTTGAGTTTGACATGGAAGAGGTACAAAAGATATATATGGATCCGGCTACCCATATCCCTAATACTGATGCGGATGCTTTGCAGGAAAGGTATAATAAGCTGTATCCTTCTAATATCATAAGAGCCGGAGATCCGGATACCGGAGAGGGAGCGGTCTATGATATTGATATCCGAAATGAAGATTTGGCGGCAGAACCGTTGGCAACAAATGTGAAAAAAGTAGTTTTGGATATTTATGCATGCCAGCAGCAAGGAGCGGTTGCTTCCGGTAAGGCAGATGCGCCCTGCCGCGCACAGGAAGTAGCTATGATTCAGGAAGGGGCAGACGATAAAATCGTTTATGTTGCCTATAATCCTGTTAAGGGAGAGTTTTATGCAGACAAAACCCGTACTTTACGGGCAATTGCGGACGACGCTTTTGGGAAAAATGCCTATCCCGGAGACAGCAACGTGATCCAATTAAATAAACTTGTCCTTCCGGATACAATCGCTTATATTGGAAATAACTCCTTTGAAGGCTGTTCCGGTATCCGTTCTTTTGAGTTGACAGGTACCGTTACGAATATTGGCTGTCAGGCATTTAAAGGCTGTACTTCCATGCAGAGCATTAAAATCAACAATTTACAGAAAATAGGGGCGGAAGCTTTTGCGGACTGCAACAGTTTGGGATCTATTACCTTTCCGTCTACGTTAGATGAGATCGGTCAAGGCGCGTTTTACAATTGTACTTCATTAAAAACGGTAGATATGTCCCAAATAACCGGTGGGGTCATTATTGATGATTTTGCATTTTATGATTGCACCGACTTAAATAGTTTTAATTTTGGCTCAACGGTATCATCTATTGGCAAAGGCTGTTTTGCCGTAACGGATAATAAGCCGATCAACGGTTCGTGGACAAAAATCCAGTTGGCGGATTCAGCCTCGGAATTAGGGGACGCGATGTTTGACGGAAGGACAAATATTGAAGAAGTGATCTTCCCGTCTACTTACGGCGCCGTTCCAAACTCGGCCAGAACTTCCATACTGGACGACAATTTCTTTAGACGGTGCAGCGCACTTAAGAGCGTGACCATACCGGGAGCTTATGCTTCGTTCGGAGTTGACGTATTTCAAAGTGTGGAATCCGACCAGTTTTATGTAGAAGGTCCTGCAACGTATCGGGCGGATGCAGATTATACATTGGAAGAAAATTATGCTAACCCAAGGGTTTCGGCACATAATGCAAGAATCACTTATAAATTTAAATATGGTAATGAAGAGTTTTTTGATGTGGCCTACAACTATCAGCCCAGTGATAACGACGGGAATCCGGTAGTAGATGCCGACGGGAATCCGGTAAAGGTAACGGATTATTATCTGATCAATGTAGCGACCGGAGAGTTAGAGAAGTATACACCTGATCCAGATAATAATTACAGTACTAAGATTGTAATTAAGGCAAATTATAACGGCGTTTCGGTTACGGGTATCGCGGAAGGATGTTTTGACTCGGTAAAAGAGACGGCAACCGAATTGATTGTAGAAGACGGTACAATTTCTTTAATCGGTAAGAATGCTTTTAAAGGTTTTGTCCGTCTGCAGAAGGTACATCTTGGCAATTCCGTTAAGGAGATTGGTGATGGTGCGTTTGCCGGATGTAACTTGCTTGAAGACGTATATTTCAATATGGACGAAGTGAAAATCGGAAATGAGGCTTTTCAAAAGGATGTAACTGCTTCTCCCACGGGACTGACTTTCCATGGCAAGATCGAAGCGGGATTCGAACCTTATGACTGGGCTATGAAGCCGGAAAACGAGTTAAGTACTGCGGGCTTGCGTATCCTTTATATGAATCTTCCGCCAAGTAATTTGGGAACGATCTATGACCGGACGTCGGAAGGAGAAAATATCTCCGTTCCGTTGATCTTTTATCCGATCTATAACTATTTGGATGCGGATAATGAAGACTACAGAAAAACAAAAGCGGAACAGCTTGGATTAGGAAACTGGGAAGATTATAGTATTATTAAAAGAGTAGAGGCCGGGGCTGCCGGAGACAATCAGGACGGAGATTATGCGGATGCGGACGATTTGGCATATGCAAATGCGACAAAGCATATAGTGATCCCGGCGGGAGTCACGTCTATCGATACGCCCAAGTACTATGGCTCTGCAGAAAATAATACAAATGTTACTACTTATGTGCAGTATAGTGAGGGGCCTGGGAAAGTAACCAATTCAAGAGAAGCGATACGTTATGCGAGTCTGACGAATGTGGTAGATGACCATACGGTCGTGCCTGGTTTGTTCAGCGGCTGGTACGAGGATTATGTTCCGGGAACTGATGAGGCTTCAGAATATGAAAAAGAAGTCAAAGGAAACGACCGGGTAGAATCCATTACTATGTTCACGGTAGAATCCATTCCCGATTATGCGTTTGACAGTTGTGAACGGTTACAGAAAGTGGATTTGGGCGCGGGATGTAAAAAGATCGGCCTTGCGCCGTTTAGAGGCTGCACTTCTTTGGTAGAAGTAATAGGCAATGAAACGATCATTTGCGAGAACGATATTTTATATACTACCAATGAAGACGGCAGCTATACGTTAGTGGAGTGTCTGCCCTCCAGAGGAAAGAACGGAAACGCCGAAGTTTCGGTGGCAAACGATCCGAAGCTTGCCAATGTATCCAAGATTAGCGAAAGTGCGTTCATAGATTGTAAAAATCTTGTCAGCGTTAATTTATCAGGATGCAACTATATCACAACCATTCCGAAGGACTGCTTTAAGGGCTGTTATTCCTTGAGAAACGTTGTTTTCCCAGGATCGGTCAATAATATTGCGGAAGGCGCTTTTAAAGGACTGACGCAGATCCATGTAACGATACCGTCCAAGGAAGTCTATATTCATAGGGATGCTTTCGAACATGGAAACGGAGAAAACGGCACCAGCGTAGGCGAAAAGTTATCAACGGTTGTAATACAAAGTTTTCCGGATTCGGCGGCATTCCGTTATACGGAAGACAACTATATCGGTTTTGAAGGTTATAATGAAGACGAACATTCCGTTACTTTCTTAAATTGGGACTTTTCGGAACTGTACAGGACACGGGTAAAAGACGGTGCGTCCGTTCGTCCGTTCCTTGAAACCCAGACAGAACCCAGCAGGTCGGGATATAAGTTTGTCGGATGGGCTACCATTACCAATGGCGCTACTTTGGACGTGATCACTGCAGATACGATATTTATTGCGCAGTTTAACTCTAAGGGCGGTAACAATGGAAACGGCAATGGAAATGTGAGTGGAAATGGTAGTGGAAATGGTAACGGAAATGGTAGCGGCGACGGAAACGGCAACGGATCAAAAATGCATACCGTAACGGTTATCAACGGCAGCGGCAGCGGCAGTTATATTGAGGGTGCAGACGTTGTGATCGCAGCCAATAATCCGCCGACAGGCTATCAGTTTAAAGACTGGACGGTAAATACGAACAATGCCACGCTTGCAAGCAACAGAGTGGCTGCAACTACTTTTAAAATGCCGGCAGGGGACGTAAGGGTTACTGCAAACTACGAAAAATCAAAATCCTCGGGAAGTTCGGTAAGCGGAAACGGCAGCGGCGGCAGTAGTTCCTCAAATAAGAACAATAATAATAACAGCGGAACTAAAGTAGTCATTACGAGACCGGGGATATCGGATACGGATCTGGCTTCGGCAAAAGTAAACGGATCCAAAGACGGATTTATCGTTAAAATTTCCGAAACGGCAGAAGCGACTGCGGCAGTAGAGCAGGCGCTGACAAATAAATACGGAAGTTTGGATAATATACGTTACGCAGCAATGGATATCAGTTTGTATGATTCTACCGGTACGAACAAAATCACAGACACGACAGGGTATACCATTGATATTACCATACCGATTCCGGACGTACTTAGAGAATATGCAGGCAATAATAAAACGGCAGCCGTTGTGAATGCCCAACTGGAAAATTTAGCTCCTAAATTTACAACGATCGACGGCGTACCTTGCGTTACGTTCAGGGCAACGCATTTCTCACCGTACACCGTATATGTAGATACCGGTAATTTAACGGTAGGCGGACTTGACAGTACGCCGAAGACCGGAGACGGTATCCATCCTAAATGGTTTTTGGCAATAGGCCTTGCATGCCTTTCCGTTGTAATGTTTATGAAGAAAGACAAAAAAGCGCCGAAGGTTAAAACTGCATAATATATGTCAAGTTTTCTTAACAGGTAGGATTTGATTTACAGGTTAACATTGTTTAGCCGCAAAAAAGAACGGATGTTAGCAAATTTGGATGAAACTTCCAAACTGCTTATTGGTAGCAGTATCGCAGGCTTTGTTTGCGATATGCAGGGGTATAAGTATGAAAAAAAGGCTGAAAATTTTGGCGGGTACGCTGCTGCTTGGTGTAGCAGTAGCGACTGCCGGAATATCTGCTTCCGTTGTGGAAGCAACAGAAAAAACCGTTATTTCCGATTTTCAGTTGAACGGTACTACTTTGGTAAAATATCAGGGTTCGGCAAGTACGGTTACGATTCCGGATTCCGTAACTAAAATCGGAGAGGACGCATTTTCCGGAAACAAGACATTGGTAAGCGTCAATATCCCTTCGTCGGTGGAGACGATAGGGTATAATGCGTTTGCCGATTGCACCGCTTTGGAACATATTTCTATTCCAAATGGAACGAAAGTACTTGAAGATGCCGTATTTTCAGGCTGCTCTAATTTGTCCAAAGTGAGTTTTGGAAAAAACGTGAAAAGATTGGGAAGCGGCGTTTTTGCAGGTTGTACGAAACTGCAGAAAGTAAGCATTTCGTCTAAGAACGACTATTTGGTTTGCACTTCAGGCGTTTTATATGACAAGGATAAAACGACTTTGATTGAAATGCTGCCGGGAAGGACAAACAAAACTTTCTATTTTCCTTCTACCGTTACGGATATTTATCCCTATGCGTTTTGGGGAGTGAGTCATTTGGAAAAGACGGTGCTCAGTCAGAATCTTCATGAGATTCCGGCTTATGCGTTCAGCAACTGTACGGCGCTCACCGGAATAGAGATTCCTTATGCAGTGTATAGCATTGATATAAAGGCATTTGAAAATTGTACGGGGCTTGAGGAAGTGGTTATTCATGAATCGGTAAACGAGATTCATGATACGGCGTTTGACGGATGTGATAATTTAAATATTATTGCTAAAGAAGGTACGGCCGGATATGAGTTTGCCAAAAACCATTCCGCTATTCATGAGGCAGAGATTCAGGGAGAAGAACCTGCACCTAATACAATGCCGGGCGTATTAAACGGAACGGTAGGAAACGGCGGCACACAGAGCGGTGCAGGAACGGGAAACGGTTATTCGGATCCTTTGGAATATCCGGAAGACGAGTCCGTGATCGGGAAAACAAGGACGATCGGTAATAATGCGGTAGTGATCATTGACGGTACAAAACAAACAGTTCATTAAAAGCAGATGAAGAATAAATGACAAATGAAAATCTCTCAGCATAGAATAAAACAAAAATGCTGGGAGATTTTTTTCGTGAATCGGGTAAGAATGCAGATAGAATGCACGGATGACCTACTGCCCGGAAACAAAAGAGCGCCTGTTGGGATTGCGGTATTGGATACGGGAATTGCAAATCATCCTGATTTTAAAAGCAGAATTATAGATTTCTATGATTTTATAAACAAAAAGCAATATATTTATGACGATAGCGGACATGGTACGCATGTGGCCGGCTGTATTGGCGGAGACGGACGGATGTCCGGCGGAAAATACAGAGGGATTCATCCAAAATGTAATTTTGTTGTTGGAAAAGTATTAAACGAATACGGGGAGGGCAGTCTGAAAGATATGATAAGCGGGCTCGAATGGGTATTCGGGCGTGCGGAAAAATATAATATCCGCGTCGTTAATATATCTGTCGGCGTTACGGATACGGAAGAAAAAGAATTGTTAAAAACAATGTTGGAATTGGTGGAGGAAGCCTGGAGGAGAAACATTCTGATCGTGTGCGCGGCAGGCAATAAAGGTCCAAAACCTATGACGATCTCACCTTTAGGAATCGGAAAGCATGTTATTTCCGTAGGATGCCATGACGGAGATTATTTCAAAAATAAGGAAGGAACCTGTGAAATATTTTCCGGAAGAGGTCCTACGCCCTTTGCAATTAAAAAACCGGATCTGGTGGCTCCCGGAACGGACATTATATCGTGTAATGCAGGATTTCGTGCAGGAAACAGAAGAAACCCAATCCCTTATATAAAGAAAAGCGGGACGTCTATGTCTACGCCTATAGTAGCCGGAGCGGCAGCTTTGCTGATCCAGAAAAACGGGAATATGGAATGTGAAGAAATCAAGCGGAGATTGGTATATAGTGCCGTCGACTTGAAAGAACCGTGGACAAAACAAGGGTGGGGAATGCTTAATGTAAAGAGATTGCTGGAAGTTTAAGCTTCGTTAACAAGCTATAAAAATAGTACTAAAGGTTTATTTACAAATAGCGCCTTTATAGATATGATAATCGTGAGAGATGAGAAAATATAGGATTATTGATTTGATATTTGGAGAGTCATTTGAAAAAATGGCTCTTTTTTGTCGCTTTTTAGAGTCATTCAGTTAATAAGAGAAAGGATTGAAATGTTTCAGCAGCAAGTTTGTGTCTGTACGGCGTCCGCAAATTTGCCGTTCGTTTGGAATCCGGACAAGAAAGCCGTGCAGAAAGAGGGTAAATATGAAATCAATAAGCAGGACACTTATCATCGCAGGCTCCGCACTTCTATTCTTAATATGCATACTGGCCGGTGTGCTTTATTATAGGAATTTAAAGCGCGGCGAAGAAGAAATGGCAGTTACGATCGAGAGAAATTTGCAGACATATCTAAATGAACGCGTCAGCGAACTAAATCCTGAGTTTTTGGAAAAGACGGATAATGAAGAAATATTAAGGCAGCTTTCAGAGCAGATCTTAAAGGAAATGTCCAGACAATTGAATATGGAAAATATGACATGGGAAGAGATCTTACAGTATTTTAATGAGGAGCAGATAAAATCAGTGATTGAGTATGTGATCAATCAATTTGATGATGACTGGCTGAATCAGTTTATAAACGAAGCGGGAGATATTTTTATTACGGAAGAAGAATGTCAAGTGATCAGTAAAAACATTTTTGCTGCCTTGAAGGAAGAGTTATTAAGGCAGCTTGAAAAAATAACGGGAGAGGAGCGGGAAAAACTGCTGGAGCTATTGAAGATCGTAAACGAATATAAAGCCGAAGGCGATCATCAGCTTATGGGTCTGAAAGTAATATTGGAAAGTCTGCAGAAAGACAATGCTTTTTCTAAAACGCTTCTAGAACAGCTTAAACAGGAAAATGAAACGGTAAAAAAACGTCTGTCACAATTACAAAAGGACAGTGAGGGCGTAAAAGGATGGTTATCACAGTTACAGAAAGAGCAGGAAGGCGTAGGCGGATGGCTTGCGAAATTGCAGGAGAACAGCCAGGGATTAATAGGACTACTGGCACAGTTACAAAAAGAAAATGAAGGAATGAAAGGGACATTAGGACAGCTTCAGAATGAAAATGAAGGGATAAAAGGAACGTTAAGCCAGCTTCAGAACGCAAATGAAGGGATAAAAGGAACATTAGGACAGCTTCAGAACGAAGACGAAGCAGTAAAAAGAACGTTGGAGCGGCTTCAAGGAGACAATGAGGAAATGAAAGGGATATTGGGACAGTTAAAAGAAGGCGGCGAAAAGATAAACGGCTCTTTAGATCAACTGAGAAAAGAACAGGCCGCGTTGACCGGACGAGTGGGAATAGCGGAAAAAAATATAACGGATGTACAGGAACGTATGGCAGGCAATGAGAATACTATTACTATAATAGAGCAAAAACTGGCAGGTTTTATAAAGAGAGTAGACAATCTGGAAAACGGTGCAAATTTAAAAGTAGAGCGCTGGGATGAAGCAACCCAAAGTCTTTATCTTGTTCCAGTAGAGTGATCTGGAAGTATATTTGGAAGGGAGAAGATTTTAATGCGAAATAGAAGAAAAATAACAGGTGTTGTAGTATTATGCGCCATTTGTTTATTTACTTTGTTAAGGCAAGTGGAAGTAAAAGCAGAACAGGTAACGGCATTTACATATACATATTCCGGAGAGAAACAGGTTTTTGAAAGTCCGTATACGGGAATCTACCAAGTTGAACTGTACGGCGCGCAAGGCTCGAATGCCGCCTGTGAAGGAGGGAAGGGAGGAAAAGTTACTGTTTCCTTATGTATAAAAAAGGGAGAAAAACTGTCGGTTTATGTAGGCGGCCAAAACGGTTATAACGGAGGAGGCGGCGGAAGAGTTTCTAACGGCGGGGGCGCAACGGATATCAGAAAAGAGGGAGAACGGATCGCAATTGCCGGAGGAGGCGGCGGCGGTACGAACGCTTTAGAAGGAGGAGCGGGAGGAAGCAATGAAAATGGGGATTATGAAGTATTATATGAAGGCGGAGGAAATTTGGATGTAGAAGGTTCGGCAGGAGGCGGCAGCGGCTATAAAGGCGGCAGCGCGGGATACTATTATATCGAAGTGATCCAGCATAATCATAAGCCGGGGTGCTATGAACAGTGTTACGGAAGAATCGTTTGGGCGGATGCTAATGGAGACGGATTATCCATTGGAACATGCGACATCTGTCATAAACAATATGAAGACCGGAACCAGAAGCCGGGGATGCATCCGGAGTCGATCCAGTGCGGCGTACAAAACATTATATGCGGCAAATCTACCGATCCGGTCAGAAACGTCTATTCCAAAAGAGCTATGGGAGGATCCAATTGGTATGATGCGCAAAACTGCGGGAACGCGGTAAGCGAGGCGGGAGTACAGTCCGGAGACGGCCTATGCTGTATTAAACTGCTGTCCATGCATAATCTGTATTTTTCGGGGGTAGAAGGACTTAACGTATATTATAACAGGTGTAAAGTAAAAAGAGTTTATTATAAGGGGAATCTGGTTTATTTTGAGTAAAGAAATGCGCTGAAGAAATGTGATGGAACGGATAAAATCCACAAAAATCCACAAATGCCGAAATTTACTTGACACGCCTCGTATGATTGTATACAATTATACGAGGCATAAGTGCAAATGACTGACGGAAACCGGATCGGTATCGGATAGGAAAACGTATAGTAAAATGCCAATAAAACTTATGAGGAGAAAGTCAGATATGAGAGAAAATGAAACATTTATGAATCGTCCGATCTCAATGAACGAGAAAAACAATCTGCTGGAAATAGAAGAACATATGTATATTTTGGATGATGTGGAAAAACCGAATGTCTTCCGTAACATGTTCCCTTATTCGGAGATACCGAAAATTCCATTTAATGACCGTATCGTACCTCATAATATGCCGAAAGATATTTGGATAACCGATACGACATTCAGAGACGGTCAGCAGTCCCGGGCGCCATATACGACGGAGCAGATCGTAACGATCTATGATTACTTACATAAGCTGGGAGGTCCGAACGGGATGATACGGGCCAGCGAATTTTTCTTATACAGTAAAAAGGATCGGGACGCCGTATACAAATGTATGGAGAGGGGCTATCCGTTTCCGGAAGTGACAAGCTGGATCCGTGCAAGTAAAGAGGACTTCAAGCTCGTAAAAGAAATCGGGATGAAAGAAACAGGGATTCTTGTAAGCTGTTCGGATTACCATATTTTTTTGAAACTGAAAATGACGAGACGTCAGGCTATGGAGCATTATCTGAGCGTGATCAGAGATTGTCTTGAGGAGGGGATCAGTCCCCGATGCCATTTGGAAGATATTACAAGAGCAGATATATACGGTTATGTGGTGCCGTTTTGTTTAGAGCTTATGAAACTGATGGAGAGTTATCAGATCCCGATCAAGGTCAGAGCCTGCGATACGATGGGATATGGCGTAAACTATGCCGGTGCCGTTATCCCGAGAAGCGTACAAGGGATCATTTATGCGATTCATACCCATGGGGGAGTTCCCCACTCCCTGATAGAGTGGCACGGCCATAATGATTTTTATAAGGCGGTATCCAATTCTACGACTGCCTGGCTTTACGGCTGTTCGGGCATCAATACCTCTCTTTTCGGGATCGGTGAAAGAACAGGGAATACGCCTCTTGAGGCAATGGTATTTGAATATGCGCAATTAAAAGGAAATCTGAACGGAATGGATACAACGGTGATTACTGAGCTGGCCGAGTACTATGAGAAGGAGATCGGATATCAGATCCCGCCAAGGACACCCTTTGTGGGAAAGAATTTTAATGTAACGAGGGCGGGAATCCATGCGGACGGACTGTTAAAAAATGAAGAGATCTATAATATTTTTGATACGGACAAGTTTTTAAACAGACCGGTTTTATGTGCCGTATCCAATACGTCCGGCCTTGCGGGAATCGCCCATTGGATCAATACTTATTATGGGCTAAAAGAGGAAAAGCAGTTGAATAAAAATTGCGAATTGGTAAAGGTTCTTAAGGAATGGGTGGATAAAGAGTATGCGGACGGTCGTGTGACGGTTCTTACGGATGAAGAGCTGGCCGCGCAGATTGAAAGGGTTTGCAATGAACTGTCGATTACATTACAATAATAATGATCCGGTATGACTGTTTGCCGTCTGCGATCCTGTTCATCAGTCGTGGGCGGTATGCCGGAACCGGAAGAAGATAGGGACGGCGCTTTTGACGCCGAAACTTGTTTCATGGAGGTAGAGCATGGGGAATTATGATGTGAAGCAGGAAGTAACAGATAAATATTCCCTTCGCGGACGTGTTTTTCATAAACTTCGGGAAGATATTCTGAGCGGAAAATATAAGGAACATGAAGAACTAAAGGAAGTTGCAATCGGAGAAGAAATGGGAGTGAGCAGGACTCCGGTAAGAGAGGCGTTCCGGCAGTTAGAATTGGAAGGACTGATTCAGATCATTCCCAATAAAGGAGCTTATGTGACCGGTATTACGGTGGAGGATGTGAAAGACATTTACATGATCCGCTCTTTATTGGAAGGGCTGTGCGCCAGATGGGCGACAGAAAAAATGACGGAAGAGCAGCTTTCGGAAATGGAAGAAAATATATATCTTGCGCAATTCCATGCTTCAAAGGGGCATTTGGAACAGATGGCGGAAATGGATAATCGGTTTCATGAGATTTTATATGAAGCATGCGGCAGCAAAATGCTGGAGCATTTATTAAGAGACTTTCACCAGTATGTACTCAGAGTAAGGAAAAAGACACTCTCTAACGCAGGACGGGGAGAGGCATCAAATCAGGAGCATCGGCTGATCATGGAAGCCATAAGGGAAAAAGATGCGAAAAAGGCGGAAAAACTTGCAAATAAGCACATTATCAACGCTTATGAGAATATGGTCAGAAACGGTCTCAGTGAAGCTTATGACGAGCAGACGGATTCGGATGGGCATTCAGATTCCAACCGGTGAAATCCCGCCTCAGGCAATAGAATCCCCGCCCAAGGCGGAGGGCATCAAAATAAACAGGAAAAGGAGAGCAGGAACATGGAAAAAATTAAAATGACGACCCCGTTGGTAGAAATGGACGGAGATGAAATGACGAGAGTCCTTTGGAAAATAATAAAGGAGGAGCTATTACTTCCCTTTATTGACTTAAAGACGGAATATTACGATCTTGGTCTGGAATATCGTAATGAAACGAACGATCAGGTAACGGTGGATTCCGCAGAAGCCACAAAAAAATATGGCGTTGCCGTAAAATGCGCAACGATCACTCCTAACGCGGCAAGGATGACGGAATATCATTTGAAAGAAATGTGGAAAAGCCCCAACGGAACGATCCGGGCGCTTTTAGACGGAACCGTGTTCCGCGCACCGATCATAGTAAAAGGAATCGAGCCTTGCGTAAAGAATTGGGAAAAGCCTATTACATTGGCAAGACATGCTTACGGAGACATATACAAAAATACCGAGATCAAAGTTCCCGGTGCAGGTAAGGCAGAATTGGTATTTACAGCGGCGGACGGAACCGAGACAAGGGAAGTGATCCATGAATTTAAAGGCGCCGGCATCCTTCAGGGAATCCATAATACGGAAAGCTCCATTGAAAGCTTTGCAAAAGCATGTTTCAATTATGCACTGGACATTAAACAGGATTTATGGTTTGCTACTAAGGACACGATCTCGAAAAAGTACGATCATACGTTTAAGGATATTTTTGCGGAGATTTTTGAAAAAGATTATAAAGAGAAATTTGAAAAAGCAGGCATCGAATATTTCTATACGCTGATCGATGATGCGGTAGCCCGTGTAATGAAGGCAAAGGGCGGGTTTATCTGGGCATGCAAGAACTATGACGGCGATGTCATGAGCGATATGGTATCTTCGGCATTCGGCTCCCTTGCCATGATGACCTCCGTTCTAGTCTCCCCTCAGGGAGTTTATGAATACGAAGCGGCGCACGGAACGGTACAGAGACACTACTACAAACATTTGGCAGGGGAAGAGACTTCAACCAACTCCGTAGCGACTATTTTTGCCTGGACGGGCGCATTAAGGAAACGCGGGGAACTGGACGGGATCAAAGAACTGACGGAGTTTGCCGACAGACTGGAGCGCGCGACTTTAAAAACAATAGAAGACGGTAAGATGACAAAAGATCTGGCGCTCATTACATCATTAAAAGATGTGACTACATTAAACAGCGAAGCATTTATTAAAGAGATCAGAAAGACTTACGAAACTTTATAATCAAAATTTTTCACAGAGTGCTTTTTCTTTTGGGAAAGCCTCCCGGATAAAACCTTCAGACCGGCCTGATGCAGGATGCTCAGTTTGGTTTGAAGGTTTTTTGGTTATAACGCCGTTCTCATTCATTGACATTATTTTAACGTTAATATAAAATAGAACTATCATTTATTTAGGAGGCGCTATCGTGGAGCAGAAGGAAATATCACAGGCTGTCATCAGCAGATTACCAAGATATTTTCGATATTTGGGAGAGTTAAAAGACGAAGGTGTGGAACGTATTTCCTCGCAGGAGCTTAGTGAGCTGATGCAGGTTACGGCATCCCAGATCCGTCAGGATTTTAATAATTTCGGAGGGTTCGGACAGCAGGGATACGGATATAATGTAGAATATCTTTATGATGAGATCAGTAAGATACTCGGGCTTAACAAGACCCATCATCTTATTATCATAGGGGCGGGGAATTTAGGGCAGGCAATCGGGAATTATATGAATTTTGAAAGACGGGGATTTATTTTAAAGGGCTTGTTTGACTGTAATCCGGCTTTGGAAGGAAAGAAAGTCAGGGGAATCTCCGTACAGCCAATGGATCACATAGGGGAATTTGTGAAAGAAAACGATATCGATATCGCCGTACTGACCATTCCGAAGACCAGTGCGGTTGCAATAGCCGAAGAACTGGTTTCATACGGAATAAAAGCGATTTGGAATTTTGCGCATGTGGATCTGCATGTACCGGAAGGGATTCAGGTAGAAAATGTGCACCTATCGGACAGCCTGATGAAATTATCTTACAATATCAACCGGTATAACAGTGAAAATACAGAAAGTCGGCAGGGGGAAGGACGATGAAAAACGTACCGAATACAGAGGATAAATATAGACAGGCGCTTAAGGGAAAAGAACTCCCTTTACTGCCTTTAGACAATAAATGGCATCAGCTTTTTACACAGACGGAAACCAACGCTAAGATACGCCGTTTGGAAGAACAGTTGAACAGCCTGATCAAAAGACAGGGCAAGTTGAACACGGAGAAAAAAGAGATCCGCAAGCTGAAGAGAAAATTAATGGATCAGATCGTCGTTACCGTAGACGAACTGGATCAGGGCGTCAATCAAAAGATCAACGATAAGAAGATCGATACGGATAAGCGGCTTGTTAAAGAATGCAATACAAAACTATCCTCATATGAAAAAGAACTGAAGGAACTTCCGAAACAGATTGAAGAAATAAATGTACAGCTCATGCTTGCCACCATGGATATCTGTTATAAGAAAATACAGGAAAATACGGCCCAGATCGAAGAGCTTACGGAATGGATCGACTCCATGCGCATAGAATTAAAGAAGAATGTAGTAAGAAAGCAGGACAGGGAAACGCAGAACAGACAGCTATATTCCTATATGCATGATATTTTTGGCGCTGATGTTTTGGAAGTTTTCGATATGAAGTATAATCCTTTGGAGAAGTCTGCTGCAAAGAAAGAATAATGAGTATGGAAAATGAGATTACAAATTTAGTCAGCGCAGAAGAAATGCGTTGGTGTGAAAAAAATACAATAGAAAGATTCCATATGCCCGCCGCCGTATTAATGGAGCGGGCTGCTCTTGGTACTTTTGAGACGGTTCGGGAATATTGGAGAAAAAGTACGGGAAGAGTACTGATCGTAGCGGGAACAGGAAATAACGGCGCGGACGGTATCGCTGTCGGGAGGCTTTTGGCACAGGCGGGTTTTGAAGTTACTTTTTTGGCGGCCGGAGAAAGAGAAAAGTTTTCAGGACTTTTAAAAAGCCAGATCTCTATCATTGAAGCATATGGTTTTGAAGTAATCACCGAATTTCCGGAAACGGAATATGATATTATAGTCGATGCCTTATTCGGGATCGGTCTGTCCAGAAACTTAGACGGCATTTGGCTGCTGCTTACGGAGAAGATCAATAAAAGCAGCGCGTTTAAGGTCAGCGTAGATATGCCCTCAGGAATACATACGGACACAGGCGCCGTGATGGGAGGAGCAGTAAGAGCGGATGTAACGGTTACTTTCGGATGCTGCAAGCTGGGACTTGTATTATATCCGGGCGCGGAGTACGCCGGAAAAGTGGTACTGAAAGAAATCGGTATTACAAGGGCAGGATTTTTAGGGAAACTGCCCAAAGTATTTACTCAAAACCAAACGGCGCAGCTTTTGCCGATACGTCCAAAAGACGGGAATAAAGGAACGTTTGGAAAGGCGCTTGTGATCGCTGGCAGTAAAGAGATCATAGGAGCCTGTCTTTTAAGCGCGGAAGCGGCGTTCCGTATCGGCTGCGGTATGGTAAAAATATTGACGCCGAAAGAGAACAGGACAGTACTGGCTCTTAAACTTCCCGAAGCCATGCTGCAAGTATATGATACGAAAAAGGAACTGAAAATGCAGTTAAAAGAAAGCTGTTTGTGGGCGGACTGCATTTTGATCGGGCCGGGATGCGGCGTAGGGCCGGAAACGGAAGAAAAACTGTCTTTTGTAATAGAAAAGTGTGAGAAACCGCTTGTGATCGATGCGGATGGATTAAGTCAGATTGCTGAAAACGAAAGCTTATATCATTCTTTAAAAAAATCCGTGGAAAAAACAAAAAGACCTGTCATATTGACTCCGCATCTGGGGGAATTTTCAAGGCTGACAGGAACAGATGTGAAAAACATAAAGGAAAATCTTTTGAAGGAAACGGAAAAATATGCAGCCGGGTCCGGCTGTATCGTCGTCTGTAAGGATACCAGAACGGTCGTGGCGGCAAGCGGCCATTCCACTTATTTAAATCTTTCCGGTAACTGCGGAATGGCCAGCGCGGGATGCGGAGACGTACTGGCAGGGATGATTGTGGGGCTTTTGGCTCAAGTGATTAAAAAAGCCGGAAAGACCTGTCAAGAGAAGCAGGCGGCTTTTGAGGCAGCGGTAGCGGGCGTATATTTACACGGCCTTGCAGGGGACGAAGCCTGCAAGGCCGATATAAGAAACCGGTTGGAAAATACGACGTCTTTTCCGACCGTTTATGAAGCCGGCAGGGAGGAAAGAACCTGCAATATACAGAGATATAAGAACGAATATACGCTTCTTGCAGAAGACTTGATCAAACAGTTTGATTCCTTATTCCGAACCGGGCCGTTGGATCTGTAACATTTGCGGCGGCGTTCAGACCAAAGGCGTCCGAATTGGGCTGACTGTCAAAAGAAGAGCGATTGCGGACAATAAATTATGGGAGGACATCATGGAAGATCGTATCAAAGAATATGCAAGAGGCTATGCGGTCGTGGATTTGGATAAGATCCGCCGTAATATGGAGCGCATGAAGGACAATCTGGACAGTGGCACGCTTATGATAGGCGTGATCAAAACGGACGGATACGGTCATGGAGCCGTACCGATCGCGGAGGAATTAGAAGGGCTTTCTTATCTGTATGGCTTTGCAGTAGCAACTTTTGAAGAGGCGCATATTTTAAGAATGGCAGGGATAAAAAAACCGATTCTTATTTTGGGTTATGCTTTTCCTTACAGCTATCCGCAAATGATCGAGGAAGAAATACGGCAGGCAGTTTTCCGGGAGGATACGATACAGGAACTTTCGGGTATTGCAAAAAGACTTAAAAAAAATGCCAAGGTTCATATAAAGATAGATACGGGTATGTCACGGATCGGGGTTTTGCCGGATAAAAACGGATTTTCGTTTGTAGAAAAGGCGGCGTCCACTCCGGGGATCGAAATAGAAGGGATCTTTACACATTTTGCCACGGCGGATCATAAGGATAAACATTTTGCAGAGGAGCAGCTGGAGCGTTTTCAGTGGTTTTGTAAAGAAACGGAAGAGCGCTTGGGCATAAAAATACCGATGAAGCATTGTTCCAACAGCGCGGGCATTGTGGAAATGAGAAATGCCAATATGGACGCGGTGCGTGCAGGTATCACGCTCTATGGGTTATGGCCCTCTGAAGAGATATCAAAAGACATTGTCCCTTTAGAACCGGCATTAGAGTTAAAAAGCACTGTCATATATATGAAAACCATACCTGCCCAGACGGCGGTAAGTTATGGCAGGACTTATATTTCGCAGTGCGAACGAAAGATCGCTACGATTCCGTTGGGTTACGGCGACGGTTATCCGAGAAGCCTGTCCAATAAAGGATATGTTTTGATAAGAGGGAAAAAAGCGCCTATTACAGGAAGGATCTGTATGGATCAGTTCATGGTAGACGTGTCGGATATCGAAGGAGCAGAGGAAAATGATGAAGTCACTTTACTCGGAACCGACGGGGAGGAAACGATAACGATGGAAGAGCTGGGGGAACTTTCAGGAAGGTTCAATTATGAGCTTGCCTGCGATCTGGGGAAAAGAATACCGAGAGTATACCTGAAAAACGGTAAAATACTGAAAACAAAAAATCATTTTCATGATTATGAATAACTTTCCGTCAAGCTGTCAATATTATTGACAGGAAAGAGGCAGGTAAAGCGGCGGCGGATATTTTGCTTTAAGCTGAAGCGGCTGCAGATGTAAAGAATCCTGTCCGGAAAGGTGGAAATAATGAGACGTGGAGATATTTATTATGCGGATTTAAGACCGGTGATCGGTTCGGAGCAGGGGGGCGTAAGGCCTGTGCTGATCATCCAGAACGACGTAGGAAATAAGCACAGTCCCACGGTCATCTGCGCGGCGATCACTTCCAAGATGAATAAGGCAAAGCTGCCCACGCATATAGAATTATCCAGTAAAGAATATGAGATTGTGAAAGATTCTGTCATTTTATTAGAGCAGCTTCGTACTATTGATAAAAAACGATTGAAAGATAAAGTGTGTCATCTGGAGGGCAGCATTATGAAGGAAGTAAACAGCGCGCTGGCAGTCAGTCTGGAGCTTACTACATAATGTTACGGAAAATCAGACAAAAGATCGAACTCCCCTTTTGCAATTATTGCTGCGAAACGGGGAGTTTCTTGACGTATGCCTCAAGGAATGGTATATTTTTAAGTGATCACGTTTCATAAGATCCTATTTCATAAGATAACGGTCAGAAAACAGATCTGAGTGATAAAGGATGATCAGGCGAAATTACAAGAAGAACTTAAAGGAGATGAGAGAATGGGCGACGACGGTCCTACTGCCAGTATACTTGTATTTATTGTTTTATTATTGATCGACGTGTTTTTTTATGGGTTTGGTGCAGCGCTTACCACGCTGGAAGGAAAAGAATTAAAGGGAGAGGATAAAAGAAGCGCTAAGTTAAAACAGATCATGGAGAATCCATCCAGATATGTCAATACAGTGCAGCTTGTAGTCACGATGATCCATATCGGGGTCGGCGCTTTTTACCTGCAGCTTTTAGGAAATTACATAAACAGTTTTTTGGGCGCGGCCGTGATCCTGCTTTATGTGCTTTTAACATTTGGGGTTTTGATGCCGAAGAAGCTGGCTGCCAGATATCCTGAGAAATGGGCTTATACCTGCGTAAATGCAGCTTATTATATTACTTTGATCTTTTCGCCGCTTACAGGGCTTATTACGGTAACGGTCAATCTGCTTTTAAGATTGTTCGGGATCAAAGAAGATGAGGATAATGCAGACGTGACGGAGGAAGAGATCATTTCTATGGTTAATGAAGGCCACGAGCAGGGAGTGATCTTAGCCAGTGAAGCGGAAATGATCACCAATATCTTTGAGTTCGGAGACAAAGAAGCAAAAGATATTATGACGCACCGGAGTAATATTACGGCGGTCGACGCTAACACTCCGTTAAAAGAAGCGCTTCATTTTATGCTGTCGCAGAGCAACAGCCGCTATCCGGTATATGAAGAGAATATCGATCATATCGTCGGAGTGCTGCATTTAAAAGACGCCATGCGTATCCACAACAAGGATCCCCGTATCAATCTTCCGGTGAGAAGCGTAAAGGGGCTTTTGCGTGAGGTGAAGGTGATTCCCGAGACCCGTAATATAGATTCTATTTTTAAAATGATGCAGTCCACAAAAACACAGATGGTCATTGTGATTGATGAATACGGTCAGACGGCGGGACTTGTTGCAATGGAAGATATCCTTGAAGAGATCGTCGGCAATATCTGGGACGAGTATGACGAGGATGAAAAACATATAGAAGTAAAAGGCGAGGACGAATATGTAATAGAAGGGATAACCCCTTTAAAGGAACTGGAGGAACGCTTTGCTATTTCTTTCGAAGAGGAGGAATTTGAAACTTTAAACGGATTTTTAATATCCAAAATGGACAAGATTCCTGAAAAGGACGAGCAGTTTTCGGTAGAAGTCGCCGGATATGAATTTAAGCTGCTTTCCGTAGAAAATAAAATGATACAAAGCGTACTTGTCACAAAATTGGCGGAAGAAGAGACGGAAGAAAAGGCGGACGAAGCATGAGAAGAATTTCCAAGGCGTCAAAAAACACCGCCAAGCGGTATGCGGGCTGAAACGCACAAGGGGTATCAGAATAAAAGAAATAGAAAAATAAAGGAGAGATAAAAAGATGTCAGGACATTCAAAATTTGCAAATATCAAGCATAAGAAAGAAAAGAACGATGCGGCGAAAGGCAAGATCTTTACGATCATCGGAAGAGAGATCGCAGTGGCGGTAAAGGAAGGCGGGCCGGATCCGGCAAACAATTTTAAGCTGGCACAGGTGATCGCAAAGGCCAAAGCCAACAATATGCCGAATGATACCATCGACCGCGGCATCAAGAAAGCGGCAGGAGACGTAGGTAACGTAAATTATGAATATGTGACTTATGAAGGTTATGGGCCTAACGGGATCGCCATTATCGTGGATGCGCTTACGGATAATAAGAACAGGACTGCGGCAAATGTCAGGAGCGCTTTTACAAAAGGACAGGGGAGCATTGGGACGCAGGGGTGCGTATCGTTCATGTTTGATAAGAAAGGACAGATCATCATTGATAAAGAAGAGTGCGATATGGAAGCGGACGATCTGATGATGACAGCCTTAGATGCAGGCGCGGAGGACTTTTCGGAGGAAGAGGACAGCTATGAGATTTTGACCGATCCGGACAACTTTGAAGAAGTGAGAAAAGCGTTGGAAGAGGCAAAGATCAGCATGATATCCGCAGAAGTGACTATGATCCCTCAGAATTATGTGGAGCTTTCCGATGAGACGGCGATTAAGAATCTACAGAAAACGTTGGATCTGTTAGACGATGACGACGACGTGCAGGCAGTATATCATAATTGGGATGAATAAGACCGAAACATCTTTAGAGGGAAAGAGGAGAAGAAGGGCAATGAAAAAAGAGACAATTTGTATCCAGTCCGGCTGGCAGCCTAAAAACGGAGAACCAAGGATCTTACCGATCTATCAGAGCACTACTTTCAAATATGAAACATCCGAACAGATGGGGAGATTATTTGATTTGGAAGAATCCGGATATTTTTATACGAGGATGCAGAATCCGACGAATGATTTTGTGGCGGCAAAAATTTGCGAACTGGAGGGCGGCGCGGCGGCAATGCTTACGTCTTCCGGACAGGCGGCTAATTACTACGCTGTTTTTAATATCTGTGAGTGCGGAGATCATGTAGTCATGTCCTCTACCATTTACGGCGGTACGTTTAACCTTCTGACCGTGACGATGAAAAAGATGGGGATTGAGTGTACGGTGGTCGACCCTGATTTGTCCGAGGAAGAACTTGAAAAAGCTTTCCGGCCCAATACGAAATGCGTGCTGGCGGAAACAATAGCCAATCCTGCGCTGGTAGTTTTGGATATCGAAAAATTTGCCCGTATTGCTCACGCGCATCAGGTGCCGCTCATTGTAGATAATACTTTTGCGACGCCGATTAATTGTAATCCCTTTGAATGGGGAGCGGATATCGTGACGCATTCTACAACCAAATACATGGATGGCCATGCCATGACGGTAGGCGGTGCGATCGTAGACTCGGGGAATTTTGATTGGATGGCCTGTCCTGACAAATATCCGGGACTATGTACGCCGGACGAATCTTACCATGGGGTTACCTATGCGGAAAAATTCGGCAAGGCGGCCTATATCACAAAGGCAACGGCGCAGCTTATGCGGGATCTGGGATCCATTCAGGCGCCTCAGAATGCCTTTTTGCTGAATATAGGACTGGAGACTCTGCCTCTCCGTATAGAAAGGCACTGTTTTAACGCCCAAAAAACAGCGGAATTTTTGGAAAATCATGAAAAAGTGGCATGGGTAAATTATCCGGGGCTTAAGAGCAACCGGTATTATGAGCTTGCAAAGAAATATATGCCGAACGGTACATGCGGGGTTATTTCTTTTGGATTAAAGGGCGGACGTCAGGCTGCGGAAAAGATGATGGATAAGCTGCATCTGGCAGCGATCGTAACGCATGTCGCCGATGCAAGGACCTGTGTCCTCCATCCTGCCAGCCATACCCACAGGCAGATGAATGACGAGCAGTTAAAGGAGGCCGGCGTAGCGCCCGACCTGATCCGTCTTTCCGTAGGGATAGAAAATGTGGAGGATATTATCACGGATCTGAGACAGGCACTGGACGCTTTAGAATGATTTTCAAATGTGACAGGGAAGAGACGGGATGCTGTCGGAAGGATATAAAGAAGAACGGGACAGAAGAAAAACCGAAAAGGAAGAATCTGGAAGATGAGTTTTAAGAAAAATTGGTTTGATTACATAATAGGAACGGTTATTTCTATCGTACTGTGCATTATTTTAGCGACTTTTCTGAATGCGCAGTGCGTCCTGTATCAGATTGGAAAATATGAGACAGTTTTTATCGTATGCGTAGTTTTTGCCGGCATCTATACTATTTACAAGATTTTGCACTGTTGTTTTGAAAAGTGGGGCTCCCGTCTTTTTCAGATCAGCGGGCGTTCTAAAATGCTGTGGGAGATCTTTTGTGTTCTGTCTTTATTTTCGGGAGCCGTTTTAATAAGATGTTACCGGTATCTTTACTGTTTTACAGAATTATATGGTACAAAGGAATTTTATGAAGCGGCCATAATAAGGGAAGGGATGGAGATCCCTAAGATGGTTCATGGCGCGTCTTATCTTTATACCGGCGTATTGTCCGTTATATTTTCCTTTTTAGGAAATAAGCAGTCTGCAGGAATCGTGTTGCAGGCCGTGCTGCAGCTTGCGGGGATCTTATTTTTGTATCTGGCCGTCAGAACGCTTTTAGGAAGGGCGGAGGCAGTGATTTCCATGGCTGTTATGTCCTTTTTTCCGGTTTCTTTGCAGAACGGTTTTACACTGACGCCGCAAAATTTATACTTCTTTTTGTTTGCAGGGATTTTCTTTTTTCTTTCCTGTTGCCGGAAAGCCTTGCAAGCTCCGCAGGCAGGCGGGTGCGTCAAGTTCTTGCTGCCGCTTTTGACAGGAATTTTTACCGGATATATGATCTATCTTGATATCGCCGGAACATTGCTGTTTATTGCCGCTTTTTATATATTGTTGGACAGAGGAGAAAAGAAGGGAAATTTACCGGTGGCTGTGATCCTTACGGCGGCATGTCTTTTCAGCCTTTTTTTCCTTTTTCTATTTCAAAGTTTTTATCATGGAGAACCATTGATCCAAACAGTTCTTGCATGGCTGAAACTATATTTTCCGCCGGTTTTCTCTTACAGAATTGCGGCGCCGGATGTTACCATCGCAGGCTCGGTGGCCGTGTGTATCGGCTCGGCGTGGTATGCGATCGGATTTTGGTCTGAAAAAGGAGCGCGGGGAAGTTTGTATGCGCTTTCGGTCCTGCTTCTTTTGCTATTTGTCTTTTTTACCGAACCTGTTATGGATTGCAGTCTTTTGACGTTATTTTACTGGTCGGTTTTAGCGGCGGCCGGCATAACGGGTATGTCAGGATGGGAAAGGCGGGAGCAGAGTCTTCCGGCCCATAACAGCGGAAACGGACAACGAAAAAAGAAGAAGAAAAACAGAAAGAAAACAGAGGAAAAGGCGGAAAAAGAAACCGGACGGGAGTATGGAATGGAAATAGAAATAAAAGACATGGACGACGGGGAAAATAAAAACAAGATCCGTTTCATCGAAAATCCCCTGCCCCTTCCCAAAAAGCATGTGAAGAAAACAATGGGTTATCGTTTTGAACCGGAAGAAGAGGGCATGAAGTATGATATAGAAACGAAGGAAAACGATGATTTTGATTTGAAGTAATACTTTTAAAAATTATGCGCAACCTAAAAGGGAACCGAACGGTTCCTTTTTTCTATGCGCAGACCCATGCATAGGAAAGGCGCCGCTAAAGCAGCGCACGGGCCGCGCAGCGGGCAGGAGAAAGGCAGTTCCCTTGCCTGATTGTGCAAGAGGGAAAGAAAATCGTTCTTTCCCAAGGTAAAGAATGGAGGTTATCATGTCAAAATCAAAAAAATCTGGATACGGAAATAAAGGAAAGAGAACGGATATCGATAATAAAGACCGTAATGCAGAAGTAAAGAAACAGGATACAAAAACAGAAAGAGGAGGGGAAAAAACGGATCCTCAGGAAAAAAGGGAAAAAGAGGCGCATATCGATAAAAGAGTGGAAGAAACCGGGCAGATGACTTTAGAAGGAAAAGAAGGAAAAAAGGACGTACATCTGATCACGATTATAGGAGAGATCGAAGGGCATGACATTCTTGGGAACAATACGAAGGCAACAAAGTATGAGCATATCCTTCCCCAGCTTGCTGCGATTGAGGACAATGAAGAAATAGGCGGCGTATTAATATTATTAAATACCATGGGCGGCGATGTGGAGGCAGGACTTGCCATAGCGGAAATGATCGCGTCTTTAAGCAAACCTACCGTATCGCTCGTACTTGGCGGGAGTCATTCGATCGGCGTGCCAATCGCAGTCAGTACCAATTATTCTTTTATCGTGCCTACAGGAACGATGGTCATCCATCCGGTCAGGATGAACGGAATGGTGATCGGCGTTCCCCAGACATTTGATTATTTTATGCAGATACAGAACCGGATCACAGGTTTTGTATGCGAACACTGCGCCATTGAAAAGGAGCGGTTAGAAGAATTGATGATGGAAACCAAAATGCTGACAAAAGATGTGGGCAGCATTCTTGTAGGGAAAGAAACGGTAGAAGAGGGGATCATCAATGAAGTCGGAGGGATCAAAGAGGCAATGGCACATTTACACGATCTAATGGATGACAACTAAAAGTTTTTTTGCTATACTATCTAAGTTGGGATAAAAATTTAAAAGTCCGCTTAAGCGGAACGTTTCCCATTCAGACGGAATAAATGTAAAAAGAGAGGTTAGTTAGTATGGCGGCTGGTACGACAGGCAGCAGATCGAAAGGAAACAAAAGCGCCTCCCGGACATCAGGAACGAGGAGTAACAGTAAAAAAACGTCAAGTACAAAAAAGAGTAAAGCAGAAGAAACGATAGACGGTGCAATCGTATATGATATTATGATGATAGGGCTGTTTGCAGTTGCCGTCATATTATTTTTATGCAATTTTGGAGTGATAGGGCCCGCTGGTAACGCTATCAGCAGCGTAATGTTCGGCTTGTTTGGAGGTTTGGCATATGTGGCGCCGATCCTGCTTTTCTTGGGGATCGCATTCGGAACGATCAATCAGGGAAATTTTATTGCCAAAAGAAAACTGATAGCGGGTATTATTTTATTTTTACTGGCCGGCGTGATATTTGAGCTTGCCTCAGGCGTATTAAATAAGGAAAGTACTTACGATCTGGCACAGCTTTATACAAGATGCGCGGACAAGCGTTCCGGCGGCGGCGTGTTTGCGGGCAGTATGGCTTTTGTTTTATATCATTTCCTTGCGATGGCAGGAACGGTGCTCGTTATCATCGTTGCGGGAATCATCTGTCTTGTCGTTATTACCGATAAATCTTTTGTAGACAGCGTGGTAAACGGCGGTCATAAAATGATGGAGCTGTCAAGAGACGACGCAGGCCGCAGAAGAGAGCAGGCAATGGCGAGAAGAGAGGAAATGAACCGTAGAAGAGAGCGGAATGCGGAACAAAAAAGACTCCGGGAAGAAGAAAAAGAAAATGAAAAAATCCTCCGTATGGATAAAAAGGTATCGGGAGTCATGTTAGATACGTCTTTAAAAGCGAGCCATGAAGAGAGCGGAAGGGACGACATCCATGAGATCGTTTTAGACGGTATGGAGGAAACCGGCAGCGGAACTATGGGACAGCCGGAAACTTTTGTTTATGATCCGGAGCCGGACTTTGAAAAGATCCATATCCATACGGCTCATTCCGCTTATACCGATGAAGAAAGGGGCGGAACGGATTCCGGTCAGACGGACGGTCATGAGACTAACGGATGGGATGGATACCAAGAGTTTTCTTACGGGAACGGTTATGGCGATCCGGATGATTACGGCTATTCGGCTCCTTACGGCTATGGATCCGAAGGCAATGTGGAAACGTTGACCGGAACGAGAGCCAATTGGAGGCTGGAACCGGAAACAGAACATGGTTTTCGGACGGAACATTCTTATATGACAGGATCAGAGAAAGGTTTCGGACCGGAAAGCTCTCATATGGAAGAAACGGAGAATGACTTCGGACCGGAAAGCTCTTATATGGAAGAGAGGGAGAACGGCTTCGGATCGGAAAACCCTTACATGACGGAGGCGGAGAACGGCAAAGAACCTTTGGCAGAACCCGGCGTAAGAACCCGGCCGACAGCAAAGCCTGCCCCTAAAACAGGTTCACAGATACCTGCCGGTATGGAAAGATCTGCAGGCCCGCAGATGTCGGCAGGTATGGAAATACCGCAGAAAAAACTGCCGAAAAAGTACGTCTTTCCTTCCGTCTCCTTGTTGAAAAAAGGAGATGCCAAGGGGGGAGACTCCGAAAAGCTTTTAAAGGAAACGGCAGCCAGACTGCAGCAGACATTAAGCACTTTCGGCGTGCGGGTTACGATTACGGAAATCAGTCAGGGGCCTTCCGTCACCAGATATGAACTGCAGCCTGAACAGGGAGTAAAGGTAAGCAAGATCGTAGGTCTTGCCGACGATATCAAGCTAAATCTGGCAGCTACAGATATCAGGATCGAAGCGCCGATTCCGGGAAAAGCGGCTGTCGGTATCGAAGTGCCGAATAAAGAAAACAGTCCCGTAGCGCTGCGGGAGTTACTGGAGTCAAAGGAATTTAAAGAATTTGATTCTCCGATCACCTTTGCGGTAGGAAAAGATATTGCAGGAAAGACGGTAGTCGCGGATATTGCAAAGATGCCCCATATGCTGATCGCAGGAGCGACGGGTTCCGGCAAATCCGTATGTATCAATACACTGATCATGAGCATTTTATATAAAGCCCATCCGGACGATGTAAAACTGATCATGGTCGACCCGAAGGTAGTAGAATTAAGCGTATATAACGGAATTCCGCACTTGATGATCCCGGTGGTAACCGATCCTAAAAAGGCTGCCGCAGCATTACAGTGGGGCGTTGCGGAAATGACAGAGCGGTATAAAAAATTTGCAGACTTTAATGTGCGGGATCTGAAAGGATACAACAAAAAAGTAGAATCCATGAAAGAAGCGGATGCACCCGCTAAAATGCCGCAGATTATCATTATCGTAGACGAGTTGGCGGATCTTATGATGGTAGCGGCAGGAGAAGTGGAAGAAGCGATCTGCCGTCTGGCCCAGCTTGCCCGTGCCGCAGGGATTCATTTGATTATTGCTACCCAGAGGCCGTCCGTCGACGTCATTACGGGACTGATCAAGGCAAATATGCCCAGCCGTGTAGCCTTTGCCGTTTCCAGCGGCGTAGATTCCAGAACCATTTTGGATATGAACGGTGCGGAAAAGCTTTTGGGAAAAGGCGATATGCTTTTTTATCCGCAAGGCTATCCTAAGCCGGCCAGAGTGCAGGGGGCGTTTGTTTCCGATAAAGAAGTTTCCGACGTAGTGGAATTTTTGAAAAATCAGGTTTTAGGAAATACATATAACGAAGATATAGAAGAAAAAATTCAGACTATAGGAAGCGCTTCAGGCGGAGCGGCCGGAGGCAGCGCAGGGGATCGGGACGCTTATTTTGAAGAGGCGGCAAGATTTATCATCGATAAGGATAAAGCGTCTATAGGAATGTTGCAGAGAGTCTTCAAAATCGGATTTAACCGCGCCGCAAGGATTATGGATCAGCTCTGCGACGCCGGTATCGTAGGCGAAGAAGAAGGAACGAAACCAAGAAAAGTATTAATGAGTATGGAACAGTTCGAACAGTATTTGGAAGAATATTAAAGTGGAGAGCTTTGTAAAAGGCAGGTTTGCGGCGGTACGGCATCCCAGACCGGCTCTTAAGATGAATGATAAAGCCGTACAGAAATGAGGAAAACCATGAAAACAGACATTCAGATTGCACAGGAAGCCGTTATGGAACCAATCGCAAAAGTGGCGCAGGAGCTTGGCATCATGGAAGACGAGTTGGAATTATACGGAAAGTATAAGGCGAAGATAACGGACGAGTATATGGAACGCATAAGCAAAAATCCCGACGGAAAGCTGATCCTCGTTACCGCTATCAATCCTACCCCTGCCGGAGAAGGAAAAACAACGACCACCGTGGGACTGGGACAAGCTTTTTCGAAATTAGGGAAAAAGGCTGTAATCGCATTAAGGGAGCCTTCCCTTGGCCCTTGTTTTGGGATCAAAGGCGGCGCTTCCGGCGGCGGTTATGCGCAGGTAGTTCCGATGGAAGAACTGAATCTGCATTTTACCGGTGATTTTCATGCGATTACATCTGCCAATAATCTTTTGGCGGCGCTGCTGGATAATCATATCCAGCAGGGGAATGAACTGGGTATCGATACAAGACAGGTAGTGTGGAAAAGATGTCTGGATATGAACGACAGAGTATTGCGCAATATCGTAGTAGGGCTTGGCAATAAAATGGACGGGGTGGTAAGGGAAGACCATTTTGTCATTACCGTAGCTTCTGAGATCATGGCTGTTTTATGCCTTTCTGAGGATATGAAAGATCTGAAAGAAAGACTAGGACGCATAGTAGTTGCTTATGATTTTAAGGGAGAGCCGGTGACGGCGGCGGATCTGAACGCCGTAGGGGCTATGGCCGCGTTGTTAAAGGATGCGTTAAAGCCGAATCTGATCCAGACATTGGAACATACTCCTGCGTTGGTACACGGCGGGCCTTTTGCTAATATTGCCCATGGATGCAATTCTTTACGGGCAACGAAAACAGCGCTTAAAATTGCCGATTATGTAATCACGGAAGCCGGATTCGGCGCCGATCTGGGGGCGGAAAAATTCTTTGACATTAAGTGCCGGATCGGAGGGCTGTCACCGGACGCCGTCGTATTAGTGGCGACGGTACGGGCGTTAAAATATAATGGCGGCGTGGCAAAAGCGGATCTGAATGAGGAGAATTTGGAGGCGCTGAAAAAAGGAATCGTAAACTTGGAAAAACATATAGAAAATCTTCATAAATATAAGGTACCGGTAGTGGTAACGCTGAATGCCTTTCTGACGGATACCGAAGCGGAAATTTCTTTTGTCAGACAGTTTTGTGAAGAAAGAAACTGTGAATTTGCCATTTCCGAGGTATGGGAAAAAGGCGGGGAAGGCGGCGTCGCGCTGGCCCAAAAAGTTTTGGAAACTTTGGAAACAAAGGAAAGCCGGTTTGAAGTCCTGTATCAGGATTCCCTTTCCTTAAAGGAAAAGATCGAAGCGGTTTCCAAAGAAATTTACGGCGCGGATCATGTGGTATATACGGGGAACGCGTCAAAACAGTTAAAGCAGTTGGAAGATCTTGGTTTCGGAAACCTTCCGGTCTGTATCGCTAAGACCCAATATTCCCTGTCGGACGACCCGGCGCTTTTAGGGCGTCCCGAACATTTTGACGTTTCTGTCAGGGAAGCCTATGTTTCGGCGGGAGCGGGCTTCGTCGTCGTACTTACGGGAGCGGTGGTAACCATGCCGGGGCTTTCCAAACAACCGGCGGCATATGGGATTGATGTAGGCGAAGACGGAAAGATCACAGGGTTATATTAGAAGGAGGTAGTTTATGGCAAAGCTTATTGACGGCAAAGCGGTTTCAGCGCAGATAAAGGAAGAACTGAAAGAAACGGTGGCGAAAAAGAAACAACAGGGGATCACGATTTCCCTTGCCGTGATTCAGGTCGGAAACGATCCGGCGTCTTCCGTTTATGTAAATAATAAAAAGAAAGCGTGCGAGTATATCGGAATCCAGTCGATTGCTTATGAACTTCCGGAGGAGACCACACAGGAAGAATTACTTTCCATGATCGACGACTTAAACGGACGCGACGACGTGAATGGGATTCTTGTACAGCTTCCGCTGCCGGGACATATTGACGAAGATAAGATCATAAACAGAATCTCGCCGGATAAAGATGTGGACGGCTTTCATCCGCAAAGCGTAGGCGCGCTCTGCATCGGACAGCCGGGATTTGTCTCCTGTACGCCGGCCGGAATTATAGCGCTTTTAAAGCGTAACCATATTGAAATAGAAGGCAAAGAATGCGTAGTCATAGGACGGAGCAATATTGTAGGCAAACCGATGGCGCTCTTGATGCTTCGGGAAAATGCTACGGTAACGGTAGCGCATTCCCGGACCAAAGATCTGAAAGAGATTTGTAAACGTGCGGATATCCTTATCGTTGCGATAGGAAAACCGAAATTTATAACGGAAGAGTATATCAAGGAGGGAGCCGTAGTCATTGATGTAGGGATTCATCGGAACGAAAACAATAAACTGTGCGGCGATGTGGATTTTGCGTCGGTAGAGCCCCATTGCAGCGCTATCACGCCGGTACCGGGAGGCGTAGGCCCGATGACGATCGCTATGCTTATGAACAATTGTGTAGAGTCCGTAAAACAGTAGAAAGGTTGTTTTCTTATGAATTGTCCAAAATGTGGAGCCCGGATGCAGGATGATCAATTGTATTGTGAAACGTGCGGGGCTGAAATACAAATGGTGCCTGATTTTGAACCGGAAATAGAAAACAGCATATCGGAGACCCTGTCTACGCTTGCGGAAGAAATTACCCAGACGCCGAAGCGGGAGAAAGAAAAAGAAGAAAGGGATACACTTTTTTCCAGCAGAAAATTTTTTATAGGCTGTATGTTTGCCATGGCTTGTGCGATCCTCCTTTTGGTAGTATTCGGATTTATTTTATTTCAGAACAATTCAAAAGGGTATCAGGTAAGCCGTGCAATGGATTATGCCGATTCCGGAGAATATGAAAAAGCGGTTGCATGTCTGCAGGCGGCAGAAAGAATCGATAAAGAGGACGCTAATATCTATTTTTTGATGGCAGATTATTATTATATGATGGGCAAGGAAAGCGATGCGGTAGCTACTTTAAGGAATATTGCCCTTTCGGCGGAATTTTTGCCGGAAGATATTGAAAACGCTTACAGTAAACTTGTCAGTATCTATAGGAAAAACGAAGATTACCAGTCGATCAATGACCTTCTTTTAGCCTGCAGCGACCAGAATATCGTTTATATGTTTCAAAGCTATATGGCTTATCCGCCGGAGTTCAGCTATATAGAAGGAACTTATCAGGAGATCATACCGCTTAAACTGAGCAGCAATACATCGGGTACGATCTATTATACGACGGACGGAAGCGAACCGACGGAGGAAAGCAGCGTATATACCACGCCAATCTTTTTAGAGACGGGAAGTTATACGATCAAGGCATTTTTTGTCAACGAATTCGGTATTAAAAGTACGGTAGCCTCCAATACATACGTTATAGATCTTACGGTGCCGAATGCGCCGGAGATCAGCGTGTACAGCGGAGAGTATACGGATCCGGTCATGATCGAGGTTACGGTTCCGGCAGGGTGCAAAGTGTATTATACAAGGGACGAAAGCGAGCCTACCAGTGACAGCACACAGTATGTGTCGCCGATTGCCATGCCCATCGGAAGTTCCGTTTTCAAGTTTGTGGCATATAGTGCGGAAGGCGTTTCCGGCGAGGTTGTGACACGGACATATCATCTGAAACTGAAAGCGCAGTATTCCGTGAACGACGCGTTAGAGAGACTTTCTATCACGCTTGTGGAGCAAGGATATATTTTAGACAGATACGGAAATAAGGAAGGCATTCAGGGCAGGTATGTATATAAGCTTGGTTCGGTAAACCGGATTTCGGACGGGCAGGACTACTATTTTATTTATGAATATTATGAGGACCTGATGGAAAACCAGTCAAGGACAGGAAGAATATTCGGCGTCAATATTATGACGGGAGAATGCGGAAATATCGGGCTGGACGATCAGGGGGGATATTATTTTGATCCTTTTTCCCAAGAAGCGGGGGACGGGCAGGAGCCGGCAGAGGAAGAATATGGATGGGAATAAAATATATTGCGTTTTTCGACAAAGTAACGTATGATTATAGCAACGCTTTTTTACAGTAAAGCACAAAACTATGGGAGGAAGAATATGTATAAAATTTTAAAAGCAGAGGAACTGACTGCAAATATTTTTCTTATGGAAGTAGAAGCGGGACGGGTAGCCGCTTCTTGTAAACCGGGACAGTTTGTGATTGTCCGTAAAGACGAGGAAGGGGAGCGGATCCCTCTTACCATTTGCGATTACGATGCTGAAAAAGGAACGGTTACTATTGTTTTCCAGATCGTAGGCGCGGCAACCCAGATGATGGCAGATTTGAAAGAAGGAGACAGTTTTCATGATTTCGTAGGGCCTTTAGGCTGCGCTTCGGAATTTGTCGGAGAGGATTTAGAAGAATTAAAAAAGAAAAAAATGCTTTTCGTAGCAGGCGGCGTAGGTACGGCGCCGGTATATCCGCAGGTGAAATGGCTGCATGAGCATGGAATAGAGGCCGACGTGATCGTTGGCGCAAAAACAAAGGATCTGCTTATTCTGGAAGAAGAAATGAAGGCGGTCGCGGGGAATTTATATATTACAACGGACGACGGTTCCTACGGAAGGAGCGGCATGGTCACACAGACGATTAAGGAACTGGTGGAAGAAGGCAAAAAATATGACGTCTGTGTAGCAATCGGTCCGATGATCATGATGAAATTCGTATGTCTGCAGACAAAAGAGCTGGAGATCCCGACGATCGTAAGCTTAAATCCGATCATGGTGGACGGAACCGGAATGTGCGGCGCCTGCCGCGTTACCGTCGGAGGCGAAGTGAAGTTCGCCTGTGTGGACGGCCCGGAATTTGACGGACATAAAGTGAACTTTGATGAAGCAATGAAGCGCCAGCAGATCTATAAGACGGAAGAGGGACGCGCCTTTTTGAAAGCGAAAGAAGGCGACACCCATCACGGCGGATGTGGGAATTGCTCTTAGGTTAACGTGAAATTAAAAATTTCACGATCCTGATTTGTCTGACTGCTAAAGCAGGCAGATGGGGGTTAACGTGAAATTAAAAATTTCACGATCCTGATTTGTATGCCCGCTAAAGCGGGCAGATGGGAGTTAACGTGAAATTGGAAATATGTAGTTAAAGTTTTGAGGCCTGCGCGGTGGCCGCAAATTCCGGTTTATAAGGATTCTTATGATGAAACCGCGTAGAAATGAGGTAAAAATGGATGTTTTAAAGAAAGTTCCCGTAAGGGAACAGGACGCTAAAGTGCGGGCGACGAATTTTGAAGAAGTATGTTTGGGATATAATAAAGAAGAGGCGATGGAGGAGGCGGCAAGATGCATCAACTGCAAAAATGCACAATGCATCAAAGGCTGTCCGGTAGCGATCAATATTCCGGGATTTATTGAACAGGTAAAGAACGGGAATGTGGAAGAAGCCTATAAGGTCATTGCAGAGTCTTCAGCCCTTCCGGCAGTGTGCGGACGCGTATGCCCTCAGGAAAGCCAGTGCGAGGGGAAATGTATCAGAGGGATCAAAGGCGAACCGGTATCCATCGGTAAATTAGAGCGTTTCGTAGCCGACAGCGCAAGAGAAGCAGGGATCGTACCGGAAGGCGCAAAGGAGAAAAAAGGAAAGAAAGTAGCCGTAATCGGTTCCGGCCCGGCCGGGCTTACCTGTGCGGGAGACCTTGCAAAGATGGGGTATGAGGTTACGATTTTTGAGGCGCTGCATGAAGCAGGCGGCGTTTTGGTATATGGAATACCGGAATTCCGTTTACCGAAAGAGGACGTGGTAAAAAAGGAAATCGAAAATGTAAAAGCGCTTGGCGTTAAGATCGAAACAAACGTAGTGGTAGGAAAGTCCGTAACGATAGACGAACTGATGGAGAAAGAAGGATTTTCAGCCGTATTTATCGGCTCCGGCGCAGGACTTCCGAAATTTATGGGAATCCCGGGAGAGCAGGCCAACGGCGTATTTTCCGCTAACGAATATCTGACGAGAAGCAATTTGATGAAAGCTTTTGACGAAAACTCCAATACCCCCATCATGCGCGGTAAAAAGGTAGCCGTAGTAGGCGGCGGCAATGTGGCGATGGACGCGGCAAGAACAGCCCTCCGTCTCGGCGCGGAAGTACATATCGTATACCGCAGAAGCGAGGAAGAACTTCCTGCAAGAGTGGAAGAAGTGCATCATGCGAAAGAAGAAGGGATTATTTTTGACCTTCTTACCAATCCGGTTGAAATTCTGGAAGATGAAAATAACTGGGTATGCGGTATCAAATGTGTCAGAATGGAACTTGGCGAGCCGGACGAATCGGGCAGAAGAAGGCCGGTAGTAAAACCGGATTCCGAATTTGTCATGGATGTGGATACCGTGATCATGTCCTTGGGTACTTCTCCGAATCCATTGATTTCTTCTACTACGGAAGGGCTTGAAGTGAACAAATGGAAGTGCATCGTGGCGGATGAAGAACATGGAAAAACGACGAAGGAAGGCGTTTATGCCGGCGGCGACGCCGTAACGGGCGCGGCAACGGTTATTCTTGCCATGGGCGCGGGAAAAGCCGGCGCAAAGGGAATTGACGAATACCTCTCCGGAAAATAAGGTATAGGAACGATAGAAATCTAAAGGTATCGGAAGAAATCTCAGGATAAGAAATGATTTAATCTTAGGATTAAGAAATGATTTTAAAAGCAGAGCTGCGGATAAAATGCCCACTCTGCTTTTTCCTTTTTCATTATGTCAGGTCAAATTCCTGATATAGGCTTTCTAGAAATGCCTTATCTTTTGTAGATTTCTCAAGGTCGTCTTCATAACCGTCTTCGCGGATTACCTCCGCATAAGCTTTTTCATCAAATTCGGATAAAATAAAACTCATAATGGTCATCCTTTCTCTTTTCAATATTTCAGTCAGGACTTCTTTCTGAATACATTCGTCCATTGTATTGTCAGACACCAAAGAGACTTTATCGGCTTAAGTATTCTTGTGATTCTTCTTTTGTCAGTGAGAATTTTTCCTGTAATTGTTGTAAAATTGTACTGTCTGGTATATTTAAATCCCGTAGTGACGATATCATCCCGAAAACCCCTTCCATTCTGCCCTTTTCTATATTTTCCTGATCCCGCATTAACAATGTCATATACTCATGCCTCCGTTCCTTGTTTTTTCTAGCTTTCTTTACCGCTGTCTCTAACCTTTTTACATAGGTATCCTCCGGTTTCTGACCTGCCACATAATCTAGGAATGTTTTTAATTCCTTGCCTATATCATTTAATGTCCCTTTCGCATTCAGGAATATCTTGACTGTTTCGTCACCCATGGAAAGACTGTTGTCTGCCACATAAACATCAAGTCTGACACCGTGGGCATCAATGCCGGGTGTAATGGTTTTCTGCTATTTTTACCTGCTTTCCCTATTTGAACTCTGCCGGTAAAATGCCATATTTTTAAATCCTAAATATATCTCTCTGATTCTATTATATACAGCCTTACAGCAGATTACAATGGAGAAGTCGGAAACAAAATGCAAACGAAAATGCAAAAGGAGGCAGGCTGGTATGGAACGGTATGGATATGTACGGGTGTCTGCAAAAGACCAAAACCCGGAGAGGCAGTTTCTTGCAATGGAAAAGGAACAGATTGCAGAGATAAATATCTATCTGGATAAAATGTCCGGGCAGGATTTTTCGAGGCCGCAGTACATGAGATTATTAAAGAAACTGAAAAAGGGGGATGTGCTTGTCATTAAGAGCATTGACCGCCTTGGTCGGGATTATCGGGAAATTTTGGAGCAGTGGCGGCTTATCACAAAGAAAATCGGGGCGGATATCCAAGTGATCGATATGCCGCTCTTAAACACAAATTCCCTGAATGAAGATTTGACAGGCGTATTTATTTCGGATCTGGTATTACAGATACTGGCGTATGTGGCGGAGACGGAGAGGGCGTTTATCAGGCAGAGGCAGGCGGAGGGGATTGCCGCGGCAAAGAAGAGGGGGATTCGGTTCGGGCGGCGGAAAAAGAGAGAGCCGGAGGGGTTTGAGAAGTATTACGGGATGTGGGAGAAGGGAGAAATCTCGGTAAGGAAGGCGGCGGAGGCACTGCAGATGAACTATTCGACCTTTTACCGCAGGTGTATGGAGTGCAGGGCGGAGAGGGGGAAGGATAAAGATAAAGGGACGTGGGTTTCCACTGGTGACTTGGAATCCGTCAAAGCAGACAGAGGGAATCAGGTTTGATAAAAGTGAGGAAAAATGTTCCAAATGGTAGACAACATGAAACAGCGGATAAGCCGCCTTAAAATAGACCCCTAAGACAGAAAGCAGCCCAAAATGATACTTGTTTTCATTATACAGAAAGTGTTTCAGAAAGTCTGCTTTATGAAACAGCGGATAAGCAGATCTGGGAAAACGGAAGAGAAAAAAGTATAAAAGAACAAGGAGAGCATGAGGGATGAAAAAAGGGAAAGTACGGGTTTTGGCAGGGATAATGGGCACGGTATTGGTTTGGACGGAGGTTCTGTCTGTGGGGATCAAAGCATCGGCGGCAGGGGAAGTGCCTGCGGTAATGACAGAGGCTGAGGCGCAGGAGGAGAGTACGGAAGGTACTGTGGAGTATGCTGCGCAGGAGCCGGAAAATCAGGCGAGTGAAAATAGTACGGAAAAGGAAGGGACGCAGGAGGAAGTGCCCGATGGGGAAGAAATTGTTGGAGGAGAGACTGAAGGGGATAGTGCAACGCAGGAAGGTGAGGAACAGGAGGAAGAAGAAATAGAGAAAACGGAGGAAGAGACGGGACAGGAGAATACCGAAATAGGGGAAGAAAACAGTAGTGCAGAGAAAACAGGAGATTTGGAAACGGGGCAGGAGACAGAGGAAACTGACAGCAATATGGATGGGGAACTGAAAGTGCGGCAAGAAGGCTGGGAGAGTATGGCTTCGGCGGATGATATTGCCAGTGGGATTTCGAATGATATTGCATGGGTGATTGATGCGAATGGGAAATTGACGGTGGAAGGGACTGGAGATTTTAAAGAATCTTCATCGGAGTATATGAGAGCACCATGGTGGTCATATTGTGATTCAATTAAATCTGCCACAATTAACGTATCAGGCATGACGGATGCATCTTATATGTTCTATAGGTGCAACAAAATAATAAATATTGATTTTAGTAATTTTAGTACAGATAAAGTAACAAATATGGTATGTATGTTTGGTATGTGTAGTAATTTAGCAAGTTTAGATTTGAGTAATTTTGATACCAGTAATGTAACCGATATGAATCGCATGTTTTGGCTATGCGACAACCTAAAAAATTTAGATTTAAGTAGTTTTAATACTAGCAATGTAACAAATATGGCAAGTATGTTTAGTAGGTGTAGTAATTTAGCAAGTTTAGATTTGAGTAATTTTGATACCAGTAATGTAACCAATATGAATTGCATGTTTTGGCTATGTGACAACCTAAAAAATTTAGATTTAAGTAGTTTTAATACCAGTAAAGTAAAAAATATGGGAAGTATGTTTTCGGAATGTAATAATCTTGAAAGTGTAAATTTGGACAGCTTTAATACTGATAAAGTAGAAGATATGAGTACTATGTTTTATAATTGTAAAAATTTGTATAATTTAAATGTAAACAGTTTTAATACTAGTAAAGTAAAAGATATGGGAGGTATGTTTTCTAATTGTTCAAATCTGAAAAAATTGGATGTAAGTAATTTTGATACCCAAAATGTGACACATATGGGGTCATGGTTTGTTTATACGGATTTGGATCCTAGTGAAGAAGTAGAAGTATCCGGAATGTTCAGTGGCTGTAGTAGTTTAACAGAGTTGGATGTAAGTAATTTTGATACCAGCAATGTAACAACTATGTGGGGAATGTTTTATAGGTGTAGTAATCTAAAAAGTTTGGATGTAAGTAATTTTGACACTAGTCAAGTTGAAACGATGGCGTGGATGTTTTACGGATGTAACCAGTTGTCATATTTAGATTTGAGTGGTTGGGATACTGGCAATGTGACCAATGTAAGTGATATGTTTGGCGAATGTAAAAGCTTAACTGATCTTGACTTAAGTAATTTTAATTTAGAAAAAGCTGACACTAGACCTCCTGAAGGATATTGGGATTTATATGATAGTGATATGTTTGCAGATTGTATAAATCTATCAACCATCTATACACCATATAATTTACAATATCCAATACCATTGCCGACTCAATCTGCCAGCGACACATGGTGCCGTTCCGACGGCACAACCGTCACCGAACTCCCTCAAAACCTAACCTACAGCGTAGCCCTAGGCAGAAACCACATACCCAAAGAAAAAGACTCCGCCGATCAGTTGACCAACAGCGGAAACAGCTTATTCCTGTTTCGTGATGCCATGACCGGCGTACCAATCAAGGGCGACAGGGTATGCATAGAGGAGAAATTTACCGGCACGCATTATTATTACCCGTCAAAGGATACCGGCTACATATCGTTCCCGCTCAGTAAAAACTGCAAAGAAGTATTTATCAGCACTTACTTTGACGGCTACGAACACTTTGGAGGATGGGCACAGTTAAGCTATTACCAGTCGGAATCCGGTATCTATACTTTCGATATCAAGCCAAAACAGGATAAATACATCTGTAGACTGCCGTCCATGAAAACATCCGTTACAACTTCTGCGCCTGATGTGGAGACAGAGGACGGGAATGTTGGATTATTCAATATAAATATGGGATTTGACATGGATTTCGGTAAAGGTGTCAGTTCAACAGTTACTTATGATAAGGATACAAAAACGGTCAAGGTTGCTGTTTCCACAGAGGGAAAGGCAAGTTACGATGCAATCAAGGAAGCGTATAAGACTTCGGGAAGTAAGTCCGGTCATACATTGGATGAACAGTTTAAGAATGTCGATGAAAGTATGAAGCCCGGAAAATTCTGCAATGTAAGTGTCAAAATGGCAGTCAGCGGTTATCTGGAATTTTCCGATACAGGAAAATTCATGGAAGGTGGAGTGATTGTTGTTGCCACAGGTTCAGGGGCAGTAGAGTACAGACCGGTATGCGCTGCCGGATTAGCTTATGCAAAACTGGAATTGAGCATGACATTAGGAGGAAATTTAGTTTTTACTTATGTAGAGGGAAATCTTGATGTGTCTGCGGTTATAATATGCGCACCGACCGCTAAAATTGTAGTCGGTGTAGGCTGGAATCTCGCCCATACAGAGATCGGTGCAATAGGTAAATTCCCGGTATCGATTACCATTCCCTATGTAGATGACAAAGAATCCCTTAGTATTAATGCGAGTTTTTCATTATATGGAGAAGTAAAGTTCTTTTGCTTTGGTGGAAAACGTACAACTACAGTAGAGGGAAATATCTGGCCTGCAATGAGTTTTTCGGATTATGCCGATTCTAAATCCGTTAGTTTAGAACCGTCTGTTGATGACTTGGAAATACTGCCCAGAAATTACCTCTCCGCAGAAAAGCAGGGCGGCATCGCCGCCTATTCCCGGCAAAACGAATCCGTCCTCACCCCGTCAGATAGTTTCCGTTACTCGGAAATCTCGGAGGATCAGGGCGTATTTCCGGAAAACAATGTGCAATATGTGAAGCTTTCCGACGGTACGGAAATCCTTGCATGGATCCATGACTTTGGAGACAAAAGCAGCGCCAACAGGACAACCCTTGTTTACAGCGTGAATAAAAACGACGGAAACGGCTGGGGCAGCTTGGCGTCTGTATGCAGCGACACCAAGACGGGAGACTATTATCCACATATGACGGCAGAGGGAAATAAAGCGTATCTGGTATGGAACAAAGCTGCTATGGAATTTTCCGAGGATACGACTGTTGATACTGTCAGCAGCAACATGGACATATATGCGGCAGTCTTTGAAAACGGTTCTTTTTCCGAGCCGCAGAGAATATCGGAGTCAGGAAACGGCCTGATGGAATTTTCTCCGATAGTAGCAGCCGACGGCAATATGGCATCAGTAGCATGGCTGGTCAATTCCGAGAATGACTATCATTATACAAAGGGCAGCAATGCCATCTGGGTATGTGAATATAAGGGCGGAGTCTGGGGCAGTCCCGTATGTTATGCATCAGGGCTGCACTATGTGTCCGACTATGACATGGATTATGTGGGCGGCAGCCCTGCGGTTTTATATGCGGAGGATGCTGACAATGTTTCGGCGACGCAGGACGGTACTGTATATTATATCAGAAACGGGAAAAAAGCCATGGCAGGGGATGCCTCCTACCGTGCTGAGATTGTAGACTTGTGCGACGGGACACTTTATTTTTCAGGCGGGAACAGGGTGTATAAAGCTTCTGCGGACAAGCTTTCCTATATTTATGATACAGGCATCGCAACAGATAATTTTACAGTGGTAAAAAATGCCTCCGGCGAAGAAGTCATCCTGTTTTTAAAACAGGACGGGTTTGCAGGCAGTGTCTGCGCCTCTTATTTCAGGAATGGGCTGTATACCTCTCCTGTCCCGATTGTTGAAAATGGCAGCAGGATCACGAATTATTCGCCGGTCTATTATGACGACCAAACAATAAGCATAGCTTATGACGAAGAAGAAATATTGGATGACCCGAACCTGATTTATGGTCTGGCGGATATGGTGGTAACAAGAAATGTACAGCCGGAGAGTTTTTTTGTGGCTCCCTCCCTTGCCTACCGTGCTTCTGACGCTGCAGAGGGAAATATCGTGGAATTTACGGCGTCAGCTTCTAACTTTACGGCACATGAAGTATCAAAAGTTAAAGTTTCTCTGACCGGGAACAGCTTGGGTGATCTGCATACTGAAATAATGGAGGTAAATATTCCGGTAGGTGAAAGCCAGAATATAAGCTTGTCCTATCTATTACCAGAGCCTATGATAAACCAGCAGTATACCCTTACCGTTATTCCTGTGGATGCGGAGGATAAGGAGCTGTCCGATAACAGTGCGGTGTGCGAACTGGGCTTCAGCGATATTGTCCTGACTGATCTGAAGCTGGAAGGAAATAAGATCAGTGGGACAGTAAAAAATATCGGATGCCAGACAGCGGAAAACGTATCCCTTACCATGAAAGAGGACAATCAGGAAAATACTCCTTTTGCAGTGCTTTCTTATGGCGGAAACAGTCTCGCGGCAGGGGAGAGTTGGCGATTTTCACAGGAAATTGAGCCCGCTGTATTTGAAAATGTGGGCGAGGTGAAGTATTATCTCCTTTCGGCAGAAACAGACAGTCAGGAAAACAGCTATAGTAATAATTCTTCTACCCTTTACAGCGAGCCTGTAGCGCCGGATGAAATCCTGTTTGACCAGACAGAACTGGTAATGCAGGAAAAGACAGCAGGCACTATCCATGCAAAGATACTGCCTGAAAATGCGACGTTTCAAAATGCAGTCTATACCTCCGGCGACAACAGGATTGCCCTTGTGGATGAGAAAGGGACGGTCTATGCCGTAGGAAAAGGTAAGACGGTGATCACGGCATATACGCCGGACGGCAGCCTGTCGACAGCGTGTGAAATAACGGTGGAGGGGCAGGCGGAAATTCCTTATACCCTCAGCGAACAGAAATTAGAGCTGGAGGTTGGAACAGAAAGCGCTCTTTGTGTCAAAGCTGCAGACGGTACAGATGCAGAAGGAGTGATATGGGCCTCCACAAACGAAGAAGTCGTCACAGTTGATGCGAACGGAGCTGTTTTAGCCAAGGGAGAAGGAATCGCATATCTGACGGCAAGCGTGGATACTTTTACGGACGTCTGTATTGTAAGGGTATCGGATCATTCCATTTTACAGCTTGCCTGTGCAGAATCGTCCCTGCAGCTTACAGTGGGAGAAACAGCCCGTCTGGAAATGGAGGTCATCCCTAAAGATACGACAATGGAGAAGACCCTTACTTATACCTCGGAGGATACGTCGGTAGTCACAGTAGACGGGCAGGGTACGGTTACGGCAGTTGCCGAGGGAAGTACCATGGTCACCGTATCTTCCGTTAACGGCGTACAGAACAGGATTCCGGTCACGGTGAGCGCCCCTGTTACCTATACGGTTATTTTTGATACCATGGGCGGCACAAGAGTAGATCCGATAGAAGTAAAGGCGGATAAAGTAACGACGGAAGAAGGCGACGATTATATAGGATATGTAGCTTCGATACCGGATACCTACAAAGAAGGATATTTATTTTGCGGATGGTATCCGGATAAAAACGGGACGGGCGAAACGCTGAAGACAGATACGCCTGTTACAGAGGATGAAATTTACTATGCAAAATGGCAGCCCGGAGGTTTTGACGACGATTACGAAGGCGTCCTCCCCGAGGACATCCCCGAAGGCGGCATCCCCTCCGGCCTCTGGATCGCAGGCATCGACGCACAAGGCTACCCCTACACCGGTAAAGCCATCAAGCCCACAGTACGGGTCTACGACGGCAGCACAAGGCTCAAAGCAGGGACAGACTACACCCTCAGTTACAAAAACAACACTAAGGCAAACGATGCGTCCGACGCCAAAAAAGCGCCGACCATTACCGTAAAGGGAAAAGGAAACTACGGCGGAAAAGAAACCGCTGCCTTCAAAATACTTCCGATAGACTTAAACGACAGCCGTGTCATAACGGAAGACATCATAACCGCTTACAATAAAAAAGTACAGAAAAAAGTCCCGGGCTTGACCTATAATGGCAAAAAACTGGCAAAAAACAAAGATTTTATCGTATCTTATCCTGCATTAGAACGCGGGGATAAGGATGCCTTGAAAACAATCGGCACATATGATATTGTCCTAACCGCAAAACCGGGAGGAAATTTCACCGGAACAAGAACCGTCAAGCTTACAATCACGGACAGCATATTATTAAACAAAGTATCGGTCAAAAAAATACCAAGCCAGGCCTATACCGGAAATGCCATAGAGCCAGAGCTTACACTTACTTATAAAAAAACACCTTTGGTAAAGGGGACGGATTACACCGTTTCTTATGCCGACAATATATCCGCGGGAACTGCCACGGTCATTCTGACCGGAACCGGAAAATATGCCGGAACTAAAAAGGTAACCTTCAAAATCAACGGGATTTCCTTGAAAAAGGCGGAAATATTAGGATTACAGGACCGGATGTATGACGGCAGCCCACAGGAACCAATGCTTACGGTCTCAGCGGACCATATGACATTAGAAAAAGGAAAAGATTATGAGGTATCTTATTCCAATCACATAAACGCCGGAAAAGCGAGTGTGACCATAACGGGAAAAGGCAAATATACCGGCACTGTGAAAAAGACGTTCCGTATTGAAGCCCATCCGGTACTGGAAGACATGGGACTGCAGGGGGGAATCACCGCCAAATATGTGAAAGGCGGCAGCCGTCCGAAGGTGGAACTGACTTTTGCAGGGAAAAAGCTGAAAGAGGGAACTGACTATACCATTTCTTACCGGAACAATAAATCAGTCACCTCGCCGGAAACTAAAAATAAACCAAGTCTTATCATAACCGGAAAGGGCAATTTTAAGGGAAAGCTGACAAAATACTTTACGATTGTAAACAAAGCATTGGACGATCCGGAGCTGCCCGTAACGATAATGGCGGCGGATAAAGCGTTTACGGACAAGGCCGGAAACTATAAAAGCACGCCCATATTGACGGATGCAGACGGGAAAAAACTGACCGCAGGAAAAGACTATGAAAAAGAAATCTTATATACCTTAGATGACGGCACGGTGCTGACTGCAAAAGACAAACTGGAAACAGGCACAAACGTCAAAGTAAAAGTAATGGGAAAGGGCACCTATTATGGGGAACTGGAAACTGTTTACCGGATCACCCCAAAAGATTTCACCAAAGCGAAGATTCGTATCGAACCGCAGATTTATACCGGAAAGAATATTACCCCTGCCGAGAAAGATATTACGGTAAAGGCCGGAAAAGATACCTTAACTTATAATGTAGATTATGAGATCGTGGAAACAAGCTATGTAAATAATAAAAAGAAAGGTACGGCAAAAGTAACGGTCAAGGGAAAAGGAAACTACGGCGGCATGAAGACCGTAACTTTCAGAATTACGGCCAAGCAGTTTATATGGTTTTTCAGACTGTTCAAATAATTTTATTTCACTGATGTTTCGCTGCGATAGAAAACCGCTGTAACCGAACGAGCTGTATAGAACAAAAAAGGAAATGTTTACGCATTTCCTTTTTTGGTGTAAAATAAATAAAAATAGTTACCATATTGATGAAGCGGGATCAGGCAGCCTGTATCCGGCTCATTGATTTTGGAAACGAAATACGAAAGAACAATATTGGGGGAAGAAAAATGCCGTGGTGTCCAAAATGTAAAAACGAATATGTGGAAGGAACAAAAGAATGCGTCTCCTGCAAAGTACAGCTTGTAGAAAAGCTGGAAGAGAGAAAATCCATTACTTTTGGGGAAGCAGGAGAGATGGAGCGGTTAAAGGACTTTTTGGAATATAATCAGATCGAAAACGTAGAAGTCATATTTAACGGGGAAGACAGTACCTATGAATTATGTGTGGAAAAGGAAGACGAAAAACAAGCGAAAAAACTGACCTCTGTATTTTTAAGGGAAGAAGCGGCAAAAGCGGAAGAGGCGGACGAGGAGGAAAACGGTGCGCCAGAAGCGGAAAAGTACACCGTATATCAGAATAATGCAACAAAAGCGGAAGACAACAAATCTTCGGCATTTACCCTTTTGATCGTAGGCGGGATAGGCATTTTTCTTATCATACTTTGCATGACCGGTGTGATAACCTTAAGTTTAAGCGCAACGTCAAAGTACATGGTTTATGGCGTCATGGGCGCTCTTTTCACATTATTTATCATTATGGGGATCGTATCCTTACGTTCTTATAAGATTTTTGCCCAGAAAGCTCAAAAGGAAGACAGTCTGACGGAAGAAATCGTGAACTGGTGTCTTGCCGATTTAAGCGGGGGAACGATTGACCAAATGATTTGGGGCGGCGAAGACGGAAAGTATGAAAATGCGAAAGATAACTTTTCGGAGGAAATGAAATATTTTAAGCGCACGGAAAAGATGAAGGAATTGATCAATGAAAAGTTCCTGAATTTAGACGAAGCGTATCTGGAACATATTTTAGACGATATTTACACCGGAATATATGACAAAAATTGTGATGAAAAAGAATGAGCGCTGAAGAGGGGACGTCATTTTCTGGCGGACTTTTGGCAATTTGCCGTCTAAGCGGACCCCAAAATACAAAAATAGAACGGGCAGATGAGAGCTAACAAGAAAAGGGCAGCCCGACAAGAGCGAGAGAATAAGTTTGGAAGTAAATTTCCAAACTGCTTATTGGCGGCAGTACCACAAGCAAAGCTTGTAGTATGCGGGGGATAGGAATGAAGATAACACTGATAGCGGTCGGAAAAATAAAAGAAAAATTTTTTAGGGACGCCGTTGCAGAATACGCAAAAAGGCTTTCTAAATACTGCAAGCTGGAGATTGTGGAAGTGGCGGATGAAAAAACACCGGATAAACCAAGTCCGGCAGAAGAAAATGCGGTCAAAGAAAAAGAGGCTGACCGCATTTTTAAATATCTCAAAGAGGACGCTTATGTATATACGCTGGAAATCCTCGGAGACAAAGAGGATTCCGTTGCCTTTGCCAAACAGATAGAAGATATCGGAATCAGCGGAAAAAGCCATATTCAGTTTGTGATCGGCGGCTCCCTCGGACTTCATGAACGTGTAGGAAGGAGAGCAGATAAAAAACTTAGTTTTTCCGATATGACCTTTCCCCACCAGCTTATGCGGGTGATATTATTGGAACAGATTTACCGTGCTTACCGGATCATAAGCAAAGAGCCTTATCATAAGTGAAGGAGAAAAGGCGGATGAATGCAGGAAACAGACCAGAGGCAAAATATATGAAGAAGATTCTCATGACGGGATTTTGTAGTACATCTTCAGAATTACTTGTAAAAAAGGCCGCTTGTAAGTCATTAATACTTCCGAATGATAAACTATTGGATTCTCAGATTCTTTCGGCAGAAATTGACCAGCAAGCTTATAAGTATATTTTCAGTTTTGGACAAAAACCAAATATCAAAGATAAGGTATGTATCGAAACTACTGCAAGAAACGGAATCAGGAGTTTCCATACAGACTTTGCATACGATAAACTTCAGCAGGCTTTTGAATCGGAAAAAATAATGGTCCGGATTTCCGATAATGCCGGGTCATCTTTTTGTAATGCTTTATATTGGAATATGTTGGAATATATTCGTGATCAGGAATTAAAAGCAAAAATTGTTTTTCTGCATATTCCGTTCTGTAAGAATATGACGGCATCTGAGGATTTTTGTAAAAAAATACGGAAAGGGATTGAGAATTTCTGTTATTTGTTTCCGATGTAAAAGGTTATCCGATTCCAAAGTATAGCAGTAATTTTAGAAGAAAAGGAGAAATAAGATGCTTAATAGCAAAGGATTTGATTTATGGGCGGATGGATATGATAAAAGTGTGGGTATGTCGGACGAGGATGGCACTTATCCGTTTGCGGGATATAAGCAGATATTAAATGTAATTTACAACAAAGTGCTGACAAGCAAAAGCTATACTGTTCTTGATATTGGGTTTGGCACTGCTACCCTGACGGCTAAACTGTATGAGCAAGGCTGCCATATCTGGGGACAGGATTTCTCAGGAAGAATGGTTGAACTGGCAAAAGAAAAAATGCCTGAGGCACAATTATTTCAAGGAGATTTTTCAAAGGGGCTTGTCGATGAATTAAAACATAATAGGTATGATGCAATTATAGCCACTTATTCCCTGCATCATCTGTCAGATGAGCAAAAGATTCACTTTATTAAAAAAATTTTACCCCTATTGCAAGATGGGGGATGTCTGTATATTGGAGACGTAATGTTTGAAACGCGCACAGAGCTGGAGCGGCAAAAAGCATTGATAGGTTGGGAATGGGATGATGAAGAATTTTATTTTGCAGTAGATGAAATGATGAAATTTATCCCACAGGTGAAATATGAAAAGTATTCCTTCTGTGCCGGGTTGTTGTCAATAAAAGGATGATGGCATATAAGACGGCATAAGGCATTGTTTGGCATTATGCGGCTGGAAGGAAGGGCTTGCGCCTATTGTGATTTATCGGGACGCTGTGTATAATGGAAATATGGAATAACAGAGGAATGAACATACCGCGTTTTTCAGGCAGCGTTTTTAAAAGAAGGCAGAGGAAAGAATGAATACATTGTTTGAATTGATGAAAGGAAGAATGTCATGCCGGTAATAAAAGGTTTGGAATGGACGTTTGACACAGTTGCATCTACCTATGAAAAATTTCGCCCCGGATATACAGATGACCTTTACAAAATGCTTTTTGATTACATTGCCCTCGACGAATCATCACATGTTGTTGAGGTAGGGATTGGAGGAGGACAGGCAACATTGCCAATTCTGCAAACAGGATGTAGTTTAACAGCGGTGGAATACGGAGAGAACTTTTCAAAATTGTGTGAGAAAAAGTTTGAGGAATATAAAAATTTCTCAGTTATAACCAGAAAATTTGAGGATGTTGCTTTTCCGGATTCCCAATATGAATTAGTTTATTCTGCATCTGCGTTCCATTGGGTGCCGGAAGATGTTGGGTATTCAAAAGTTTATGCTATGTTGAAATCCGGAGGAGTTTTTGCACGATTTGCCAATCATCCCTATCGGGATAAGAGCAATCCTGTCCTTTCGGCGGAAATTGATAAGTTATATTCCAAGTATTATTGTGCCTACTATGGTAAAGATATGAAAACCGAAACGGAATATAGTGAAGAACAGGCTATCCATAGAGCTCAAATTGCAGAAAAATATGGTTTTATCGATATAAGGCATGGTATGTTTTATCGTACAAGAACATTCTCGGCTAAAGAGTATATAGCATTATTGGGAACGTATTCTGACCACATTGCAATGGAAGAAAAGATAAGAACAGAATTCTTTGCAAAAATAGAGGAAACAATAAATCAATATGGCGGAGTGTTTGTTGTATACGATACCATTGACTTGCAGCTTGCAAGAAAGCCATAAAACAGGAAAAACGTCAAATAAAAGAACAGTAAATTTTAAAAGAGATTTACCGGAATCTTACGGAAAGATTTTAACGGAAAGAGGGGTAGGTATAAGATATGGAACAGAATAAAAAATCCGTTGAATTCCCTATCAATCTGTTCTGTAGTCTGATGCTGCTTAGCTTGATTCCGTTTCTATATACACTTGTGAGAACCCATTTGATTGCCAATATTCCCTCAACCGACGGGCTGGGGATCGCAGGACATATCGAATGGTTTGATTTGATCAATGAGACGATACAGGCGTTTTTGATCGTACCTTTGTACGCGTTGTTCAATAGATGCATATATGATAAGAAGCGGTTTAAAGAACGGATTTTTCAGGCATTTTTCTTTGTGAATATTATCTATATACTCTTTTCAACTGTCGTTTTGATCCACTGTAAGTATATTGTATCGGTAATGGCTCACGATAATATTCAGGAAGTGGCGAAATACCTTGAATTAGAAACCATCGGGTTTATGATTGGAAATATTGTAAGCTTTGTAAATGTGCTGTTCGTTGTTTTAGATCAATCGTTATACATATATGCAATGGTAATTTTAAAAACTATATTTACGATTATCGGCGATCTGTTTTTAATTCCGATATTTGGCGTGAACGGCGTTGCTTATTCTAACATTGTGGTCAGTCTGGTATGCGTGGTATTATGCATGATTGCCGTATTCAGGCAAAAACTGTTTATGGTTTCTTTTCGGATCGATCCCTTATTTCTGAAAGATTATTCAACCATAGGTTTCTTCAGCGGAGCAGGGATCTTACTGGATAACGTCATTTATTCCGCCATAGTTTGTAAAATGGTTAACGCTGTGGCAGAACAAGGCAACTATTGGATCGCAAACAGTATCATATGGGGACTGATGCTGATTCCTATAACGGCATTAGCAGAACTGATAAAAAAAGATTGTAAAGACAAATTAAAGCCGGATCAGATGAAGAAGTATAATATAGTGATCATAGCTACGTTTTTTATTTGGCTGTGTTTTATACCCCTGTTAAATCCGTTTTTGAAAAACGTTATGGGAATTGAAAATTATGCGGATGTTAAGCATATCTTGATTCTCTTAATTCCTTTTTATCTTGTATACAATTATACTGTTTTATTTGACAGTATCTTAATCGGTCATGGTAAGACAACTTACTGTTTCGTCATATCGGTGATCGTGAATTTTGTCTATTACCCAATTTTGTACAGGCTTATGTCAAAGGGATTTTTTACGCCCGGTATCACGTTTATTTGTATGATGTTTGGTTTTGGCATGGTAGTGCATCTGATATGCAGTGTCGTAGGCTTCACTATATATAAAAAGGTTTCTTTCCATAAGCCGCAGCCCTAGAAGTATTGCATCAACGGCCTAAAAATGGTAAGATATGGAGCGGACCGGCGAAAATAATTCAGGCTAGTGTCTTGTCTCGCTGATAAGTAGGTTTGACTAATTACCAACAAGACAAGACACTAAGCGTATTTGAAAAGTAACGGGAGGCAGATGCGGTTATGCGCAATAGAAATACTAAAATACTGTGTATTTTTATGATTCTTTTATTACTTATTGGTTGTAACAAAGAAGAAGCTTTAAAATCAACGGAAGATCAGGCAGTTTCAGAAGAATCCCATTTGGACATAGAAGAATCCTGCACAATTCCTATAAAATCCGAAACGGCGTCTGAATCTGTCCCGTGTTTGGCAGAAATTCCGGCGCTGCCGTTAGAAGGACAGCAGCTTTATGATTTTGTATCTGACGGTTGGGAACTTTTAGACAGCGTGGAATTGGATTTTAATCAAGACGGCAGGATAGATTATGTAGGCGTTTTAGAGCAGCCTGAAACGGAAGAGGGAGACTATTCCGACAATTCTCTGCGCATTCTATTTGCAATAGAAAGTCAGGAAGAAGGGTATCGTTTGTCTTTTCAGGATGCCAATCTGATCCGGACAAGGGAAGAAGGCGGCGTTTATGGAGATCCGTACCTTCCCCTGACAGCAGAAGATAGTTCTTTTACCACACACAGCTACGGTGGAAGCGCATGGCGATGGGATGAAGATTTCACATACACATATAAAGAGGGTACATGGTATCTGACCGCATCAGAGTATTCTTCAGGATACGGTGTCTATATTACTTCGCATCATTTGGATAACTGGGAAACCGGCGTAGGGATCAGGGAAGAGAGAAGTTCGGAAGTTGAAAATATGGAAGAGCATTGGGAAGAAGAAATGCCGGAATATGATATCGTTTATGAACTTACGTTGGATGAACCGATGACTCTTTCGCAAAGAGGAATGCGTTGGTGGCTGGCAACGGACAGAAGGACAGATTGGGAAACGGCATCCATACGGTTTGCAGACGGGATCGAACTTTTGGCGGAACAGATAAAATATCCGGCACAAATGACGTATTTTGATTATAATGACGAGGAACGGGTTCTTTATACTTTTTTGGAGGAAAACAGCGGACTTTACTATTTAGCCATGTACTGTTTTTCAGACCGGTCGCTTTGGATCTTAGAAAAGTCGGAAACGGCTATGGATGATGTAGAATTCTACAAAGGAAAAATTTATTATACGACAGAAATGAAAGAAGTTTCTCATAAAGAAAAAGACGGACAATCCGTAAAAGAGACTGACAGAGTGGGCATATTATTAAACAGGATGAATGCGGACGGGACGCAAAAGGAAAAGATTTTCGAATACCGGTATTCCAAAACAGAACAGGAGATCCCGGAAAACGGTATTCCTTATTTGGCATTTATTTATGAAATCAGCGGAGATGAAATTGTGGTAGAGGTATATATAGGAGACGGTCAGACGCACCCGTTTTATCGGATGAATACTGATGGGAGCGGCGCGCGCCAAATCGGACAGGTTCCCAACCCGTAACATATCTCTTTTTACAAACCGTTATCTGTCCGGAACAGCAGTCCGATTTTGACCCGCTGCCCGGTAAAATAAAGAGAAAGGAACAGGGAAGATTCCCTGACAAAAAATGAAAAAAGAAAAAAACAGAAATGCATTTTCCGGTTCGATCGGATTTGTGCTGACAGCGGCAGGAAGCGCTGTGGGTCTTGGAAATATATGGAGGTTTCCGTATTTGGCGGCAAAGGATGGAGGCGGGCTCTATCTTGTCGTTTATTTGATATTGGCGGTTACGTTTGGATTTTCCCTGCTTACGACGGAAATAGCGATAGGACGGAAAACAAAGCAAAGTCCCCTGACTGCCTACGGCAAATTAAAACCGGGCTGGGGATTTCTCGGTATATTTGCCTGCCTTGTTCCGGTCATTATCATGCCTTATTATTGTGTCATAGGAGGCTGGGTCGTTAAATACTTTCTGGCATATCTGACAGGAAACGGAAATACGACGGCTTCGGACGGATATTTTACGGAATATATTACGGGAGACTGGCAGCCCCTTTTATTGATGGCAGTTTTTCTGTTTATCGTAGCCGCTATCATTTTCAGAGGCGTCAATAAAGGTATTGAGGCATTTTCTAAAATACTCATGCCTTTGCTGTTATTGCTTGTTATAGGAATTGCAGTCTTTTCCCTGACGATTCGCTATCAGGATGCGCAGGGCGTGACGAGAACAGGAATGGAAGGCTTTGGGATCTATGTGATCCCGGATCTGGAAGGGATGACTGTGAAAGGATTTTTTACGGTATTGTTAGACGCGATGGGACAGTTGTTTTTCAGTTTGAGCGTTGCAATGGGAATCATGGTGGCGTATGGTTCTTATGTCCGGGACGATGCCAATTTGGTAAGTTCCATTGCGCAGATAGAGATCTTTGATACGGCAGTCGCGTTTTTAGCGGGAGTCATGATCATTCCGGCGGTATATACCTTCATGGGAAGGGAAGGCATGGCGTCCTCCGGGCCAAGTTTGATGTTCGTATCCCTGCCCAAAGTATTTTCGTCCATGGGCAGAGTAGGAAATCTGGTAGGCTGTCTGTTTTTTGCCATGGTACTGTTTGCGGCGCTGACCAGCGCAATATCCGTTATGGAAGCGGTAGTATCCAGTTTTATGGACAAATTTCATATTTCAAGGGTTAAAGCGGCGGCCATTGAAACCGGTATTGCTCTTGTGGGCGGCATTGTCGTATGCCTTGGTTACAATAGACTGTATTTTGACATTACACTGCCGAACGGGGCCCATGCTCAGGTACTGGATATCATGGATTATGTCAGCAACAATTTTTTCATGCCCTTAGTGGCTATCGGAACCTGTATTTTAATAGGCTGGGTCGTAAAGCCGGAAACGGTTGTCGACGAGGTGGAGAAATCCGGAGTAAAATTCGGAAGAAGACGGTTATACCGAATGATGATCAAATATATCGCTCCGGTGTTACTGGTAATCCTATTATTGAAATCTCTAGGCATATTGACAATTATATGATTTAACTTATGGATGTAAGTTTACCGTAAAGGCTTGTGTAACGTCCTGTATCAAAAAAGAATAAGTCGGTTCGCAAAAGAGAGGGTATCCGGATATCTGCGCTAAATACGCAGATAATCCAGATACCCTTTTTGAATATCAAAACTTTTTTCAAAAATATCGGCCAAAGCGGCCAGCGTTTTGTTGGTCTGTTCCGGATGCGTCTGCGCAGACTGATTGTCCAAAAGTACGGTCAGCAGGATCAGGACGATCTTGGCAGTTTCCGCCGGCGTTGCACAGCGCATACATCCTTCCGTATTGCCCTGCCTGATGATGTCGGCTACTACGGGACAAAGATTCTCCGTCATGATCTCTACATAACGCCTGTGCAGAAGAGCGCTTTGCTGCTTTTCAAAAAAATTCATGGATTCCTGACGGGACAGTTCTAAAGAGGATTCACGGCAGGCTTTAAAAATCAACTGCAGCTTTGTCAGCGCATCCAGATCCGGGTCGGAGATCAGCCGCTTGCTGGATTCGATGATCTGGGCGTGGGAACGTTCGATCACGCTGTTGATGATCTCTTCTTTGGTTTCAAAATAATAATAGATGCTTCCCTTTCCGATCCCTGCTTCTTTGGCGATATCGCTGACCGAGATAGACTGGGCGCTTTTTTTATTCATCAACCGCTGCATGGCGTCTATGATTTTTTCCTTTTTGTTGTTATTCTGCATGACCTAAGCTCCGTTTAACTGATTTTTGACTGATATGTTGACGTTTTTTATTTTGTTTCCATATGTCAATGTTCAAATTATAGAGGATATATAAAGCTTTTTCCACTTATTTTTCTATTTTAACACAAATTTTAGAAACTGAGAATAGTTTGACTTGACCGATGGTCGAAAAAGTGTTAGAGTTAGCTTGTTAATAATTCGACTAATGGTCGAAAAAGTAAAAAAGATAGAAGTATAAAGACGGCCTATCTTATGTGGAGGGAGAACAGGAACGTGACATACGAAGAATTAGTGAACGAGATCCGCAATATTTTTATGAAAGCGGATGTCAGCGGGATCAAAGATCATCTTGCATATCAGTTTAATGTAACAGGAGAGGCGGAAGGAGCTTTCTATGCGGAAGTGTCGGAAGGAAAACTTTCGATAGAGCCGTATGAGTATTATGACAGAGACGTGGTTTTCACTATGACGGCAGACACTCTTTTAAAAATCGCAAAAGGCGAGCTGGATGCAATCTTTGCATACACCACCGGAAAACTGAAAGTAGACGGAAACATTGATAAGGCATTATTATTACAGAAATTTACCAAAGGAAATAAATAGAAACGGCAGAGTCCGCACTGTCTGATGGCAGAAGGGCAGACAGGAAATTCAGACAGGTGAGCGATAGGCTGATTAAAGTTTTGCGTAGGAACGGAGGAGTATTATGAAAGGTTATCATTGGCTAATGACAGCAGGCGCGGCCGTTTTGGGGACAGCCGCATTGACGGAAGGAATCGCGGCATATTTTTTCAGAAGAACGATCATCAGGCAGAATGCCGTTACGGAAAGAACGATGAAGATGTCGGGAACCGATTGGAGCATATACGGTGAAAAGATAAAAGCCTTAAAAGAACCGGTGCTGGAACAACCGCACGAAGATGTATTCATACAGTCAAAGGACGGTTTAAAACTCCATGGGACTTTTTTTAAAAAAGGAAACAGTAAAAAGGTCATGATTGGATTTCATGGCTATACCGGAAAAGGCATGAGCGATCTGCTCGGAGTCAGTAATTTCTATCTTGCCCATGGTTATAGTATCCTGTTGGTAGACGAGCGTGCACACGGGGACAGCGAGGGAAAGTACATCGGCTTTGGCTGTCTGGACAGGGAAGACGCAAGGGAATGGATCCGCTATGTGATAGAGCAGATTGGTGAAGAATGTGAGATCTGCCTGCACGGCGTTTCTATGGGCGGAGCGACTGTGTTGATGGCCAGCGGCCTTGATCTGCCCGAACAGGTAAAAGCCATCGTTTCCGACTGTGCGTTTACTTCCGCATGGGATGTGTTTGCCCATGTACTTAAGACAATGTACCACATTCCGGCGCTGCCTATTTTAACGGCTGCGGACCAAATGCTGCAGAAACAGGCCGGTTACAGCTTAAAGCAGTGTAACGCGGCTGAAGAAGTAAAAAAGGCAAACGTGCCGATTTTATTTATCCATGGCAATAAAGATACTTTCGTTCCCTATCGTATGTGTTACGAACTTTATCATAATTGTGCGTCCCTGAAAGATATTATGATCGTAGAGGGGGCTTCTCATGCGGAGAGTTTTTATAAAGAACAGGAAAGATATGAACAAAAGCTGGACGCATTTTTAAAAAAAGCAGAAATAGAAAACTAAGATATTTTATTGCAGTTAGGCCAAATTTTAGATGGAACAAGAATGGGAGAAGGATATGATTGAAAAAGACGGTAAAAAGTTATACCCGCTTACGGCGGCGCAAAAACTGCATTTTTATTACCAGCAGTTTTGTCCTAAAAAACAGGTCCTGAATATCGGAACCAGTCTGACGATACAGCAAAGCCTTGACTTTGGAGCTTTAAAAGAAGCGGTTTACAGAGCTTATGCAAGATGCGAAGCGATGCGGCTGCGTTTTACACAGGATGAAAAAGGAAACGTATATCAGTATGTTGCCGAAAGGGAAGAAAGGGATATCGAGTTTTTCAGCTTCGCCGGATGGCAGGAATGCCATGCGCAGGATAAAATGCGGGAGTGGACGGAAATTCCGTTTGAACGGTTTGATTCGCCTTTAAACCGTGTAATCATGATCATTACGCCCGACGGCTATCAGGGAATCTACCTCCTTGTCGACCATATGACAATGGATGCCCAGTCTATTGTCTGCTTTATGCGGGATGTGATCGAACTTTATTGTAACATGAAATACGAAGGGATCGATTATCCTCAGAATATGGCTTCTTACATCGAACAGTTGGAAAAAGATCTGGCATATGAAGCAGGAAGTAAGAAAAAAGAAAAAGATATTCAGTTTTTTGAAAATCTGATCTCTGAAAGCGAGCCGGTCTTCAACGGCGTTTCCGGTACCGGCCAGTTGGAAGAAGAACGAAAAACGATGAAAAATGAAAAAATCCGGGCGGTTACCAACGTTTCCGATAATGTAGACGCGGCCATCGACGTTTTCCAATTAGAAGCGCAGCCCAGCGAGCGGATGCTCCGGTTTTGTGAAGAAAACCATATTTCCATGGTATGCCTTTTGATGATGGGACTTCGTACTTATTTACAGAAAGAAAACGGTAATGACGACGTTTCCATTGTAACGACTGTGGCAAGACGCGCTACTCTTTTAGAGAAAAAAAGCGGCGGTACAAGAATCCATTGTTTCCCGTTCCGCAGTATCGTTTCCAGAGAAGATACCTTTATGGAAGGATTGCTAAAGATCAGAGACGGACAGAACAGGCTTTTCCGCCATGCAGACTATGATCCGACCGCATATTATGCTTATCGTAACAAGTGTTATGATTTAAAAGCAGGACAGACTTATGAACCTCTTTCCCTTACTTATCAGCCTCTGACCTTAAAAGGGAAAGGATTGGAACGATTAGGGGATATTCAGTATAAGTCGGCATGGTATTCTAACGGCGCCTGTGCCCACGCGCTATATCTTACCGTCATGCACAGGGCGCAGGATAACGGACTGAATTTTAGTTTTGAGCATCAAAGAGGCGCTATATCCTATGAAACCCTGCAGCGCGTATACTATTATCTTTGCAGAATATTATTCAAAGGAATCGATCATCCTGATATGACCGTAGGAGAAATTATCGACAGCGTATAAAAGCAGTATTTAAAAATCACAGGTTTATGTCTGTACGGCGTCCATAAACCTGTGGTCCGTTACAGGATCCCTATCATAAAGCCGTGCAGAAATGAGGAGAAGATGTTAGAACAATTAAAAGATATGATTTGCGAATATGTGGAAACGGATAGAAACCTGATCAACGAAAATTCCAGATTTATGGAAGATCTTGGATTTACTTCTTTTGATTTTATGAGCATGATCGGAGAAATCGAAGAAAAATTTGACGTAGAAGTTGACGAACGGAAAGCCGCGGATATCAGAACCGTGGGAGAAGCTATGGAGTATATCAAAAGTTTGCAGGATTAAGATTGGTGCGCTACGGCGCAGACAGGGGATGGGAATTTATTTATGGAAAAAACATTATGCACAATGAAAGAAATCATCGACCATGCGGATAAAAATTACGGAGAACAGACGGCATTCCGTTATAAGGACGGAAAAGAGATAAAAGAAAAGAGCTACCAAGATCTGAAAAATGACAGTCAGGCATTCAGCCGTATATTAGAAAAATATGATATGCTCGGAAAGCATGTGGCGGTCATAGGGCCTACCACTTATGAATGGATCCTTTCTTATTTCGGGACGGTAAACAGCGGAGGGGTCATCGTCCCTCTCGACGCCCTGCTTCCGGCAGGAGAAGTCTGCGAACTGTTAAACCGTGCGGACGTCAGCGTCTTTGTATATGACGAATTACGAAAAGATGTGGCCGGACTTGTGAAAGAAAAATGTCCCAATGTTAAATATATGATCTCTATGCAGAAAGAAGAAAGTAACGGCGAAAGCCTGTCGCTTTCCCAATTGCTGTCGGAAAACCAGGGCGATTTTTCCTGTGAACTTGACCCTGACAAAATGTGCGCCATTCTTTTTACTTCAGGAACGACGGGAAAAAGCAAGGGAGTTATGCTGAGTCATAGAAATCTGACCGAAAACGCCGTCTGTCTTGATATGAAGATCCCGCGGGGAACGGTTTCCATGACGGTGTTGCCCATCCATCATGCCTACTGCTTTACCATGGATATTTTAAAGGCGATCTACATAGGGATCATAATCTGTATCAATGATTCCGTGATGCATGTATCCAAAAACTTTAAACTGTTTAAACCGGAAATCGTACTTTTTGTACCTATGATCATTGAATCCGTCTATGCTAAGTTAAAAGCGGCTACCGGCGTGCTCCCGAAAAAGATGGTAGCGAAATCCGCTTTCGGCGGAAACTTAAAGACGATCGTCTCCGGCGGTGCATACCTTCCTCCGGAACTGGTAGGACATTTCAAAGAGTATGGAATCACGATCCTGCAGGGATATGGAATGACAGAATGCTCTCCGGTGATCAGCACGAATCTGGAATGGGAATCCAAAGAGGGATCAGTCGGAAAGCTGATGCCTAACTGTGAAGCAAAGGTAGTGGAAAATGAGATTTGGGTAAGAGGAAGCAGCGTGATGCTCGGATACTACAAAATGCCGGAAGAGACAAAAGAAACATTAACAGACGGATGGCTGCGTACCGGAGATTTGGGATATGTAGACGAAGACGGATTTGTTTTTCTGACCGGACGCAAAAAAAACCTGATTATTTTGAAAAACGGGGAAAACGTATCTCCGGAAGAACTGGAAAATCAGCTTTATCAGAATCCTCTTATTAAAGAGATCATTGTCCGTGAAAAGGACAATATCATCGAAGCGGAAATCTTTCCCGATCTGGAATACGCAGGAAAAAAACATATAAAAGATGTGGAAGGAAAATTACAGAGCATATTGGACGATTTTAATAAAGATATGCCTGCTTATAAGCGGATCCATGGTTTGAAGATCCGTGACACGGAATTTGAGAAAACGCCGTCGAAAAAGATCAAACGTTATTAATAAAACAGGTAAGACTCCGGGATACATAACAAGGATGCGGTAAAAGCTATGTCCCGGAGTCTTTTTTTGTTGTTTTGCCGAACAGGGCATAGTATAATAAACGTGAGGTTTTTGAATCGGTATCATCGAAAGCAGGACAGAAAAGGAGAAGTTTTGAATGGAAATGGATTTTCTTTTATTTTTACAAAGTATACATAACAGTATACTGGATCTGTTTTTCTCTTCGGTAACCCACTTGGGAGACGGAGGGATCTTTTGGATCTTAATATGCCTGATCCTGTTATGCACAAAAAAGTACCGGAAGTGGGGGATCCTGTTCATGATTTCCATGCTGTGCTGTTTTTTGATTGGAAATATCGCCCTCAAAAATCTGGTGGCCCGGGCAAGACCCTGCTGGGTGAATCCTGACGTTCCCCTTCTGATCGGGAATCCGAAAGACTATTCCTTTCCTTCCGGTCATTCCATGATAAGTTTTACAGGCGCTCTATCGGTCTGGTATGCCAATAAAAAATGGGGAATCGCAGCCTTTATTTTGGCAGCCTTTATCGCTTTTTCCAGACTTTATCTTTTTGTGCATTATCCGACGGATGTGCTGCTGGGGACTTTGATCGGCCTTCTTGTCGCTTATGCAGTACATAAAGCCGGAGAAGCTTATGAGAAGAAAAAGAAAAGCACACAGGGGGATCAGAAATGAGAATGTATGATCTGATTATAAAAAAAAGAAACGGATTGTCTCTTACGAAAGAAGAGATCGAGTTTATGGTAAATGGCTTTACTCAGGGAGAAATACCGGATTATCAGATGTCCGCCATGATGATGGCGGTTTATTTTCAGGGGATGGACGAAGAAGAGACGCTTTTCCTTACGCTGGCAATGGAACACAGTGGCGAGGTTCTGGATCTGTCCGGTATCGAAGGGATCAAAGTGGATAAACATTCCACCGGAGGAGTGGGCGATAAAACTTCCCTTGCCCTGATTCCCATGACCGCCGCATGCGGGCTGAAAGTAGCCAAAATGAGCGGGCGGGGGCTGGGCCATACGGGAGGAACGATAGATAAACTGGAAAGCTTTCCCGGATTTACTACGGAAATATCTACGGAACGGTTTTTAAAAAATGTGAGAGAAAACGGAATTTCCATTATGGGACAGACAAAAGAACTGGCTCCCGCAGATAAAAAACTCTATGCTTTGCGGGATGTGACCGCAACCGTAGATAATATGTCCCTGATTGCCAGTTCCATCATGAGTAAAAAACTGGCGGCGGGGGCGGACGCCATTGTGCTTGACGTAAAAACCGGCAGCGGCGCTTTTATGAAAAAAGAAGAAGACGCCTTTTTGTTAGGGCAGGAAATGGTAAAGATCGGCAAAAATGCCGGAAAAGAAACGATTGCCGTTATTTCCGATATGGATCAGCCTCTTGGCGCGGCGGTCGGAAACATATTGGAAGTCAAAGAAGCCATTGCTACTCTTAATGGAGAAGGACCGAAAGATTTTGAAACGCTTTGTCTGACCCTCGGTTCCCATATGCTGGTTGCCGGAAAAGCTGCCCCCGATGTCCAGACGGCGCAGGAGATGTTAAAAGAAACGATCCAAAATAAAAAGGCGCTGGAAAAACTCGCTCAGTTTGTCAGATCACAGGGCGGGGACGATTCTTATGTCTATGAACCGGAGAAGTTTCCACAGGCTTCCATTTTCGAAGCGGTTCCTTCTCCCCAAGACGGTTATATCAAAAAGATCCATTGTGAGGAAATCGGAAACTGTTCCTTAGTCTTAGGCGGTGGGAGAGAAACAAAAGAAAGCAATATCGATCTGACGGTCGGGCTGGTTTTTCAAAAAAAGAAAGGCGATTATGTAAAGAAAGGGGAAACCATTGCATTGATCCATGGTAATGACAGAAAAAAAACAGATACCGCAAAAAAACGGTTCTTAAACGCTATAGCATTTTCGGAGCAAAAACCGGAGGAAACGCCTCTTATCAAAGGAATTGTGAAAGTATAACATTTTTTCTTAAAATCCACATATAGTATAATATGAGAGAGAATAAGAAAAAAAACACAGGCAGGACAAAAGAATTTATCATGGAATCTTTAAAGATCCCAAGAGATATCGTTATGGGCGATTCCATTCTTACCGTAACGGGAAACGTGAGCGCCCATATAGAAAACTACAGAGGGATCTTGGAATATACCAGTTGCCATATTTTGATCCAAGGGAAAAACTGTCAGATCTGTTTTGAAGGAAAGGGACTTTTCATTGATTATTACACAAATGAAGATATGAAAATAAGCGGATGCATCTCCAGTGTCCAATATATTTAACGCAGGCAGTAAACGGGCCAAAAATTCGCAGGCAGAGTGGGAGTGGAGATTTTATGATAGGATTTTTTCGTTTTTTAAAAGGATATCTTCGTATCAGGGTATGGGGATATTCACCGGAACGGTTTATGAATTTGTGTTGTAATCATGATATTTTGCTTTGGGATATAGAAAAGTGTGCGGACGGCAGCTATAACATGAACATCAGCTTAAGCGGATACTTTCAAATAAGACCGTTTGTACGGAAGACGGGGACAAAGGTAGCAGTGCTTAACAAGTTCGGGCTGCCTTTTTTCATACCGCATATCAAGCTGCATTCTTTTTTTCTGGCAGGTATCGTGGGAACATTTCTCTTCCTGTTTTGGACTACCGGATATATCTGGAAGATCGAAATGACAGGCAACGACAAAATTCTGACGGAAGACCTGATGGAATTTTTAGAAGAACAGGACATTAAGATAGGCAGTAAAAAAAATATCGTTCAGGTAGAAGATCTGGAAAAAGCGCTCCGGACGGAGTTCCCAAATATCACATGGACTTCCGTACAGGTTGAAGGAACGAAACTTTGGATACAGATAAAAGAAAATGATAAAATATTTACTGCCGAAGAAAAAACGGAAGAAGTTTCCGATCTGGTGGCAAGCAAGGACGGCATCGTGTCTTCTATTATTACAAGGAACGGCGTGCCGATGGTGAAAGCGGGCGACGAGGTGAAGGCCGGAGATATTCTTGTTTCGGGACAGGTGCCGATCTATAACGACGCGGGGGAAATCATAAACTATCAGTTATATGCGGCCGACGCCGACGTATATCTGGAGTGCAGCTACCGCTTTCAGGCTACTATGCCGATCTCTTATATCCTGCATGAATATACGGGAAAAGAGTATAAAAGCCTCTATCTGAAATTGTTTGATAAAGAAATTGCTTTCCCCGATTACAGTGATAAGGAAAATTGCGACATCACGCAGGACAGAAAACAATTGGAGGCATTGGAGCAGTGGTTTCTCCCGTTTTTTTACGGAGTGGATAAATATACAGAATATAATCCGGTGAAAGCAAAATATTCAAAAGAAGAAGTGGCACGGCACTTAAATGAAGAAATTAATACATTTATAAGAAGTTTGGAGGAAAAAGGGGTACAATTTATTGAAAAAGATGTTAAAATAGAAAAGGGTAATTTACAATGGAGAGCAACCGCGGATTTTTTAGTCATTGAAAAGACCGGCGAAACTGCTCCGATCAAATCAGAAGAAACGGACGAAGAGGATGAAAGGCAGGACTGAACTTTTAATAGAAATTCCGGCTGAGCATATGCGTAATATTTTTGGTCTGTATGACAGCCACATAAAGAAAATAGAAGATGATTTTCACGTTTCCATTGCCGACAGGGACGGGGGACTTAAGATTATCGGAGAAGAGGACAAAGTAAAAAAGGCGGCAAGCGTCACGATGCAGCTTGTCGAATTATCGAAAAGGGGAAACATAATCCAGGATCAGAATGTGGATTATGCGATTACATTAGGAATGGAAGATAAAGAAAAAGAACTGGTAGAAATAGACAAAGACTGTATATGCCATACGGTCAGCGGAAAACCGGTAAAACCAAAAACCTTGGGACAAAAGCAGTATGTAGACGCGATCCGTGACAATATGATCGTTTTCGGTCTGGGACCTGCCGGTACAGGTAAAACATATCTGGCTATGGCCATGGCGATCACCGCGTTCAAAAATGAAGAAGTGGGCAGGATCATCCTTACAAGACCCGCTATAGAAGCGGGGGAAAAGCTCGGTTTCCTGCCGGGAGACCTGCAGAGCAAGGTAGATCCTTATTTAAGGCCGCTCTATGATGCCTTGTATCAGATCATGGGAGCCGAAAGCTTCAATAAAAATATGGAAAAAGGGCTGATAGAAGTAGCGCCTTTGGCCTATATGAGGGGCCGTACCCTTGATAACGCTTATATTATTTTGGACGAGGCGCAAAATACTACGCCTGCGCAGATGAAGATGTTTTTGACCAGAATCGGTTTCGGCTCAAAAGTAGTCGTCACCGGCGACGCTTCGCAAAAAGACCTTGCGCCCGGAACAAGATCAGGACTGGACGTGGCGGCGAGGGTACTTGGCAAAATAGACGATATTGCATTCTGTAATCTGACAAGTAAGGACGTAGTGCGTCATCCGCTCGTACAAAAGATCGTGAAAGCATACGAAGATTACGAGGCGAAAGAAAAAAATCATAAGAGCAGGGACACAGGTAATGGAAGAAGAAAATAAGAAAAAATGGCTTGCAGATACGGTACAATCCGTCTTTTTTGTGATTGCCAACGGCGGATTAGTATATATTTACAGCTATATCTATATGGAAAATGAATTTCAGATCCTTCGCAATATCGTCATGGCGGTCATGGGCACACTGCTCGTCCTTTATGTGTTTTGGAGCTGTGCCGCCGGCGGCAGGCTGGATCATGAAAACCACAAAAAATTCGGAAGATTTACCCTGTTTTACTATTTGGGACTGGCTCTGGCAGGCGTATTTCCCGTTCTCCCATATTCCGGCTGGCCCTTTATCGTAATCTTTACGGCGCTGGCGCTGTTTGGAAATATGGTGTGTGGGATCACGGCAGGCAGCGTTCTTTTAATGATTACGGTATTAATGATTCCCGGAATGGGCACGGAAGTATTTATTCTTTACTTTATGAGCGGCGTGGTAGCCGTTGCGCTTTTTCAGGATCTGGACGAGTCTTTTAAAGTGGGAATCCCGATTTTTCTGTCGCTTTTATTTCTGCTTGTGAGCGAGACCGCCAATATCGTTTTATTTGTCAATGAAAGACTGAATTTCGAACTATTCGTCATACCTGTAACCAACGTAATCATCAGCGCAATTTTATTGTTTGTGCTGCTAAAAGTGTATAATTATTATGTTGCAAACCGGTATCTGGATAAATATCAGATTATAAACGATCAGGCATATCCTCTTATGGTAGAACTAAAAGAGAAGTATAAGCCGGAATATTATAAAACGATACACACGGCTTATTTAACTTCGCGTATCGCCAAAAAACTGAATCTGAATGAAGAAGTCACAAAGGCGGCGACTTATTATTTAAAGATTGGTAATCTGAAAGGTGAAAATAATTGGGAAAACGTAAAAGCCATCTGCAGTTCCAACCGGTTTCCGGCAGAAGTGGTTAAAGTACTCAAAGAATGTTTAGATCCCGGAACCAAGTATATTGAAAAAGAAACGGCGGTAGTCATGTTTTCAGATGCCGTCATCACGGCCATTCAGGATATTTTTGAAAAGGACAAGGACGCGGCGATCGATTATACCAAACTGACGGACGAGATCTTTCAAAAAAAGATCGCCGGAGGTTTTTTGACGGACAACCTCCTCACTTATTCGGAATTACAAAATATGAGAAAAATTTTCGTGGAGGAAAAATTGTATTATGACTTCTTACGTTGAGAATGAGACGGAAATACGCTTTGGATTTTCTGAGGAAGAAACGGTAAAACAGGTAATGGAAGAAGTGCTTGACAGTGAAGGCTGTCTTTACGAGTCGCAGGTCAACGTACTGATCACAGATAACGAGACGATCAGAGAATATAATAAACGGCATAGAGGGATCGATAATGAAACGGATGTGCTGTCTTTCCCTAATTTGTCTTTTGAGGTTCCTTCCGGCTTTGAGAACGCTGCAAAAGAAGAAGCGGACTGCTTCGATCCGGAAACCGGCGAGCTGCTTTTGGGGGATATCGTCGTTTCCGCCGAAAAAGTAAAAGAGCAGGCGCAAAAATACGGACACAGTGAACTTAGGGAATTTGCTTTTCTGATTGCACATAGTATGCTGCACTTGTGCGGCTACGATCATATGGAAGAAGCGGACGCGGGGTTGATGGAACGCAAACAAAACGCCGTACTTGAAAATCTGGGGATCACAAGAGAATAAACAAAAGGAAAGCGAATAAAATACCATGCATTTATCACCGTAAATGCAGGAGGAATCATATGGAAAATACTAGAAGAAGGAAGGCCGGACAAGGACTTTCGAAAGGAAATACGATTTTATGTATCATGATGATATCCAATCTGATCATGCTGTTTGGAAGAATCTTTTTTGCACATATGCTGGGTGAAACCGGAACAGGCTATTATGCGGCAGTTTACGAAATGTTCGCATTTGTCATGATCTTTATCGGCTGGTATCTGCCGCAGGTGGTAAGCAAAGCGGTAAGAATACGGTTAAGCAGAGGGCAGGTCAAAAATGTAAAAAGAACGCTGACAGGCGCCCTCATTTTTGCAGTAGGGGCGGGGCTTTTATGCTGTTTGTCCGCCGTTGTTTTTTCAAAGCAGATATCGGAAAAACTGTTGCAGCAGCCGTTATTGTCGTTGAGCGTGTGCGTGATAGCGCCCGCTTTTATCCTTTCTGCAGTCATTGCAGTTTACCGGGGATATTTTGAAGGGATCGGAACGGTAGCGCCGACCTGCCTGTCCAGAATATTGGAGCAGCTTCTCGGCTTAGGATTCGGCATCCTTTTTGCCAAAATGTTATATGGCTACGGGGAAAAGGCAGGCAGGCTGAAACAGAACGGAAATTGTGCTCCGGCATACGGCGTCGCGGGAATGGCAGCCGGTATGGTCGCCGCACAGCTTTTGATCCTGTTTTTCTTATTATTTTTGAACCGTGTCTATGCGCCGGCCCTGAAGAAAAGAAAAAGCGAAGAGAGTTCCAAAACCTTGGAGTCTTACAGCGAGGTAGTCAGGAATGTCCTTTTTTTAGGGCTGCCCCAGTTTGCCATGCTTCTTTTTGTCCAAAGCGCAGTCTTTATTGATATGTTGTTTTATTTTCACTACACAAGCAAGAACACAGTGCAGAACTATACCATGCATTATGGGTCTTTTTATGGGAAATACGGCATTTTAATGGGGATCCTTTCCAATCTTTTATGCCTGATCATGATAAAACCATTGTCGGCAATAGGCCAGCTTCATAGAAGAGAAGACTACCGCGCCGTGAAAGAAAGATTTTCAGCAGTATTACATACCTTTTGCCTTTATGCGGTTCCCGTGGCCGTACTTCTTGGCTTCTTGGCTAAGCCGGTCACGGAAATGCTGTTTGGAACCGTAAACGGAACGATCTTTCTTTTGCGCGTCAGTTCCTCCCTGCTTTTTATGATCCCCTGCGCTATATTTTTTAATTATGTTTTGCAGGCAGTGGGCAGACAACTGCTTGCACTCAGGAATTGCGCCGTCTCGTTTGCCGTTCATATCTGCTCCATGATCCTATTTTTAAAGGTTCTGCATTTGGGGATTGCGTCAGTGGCATACGGCTATATGGTCTTATTCGGAATGATTATGATTCTTAACGGAATGACTCTTTTCGGGTATTTAAAATATTCGCCCGAGTATGTGAGGATGCTGGGGATACCTGCAATAGCGGCGGCCGTAAGCGGTCTGTTGGATATGCTTTTATCCAGAGCTTTGCTTGCTACGGCCGGAGGGCTGGTTACCTCCGTCGTATGCATTATTTTAGGCGCGGCCGGTTATCTTGTGCTTTTGTTTGCATTGAAAGGCGTAAATAAAAAAGAGCTTTCGCTGATTCCGGGCGGCGCAATGCTCATAAAAGCGGGACAAATTTTACATCTTCTGTAAAAAAATGAATAAATATGAAGGATAAGCTGATACTGATAACAGAATGAAAAATTTTGTTTGGAAGGCATGGTCATTGTAAAATGAAAGTAATAAAAAGTATCGGCTTATTTTTTCTGTATCCGCTTACGATGTATCTTCTCGGAGGCGTCAGCTTTCTTTTGATGAATCATTATTTTTATTCGCCAAAGCAAGCGGAAATAGAACCCCTGCCGCAGCAATTGGTTACGGAAGGGATACCTGCACCGGCGGAAGAGATGATCGTAGAGGACAGACAGATCTTAACTTCGGATACGCAGTATGTGATCATAGAGACCGATCTGCGTGACGGCAGCAGCGTGGAAACTACATGGGAAGTCCCGGAAAAGTATCTTGGAATGGACAGGGACAGCTTTTTAGAGGCAATGCAGGAATATGAACAGAGCCCGCCGTTAGAGGAACAGACAAGAGGTTTCGTAAGCGTAGAAGTCAGGTCTTTTTCAAGACAGAAAGTTGTGATCCGGAAAAATTATTTCTTTGAGGAGGCGGACAGACATTTCTATCTGACCGTACACAATAATTATATCGTCGTTATGTGCGAAGATATGCAGACGGTATATATGAATACCTCCATTTCGCTGTCCCAGCTTCCGGAACGTCTGCAGGCGGAAGTCCTTTTAAATAAGTATGTTGAAACAGAAAAGGAATTGTACGATTTTTTGGAAACCTATTCCAGTTAAAAAATGGGAAAAGCGATAGATAGTATCAGATTTTGATTATGGGAAAAGGATTGGTTGGCAAGTATGGAAATTGCGGTGGTCGGCGGCGGCGCGGCCGGAATGACGGCGGCGCTCACGGCAAAAAGAAACGGCGTCAGCGTCACTGTTTATGAAAAGAATGACAGGGTATTAAAAAAACTTCTTATGACCGGAAACGGAAAATGCAATTTTACAAATTTGGATTTTTCCAAAGACTATTTCAGAAGCGACAGTTGTCCGGATATCCGGACGTATTTCGACACTTTCGGCGTAGAGGAAACGATCCGGTTTTTTGAAGGATTGGGACTTATGGTCAAAAATAAAAACGGCTATCTATACCCTTACAGCGAACAGGCGTCCACGGTTTCGGACCTGTTACGGCTTACATGCGACAGGGAAGGCGTCAGGAGTAAGGTTGGGGCGGAGGTCAAAAAACTGCAAAAGAAAGACGGGCGTTTCACCGTAGAGACGAAAGAGGGAAAAGAAACCTACGACCGCATTATCTTAGCTTGCGGAAGCAAAGCGGGTCCGAAAGGAACTGTCTCTGGCAGCGGTTATCTTTTGTCTGCCTCACTGGGACATTCTGTTCTTGAACCTGTTCCGGCGCTGGTCCAGCTTCGGTGCCGGGAATCCTTTTTTAAGCAGCTTGCAGGAGTAAGGACGGAATGCGGGCTGACGTTGTATCTGGACGGGAAAAAAGAAGCTTATGAGCGGGGAGAGTTACAGTTGACAGATTATGGAATCTCCGGCATCCCCGTGTTCCAATTCAGCCGTTATGCGGCAAAAGCCCTATCAGAGAAAAGGAATGTGGCCGTTTCTATGGACTTTCTTCCCTGCATTTCAAAAGAAGCATATGATCGGTTGATACATAACAGATATGAAACGAAAAAAGGACAAAAGGCAGAAGAGTTCTTCTTAGGCATTACGAATAAAAAGATCCTGCAGCTTCTTATCAAACTGGCCGGATTGAGATCCGACGAAAAGATTGGCGAAGAAAACCGTAAAAAGTGGGAAAAGGTTTATTCTCTTCTCAGGAATTTGGAAACACAGATTTCCGAATGCAATCCTTTTGAAAATGCGCAAGTCTGCGCGGGCGGCGTATCCATGGAAGAAGTAACGGAAACACTGGAATCTACGATAATCCCCGGGCTCTTTTTTGCAGGAGAGCTTTTGGATATCGACGGAAGATGCGGCGGGTATAATTTACAATGGGCGTGGACTTCAGGCCATATTGCCGGAGAAAATGCTTCAAAAAAAGAAAAGTAAAAAACAGGCGGATGGGTGTTAACATGATACGAATCAATCAGATCAGACTTCCACTCGATTATACGGAAGAAATGTTATGTAAAAAAATTTGCCATATCTTAAAGACGGACAGGAATGCCATTCTTTCTTACCGGATCGTAAAGCGTTCTATAGACGCGAGAAAAAAGCCGGACATTTTTTACAGTATCACAGCGGAGGCAGAAGCAAAAAAGGAAGAACGGCTTGTAAAAAAAGCGGGAAACAGTCAAGTGTCGATTGTAGTAAAAGAAGCATATCAATGGAAGGCAGCCGGTGAAAAAACAGCGGCGCATCGCCCCGTTATCATCGGCAGCGGGCCGGCAGGGCTGTTTTGCGCTTATCTGCTTGCGGAACACGGTTATAGACCCCTGATATTGGAACGGGGACGGGATGTGGATACAAGAAAAAAAGACGTAGAGGCGTTTTGGGAAAAGGGCGCTTTTGATCCCGGCTCTAACGTGCAGTTCGGAGAAGGAGGGGCCGGCACTTTTTCCGACGGCAAGCTGAACACTTTAGTCAAAGATAAAGACGGAAGAAACGGATATGTATTGTCCGTTTTCGTCCAAAACGGCGCTCCCGAAAAGATATTGTATGAGGGGAAACCCCATATCGGGACGGACATCCTGATCGATGTGGTTAAAAATATGCGGGAACGGATCAAAGCATGGGGCGGGGAATTCCGGTTTCAAAATCAGGCAATAGACTTTGAAATTGAGAAGAACCGCCTGTACGGGCTGCTCGTAAAGGATGAGAAAGGGCAAACCTACCGTTTGGAATGCGATACTGCGGTACTTGCCATAGGGCATTCGGCAAGGGATACGCTTGAAACGCTGCTGCAGCGTGGCGTGCCGATGGAGGCAAAATCTTTTGCAGTAGGTTTCCGGGTAGAGCATCCGCAGGCATTGATCGATACCGCACAATACGGCAGGGATAAAGGGGATCTGCTTCCCGCCGCCTCTTATAAGCTGACGGCAAAAACGTCAAATGACAGAGGGGTATATTCTTTCTGTATGTGTCCCGGCGGGTTTGTAGTCAACGCTTCGTCGGAGGAAGGAAAACTTGCCGTAAACGGGATGAGCTACAGCGGGCGAAACGGGAAAAACGCAAACAGCGCCATTATTGTTTCCGTCACGCCCGAAGATTACGGCGCAGCGGGACCTCTTGCAGGAATCGCTTTCCAGCGTAAAATAGAAGAGAAAGCATTTCTTGCAGGAAACGGAAATATTCCGGTAGAACGTTTCGGGGATTTTAAAGAAGACATATTAGGAAAAAGGGAAACGGGAAACGTTCCTTCGGATACAGAAACGGTTTCTTTTTTCCAAGACGGGTTTGAACCGCAAATCAAAGGAGGATTTACTTATACAAAGGTATCCGGCATCCTGCCCGGACAGTTGAACGCCGCTTTCATAGAAGGGATGGAGCAGTTTGACAGAGTGATCCCCGGATTTGCGGACGATCATGTTTTGATCGACGGGATCGAGAGCCGGACTTCCTCTCCGGTACGCATTCCAAGGGATGAAACGAACCAGTCCAAGATACGGGGATTATACCCTTGCGGCGAAGGCGCGGGATATGCGGGAGGCATTACTTCCGCGGCGATGGACGGCATGAAAATCGCGGAAAGCATTGCAAGCCGGTACAAACCATTGTATACTAAGGCAGACTAAAGATATTTGAGGAGGGACAGAAGTGGACGCTTTACGGGAAATGATGAAGGATAAAAAGAGAATCGTGATAAAAATAGGTTCTTCCTCCTTACAGCACGCACAGACAGGGGATCTGGACTATATCAAATTGGAACTGTTAGTCAGGGAACTGTGCGATATACGAAATCAGGGAAAAGACGTGGTATTGGTAAGTTCGGGCGCCATTGCCGCCGGAAGAAAGGCTGTGCATCTGAAAAATACCGAAGAAAAGACCGAAAGCACGATCGCCGTCAAGCAGGCATGCGCCGCGGTGGGACAGGCAAGACTGATGATGACTTATCAAAAGCTCTTTGGGGAATACAATCAAGTGACGGCGCAGATCCTGATGACAAAAAATACGATCGTGGATAACTTGAACCGTTATAATGCCCACAACACCTTTTCAGAGCTTTTCAATCTGGGTGTGATCCCGATCGTAAATGAAAACGATACGGTAGCTACTTATGAGATCGAAATTGGGGACAATGATACGCTTTCCGCTATAGTGGCAGCGTTAGTGGACGCCGATCTGCTGATCCTCTTATCCGATATAGACGGTTTATATACCGACGATCCCCGCACCAATCCCGATGCGGCATTTATTGAAACCGTTCCCTGCCTTACCGAGGAACTGATGCACATGGGAAAGAAGAGCACGGGAAGCAGCGTAGGAACAGGCGGTATGAATACGAAGCTGCAGGCGGCAGTCATTGCTACCAAATCCGATACGGATATGGTCATTGCCAACAGCCGGGACCTTCGCGTCATACATAAAATTTTGGAAGGAGAAAGTATCGGAACGCTCTTTTTAAAAAATCCCGACGAGGGCTTTGATTTGCCGGAATTTGTAGAGGGGCTGAACCGATAAAATCGCTATGACATTTGAAGAAAAAGTAAAACGGATCAATGCATTATATCATAAATCACAGGCGGAAGGGCTGACAGAAGAAGAGAAAAAGGAGCAGGCAGCTCTCCGAAGCGAATATGTGGCAAACGTGCGCGCCAATTTACGGGGACAGCTCAATCAAATTTCTATTCAAAACGAGGATGGCACCATCGTCAATCTGGGAGAAAAGCATGGAGACAAAGGCACTCATTAGGAAACGGGTCCTTGCGTTGAGGGAACAGATGCCTTTAGATAAAAGGCTCTTTGCAAAGCAACGGATTATTGGAAAACTGCTGGGACTTCCCGGATATATCCGTGCGGATGTGGTTCTCGGATTCGTAGGATACGGCAGCGAGATCGATACCCTTCCTTTTTTGGAACAGGCGGTAAAGGACGGTAAAAAAGTATACTGTCCGGTATCACAGGCAGACAGCACCATGGAATTTTACCGTTTTACAAAGAGAGAAGATTTAAAAGAAGGCTATAAAAAGATTCCGGAACCGTCCACGGCAGGGGAGCGGTTTGATAAAAACAGGATAAGATCGGAAAAACCGCCAAAAATTTTTATGTTGATGCCGGGAGTGGCTTTTGATGGAAACAGACGGCGGATCGGATATGGCAGCGGCTTTTATGACAGATATCTGGCAGATTTCAGGCCGGATCAGATTGCGGCAGTGTGTTTCGAATGCCAGATTGTAGAGGAAGTTCCTGCAGAAGAGTTTGATATCCTGCCGGATCTTCTTATTACTGAAAATGCTGTCCTGAATCAGGATAAGTGTGTAAAGCGGCACGATGAGAAATAAGAAATATTGATTGGTATATGCGTTGAAGCGCATAAGGGGGGGACATATGAACATAACGGAAATGGGAAAAAGAGCGGAGACGGCAAAATACAGCTTACAATCTCTTGCAGGAGAAAAAAAAGAGCAGGCTCTTCTTGCAGCGGCGGATCTTTTAGTACGGGAAAGCAGTAACATATTGGCTGCCAACGCCATAGACATCAAAAACGGGGAAGAAAAGGGAATGCATCCGGGAATGCTGGACCGTCTGCGGCTTTCCAAGGAACGGATCGCGGATATGGCGGAAGGGCTTAGGAGCATTGCCGGATTGCCTGACTGCCTGCAGGAAACGATAGAATCTTTTGAACGTCCCAACGGATTGAAAATCAGTAAGGTCAGAGTTCCCCTCGGCGTGATCGGGATCATTTATGAATCCAGACCGAATGTGACGGCGGATGCTTTCGGACTTTGCTTCAAAACGGGAAATGCAGTCATCTTAAAAGGCGGCAGCGACGCGATCCATTCTAATACGGAAATTACAAGGATCATCAGGGAAGCGCTGAAAACGATGTCTGTTACAGAGGACGCTTTGCAGCTTATCACCGATACGGACAGAAAGACCACGGCAGAATTTATGAAACTGAATCAGTATTTGGACGTACTGATCCCAAGAGGAAGCGCCGGGCTGATACGAGCCGTGGTAGAAAACAGTACGGTTCCCGTTATCGAGACAGGTACGGGAAACTGCCATATCTATGTAGACGATGCCGCCGATTTTGAAAAAGCGGTTCCTATCATTATTAATGCAAAAACCCAGCGGATCGGAGTATGCAATGCGTGCGAATCCTTAGTAATACACGAAAAGATAAAAGAAGCCTTTTTACCGGTTTTAGCGAAAGCGCTTAGGGAAAATCATGTGGAAATGCGGGGAGACGAAGCGGTATGCGATGTACTGGAAGACTGTATTTTGGCCTCTCCTGAGGATTATGGAACGGAATATCTGGATTACATTATTTCCATCAAAACGGTGGCCGGCGTAGAAGAAGCTGTCGCCCATATTAACCGTTACGGCACAAGGCATTCGGAGGCAATCATTACGGAAAACGAAGCCCATGCGAAGCTGTTTAAAGAAGGGGTGGACGCAGCCTGCGTATATGTGAACGCCTCAACAAGATTTACGGACGGATTTGAGTTCGGGTTTGGCGCGGAGATTGGCATCAGTACACAAAAACTCCACGCAAGAGGCCCCATGGGACTAAAAGAACTTACTACCTATAAATATACGGTCGACGGAAACGGGCAGATCAGATAAAACGGTTTGGGTTGAAAAAACAATGACAAAGGAAACATTTGAACAGGCAAGGGAAAAGATCGTGGGGAACGAGAGGGTACGGCAGGGAATCGGAACTCTTAGCGAGAAAACGCTACATGCCGTTTTAAAAAACGCCTATGCCCCTGACGAAGATATGCATGAGATCCCGATTGAAAATTATGTGGCGGATATTTATACCGGAACGGAGATCGTTGAGATCCAGACAAGGCAGTTTAATAAGATGCGGAAAAAACTGGAAACGTTTCTGCCTTTATACCCGGTAACTATCGTTTATCCGATTCCTTATAAAAAATGGCTCATATGGATCGACGAAGAAACAGGGGAACTGTCAAACAAACGGAAATCACCGGTGACAGGAAACGTCTATACCGCTTTTATCGAACTGTATAAGATCAAAAACTTCCTGAAGGATAAAAATATACGGTTTCGTTTTGTTTTGCTCGATATCGAAGAGTTCAGGCTGTTAAACGGCTGGAGCAAGGATAAGAAAAAAGGATCGTGCCGCTATGACCGCATTCCGGTCGCTCTTGTCGACGAGGTGGACATTGACAGAACGGAAGACTATCTGCGCTTTGTACCCTATGAATTGGAGGACGGATTCACAACAAAGGACTTTGCGAAAGCGGCAAAGATCCCGTTAAGGCTTTCCCAGATCGTAGTGCATATTTTGAAATATGTGGGAGTAATCGAGCAAAACGGAAAACGGGGGAATAGTTATTGTTACCGTGTAAAAGAGGAACCCTAGAGTGTGTTTCAGACATACTCTGACGATAGTACTGAAATAGAAATGTCAGGCCCCGGACAAGGAGCCTGACAGGAACGGAGGATAGAATGTCGGAAGTAGTAGAAAGGTTTTTAAGATATGTTAAAATAGATACCCAGTCTAAAGAAACGCCGGGGTCTGAGCCGCGTTTTCCAAGTACGGATAAACAGCGAGCCTTAGCGCGTCTTCTTACAGAGGAATTAACGCAGATGGGAGCGGCGGACGTGTTTTATGACGAAACTTATTGTTACGTCTATGCAACGGTACCGTCTACGGCGGACCGGGAGACGCCGGTGATCGGATTGATCGCACATATGGATACCGCGCCCGCCTTCAGCGGCGAAAAGGTAAATCCCCGGATCGTAACCTGTTATGACGGGAAGGATATCCTGCTAAATGAAGAGCAGGATATTGTATTGTCCGTTGCAGCATTTCCTGAAATACTGGAATATACCGGAAAGGATCTGATCGTAACGGACGGCCTTACTCTGCTTGGTGCAGACGATAAAGCGGGCGTCAGCGAGATCATGACGCTGGCGTCATATCTTTTAACCCATCCGGAGATCGAACACGGTAAGATCCGGATCGCTTTTACGCCGGACGAAGAGATTGGGGCCGGCGTAGACCATTTTGACGTGGAACGTTTCGGGGCGGATTTTGCATATACGGTGGACGGCGGCAGATTAGGAGAGCTGGAATATGAAAACTTCAATGCTGCAGGCGCGAAACTGACTGTAAACGGTTTGAGCGTACATCCGGGAGACTCCAAAAATAAAATGAAGAATGCGCTTTTACTGGCGTTTGAATTTCAAGGGCTTCTTCCTGTGCAGGAAAATCCCATGTATACGGAAGGGTATGAAGGCTTTTTTCATTTGGAATCTTTAGAAGGCGACGTGGAAAAAGCAGTCGCGCACTACATTATCCGTGATTTTGATAAAACCGGATTTGAAGCAAAGAAGAAAACATTCCTTGCCGCCGCGGATTTTATCAACCAGAAATACGGCAAAGGGACGATAGAAGTTACTTTAAAAGATTCTTATTATAATATGCGGGAAAAAATCGAACCGCATATGCATTTGGTTGAAAATGCAAAGCGGGCGATGGAAGAGCTTTCGGTTACTCCCATTATCGTACCGATCAGAGGCGGAACGGACGGCGCAAGGCTTTCCTTTATGGGTCTTCCCTGTCCGAATCTTTGCACTGGCGGACATAATTTCCATGGAAAATATGAATATATCTGTATCCAGTCGATGGAAACGATTGTGAAGATTTTATGTAAACTTGTCCGGATTTATGCAAAAGAAGCGGAACGGCCGGAGTCATAATGCAGAAGAATTTTTTATATCCGATATATTACAAAAAGGAAAAGGCAGAAAATGTTGAATGAATTAGACTTAGATCAGATAAATTTATGTATGGAGCCCCCCGGAGAGGAACCGGCAAGGCAATATTATTTTATGGCAAAGTGTAGGGAGTGGGTAAAGGATTTTGAAAAGAAGAACGGCCGTCCGCCGTCCGCATTTATTCAAACCTTCGGCTGTCAGATGAACGCAAAGGACTCGGAAAAATTGACCGGGATCCTGGAGGCGGCAGGTTACCGGACGGCGGACTCGGAAGAAGCGGATTTTGTACTTTATAATACCTGTACGGTACGGGACAATGCAAACCAGCGTGTCTACGGAAGGCTGGGTGTGTTAAACGGCCTGAAACGAAAAAATCCTTCTATGAAGATTGCGCTCTGCGGCTGTATGATGCAGGAAACGGCGGCGATCGAAAAGATAAAAACCAGTTATCGCTTTGTGGACCTGATTTTCGGAACCCATAATATTTATAAATTTGCAGAACTTCTTTACGCCGCTCTTGAGGATCACGGCATGATCATCGATATTTGGGAGAATACGGATCAGATTGTGGAAAAACTGCCTGCCAAACGGAAATTTCCTTTTAAGTCCGGCGTCAATATCATGTTCGGCTGCAACAATTTCTGCAGTTACTGTATCGTTCCTTATGTGCGGGGAAGAGAACGGAGCAGATCCCCGAAAGACATTATAAGGGAAGCAGAGGCTCTTGCGGCAGACGGCGTAGTAGAGATCATGCTGCTTGGGCAGAATGTAAATTCCTACGGTAAAAATTTAGACGAGCCTATGAGTTTTGCCGGGCTTTTAAAAGAAATAGAAAAAATAGAAGGCATAAAAAGAATACGTTTTATGACCTCCCATCCGAAAGATCTGTCCGACGAACTGATAGAAGTAATGAAGCATTCGAAAAAAATCTGCAGGCATCTCCATCTCCCTTTGCAGTCCGGTTCCACAAAAATACTGACTGCTATGAACCGGAAATATACCAAAGAGCAGTATCTTGCTCTGGCGGAAAAAATCAGAAAGGAAATTCCCGATATTTCCATTACAACGGATATTATCGTAGGATTTCCGGGGGAAACGCCGGAAGATGTGGATCATACCATCGACGTAGTAAAACAGGTAGAATACGATAATGCCTTCACCTTTATTTATTCGAAAAGAACAGGCACTCCTGCCGCTGCGATGGAAAACCAGGTACCGGAAGACGTAGTAAAAGAAGGTTTTGACAGATTGCTCGACACGGTCCAGAAGACGGCTAAAAAGCGGGCGGCCATGCTGCAGGGAAAGACGATGGAGGCGCTTGTCGAGGAAAAAAACGAGCAGGATCCTACCTTGATGACAGGACGGCTTTCCAACAATATTCTGGTGCATTTTAAGGGAGACGATACGCTGCTCGGGAAATTGGTAACAGTGCGGTTAGAGGAATGCCATGGGTTCTATTATATCGGGACTATGGTAGAAGGGAAAAATTAGATAAAACGAAATTATTGGAGGCTGTTATGGAAAAATTAAAACCGAAGTTGTTTTCCGTTATGAAAACATATACAAAGGAACAGTTTGTGAAAGATGTGGTCGCAGGCATTATTGTGGCGATCATAGCGCTGCCGTTGTCTATCGCCTTGGCGCTGGCGTCGGGAGTGACGCCGGAAAAGGGAATTTATACGGCGATCACTGCAGGATTTGTGATCTCCTTTCTGGGCGGGAGCCGGGTACAGATCGCAGGGCCTACGGCGGCTTTTGCCACGATCGTAGCGGGAATCGTAGCCAAAAACGGCATGGACGGTCTGATCATCGCCACCCTTCTTGCCGGCGCGATCCTGATTGTCATGGGATTTTTACGTCTCGGTAATCTGATCAAATTTATTCCCTATACGATCACCACGGGATTCACTTCCGGCATTGCCGTAACGATCCTCGTAGGGCAGATCAAAGATTTTTTAGGCCTTCATATTGTTACCGAAGAACCGCTGATCGAAACCATGGATAAACTAAAAGCGGTATTTACCTTTATACATACGTTCAATTGGGAAGCCGCGCTGGTAGGCGCAGTCTGTCTGGCTATTTTGATCTTTTGGCCCATGTTTTTTAAAAAGATCCCTCCGTCCCTGATCGCGGTGCTGGTGGGGATCGCTATGGTAAAAGGACTGCGCATGAACGTCAATACGATCGGGGATCTGTATGAGATCTCCAATAAACTGCCTGCTTTTTCCCTGCCGGCCTTTTCTTTGGCCACAGTGAAAAACGTACTTCCCGACGCTTTTACGATCGCCATCCTTGCCGCTATCGAATCTTTACTTTCCTGCGTGGTGGCGGACAGTATGGTCAACAGCCGGCACCGCTCCAATATGGAACTGATCGCACAGGGCGCAGGCAATATCACCTCCGCTTTATTCGGCGGCATCCCTGCCACCGGTGCCATCGCAAGAACGGCCGCAAATGTAAAGAACGGCGGCCGTACCCCCGTTGCCGGTATGGTACATTCCGTTACCTTGCTCCTGATCCTTGTAGTTCTGATGCCTTATGCGGCGCTGATCCCCATGCCCGCCATTGCGGCGATCCTTTTCATGGTTGCCTACAATATGTGTGAATGGCGGAAATTTGTTCATCTTTGTAAAACCGCGCCTAAAAGTGATATCATTGTACTGGTGATCACTTTTATCTTAACGGTGGTCTTTGATCTGGTAGTAGCGATCGAGGCAGGGATCTTACTTGCCGCCATTCTCTTTATGAAACGGATGAGCGAAGTCACGGAAGTGGAAGGCTGGAAATATGTAGATGAAGAGGACGATCCGGATAGCCTGTCTTTAAGGCAGGTACCGGCTCATACCCATGTTTACGAGATCAGCGGTCCCATGTTCTTTGCGGCTGCCAATAAGATCTTAGGGATCACGCTCGATGAACAGGATACCTGCCTGATTTTAAGAATGAGGAGCGTAAGCGCCATTGATGCGACGGCAATGCATTCTTTGGAAGAACTTTATGAAAAATGCGAAAAGAGAAACATCAGGATCATACTTTCCCATGTGAATGAACAACCGCTTCATGTGATGCAGAAAGCGGGCTTTGACAAAAAGATCGGGAAAGAGAATATGTGCGTCCATATAGACGACGCGCTGAAACGGGCGGAAGACCTTCAAAGGCCGTGAGCATTTCACAAAAGTAAAAAATAAACGAAAACAGTACGGAAACCGTCTGTAACAGGAGAGAAAAAGTGGCTGAATTAACTCCAATGATGCAGCAATATATGGAAACGAAAAAGGACTATCAGGATTGTATTTTATTCTACAGACTGGGAGACTTTTACGAAATGTTTTATGAAGATGCGCTGACCGCATCGAAGGAACTGGAGATCACGCTGACCGGCAAAAACTGCGGTCAGGAAGAAAAGGCGCCGATGTGCGGCGTTCCTTACCATGCCGTTGAAGGATATTTAAATAAACTTGTCCAAAAGGGTTATAAAATAGCGGTCTGCGAACAGATAGAAAATCCCAAAGAAGCCAAGGGGATCGTAAAAAGGGAAGTCGTAAGAATCGTAACACCGGGTACAAACCTAAATACGCAGGCGCTGGAAGAAGGAAAGAACAACTTTTTAATGTCAGTCGCTTATTTTACGGAAAAAATCGGCATTTCCATAGCGGATGTAACGACCGGAGATTACTATGTGACGGAGGTGGAAGACAGCAGAAGGCTTTTGGACGAAGTCAATAAATACGCGCCCTCCGAGATCATCAGCAACGATGCTTTTTTAGTAAGCGGCATCGATCTAAACGATCTAAAGCACCGTCTTGGGATCACCGTGTATTCTTTGGAACCTCACTATTTTGATGAAGAGGCCTGTAAAAAATGCCTGATGAAGCATTTTAAAGTGTCCGTACTCACAGGGCTTGGTATCGACGATTTCCCTACGGGTACGATCGCAGCGGGAGTCCTTTTGCAATATTTATACGAAACGCAAAAAAACTCTCTCGGCCACTTTACTCATCTGTATCCCTACCTGACGAGTAAATATATGATGCTTGACAGTTCTACAAGACGGAATTTAGAATTGACGGAAACCTTAAGGGAAAAACAGAAAAGGGGTTCGCTCCTCTGGGTGCTGGATAAAACAAAAACGGCAATGGGAGCAAGGACGCTCCGAAGTTACATCGAACAGCCGCTGATCGATAAAGGAGAAATGGAAAAGCGGCTGGATGCCGTTGCGGAGCTGTGTAAGGACACCGTTTCCAGAGATGAGATCAGGGAATATTTAACGCCCATCTACGATCTGGAAAGGCTGCTCGGAAGGGTGAGCTATAAAACCGCAAATCCAAGGGATCTGGTGGCTTTCCGCAATTCCCTTTTGATGCTGCCCCATATCAAAACGGTATTGAAAGGTTTCGGAAAAGAACTGTTAAAAGAGATTGATAACGGGATAGACGGATTGGAGGATATTTTCCATTTGATCGATTCTTCCATCATAGAAGAACCCCCTATATCCATTAGGGACGGCGGTTTTATAAAAGAAGGCTTCGATGCCAATATCGACAAGCTGCGTCATGCCAAAACGGAAGGAAAAAGCTGGCTTGCACAGTTGGAAGAAAGCGACCGGGAACGGACAGGAATCAAGAATCTGCGGATCAAATATAACAAGGTGTTCGGCTATTATTTTGAAGTGACAAATTCTTACAAAGACCTTGTCCCGGAAGATTATATCAGAAAGCAGACTCTTGCCAATGCAGAACGATATACCACTCCCCGTCTGAAGGAATTAGAAGATACGATCCTGAATGCGGAAGACAAACTCTATACGCTGGAATATGAGATGTTCTGCAAGATCCGGGATTCCATCGCCATGGAAGTGGAAAGGATACAGGCAACGGCAAAAGCTGTTGCAAAATTAGACGTATTTGCCTCGCTTTCTCTGGTGGCCGAACGCAATCACTATGTGCGTCCCGCCTTAAACGAAAAGGGCGTTATTCACATAAAGGAGGGCCGGCATCCCGTTGTGGAACATATGTTGTCAGAAGATATGTTTATCAGAAACGATACTTTTCTGGATAATGCAAACCACTGCATCGCCATCATTACCGGACCCAATATGGCCGGAAAATCCACTTATATGCGGCAGACGGCATTAATCGTACTGATGGCCCAGATCGGTTCCTTTGTTCCCGCCAAGTCGGCGGATATCGGTATTGTAGACCGTATCTTTACCCGTGTGGGCGCTTCGGACGACCTTGCCAGCGGCCAAAGCACTTTTATGGTAGAAATGAACGAAGTAGCCAATATTTTGCGGAACGCCACTTCAAAAAGCCTGCTTATACTGGATGAGATCGGCAGGGGAACATCTACTTTTGACGGACTCAGCATAGCATGGGCCGTCATTGAACATATCAGCAACAGAAAACTGCTCGGCGCCAAGACTCTATTTGCCACGCATTATCATGAACTGACCGAATTGGAAGGGAAAATGAACAATGTGAATAACTATTGCATTGCGGTAAAAGAAAAAGGCGAAGATATTGTATTTTTGCGAAAGATCGTCAAGGGCGGTGCGGATAAAAGTTACGGGATACAGGTAGCAAAGCTTGCCGGCGTTCCGGATATGGTCATCGACAGGGCAAAAGAGATCGTAGAACAGCTCAGCGATAACGATATTACGGAAAAAGTACAAAGTATCGTAGTGGACGTCAAAAGCGAAAACAGAAAACCTGTTAAAAAGCTGGATGAAGTAGATCTGAAACAGATGTCTTTGTTTGATACTGTAAAGGACGAAGACGTCTTGGAAGAGTTAAATAACATTGATATCTCTAATTTAACGCCGCTTGACGCGCTAAATGTACTGTATCGCCTACAGAATAAGCTGAAGAACCGTTGGAAGGGGCAGGACTAAAACATGCAAAAGATTCAACTTTTAGATCATGATACGATCGATAAGATCGCGGCGGGAGAGGTAGTGGAACGTCCTTCAAGCGTAGTGAAAGAATTGGTGGAAAATTCTATGGATGCCGGCGCGGATTCCGTTACCGTTGAGATCAAAGACGGCGGGATCTCCATGATCCGCATTACGGATAACGGCTGCGGCATAGATAAAACGCAGGTAGATAACGCGTTTGTCAGACATGCTACCAGCAAGATCAGGAACATATCGGATCTGTCAAGGATCTCCAGTCTGGGCTTCAGAGGGGAAGCTCTGTCAAGTATCGCCGCCGTGGCGAAAGTAGAGATGATCACTAAGACGAAAGAATCCCTGCTCGGCGTACGTCTTTTGCTTGAAGGCGCGGACAATAAGGAGACCGAGGAGGTCGGCGCGCCGGAGGGTACGACGATCATCGTAAGAAATCTGTTTTTTAATACTCCTGTACGCCGTAAATTTTTAAAACAGCCGGCGACGGAAGGCGGATATGTTTCGGATCTGATGGAGCATATGGCCCTTTCCCATCCGGACATATCTTTTAAATATATCATAAACGGACAGATCCGGTTCCATACGACGGGAAGCGGCGATTTAAAGGAGATCATTTACCGGATCTACGGAAGGGACATTGCGGGGGAAGTACTCCCTCTTTCCTGCGAAGGACCGGGTATGAAAATCATGGGATTTCTTGGAAAACCTACGATAAACAGGGCAAACCGCAATTACGAAAACTATTTTGTCAACCGACGTTTCGTCAAAAGCGGGCTGGTTTCCAAGGCCATCGAAGAAGGATACAAAGGGTATCTGATGCAGCATAAATATCCTTTTACGGTACTGCATTTTGATTTGGATACGGAGACGATAGACGTAAACGTCCACCCCACAAAAATGGATATCCGCTTTACAAACGGAGCCGCCTTTTTTGATTTTACCGCCAAGGCCATAGCCGGGGCTCTTTCCCAAAAAGAAATGATTCCGGAAGTGGTATTGGCTGCGGAACCACAAGATATAGAACCGGTAAAAAAAGACGTCCCCGAACCGTTTGAAGAAAAAAGACTGCGGGAGAGCAAAGTAGCGGAAAGCATGGAATACCGTGCAAAAGAACAAAAAATGCAAGACTTCATGCAAAATCCGGTTTGGAGCCGTGTCATAGGAGAGGGGAAAAAGGAGAAATCTGACGAGAATGAAAATTTGCCTGCAAATCCAAATCCCCAAAATGACACTGGTGTCACAAAAGAGCCTTTTCAGATGGAACTGTTTGAGGAAAAGATACTGACGAAAGAGGCAAAGGCCGGATACAATATCTTGGGGCAGATCTTTGATACCTATTGGCTGATCGGCTATCAGGACCAGCTTCTTATCATGGATCAGCATGCGGCCCACGAAAAGGTAAAATATGAAAAATTGATTGCCGCTCTCAGGAAAAAGGAGATTGTTTCCCAATTGATCAACCCGCCGCTCATCGTCACGCTGGGCGGCAGACAGGAAAATCTGTATTTGGAATATGCATCGGTCTTTGAACGGCTCGGATTTGAAATAGAAAGTTTCGGCGGAAACGAATATGCCATCAGAGCGGTTCCTGCCGACCTGTACGGATGTAATGAAAAAGAACTGTTTGAAGAAATCATGGACGAACTTATGTCAGGTCCGGTCAGGGGAACCGTTTCCGTCATAGAAGAAAAAATCGCCTCCATGTCCTGTAAAGCCGCCGTAAAAGGAAATATGCGCATGAACGCTGCAGAGGCGGAGGCGCTGATCGATCAGCTTCTGACCCTCGATAATCCTTATCATTGTCCCCATGGCAGGCCTACGCTGATCGCCATGACCAAATATGAACTGGAAAAAAAGTTTAAACGAATCGTCTGAAAAAATGAGACAGAACCTTAAAACTGCGCGGACGCCACTAAACGGAACAAACCGTGCAGACAAAACTTGATATGCGCAAATAACGGCGCGGAAACGGAGAAAACATGGCGGAAAAATTGCCTTTGATCGTACTGGCCGGACCTACTGCGGTAGGAAAGACCCATCTTTCCATCCGGCTGGCCAAACATCTCGGCGCAGAGATCATCTCCGCCGATTCCATGCAGGTATATAAACATATGGATATCGGTTCGGCCAAAATACGGCCCGCACAGATGGAAGGCGTCAGGCACCACATGCTGGACATATTGGAGCCTGACGAAGAATTTAACGTAGTGATCTTCAAAAACAGGGTAACACAATGTATCCGTGAGATCACGGACAGGGGACATATTCCGATCTTAACAGGCGGCACCGGATTTTATATTCAGGCTGTGCTTTACGACATTGATTTTACCGAAAATGAAGAAAATACTAAGCTCAGGACAAGACTGGAACGCCTTTACGATAAAAAGGGGGCGCAATATCTGCACCATATGCTTAGAAAAGCAGACGAGGCCTCAGCGCAGGCTATTCATGCCAACAATAAAAAAAGAGTGGTGCGGGCCTTGGAATTTTATTTTCTTACAGGAAAAAAGATATCAGAACATAACGAAACGGAACGGCAAAAGCTCTCCGCCTATGATTCCTGCTATTTTGTCCTGAACGACGACAGAAAGAAACTGTACGAAAGAATTGACAGGCGGGTTGACGATATGCTTTCCGAAGGGCTTCTTGCGGAAGTAAACAGTTTAAAAGAAGCGGGATTTGACAAAAACCTCGTTTCCATGCAGGGACTCGGTTATAAAGAACTGTTACGTTTTTTGAACGGAGAGATCGGTTTGGAAGAGGCGGTTTATCTGATCAAACGGGATACCAGACATTTTGCCAAACGCCAGATCACATGGTTTAAAAGAGAAAAAGACGTGATCTGGGTGGAAAAAGGCGCTTTCGGATACGACGAAGAAGAAATCCTCGCTTATATTATAGACAGATGGGAACACAGAAAGGATTGTAATTTTTGTTAAATAATGGTATATTTGATAAGTTAAAACAGGAGAAACATATGGATACCGAAACAAAACGTTTATATAAAGAAATGGGAATCTCCGACGATGTCTGCGCTTTCGGAGAAGCAGTGTTGGAACGTCTTGCAGAGCGTTTCAGGCAGATAGACGAAACAGCCGAATATAACCAGTTAAAGGTATTAAAAGCCATGCAGGAGGCAAAGGTAAGCGAAGCCTGCCTGCTTGGGACGACAGGATACGGTTACGGGGATATAGGCAGGGATACTTTAGAAGCGGTCTATGCCAACATTTTCCATACGGAAGACGCGCTGGTAAGGCCGCAGATCACCTGCGGCACCCACGCTCTGGCGTTAGCCCTGATGAGCAACCTGCGCCCCGGAGACGAGCTGCTTTCTCCGGTGGGAAAGCCTTATGATACCTTGGAAGAGGTCATCGGTATACGGGAGTCCAAAGGCTCGTTAAAAGAATACGGGATCTCTTACAGGCAGGTAGACCTGTTGGAGGACGGCAGTTTTGATTATGAAAAGATCCAAAAGGCCGTCAACGAAAAAACAAAACTTGTAACGATACAACGTTCGAAAGGCTATCAGACGCGCCCCACCCTTTCCGTGGAAAAAATCGGTGAACTCATCGCTTTTATCAAAAATATCAAACCCGATGTTCTCTGTATGGTAGATAATTGTTACGGAGAATTTGTGGAACGGATCGAGCCTACGGATGTGGGCGCGGATATGGCTGTAGGATCTCTCATTAAGAACCCGGGAGGCGGTTTGGCGCCGATCGGCGGCTACATTGCAGGAAAAAAAGAGTGTGTGGAAAATGCGGCGTACAGACTCACTTCTCCCGGCCTCGGGAAAGAAGTAGGCGCTTCCTTAGGCGTCCTCGGGGCCTTTTATCAGGGGCTGTTCTTAGCGCCGACGGTAACGGCGGGAGCGCTCAAGGGCGCCGTCTTCGCCGCCAATATTTATGAGCAGTTAGGCTACCGGGTCGTTCCTGACTCCACCCAGTCCAGACACGATATTATTCAGGCCGTGGAGTTTCAAAACAAAGAAGCGGTGATCGCATTTTGTAAAGGCATCCAATCGGCAGCTCCGGTAGACGGCTTCGTAGTGCCGGAACCTTGGGCCATGCCCGGATATGACAGCGAAGTGATCATGGCGGCGGGCGCTTTCGTCTCCGGTTCTTCCATCGAACTTTCAGCAGACGCGCCGATCAAACCGCCCTATGCCGTATACTTTCAGGGCGGACTTACCTGGCAGCACGCAAAATTCGGCATATTAAAGACCGTACAGTCCTTAAAAGAAAACAAAATCCCAGGCTGTTGTATTTTGTCGGATAAATTGTAAGAAATTTTATATACATTGCAAGGCATTTATGTTAAACTGGAGGAGTATCATGCGGAAAAACAACTGGGCATGCTTTTTATTGCTTTTAGCCGGAATCGTGATTGGCGGTTTCATCGGAAACCTTTTTCCGAATACATGGTTAAATTATGGACAAACTTTTGGGCTGACCAGTCCGCTTGTACTGGATCTGGGGATTTTGTGCATCACCTTTGCATTAACGATCAGAATCACGATAGCCAGTATCGCAGGCATTGTGATCGCCCTCATTATTTATCGCTTTTTATGAGATTGAAGATAGAAATTATACGTTTTTTGTCTGCCCGGAGAGTAGCAAAAGGGGTATAAATGAAAAAAGGAACGACGGAAAGCAATACGGAAACAGAAGCGCTTCCCTACGAAAAATTTTTGAAACAAGGGCCGGAAAGCTTATCGGAAGCCGAGCTTTTGGCTATTATATTAAGGACGGGGACAAAAGACTGCAACTCGGTAGAACTGGGCAGGCAGATCCTTGAACTGGCAGGCTCTCCCCATAAAGGGCTGTTAGGGCTTTATCACCTTTCCGTGGAAGAATTGAAGCAGTTGCGCGGGATCGGCGAAGTGAAAGCGGTCAAGATCAAATGCATTGCAGAACTTTCCATGAGGATGGCAAAAGCAAGAAAAGAACCGTTGCTTAAATTTTCTTCTCCGGAATCGGTTGCGGACTATTTTATGGAAGAACTGCGGCATGAAGAAAAGGAAAGAGTCATTCTGTTGTGTCTGGATAATAAGGCGCAGTTGATTTCCCGGTCCGTTTTATCCATAGGGACGGCAAACGCCTCTTTGCTTTCACCAAGAGAGGTTTTTCAATATGCATTAAAAGTACATGCCATGCACATTATTATATTGCATAATCATCCGAGCGGGGATCCTATGCCCAGCAGGCAGGATATGGAGATCACAAGGAGGCTGGCTAAGACGGGAGAACTTATGGAGATCCCTTTGATCGATCATATCATTATCGGGGACCGCAAATATATCAGCTTTAAAGAATCAGGTTTACTATAGAAAGGGGTTGTCATTTTGGCAAATAACGTGTTTGGTATCGACCTCGGTACCAATAATATTAAAATCTATAACAGGACGGACGATCATATCATCGTAGAAAAGAACATGATAGCGATTGAGAACAAAGATACTCTTTTTGCATATGGAAATTCCGCTTTTGAAATGTATGAAAAAGCGCCCAGCAATATCCGTATTTCCTATCCGCTCAGCAACGGCGTTATTGCAGACATTAAAAATATGGAAACGCTGATCAAGTATTTTGTGAACGATCTTTCAAAAGGTAACGCAAAGCCGGCAGATTATTATGTGGCGGTTCCTACGGACGTTACGGAAGTGGAAAAAAGAGCCTTTTATGACCTGATCAAAGATTCCAACGTAAAAGCCAAAAAGATCATGGTTGTGGAAAAAGCGGTAGCGGACGGCCTCGGCCTTGATATCGACGTAAAAAATTCACAAGGCGTTCTCGTAGTCAACGTAGGATACGATACTACGGAGATTTCCATATTGTCTTTGGGCGGTATCGTATTGAGCAGGCTGATCAAAGTAGGCGGGCTGAAGTTCGACGATTCCATCCGTGCGGCAGTGCGCCGGGAGTACAGCCTGATCATTGGAGGAAAGACCGCCGAAAGCATCAAGATGAATTTAAAAGAACTGGAAAAAGAAGGAAAGGGCGCCGTCGTTTACGGCCGGGATATCGTAACAGGGCTTCCGGTAGAAAGGGAAATACCGACTAATCTTGTAGACGAGGCGATGAAGGAACATTTTAACTCTATTATCGATAATATCAAAGTGATCTTAGAGCGCACGCCGCCCGAACTTGCGGCGGATATTTACCGCCACGGTATTTACCTGACAGGCGGCGCATCACAGGTAAATCATCTGGCACAGCTTGTCAGCAACGGAACCGGCCTGAAAGTCAATGTGGCGGAAGATCCGATCACAAGCGTTGCCGTAGGACTTTCTAAAATCATTAAAGACGATAATTATAAGTCTGTAGCTTATGCGATTGAAGGGATGAGTAAATAAATGAGTCCGGTATTGAAGAGAAAAGGAGAGAAATTTACTTTGCCGAGTAAATATCTCCTTTTTATTTTAACAATAGTATGTCTTTTGCTTGTAGTGCTGACATTTAATACGACAATATTCAGCGGTCCTTTGGGAACCGTTGCCGGTTATGTCGTAGTCCCTTTTCAGGACGGGCTCAGTAAGATCGGAAGCTGGCTGAACGACAGAAAAGAAGAGCTTGTGGAGATCAGGGATCTGTTGGCGGAAAATGAAAAATTAAAACAGCAGATCGACGATCTGACAATAGAGATCACCGGACTGCAGCAGGACAAGTACGAGCTGAATAATCTGCGGGAACTGTATCAGCTGGATTCCCAGTACGATGAGTACGACAAGATCGGCGCAAGGATCATAGCAAGGGACGCCGGAAACTGGTACGCTTCTTTTGTGATCGATAAAGGGTATGAAGACGGGATCTCCGAAAATATGAACGTCATGGCCGGTTCCGGACTGGTTGGGATCGTTGTGGACGTAGGACCAAACTGGGCAAAAGTGACTTCCATTATTTCGGATAATATCAACGTCAGCGGCAAAGTATTGTCCACCTCGGATGATCTGATCGTTTCGGGTAATTTGGAACTGATGAAAGAGGGCGTCATTTCTTTCATCCAACTGATCGACGAAGAAAATAAGGTGGTAGAAGGAGACAAGATCGTCACTTCTTCCATCAGCGACAAATATCTGCCGGGAATCCTGATCGGATATATCAGCAGTATTTCCGAAGACTCCAACAATCTGACAAAATCCGGCTGGCTTACCCCTGCCGTGGATTTTGAACATTTGGAAGAAGTTTTGGTCATTACACAGTTAAAACAGACTGTGGAGGAAGAGTAAACCGGAAAGGTACGTTTTGGAAACCGTGCCGTTTGGGCATGACCGGGGTGCTTAACAGATCTTTAGAAAGGAGAGGCAGCAAATGAAACGCGGTATCATAACAGGTGTTTTGATATTAATATGTTTTGTCCTCCAGTGTACGGTATTCCGCATATTGGCATTCGGCGGCATCGTGCCTAATCTGCTTATCGTGCTTACGGCTTCTTTCGGATTTATGAGAGGGGAAAAGACAGGACTTATCATCGGATTTTTCTGCGGGCTTTTAGTAGACATCTTTTTTTCGGATGTGATCGGGTTTTATGCGCTTGTATTCATGTATATCGGTTATACGAACGGTAAATTCGCAAGGCAGTTTTATCCGGAAGATATTAAGATGCCAATGTTCCTGATCACATGCAGCGATTTCATTTACGGCTTTATCTGTTATCTGTTTATGTTTCTGCTGCGCGGAAGACTCCACTTTGGATATTATGTTCTGCATATCATCATACCCGAAGTTGTGTATACTCTGATCGTTACTATCTTTTTGTATCCGGTCATCCTGAAGATCAATTATCATTTGGAATCCAAAGAAAAAAGGAGCGCAAAGAAATTTGTTTAGTAAAATAAAAGACAGCCTTTTGGGCAGCATTAATTCCAGAATCATTATTATGGCAGTCGTATTTCTCTCTCTTGGTTCCGTACTGGTCTACCGTATTTTTTTGCTTCAGATCGTAAACGGAGAGGATTATCTGAATAATTTCCAGTTGAAAATACAAAAAGAGCGGACGGTATCCGCTGCGAGAGGAAATATTTACGACCGTAACGGAGAACTGCTTGCTTATAACGAACTGGCATATTCCGTGACCATCGAAGACGTATACGAGTCTTCCGGAAGAACGAAAAACGAGCAATTAAACGAAACCATATACCGTCTGATCAAAATGATTGAAAAAAACGGCGACGCCGTGATCAGCGATTTCGATATTGTGATCGACAATGACGGGGAATTTGCCTTTACGGCAGAAGGCAGCCGCCTGCTCCGGTTTCTTGCGGACGTTTACGGGCATACCCATACGGAAGATCTGGAATACAGTGAAAAAACGGCGACGGCGGCGGAAGTCGTTGCATTTTTGGCAGGAAGGAACAAATTCGGGATCGGAGACTATACGGATCCCGACGACAGCAGCTCTTTTCAGGTCGGTATGGGATATACGCAGGACGAGCTGTTAAAGATCCTGATCATACGATATGCCATGAATTTGAACAGTTATCAGAAATATATTGCAACCACGGTCGCTACGGACGTCAGCAAAGAAACGGTCGCCGTCGTTTTGGAAAACAGTAATACGTTGGAGGGCGTTTCCATAGCGGAAGATACGGTCAGAAAATATGTGGACAGCGAATATTTCTGCCATATTATCGGATATACCGGAAAAGTCTCTACGGAAGAACTCGCCAGCCTGCAGGAACAGGATAAGGAACACTCTGCCGCGCCTTCCGAACAGCATCATTACAGCCAGTCCGACATCGTAGGAAAATCCGGCATCGAATCTTATATGGAACTGACGCTTCAGGGCATCAAGGGGAGCGAAACGGTCTATGTGGATAATATGGGGAAAGTGATCGACAGCAGCGATTATGTAGAAGCGGTAGCCGGAAAAGACGTTTATCTGACGTTAGACAAAAATCTGCAGAAAGCGATCTATGACATTTTGGAACAACGGATCGCCGGAATTTTAATTAATAAGATCGACAATATTAAGGAATTTATCCCCGGTGAAAACACCAAGAGCAATCAGATCCGGATTCCTATCTATGACGTTTATATCGCCCTGTTTGATAACAATGTCATTGATTTTACCCGGTTTGCGGATGAAAACGCCGGAGAAACGGAAAAACAGGTCTATCTGCAGTTCGAAGAATATAAGCAAAACGTTTTAAATAAACTGAAAGCCGAACTGATAGAAAACGAGACTCCTTATCAAAATCTGGAAACGGAATATCAGGTATATCAAAGCTATATTACTACTATGCTGAACGATAACGGTATTATCTTAAGCAGTGAGGTGGATGTTTCGGATGCCACTTATATCGCATGGAGGGAAGAAGAGACGATCAGCCTTTCCGAATATATCCGGTATGCTATTTCCCAAAACTGGATCGACGTCTCAAAACTGGAGCTGTCAAGCCGTTATTCTGATTCCGTTGAAATTTATGACCGGATCGTAGATTACATTATAGAAGGGATTGATCATAATTCTGAATTTTATAAAAAGATCTATAAATATATGATCAAAGCGGATGTGATAAGCGGAAGGCAGGTATGTATGCTGCTCTGCGAGCAGAACATGATCGGCCTGAACGAAGAGGATGAAGAAAAGCTTTATAACGGAACGATTACCCCTTATAATTTTCTGATCAACCGGATCACGAATTTAGACATCACCCCCGCTCAGCTCGCATTGGATCCGTATTCCGGTTCTGTCGTCCTTACGGATATCAAAACCGGAAAAGTACTTGCCATGGTTTCTTATCCGGGATATGACAACAACCGGATGGCAAACGGCGTGGACGCGGATTACTTTGCGCAGCTTTTGGATGACGAGTCCAGACCGCTTTTAAACTATGCCACACAGCAGAGGACCGCACCCGGTTCCACCTTTAAAATGGTTTCCGCCACCGCTGGGCTTTTGGAAAACGAGATCGATCTTTCCACGCAGGTTCTCTGTACCGGTATTTTCGACAAGATCACTCCCTTGTCGCCAAGATGCCATGTGTATCCTTCCAGCCACGGAAATCTGGATATTACCGGAGCCATACAACGTTCCTGCAACTGTTACTTTTATGAAGTCGGTTATCGGTTAGGAACGCTGCCGGACGGCAATTTTAATACGGAAGCAGGATTAAATAAGCTTGCGGAATATGCCGATCTATATGGCCTTTCGGAAACTTCGGGGGTGGAAATCGACGAATCCGCACCGCAGGTTTCGACACAGGATCCCGTCAGATCCGCCATCGGTCAGGGTAACAGCGGATATACCACTGTCGGACTTGCGCGATATGTTACAGCGGTAGCAAACCGCGGAACGTGTTATAATCTTACATTAATAGACCATATCGCCGAAAGCAGCGGCGACATTTTGTACGAAAACCACGCGGAAGTACGAAATGAGATCGAAATGCCGGATACTTATTGGGACGCAATCCATGCAGGAATGCGTAAAGTAGTCGAAGGGAAGGCATATTTTGAAGAAACGGCGGTTCATGTAGCCGGAAAGACGGGAACGGCGGAAGAGAAAAAGGGACGTGCGGCTCATGCCGTTTTTGTCGGGTTTGCCCCCTATGAGACGCCGGAGATCGCAATTTCCGCCCGTGTGGCATATGGATATACGTCCGATTATGCCGCCCAGATCGCAAAAGAGGTCGTAAAATATTATTATGGCGGCGTGGAAGAGAGAGAACAGATCGTTACGGGAGAAGCGGCTGACATTGAGGCAGTCAGCGGTGTAGGAGACTAATTAAACGACGTGAACAGACAGCGTTTACAGTATGGAGGAACAGAAAGTGAAAAATGCGGTTGTCTTAAAAAGTTATCAGAACGGTATTTCCATCTATCTGGACGATACCGTGGGCTTTGAGGACCTGATAAAAGAAATTGCCGTCAAATTTAACGAATCCAGCCATTTTTTCAAAAATGCAAAAATGGCGTTGTCCATAGAAGGCAGAAAGGTTTCCGAAGCGGAAGAAATGAGGATATTGGATACGATCGAACAAAGCTGCAGCGTCGAGATCGTATGCCTCGTGAGCAAAGACGAGGAAAAGAACCAGCAGTTCGTGAAAGCCGTGCAGCAGCTAAAGGATTATGCGGACGAGGAAAACAGCGGCCAGTTTTACAGGGGAACTTTAAAAAATCATCAGGTATTGGAAACAGAATCCAGTATCGTAGTTTTAGGGGACGTATATCCCGGCTCCGCTATTATTTCCACAAAGGACATCATTGTTCTCGGAGGTCTTTTCGGAGAGGCCTACGCCGGAGGAAACGGGGACAAAAATCATTTTATTGCAGCGCTTGAAATGGCACCGGAAAGATTGATCATCGGTGATTTCAAATATAAAAACAAAGAAAACAAAAGCAGGTGGGGAATCAAACCGAAAGTACAGCCGAAAATTGCCTATGTAAAGGATGACAAGGTAATTATTGAACCGATTACAAAAGAATTACTGGATGAGATCTCTTGATCCTTCAGGGAAGAATCTGAACTTTTGGAAAGGAGCAATAGTAAATGAGCGAAGTAATCGTTGTCACATCAGGAAAAGGAGGGGTAGGTAAAACTACGACCAGTGCAAATGTAGGGACAGGCCTTGCGGCAATGGGAAAGAAAGTGGTACTGATCGATACGGATATAGGGCTCCGTAATTTGGACGTTGTCATGGGGTTGGAAAACCGGATCGTTTACAATCTCGTAGACGTGGTAGACGGAAACTGCAGAGTAAAACAGGCCCTTATCAAGGACAAGCGCCATCCCAGCCTTTATCTGCTTCCCTCTGCTCAGACAAAAGATAAATCGGCAGTACGCGAAGAACAGATGATAAAGATTATTGAATACTTAAAGCAAAGCTTTGACTACATAATTCTGGATTGTCCCGCCGGGATCGAACAGGGATTTAAAAATGCGATTGCAGGCGCCGACAGGGCGCTTGTCGTAACGACACCCGAAGTATCGGCGATACGGGATGCGGACAGGATCATAGGGCTTTTAGAAGCAAATGAATTCAAAAAGATCGATCTGATCATTAACAGACTCAGGGTGGATATGGTCCGCAGGGGAGATATGATGTCCTCGGCAGACGTGATTGATATTTTATCCATTCCACTGATCGGTATCGTTCCTGATGACGAAAATGTAGTGATCGCGACAAATCAAGGTGAACCGCTCGTAGGCAATAATACGCTTGCAGGGAAGGCATATCAAAACATATGTTGCCGCGTACTTGGACAGGAGGTGCCTTTTATGGAATTTGAAAAAGGAATTTCTTTTTGGACAAGGGTAACCGGTATTTTTCACAAAAATTAAGGAGGCGGCAAAATGATGATAAGCAGATTCTTTTACAGAAAGAGTTCCAGGCAGGTAGCAAAGGACCGCCTGAAAATACTTTTGATTTCCGACCGGGCGAATTGTTCGCCGGAGATGATGGAAATGATAAAAACGGATATTGCGAAAGTAATATCAAAATACATGAAGATCGATACGAAAAGTATGGAGATCCAGATCACAAAAACTGGAAATAAGGGAAGAAATATGAAAAATCCGGCGCTCTATGCCAATATCCCTATTTTAGATCTGAAACAGTAAAGATCTGTCTTTCAGGATTCTATGCTTTCTGAAAAGACGGAGAGGAGAGAAACGTGCATAAACAATATCGGATACGCGACTACGATATCAAATTGATCATAATGGTAGTAGCTTTGGCAGTAATCGGCGTCATTGCGATCGGCAGCGCCAGAGAAACTTTTCAAAACAAACAGATTCTGGGGCTGATCGCAGGTGTTTTTTTGATGGTCGTCATTTCTTTTTTAGACTATAATGTGATCTTGAAATTATACTGGCCTATGTATGTTGCAAATCTGATATTGCTTGCACTGATCAAACTCCCTATCTTCGGCCATGATGCAAACGGTTCTCAAAGATGGCTGGATTTATTCGGATTTCGCTTTCAGCCTTCAGAAAGTGCGAAAATCATATTGATTTTATTTTTCGCACAGTTTATTATGATACATAGGGAACAACTAAATACATTCAAATATATCATGCTGTGTATCATTTTGTTTTTACCGCCGCTGCTGCTTATTTATCTACAGCCGGATATGTCGACAAGCATCATGTTCTTTTTGTTGTTCTGTGTGATTATGTTTGTCGGAGGGATCAGTTATAAGCTCGTGATAGGGGCGTTGGCGGTAGCGATACCGTCGCTTGTGATCGTATTTTCTCTTATTCTTCAACCGATCGAGACTAACATATTGATCAATATGGAGATCATCAAGCCTTACCATAGATTAAGGGTTCTGGCCTGGCTTCATCCGGAGGAATATGCAAATTCCATTGCCTATCAGACGGTTAACTCCATGACAGCGATCGGTTCGGGACAATTGATGGGAAAAGGATATAAGACAAACGTGATCAGTTCCGTAAAAAACGGAAACTTTATTTCGGAAGCACAGACGGACTTTATTTTTGCCGTTATCGGTGAAGAATTCGGATTCGTAGGCGGATGTGTCGTGATCGGATTGCTGATACTCATCACATTGGAATGTATGCTGATTGCCAAAAAATCAAAAGATCTTGCGGGAGCAATCATTGCTTCTGCAATGGCGGCATGGGTTGGTTTCCAGGGGTTTATAAATATTTCCGTTGCAACGGGTTTACTGCCCAATACGGGTATCCCGCTACCTTTTGTCAGTTATGGGCTGACCTCTTTGTTAAGTCTCTTTATGGGGATGGGATTTGTTTTGAACGTCCGGTTGCAGGGGAAAAATTTTAAGTAAGAGAGGGCCGAACTATGAACATCGCGTTAATTGCTCATGATGCTAAGAAAAAATTAATGCAGAATTTTTGTATTGCTTACAGGGGAATTTTAAGCAAAAACGAGCTTTATGCTACAGGTACGACAGGAAGATTGATCGAAGAGGTTACCAATCTTAATATTCATAAGCATCTAGCCGGACATTTGGGGGGAGAGCAGCAGATCGGTGCGCAGATAGAGCACAATCAGATCGATCTGGTTATTTTTTTAAGAGATCCGTTAAATGCAAAATCGCATGAACCGGATGTCAATAATGTGGTAAAGCTTTGCGATATGCATAATATTCCGCTGGCAACCAACTTAGCTTCCGCAGAGTTATTAATCAAATCATTGGACAGAGGAGATTTAGAGTGGCGTGAGATGTATAAATAAAGTAAAAAAGTGCATAGCCCTGACGCTCTTATGTCTGTTGCTTACAGGCTGTGGAAAAGTATCCTATACGTTTTCATACGATCCTGATTGCTCCGTAAGCAGTTACAGGATCGTAAACGCCGGATCCTTTGATACGGCTACGGCGTTTGCCTCGGATCTGTGCGTCGTAAGTCAGGATGTTCTATCCGATGAGATAGATATGACCGATATCAGCGCTGCCGCTTTGTTTAAAGTGAACAGTTCAGAGGTGCTTTACGCAAAAAATGTATATGAAAAATTATATCCGGCCAGCCTGACAAAGGTAATGACCGCTTTAGTAGCTTTAAAATACGGAAATCTGGAAGATACGCTGACTGCTTCCGAACATGTGATCATTACGGAAGCGGGGGCACAGCTTTGCGGCATCAAGCCGGGAGATACCATGACGTTGGTTCAGGCTCTCCATATCCTTCTTCTATATTCGGCAAACGACGTTGCCGTTATGATCGCCGAACATATCGGAGGTTCCGTAGAAGGCTTTGCCGATCTGATGAATAAAGAGGCAAAGGAATTAGGTGCAACTAACAGTAATTTTGTCAATCCTCACGGACTATCCGATGACAATCACTATGTGACGGCATATGATATGTATCTGATCTTTAATGAAGCCGTCAAATACGATATGTTTACAGAGATTATACATATGATGTCGTACGACACTACTTATTATGATTCGTCAGGTAATCCCAAAGAAGTATCGATCGGGACGACGAACCGTTATTTAAAAGGCACCTGTCCGACGCCTGAAAATATCACAGTCATAGGCGGTAAGACAGGGACGACGAACGCGGCTAAAAAGTGCCTTGTTCTTTTATCAAAAGATACTTCCGGAAATTCTTACATTTCCATTATCATGCGGGCAGAAACCGTTGAACGGTTATATGAAGGGATGTCGGCTCTGCTTGGCAGTATTTATTAGTGTGTTTGAAAAGACATTCCCATAGTCCGGAATGTTTTGTACAGAAATAATTGTTGTTTTTTATAAAGATATAAATTATAATAGTTATAAGGTTATATAAAGAGTTTTGAGTATACTTTGTATATCAAATTTACGTTACGGCAGGAGGGTTCACCAATGGTTCAATTAATTGTAGGCAGAAAAGGGAAAGGGAAAACAAAACAGTTGTTAGATAAAGTAAACAGCTCGGTTTTAGAAACAACAGGAAATATTGTATATCTTGATAAAAGCGGAAAGCATATGTATGAGTTAAATAATAAAGTAAGGCTCATTGACGTATCAGAGTATATGATCACAAATAGTGATGAATTTTCAGGCTTCGTAAGCGGAATCTTATCTCAGGACAGGGACTTAGAGCAGATGTATCTTGACAGCTTTTTGAAAGTGGCTTGTCTGGAAGGGCAGAATATCGTTCCGGTCATTCAAAAACTTGCAAAATACAGCGAACAGTTTAAGGTTGATTTTATCCTCAGCGTTTCTCTCGACGAAGCGGAACTGCCTGAAGAATTAAAATCAATGGTCATTGTTTCTCTTTAATAATAAAAAGCCTCGGATGCTTTCCGGGGTTTTTTTTACGGAGGTCACATTTTGGCACAAAGAAATGCATCCAATAACAAAATAACCAAATACAGAAAACCTCTGAACCTGAATATAGGCATGATCATTTTCGGCATTGTATTTATCTATATCGTTATCGGGATTATCACTTACCTTACTTCCGATCACATTGTAGGTTATGAAGTACCTTTAGGCTCTCTTTCTACGAACAATGTATACAAGGGTATCGCACTTAGGGAGGAAAACGTATTTTACAGCAGCAGCGCCGGATACATCAATTATTATGCCAGAGAGGGCGAGAGGGTAGCTTACAACAATTTAGTATACACAGTGGATGAAACAGGACGCCTTTCCGATTATATCAATTCGGCCGCATTAGGCGAAAATGTGCTTTCAGATGAAGACCTTTCCGAGTTAAAATCAGAAATTGTTGAATTTTCCAATGTTTTTTCAAAAGATAATTTTTCATCGGTATATGATTTCAAATACAGCGTAAAGGGTACGGTCTTAAAGCTGGCCAATATAACCATGCTGGAAAATGCAGGCAATATCAGCGGTGAAAGCGGTTCTCTTATTACATACGGACGGGCCAGCGATCCCGGGATCGTCATTTATTCCACCGACGGCTTTGAAGAAAAAACGATGGAAAATCTTACAGCTGAAGACTTTGACCAAAAAAATTATACCAAAAACCAACTGGTGAGCAACGAACTGGTGGACGCCAGCGACGCGGTATATAAACTGGCTACCGACGAAAACTGGATGATCGTGATCCAGACAGAACCGGAAAAGGCGCAGGAATTATTAAAAGAGGATTACGTTAAGATCCGTTTTTTAAAAAATCAGGACGTGTCCTGGGCAAAAGTCAGTACCTGTATGGGAGCCGACGGTTCCACTCTTGTGGGGCTTAGCTTTTCCAATTCCATGGTTGCTTTTTGTACAGACCGCTTCATTGATATCGAGTTGATCTTAGATGAGGACAGAGGATTGAAGATACCTAATTCGTCCATTGTGGAAAAGCAATTTTTTCTCGTCCCCGAGGCCTATATCACACAGGGCGGCAGTAATGATTCTTACGGCGTTATAAGGGAAAGCTATTTGGACGGGACGCCGACAACGGAATTTATTGAAACTAATGTCTATAACGTAAAGGACGGCGAATATTATTTGGATGATTCCGTCTTAAGACTCGGTGACAGACTGATCAAGCCCGATTCTTCAGAAACATATCCAATCAGTAAACAAGGCTCATTGATCGGGGTTTATAATATCAATAAAGGGTATGCCGATTTTAAACAAATCGTTATTTTATATAAGAACGAAGAATATGCGATCGTCCAGTCCAATACGAATTACGGACTGAATGTGTACGATTACATTGTGCTTGATGCTTCTACCGTAAACGAAGACGATTTTATTTACGAATAGTCAGCCTGTGATATTCCAGACAGCGGATAGAAATGATTTTAAACACGAAAAGCGAGGTAACAGGATTTGATCAAAGATAACATCATTCAAGTGGAAAACAATATAAAAAACGCCTGTAAACGGGCCGGAAGAAAACCGGAAGACGTTACGCTGATAGCGGTAAGCAAAACGAAGCCGGTATCCATGCTCACGCTGGCTTATGAATCCGGCTGCCGGCATTTCGGTGAAAATAAAGTGCAGGAACTTGTGGAAAAATATGAGGCCATGCCCAAAGACATTAAATGGCATATGATCGGCCACCTGCAGCGTAACAAAGTAAAATACATTGTCGATAAAGTCTATCTGATCCACAGCGTTGACTCCGTAAGACTGGCGGAAGAGATCAGTAAGGAAGCGCTTAAAAAGCAGTTAAAGGTTTCCGTTTTAGTTGAAGTCAACGTGGCGGAAGAAGAATCAAAATTCGGAATCAGTACAAAAGAAGCCGCTGATCTTATAACAGAAATTTCCAAATTTCCCGGAATTTCGATAAAAGGCCTTATGACGATAGCGCCATATGTAGAAAATGCGGAAGAAAACAGACAATATTTCATGAGATTACGGCAATTATCTGTTGACATAATGAATAAAAACATTGATAATGTTTCTATGGATATATTATCAATGGGTATGACCGGGGATTATCAGACGGCTGTAGAAGAGGGCGCTTCTTATGTGCGTGTCGGAACCGGTATCTTCGGCGAGCGCGAATATAGTCATTCACAGGCCGATAGGATTGGAGATTAATTAAATGGGCGTAATGGATAAATTTTTAAATTATATGAAGCTTAATGATGAAGATGACGATTATTATGATGATTACGACGATTATGACGACAGCGATGTGGTAGATACTTCACCGCGGAAAACGGTGGCGTTAAAAGACACTTCCGTAGAACCTGACGAAGACAGAGGCGCTAAGAGGCAGATGACAAAAGTAACGCCGATCCGTGCAAGAAAGTTATCAGGAAGCGGTATGGAAGTCTGTGTGATCAAACCTACCAGCGTAGAAGATGCCAGAGAGATCACGGAAACATTGCTTGCAAACCGGACGGTCGTATTGAATTTAGAAGGGATCGATGTGGAGATTGCACAAAGGATCATAGATTTTACTTCCGGTTCCTGTTTTGCAATCAGCGGTAATCTGCAAAAAATATCTCATTATATTTTTATTATTACCCCTGCGAGCGTAGATATTTCCGGAGATTTTCAAGAAATTTTATCCGGTTCTTTTGATGTTCCGATCAATAATGGATTTTAATGCAGTTAAGGGATTTCGCTTCCTGTTTCTTGTCAGAGCAGGAAGTTTTTCTTGTACTCCCTATTAAATCTTAATCCCCTTTAAACTGCTTATCTGGTCTTTGTATCGCAAGCAAAATCTGTAATATGCAGGAGATATAAAATAATAAAGTTCAACCGTATCGAGTATGAATATAAGGATGGTTAGATGATCATGGCACAAAGAATGGAAATAACTTATCATAAAAAACCCTGTTACGATATTGTATTTACACAGGATTTTGAAGAATTGAGAGAAGAACTAAAAGAGCTTGGATGTGAAAACCGTAAACTTTGTATTGTCACGGACAGTACGGTAGAAACATTATATTGCAAGGAAGTGCTTGCGATTGCAGGCAGCGTATCAAAAAAATCCGTTTCCTTTGTCTTTCCGGCAGGAGAAGAAAACAAAAATTTGGATACGGTAAAAAAACTGTATACTTTTTTGATTGAGAAAGGCTTTGAACGGACGGATATGTTAGTCGCTTTAGGAGGCGGCGTAGTGGGCGATCTGACCGGCTATACGGCAGCAACCTACTTACGGGGCGTGGATTTTATACAGATCCCAACTACGCTGCTTTCCCAGTGTGACAGCAGTATAGGCGGAAAAACAGGAGTGGATTTTGACGGCTATAAAAATATGGTAGGCGCTTTTTATATGCCGAAGCTCGTTTATATGAATGTTTCTCTTTTAAAAACGTTGGAGGACAGGCAGTTCTTTTCCGGATTCGCGGAAGTGATGAAACACGGACTGATCAAAGATTCTATTTTTTACGAGTGGCTGCTTGAAAATATGTATGAGATTTGTGAAAAGGATCCTGACATATTGGAAGAAATGATTATGAAGAGCTGCCAGATCAAAAAACTGGTAGTAGAAAAAGATCCCACCGAAAAGGGAGAAAGGGCTCTTTTAAACTTTGGGCATACAATCGGGCACGCTATCGAGAAAGCCAAAAACTTTAAGCTTTTACACGGAGAATGCGTGGCGCTGGGCGCAGTTGCCGCCGCTTACATTTCCTGGAAACATGAACTCTTATCCATGGATGAATATTATGAGATACGGGATATGTTTGTTCCTTTTCATCTTCCGATCTCCATAGAAGAGATCGAACCGGAGGAAATTTTAAAATTGACGAAATCCGATAAAAAGATGGCGGAAGGCAGGATCAAATTTGTACTGCTCAAAAAAGTCGGCAAAGCGGTGATCGATACAACAGTATCGGACGAAGATATGTTAAATGCTATAAACGAAATTTATTTTGACGAAAAAGATGCGGCGGAATAAGCCGGACTTGCATTTGCATATATTTTGCTGAAAAACGGATAAGATCATCCATATAGGAATTTGTGCAATAAGGCAGCGCAGAAATGGAGAAAAACTATGAAAAAACGGAAACGTATCGCAATATTGCTGGATGCGGTCGCACTTATCATTTTAACGGCTATAGATCAGATCACCAAATACTATGCCGTGCTGAAGCTAAAAAATAAACCCGCAATTCCTATTATTAACGACGTATTGGAATTGAATTATCTGGAAAACAGGGGCGCCGCTTTCGGTCTGCTCCAAAATCAAAAATTTTTCTTTTTATTTGTAGGCATCGTTATATTAGGCGTAATTCTTTTTGTATTGTTCAAAATTCCGGGAAAAAAGAAGTATGACTGTCTTCATGTGCTGTTAGTCATGATTGCGAGCGGCGCCATCGGAAATATGATCGATCGTATCAGACTGGATTATGTAGTAGATTTTATTTCCATTGTATTGATCAATTTCCCTATTTTTAATGTAGCGGATATGTATGTGACAATTTCCATGATAGGATTATTTGTGCTGATCCTGTTTATATACAAAGAAGACGATTTGAGCTTTTTAAGTTTTACTCAAAAAAAATACCGGGAAATAAAATAAGGATCGGAAATTTTACGGGCATTTTCGTATGGAATAGGAAATGTAGGAGGCATCAATGGAAGAATTCCGTTTTCTGATAAATGAAGAACAGGAAGATGAAAGGATCGATAAGTACATCAACGGACTTATCGATTCTTTGTCTCGTTCTTATATTCAAAAACTGATTACAGACAAGCAGGTTCTTGTCAATGAAATGCCGGTAAAAGCCAATTACAGGCTGAAATGTGATGACAGCATTCTTTTGCGGATTCCCAAAGCCGTAGAACCCGATATTCTTCCTGAAGATATTCCTCTTGATATTTTGTATGAGGACGACGATCTTTTGATTGTAAATAAACCGAAGGGGATGGTAGTGCATCCGGCCGCCGGACATTATTCCGGAACCCTTGTTAACGCATTAATGTACCATTGCAAAGACAATCTTTCGGGAATCAACGGAATCCTGCGTCCCGGAATCGTACATAGGATCGATAAGGATACGACCGGCTCTGTCATCGTATGTAAAAACGATCTGACTCATGCGGCCATCGCAGCGCAGTTAAAAGAACATTCCCTGAACAGGAAATACCGCGCCATCTGTATGGGACGGCTGAAAGAGGATGAGATCACGATCCATAAACCGATAGGACGGCATCCCACGGACCGTAAAAAAATGGCGGTAAATCTGAAGGGAAAAGACGCCGTTACGCATATAAAAGCATTACAATATTTTGAAAAATATACATACATTGAGTGTACATTGGAAACCGGAAGAACGCATCAGATCAGGGTTCATCTGGCAAGTATCGGACATCCTTTGCTGGGCGATGAAGTGTACGGAAACGCCAAACAGCCTTTTGTTTTGGAAGGACAGACGCTGCATGCCATGACACTCGGGATCCTGCATCCAAGGACAAACGAATATTTGGAGGTAAATGCACCGCTTCCTGCATATTTTGAGCATCTTTTGGAGATTTTGAACTGATCCGTTTTATGATATACAAATAAAATGATTACATTTGTATTTTTTGTAATTATTGTATAAAATTATTGAATTTGTATACAATATTTTGTATAATAATTGATAGAAACTACAGTGTTTTCAGCATAATGATTGAAGGGAAGTGTATTGTATGAATACCATTATTACAATAGGAAGACAATTTGGATCTGCAGGAAGAGAGATCGGAGAAAAAGTAGCGGAATATTTTAATATTCCATGTTACGATAAAGAATTACTGACCAGAGCTGCCAAGGAGAGCGGATTTTGTGAAGAAATGATCAAAAATCATGATGAACGTCCTACCAATTCATTTCTTTATAATTTAGTTATGGATACGTATTCTTTCGGTTATAATGCATCTTCTTTTGTAGATATGCCAATCAGCCATAAAGTATTTTTGGCGCAGTTTGATACCATAAAGAAGATGGCAAGCGAAGGGCCGTGTGTGATCGTAGGCCGCTGTGCAGATTATGCGCTCAGCGAATTCAAAAATTCCATCCATCTTTTTATCTATGGCGATGAAAAAGCAAAAACCAAGCGTATTATGGAGAAATATGAGTTGACCGAAGCAAAAGCAAGGGATATGATCATAAAGAAAGATAAACAGCGTCAAAGCTATTATAATTATTATTCCTCAAAAAAATGGGGGCGTGCAGACAGCTATGATCTGTGCATCAACAGCAGCATTTTAGGCGTAGAAGGAACCGTTAAACTCATCATCCAATACATAGAGGATTTTGAGACAAGAAACAGTGGTTCCAAGCATTAGAAACACATTTATTAAAAGGAGAGCAGAACTTATGGTAATACAGGATTTTACTGATATGCAGGAGCTTGAGAGCATTATATCTAACTGGTCTAAGGCCACCGGCCTTGCTGCAGCGGCGGTGAGCGTCGATGGAAAATACATATCAAAACGTTATAATTTTACAGATTTTTGCACAAAGTATACAAGAGGTTCCAAAGACGGGCTTGCACGCTGTGAAAAATGCGATAGAAGCGGAACGGGCGTATATCGCTGTCATGCAGGACTTTTTGATTTTGCGGTCGACCTGACTGTAGACGGTAAAAAAATGGGATCGGTGATCGGTGGGCAGGTTCTTCCGACAGAACCGGACGAAGCGGCATTTCGTAAAATGGCGAGAGAGATTGGCGTAAATGAAGAGGAATATATTGACGCTCTGCAGAAAGTAAATATCCGTACAGAAGAATCTATCCGTGCTTCAGCAGAATTGCTTGGACAGGTTTTAAATCATTTTATTAATGCGGAATATGCAAAATATAAGAACAAAGATATTGCATCCAAACTGACAAGCACCATTGAAGAAACCAATCAATTGGTTGCCCAGATCAAAGAGAAAACAGAAGGATTGAGCAAAATTGAAAACCAGCAAAAAATCCTTGCATTAAACGCTAATATTGAGGCTGCCCGTGCCGGCGATATCGGACGCGGATTTGCCATTGTTGCAAGTGAATTCGGTAAACTTTCCGCAAATAGTACGGTTCTCAATGTAGAAATCCGAAAAATCGTTGAAAATATTTCAGACGTGGTCACGAAAATGCATAGATAATGTAAATAACTATACAATGTAAATAAAACTATATTTTTTTCGGAATTATGTACCCGCAAGGAACAAAGGCGCACAGTTGTGGGTAGTGAAATGCAACTATTCGCAAAAGACAAGTTTAACGAATAGTTGGCTATAGAAATCGCAGATATACCTCTATGATGCTTTCGCCAACTAGTTCGTTAAACTTGGGCTTTTTTGTCTTTTGGGGTTTTGTTTTATGATGTGTTGCTTTTTGCGTTAACTAGTTTGATGAGCTTGGGCTTGTAGGAATCGCGGATATGCCTCTACGATGTTTTCGCCAACTAGTCGGTAAACTTGGGCTTTTTGTCTTTCAGGATTTTGTTTTTGATGTGTTGCTTTTTGCGTTAACTGTTTGGTAAGCTTGGGCTTGTAGGAATCGTGGATATGCCTCTATGATGTTTTCGCCAACTAGTTCGGTAAACTTGGACTTTTTGTATTTGTTATTTGCAGGGTTGTTTATGATGTGCTTTTTGCGTTAACTGGTTCATTGACGCTTGGGCTTGTAGGAATCGTGGATATCTTTTATGACGTTACTATGGCTGACTAGTTTCGTTGAACTTGGGTTTTTGTATTTGTTATTTGCGGAGTTGTTTTATGATGTACTTTTTGCCTTAACTGGTTCGTTGAGCTTGGACTTGAATATTGGTAGATTTGTTTTTATGGTATTTTTACACTACTTGGATTCGTTCAACTTGTATATGAATATATCATCTGGCAGTGTGAAAAGGAAATTATTTTTTCTACTGTAATAAATGTCCGTCCATAATATTGGTTAACGCATTGACAATATCTTTGTAATAATCGGAAAATCTATGATCCTGTTCCATGATATGATCCAAATCAATATCAAAGCGAATGATTCTGTCAACAATATGCTCCGTGATCTGTTTTCTGTAGGAATCGGAAAACTCATATCTAAATATTTTAAGATTATTTTGCGCTTCTTCTTCCGTTAATCTTTGATATAAATTCTCAATATAGATTTCATTTTCAACTTTAACTTCAGATTCATTTACAAGTTCGGCGCTCCAAGATGTCACGCCCCTTTGAAAACCTTCGCCGTTAATCTCATATACAAAACAAGATTGTCCTTGATAGACTTTTTGAAGGGCGTTTGGGTAGCATTCATATATTACAGGAATATTTTCTTCATCCGTAAAGATCATAAAATCAAAATCGTCTGTTTTTGCGCCGAAAAGAAGCCCTGTTACCATATTGTCTACGGCATATACATATGGCTTTCGATGTGATGACAGATGCGGTTTCAATACTTTTAAACCTGACTGAACTGACACATGATATAACATTATTTAAATTCTCCCCTGCATATACAAGTAATCTTGTGATACTGCTGCATTTTCTTTAAAGTCCTATCAACGGGCTTAAATTAATAATTACAGCTTAATTAACAATTTCGTCTGAATCCAGAATCACGGTAAAAGGTCCGTCATTTAATAAGGAAATTTTCATATCCGCACCGAAAATTCCATGTGAAATCTTAGGAATTTCCTTTTCACACTGATGAATGATATATTCATATAATTCCTCCGCCATCCCCGGTGCGCCGGATCTTGTAAAAGAAGGACGGTTCCCCTTTTTGCAGTCTGCATAAAGAGTAAATTGCGAGACGATTAACATTTCACCTGAAACGGCATTCAGATCCAGATTTGTTTTTCCGTTTTCATCTTCGAATATTCTTAAGTGGATTAATTTTTGTATCATTTTATCAGCGATCGCTTTCGTATCGTCAGCGCTGATTCCGACCAACACAAGAAATCCTTTTTGAATAGACGCAATATTCTTATGATCTACGGTAATCTCCGTATGCTGTACCCTTTGTATCACAAAACGCATATTACTTCTCTCCTGCCCTTTACAAATTGATAAAGGATTTTCTACACGCCCGCTTATTTCTCTGTGTTTGTTTTTTCCTTTATCTTATCCGGTTTTTGACCGTCCGTTTCCGGATTAGCTGATATTGCAGATCCTGTTTTAGCCGTATTGACCTTTTTAGAAAGTTTCAACGTTTTTTCTTTTCCGTTTCCCGGAATATCTTTTAATTCCCTAAAAGTATTCTCTGAGGTAATGATCTCAACCTGTGTATATTTGTCCGTTTTTACCGGCAGTCCTTTTTTCTGTAAGAAAGAATTGGTGTGTTTCCTGACAAAAGCATAGAATACTGCAAAAATAGGTACTCCGATGATCATGCCAAAAATTCCAAACATACCGCCGAATATCGTAATAGAAAAAATAACCCAAAAACTGGAAAGCCCTGTGGATTCCCCTAAGATCTTAGGTCCCAAAAAGTTACCGTCAAATTGTTGCAAGATCAGTATAAATATAATGAAATAGAGGCATTTGACCGGATTAATGAGTAAGATCAGGAATGCGCTCGGTATGGCTCCAAGATAGGGTCCGAAAAACGGGATTACATTTGTGACGCCGATGATAACGCTGATCAATACTGTATATGGCATATCCATAAGCGTAATACACGGAAAGCAAATCAATCCGATGATAAAAGAATCCAGTATTTTACCACTGATAAACCCACTGAAGGTCTTATGCGTAAAACGAAAATCATTGATAATGGAATTTGCCGTCTTTCTGTCAAAAAATGCATAGGCCATTTTCTTTGCCTGACCACAAAAAGTTTCTTTACTACCTAAAATATAAATAGAAATAATAAAACCAATAATCAAATTCCAAATTGATTTTAAAAAACTTAAAACGCTCAAAGAAAGCGACTTGATGATCCCGTTCATCTGAGGAATGACACTGTTGTTGAGCCAATCGCTGATCTGAGAGGAATACTTATCCAGCATCTCAGTTGCGAAATCATCAATATCAGGATTATTAGCAAGCAGTTTTGTAATAAAAGTCTCCAAATTATTAACATAAACGGGAAACTGAAAAATAATACTTTGCACACTCTTTAATAACTGGGGAATTACCATTGCAAAAAATGCATAAATCAAAAAGATAACGATGATTAATGTAAGAACAATGGATACCGCTCTCATTCTCTTTCTATTTTTCGTATTTAATTCAATATTTCCTTTTTGGAAAAGAGGGATGAGCATCTTGCTTTCCAATCCGTTTACAAGCGGTGTCAAAAGATAAGCAAGGATCATTCCGTCTATGATTGGCATAGCAATATTGATTGCGGACTGAATCCTTGTATTAAAACTTGAAGCATGAAAAATAATATAATATAATACAATACTGGCGCCGATCACAAAAAAAGCGGTCACACCCCAATGAATATACTTTTTATCGATACGAAATTTCATAATGACTACTTCTCCTTTTCAGAAATTATTATAACATTTTTTTCCTTGTTTGTATTCATTACATACTATTTTTAAGAAAAAAATTAGAAAATATTGCATGATTCTCTTTTCAACGCTACAATTAATAGTAAGCGCTTAACAAAGCCGCTTAAAAATAAAATTAAGGATCAATATTAACAGGTACAAATTTATGAGACTACAACAAGTAATGAGTTATGTAAGGCGGGCTGCGGACGATTTCAACATGATAGAAGAAAACGATAACATAGCCATAGGCATTTCAGGAGGCAAAGACAGTCTTACTCTCCTCTATGCCCTGAACGGATTGAAACGCTTTTACCCTAAAAAATTTGATATCCATGCCGTTACTGTGGATCTCGGGTTTCAAAATCTGGATCTAAGCGGTATAGAAACGCTTTGTAAGGACCTAGGCGTAAAATATTCGATTATAAAAACCGACATTGCAGACATTGTATTTGACCAAAGAAAGGAATCAAATCCTTGCTCTTTGTGTGCTAAAATGCGTAAGGGCGCTTTGAATGATGCCGTCAAGGCTGCCGGCTGCAATAAAGTGGCCTATGCTCATCATAAAGATGACGTTGTAGAAACAATGCTGCTATCGCTTGTATTTGAAGGGCGTTTCCATACTTTTTCACCGGTCACTTTTTTAGACAGGACGTGCCTTACCGTGATCAGGCCTCTTATTTATATGAGTGAAGCAGACGTGATCGGCTTTGTCAATAAACATCATGTCCCTGTAGTAAAAAGCCCCTGCCCTGCAGACGGATACACCAAAAGGGAATATGTACATGACCTATTGCAGCAGCTTAACAAAGAAAACCCGGGAGTAAAAGAAAGAATGTTTACCGCCATACAAACGGGAAATATAAAAGGATGGACCTAAAATTGGAAAATAAAAATTATCACGACGAACAAAATAAAAAAAATGTGCTAAAGATGAGAGAACTTTTAAAAGAACTGCCCGGTTTTTGTAAATCTTTCTTTAGAGGGATTGAAGAAACGACTTCAAGCCGTACCCGTCTCGCTTACGCTTACGACCTTCGTGTTTTCTTTGAATTTTTACATGAAAACAACAGCGTATGTTCCAAAATAGAAATTACGGAATTTCCGTTATCTATTTTGGACAAACTTACACGGGAAGATATTCAGGAATACGTTGAATATGTAAGTCTTTACGAAAAAAACGGAAAAGAAATCACCAATGAAGAACGTGGAAAATCCAGAAAACTTGCTTCTCTCAGAAGTTTTTATAATTATTATTATACCAATGAACTGATTGAAAAAAATCCTGCCGTTTTAGTTCCACTGCCAAAGCAGCATCAAAAAGAGATCGTAAGATTAGAACCAAATGAAGTAGCAACTCTGCTCGACATGGTCGAAGACGGAGAAAAATTAACAAAATCGCAGGCCAAATATCATGAAAAAACAAAAGTCAGAGATATCGCCCTGCTCACACTTCTGCTTGGTACCGGTATCCGTGTTTCAGAATGTGTGGGACTGGATATTACAGACCTGAACTTCGAAACAAACGGCATGAAGATCCGCAGAAAAGGCGGATATGAAACGGTGCTTTACTTTGGAGAAGAAGTGGAACAGGCGCTTAAGGATTATTTAGAACAAAGAAATCATATCATTCCACAGACCGGACACGAAAACGCGCTGTTTCTTTCCATGCAGAACAGGCGTATTTCCGTACGCGCCGTGGAAAATCTGGTTAAAAAATATGCTTCAAATGTTACTACTTTAAAAAAGATAACCCCACACAAATTGAGAAGCACTTATGGCACTACTCTCTATCAGGAAACCGGAGATATCTATTTGGTAGCGGATGTCTTAGGGCATAAAGACGTAAATACTACAAGAAAACATTATGCAGCTATTGAAGACGAACGACGCAGAAAAGCTGCCCGGGTCGTAAAATTGCGTGAAAATAAGTAAGGGTTAGGATTTTATAATTTAGAGAAAGCATAAACTATCTTGGAAAGCTATAAACTGTCTTGAAAAACTATTTCAATCCTTCAGTTGAATAATAAGGAATAACAAGATGCTGTCCTGCATAAATCGTTTCATTTTTTAAAGCATTTATATGCATGACCTCTTCTATATAATCGGTTTCCGAATCATAATGAATCCCTTTATGCTCGGAGGCAATCGTCCAAAGCGTATCTCCGCTGGTAACGGCAATGCTTGTATAATATTTGATCTCCATAGTCTCAGAAGCATCTTTAGCATCTGTCCGTATGGAAAAAATAGTGAAAGTAAGAAAAATCGTCAGGCAAATCATACATACGGATATAAGGAAATGTTTTTTCAGTTCTCTCTGCCTTCTGTATTTATTATTCCTGATTCGTTCGTCGATACGGTCAATGTCTGCTTTTTTCATAAATGCCCTCCACTTTTAGAATAGAACAAATGTTGCGAACTAACGTTCTTGAGTTGTATTGTATCGAACATTTATTCCGTTGTCAATAGAGTTCGAGAAAAAAATCGAACAAATTTTTGGAATATATGTTTGCTTTTTTCTTTATATTGTGTTATGCTAATATCAGATTAACCATAACCGCTAATCACTTATTAAAAGGAGGATATGAAATGAGCGCTGGCAAGATTACCGCTAAACAGCAGGAAATATTGGATTATATTAAGCAGGAAATATTAAAAAGGGGTTATCCCCCTGCAGTTCGTGAGATTTGTGAGGCCGTACATTTAAAATCAACTTCATCTGTACATTCTCATTTAGAAACCCTTGAAAAGAACGGCTATATCCGCAGAGACCCCACCAAACCAAGGGCAATAGAAATCTGTGACGACAGTTTTCAGATGGTTCGAACAGAAATGGTAAGCATACCCGTGATTGGAACGGTTGCAGCAGGTACACCGATCCTTGCCGAAGAAAATGTAGAACGGTATTTCCCTATTCCGGCGGAATATGTTCCGAGCGGGGAAACGTTTGCCCTAAAGGTAAAAGGCGAATCTATGATCAATGCCGGTATCCAAAATGGAGATCAGGTATTTGTAAGATCCTGCTCTACTGCCAAAAACGGAGATATCATTGTAGCTCTCATTGATGACTCTGCTACTGTTAAGACCTTTTATAAGGAAGACGGGCATATCAGGCTGCAGCCTGAGAATGATACGATGGAGCCGATCATTGTGGAAGATTGTAAGATACTCGGAAAAGTTTTCGGAGTATTTCGCGTCATGCACTAACATCCAATAATGCAAAGCGCCGGTTCAGATTGGCCGTACAGATAGCGGAACATAAAAAACCGCTGTTTTCCTTTTATAAAACAGCGGTTTTTTCTATCTTTTTCCCATCGCTCCAAATACGTTCCAAGTCATAAAATAAACGATTTTCCTTATCAAAGATGTGTACGATGATGTCCCTGAAGTCCATCAATACCCAATTTGCATTATCGTACCCTTCTATCTGCTTCACCAAGACTCCTGCACGGCCAAGCGTCTCCTCTACATGATCGCATAATGCCTGAATCTGGCTGCGGTTAGAACCGCTTGCGATAATAAAATAATCCGCAATCACCGAAACTTCGCTGATATCAATGATACTGATGTCTTCAGCTTTTTTGTCTTCCAGCGCAGCAATTACCATTTTACATAAAGTTTTTGAATCTTCCATTTAATACTTATATTCCTTTCCTGACCTATAACTGGTTATTTCTAATATTAATATGATATTAATATTTAATCCGATATGCCGACAACGTTACTACGCAATCCGCCTCAATATGCCTTTAACATTATTACAGAACCTGAATTATCAGAAAAACTACAATATTAATGTCCCCTAATTCAGCATCCTTAATTAATATCCCATCTCTATTTATTTTGTTTTTCCGCTTTAGCCTGATAATATTCATATGCCTTTTTTGTCATAACGTCTATCTCGCCGCCGCCCGCCGTTAAGTAAGTAAGCGTATCACTTAAGATCATAAGCAGCGCTTTATCCAGATCCGTAAAAGCAATCTGTCTGATCTCCGAGAGATTAGGCGCCTTTTTCCGATTAGGTTCAATATAATCAGCAACATAGATGATCTTTTCTAAAAGGCTCATATTGGGTCTTCCGGTCGTATGATTCAAAATGGCGTTAATGATGTCGGTATCAGTAATGCCATAAGTATCCATGGCGATAAAACTACCTGCTTTCGCATGTAAAAGAGAAGGATTTTTTCTTTCCACTTCATTGACCGGAATATTATGTTTTTCACAAATCTGGATTTTTTTAGCATTATCCATACATTTTGCACAATCGTGGAGAAGACCGGCAATCTCTGCGCTGTGCAAGTCGCAATGATAGCACATGGCAAGCGCAGTTGCGGTATAAGTGACTCCTAACGTATGCTCATACCTGTTCTCATCCTGCACTTTTTCCATTGCTTTTCGTATCTTTTTGGTATCAACGTTTTTCATACTTGCTTTCATGAATCTAATTCCCTGCATATTGCAATCCCCGTCTTGTAATATTGCTTAATGAGAAGTTGAAAGCTTTTCCCCAAAAGCTACTCATCTTCCGACCAGTAAATATGATTTTTTTCAATATATTCTATTACACGATAATGAACCATATATCGGATCGACTTATGTTTCTTAACTTTTTCCCTGATCCTTGTGGATGAAATATCTACACAATTGATAGGAAGCAGGCGGATATCGGCCTCATATTTTTTCTTCAGCATCTCTATCTGCGCCGCTAACTCTGGTCCGTCGTTACTGAGTCTTCTTGCGACAAGAATCGTTACTTCTTTAAAAATTTTTTCAGGGCATTTCCATTTTTCCATCTTAAATAAAGAGTCTGCCCCAACAATAAAATAATATTCCACATTCGGATTTGCCGCTTTTAAATCTCTGATCGTTTCATAGGAATACGAATTGCCGTCACGGTCTACTTCTATCGTAGATAATGCAAAATGTGAGTTATCTTCAATCGCGATACCCGTCATAGTGATCCTTGTTTTAGCATCGAGCACATCTTCTTTCATATAAGGAATCCCGCTTGGTACAAATAAAATTTCATCTAAATTGTAGGTCTCAAAAGCATTTTCTGCAACTAACATATGTCCTAAATGAATCGGATTAAACGTACCACCCATAATGCCCACTTTTTTCTTATGATCCATAACAGCACTCTCCTTGATAAAATAAAGTTTGACAAATAATTATCATTGTATTTATTTTAATACAATCATAGAATATTACAAGGGCAAATTCGGAAATAATTAAAAATTGTAATGATTGACAAAATATTGCCAAAAACGCCGATATGTTTTGTTAAAATATTAGCAAAGTCATTTTGCCTGAAAGAGCGTTCCAAGGCCGTTTATTCCGGTAATTCGATCTTTTTATTGTCCTTACTTTCTTTATATAATACAATTTTCTTCCCGATCACATGGACAACCTGTGAATGGGTTCTTTCTGCGAGCATTCCGGCAATCTCCCTCGGATCGTCGAAACAATTTTTTAAGACGGCCACTTTGATCAGTTCCCTCGTATGAAAGGCCTCTCCTACCGCTTCCGTAAGTTCCGGCGTCAGACTGGCTTTTCCGACCTGAAAGATCGGATCAAGCGTACTCGCAAGACTTTTTAAATAAGCGCGCTGTTTACTTGTCATAGTTATCCTCATTTCTGCGCTGTTTAGCGCATGATCCATTTTGTTATTTGTAATAATCGAAAGAAAGGCCGTACATCCGCACCGTATCTCCCTCTTCGATCCCCAAAGCCTCAAGCTGTTCAAGAATACCCGTATCCTTCAAGAAATTTTGAAAAAAGATAAATCCCTTTTCGGATTCTAAGTTAGTGTAACCAAGCATTTTTTCGATTCGAGGCCCTTCCACCACATACTCTCCCGCTTCTTCGTCAAAAGATACCGCAAAAGGTTCCGTAGTATCGGCAAAAGCAAGATCTGGAAAATATTCCTGTTCGAAAATAACAGGAGCGTCATCCAAAGTATCCAACAAAGAAGAGACATAATATAATAACGCCCTTACTCCCTCACCGCTTATGGCTGAAATAGGAAAAACTTTTATCCCCTTCGGTTCAAATTCTGTCCGGATCCGGTCAACCGCCGTATCCTCTCCATAGATCATATCGATCTTATTGGCGGCAATGACTTGCGGACGCCGTGCGATCTCAGGATTATAGATTTCCAATTCTTTATTGATAGCATAAATGTCCGAAACAGGATCTCTTCCTTCGGTAGAGGCCGCGTCCACGATGTGGATCATGACTTTGGTCCGTTCAATATGGCGCAAAAACTCATGTCCCAGACCTACCCCTTCGGAAGCACCTTCAATCAGTCCCGGAATGTCCGCAATCACAAAGCCCTTTGCATCTTCTAAATCTACCACTCCAAGATTCGGATTTAATGTAGTAAAATGGTAATTTGCAATTTTAGGGCGGGCATTTGTAACGCGGGAAAGAAAAGTAGACTTTCCTACATTCGGGAATCCCACCAGTCCTACGTCCGCAATCACTTTTAATTCCAGCAAAAGTTCCAATTCTTTGGAGGGTTGTCCGGGCTGTGCATATTTAGGCGCCTGCATCGTGCTGGTCGCATAATGTTGATTACCGTTGCCGCCACGACCGCCTTTTAACAAAACGACTCTCTTATTCTCACCGGACATATCGGCAATCACCTTACCTGTTTCGGCTTCTTTGATCACAGTACCTGCCGGTACTTTAATGACCATATCCTGCCCGTTTTTACCACGGCAATTTTTCTTTCCGCCTGTTTCACCATTCTGTGCTGCATATTTTCTGATATGTCTAAAGTCAGTAAGAGTATTCAGCCCTTCGTCCACTTCAAAAATCACGTTTCCCCCATGACCGCCGTCGCCGCCGTCAGGGCCACCGTTTGGAACATATTTTTCCCGCCTGAAAGAGACATGTCCGTCGCCGCCTTTTCCGCTTTTTACATATATTTTTGCTCTGTCTGCAAACATAAACCGCTCCTTTGAATTAAAGATCAATGGAAAATCTTTTAAATTGAAAATCAATCTGAAACCAAAAAGGCTTCAAACCAAAAACGTTTGAAGCCTAAGTAAGTGCATTATTTCTCTACAGGATAAACAGAAGCCTGTTTTTTATCTCTTCCTTTTCTTTCGAATCTAAGCACGCCGTCAACCAATGCAAACAAGGTATCGTCTCCGCCGAGACCTACGTTCACACCCGGATGGATCTTAGTTCCTCTCTGTCTGTAAAGAATATTTCCTGCTTTAACGAACTGACCGTCAGCTCTTTTTGCTCCTAATCTTTTTGATTCGGAATCTCTACCGTTTTTGGTAGAACCAACACCCTTTTTATGAGCAAAAAATTGAAGGTTCATATTTAACATAGCTTTACACCTCCTCAAATGTTAGTTTTAAAAACTTGTTCCCATATTCTTTTTCAATATGGCTTAAGCCAAGTACGAGCGAATCCATAAGAAGAGTTCCCTGCGCGGAGATCTCTTTATTAAAAGTACATTGTATAAATCCCGTTTTTTCATCAGCCGTACAGGAAATATCCTCATTGGCAAGCTCTTCTAAAGAGTTCACCGCATTAATCACCAAAACGGAAACGGCGGCGCAGACAATATCCTTTGAAAATCTCCGGTATCCTGCGTGACCCATACAAGTAAAACTTTTATATTCATCTTGTCCTGACTTTCTGATTATTACAGTAGTCATACATTTTAACCTTGATCAAAACCAAATGATTTAGACTTTGTTTTGTTAATGATTAAGCGTTGATCTTATCGATCTTAACCTTAGTGTATGCTTGTCTATGACCGTTTTTCTTATGGTAGCCGGTTTTTCTTTTATATTTATAAACGATAACCTTTTTCCCTTTGCCCTGTTCCATAACGGTTCCTGTTACAGAAGCGTTAGTAACGTCGTTTCCTACCTTAAGAGCATTGTCGCTTACAGCAATAACCTGATCAAATGTTACAGTATTTCCTTCTTCTGCGTTAAGTTTTTCAACTCTGATCACATCTCCTTCGGAAACTTTATACTGTTTTCCACCTGTTGCAATAATTGCGTACATATAGGCACCTCCTATTCACGGTTTCACCCGTTTACTCGCTAGCTTCGGCGGTGCGCTTGGCACTCTTTTGCCTCGCTATGCGGCATACTCATATATAATACCATCACTGCCTATTAATGTCAATCAAATTTTCCCTGACTTTTTCACTGACTTTTGCTGACTTTCCCTGCTTTCCTGATTGACCTTCCTGCTTTCCTAATTGATCTTCCTTCTTTCCTGATTGCTCTTCCTACTGACTTTCCCGCTGTTTTTTATATAGCGCTTTTATACGGAAAAGCTATCGGGGCAAAGTCCTCCTTTTACAAAGAAAAACGCCGCCAACTGCGCCCTTGAACTAAATTCCTCTGTTTTTAAAAGCGCGGTTACCTCTTCTTTTGTAAAAAAGCCTGCCTTTATTTCTTCATTGCAGGAAGTATGATCTTCAAATTCACCCATAACTTCGGCAAATACAATATGGGTTTTAATATCGGAGACCGCGACGGCCGCGTAAGAAGCCGGTAAAACTTCAAGGATCTTTTTTACTTTCAGTCCGGTTTCTTCAAAAAGCTCTCTTTCCACGCAATCTTCTATCGTTTCTCCCTCTTCGAGCATCCCTGCGCATAAATTATATACTTGTCTGTTCACGCCCATACGAAATTCTTTCAGTAAAAGCAGCGTATTTTCTTTTAGCCCGATAATGGAAACGCCGCTCACCCTTTTTCCCAACTCTTCGGGTGCGGCCAGATCTCTGCGGCTTACGATTTCATAAGTTTTTTCTGTACCCGCTTTATTTAAATAATGGATCTCATAATTTTTTAAATATTTTCCGTCCCTTACTTTTTCCATCCCTAAAAATTTCATGACCGTCTTTCTCCCCCTGCTTTTAACTGCTCCGCCAGCGGTTTATTTATCTTTTTCCTTGTGATCTCAACAAGCCCAAGACCGGTAATATCAATCACGCTTGTCCTTACGCCGTCTTTCTTTAAAAGCTCTTTTAATCTGGCTAAAAGCCGGGTTTCTTTTTCTTTTGACTTCATATTGATAAAATCCACAAGGATCATACCGGATATATTGCGTAATTTTAACTGAACGGCAATCTCTTCCGCCGCTTCTAAGTTGATCTTAAAATAATGTTCCTCCGCATTTCTGTCGGCAACGGATTTTCCCGTATTCACATCGATCGCCGTAAGCGCTTCTGTCGGTTCGATCACAAGATAGCCTCCTGATTTCAGCCATACATTTTTAGAAAGCGCCTCAGAAAGTTTTGTTTCAACGGAATACAATTTCTGTAATGGCAGACGGGCATCCTCATAAAACCTGACCCTTTCCGTACAAATACCTGACCGGCAAAGAACCTCATAAATCTCCTTATCGTCAGTTATGATCTCATCATAGTCGGACTGATAAACAAGGCGGACTCCGTCAAGATAAGAATCCGCGCCTTCCCAAAGCCTGCTGTAACAGGTCTTATGTTCGGCTGTCTTTAATAAGCTTTCCGCCTTATCCGTAAGACTTAACATTTCCTCTTTTAAGACTTGATAATTTCCTGAAAGCTCTCTACTGTTTGTCCTGATCACATAACCGAACTTTTCCCTGTTTATACTGTCTTTCATGGCAGATACATATTTTTTTAACGCTGCTTTTTCGGTTTCATTCAGCTTAGCGGAAAATCCGAGACGTTTTTCTCCGGTTGTCACAACGCAGTATGTTCCCGTAAAGGAAAGATTGGCTGAAAGAACCGGCTGCTTTGTCTTTACCGCTTCTCTTACTACCTGCACGACGATCTCATCGCCTGCAATCAGACGCCCGTCGAAACTGCGGTTCGTCAAGCGTGCGTTTTTACTTTCCGCTAAAGGCAGAAAACATATCTGGCCGGGAAAGATCTCTACAAACGCCGCGTCAATGTTGGTTACCACATTTGTTACTTTACCGATATAAATGCTGTTTAAAAGACTGCCTTCTTTAGGAAACGCATTGGCGGATAAGAGCCTGTTATCTTTGATCAGAAGAGAAAGGATCTTGTCCTGATAAGGCGTGACCAGCAGTTTTCCTTTTTCAGAATGCATATCCGATCTCCCCTAACGGTACAAAGACAGGTTGTTCTTTCGTGCCAGTATTGGCATAAGTATCTTCTCTCGTTATCTTTAAGATGCATTCCGGAAGCACCTGTCCGTTTTGTAAAAAAAGAGTTTCCATGACAAGACCGGGTTTAATATTACCGGAACTGCTGGCGTCCACAAAAAGGCTTACTGATCCGTTTTCCGCTTTCATTTCATAAATATACGGTTTCAGATCCATTTCCTTCACGCTTTTTTTAGTCTGCTTTGTGACCCTGATCTGTTCCTGTTCCATAAAGCGTTCCACTGCTTCTCCCAAATCGAAGGGAACGGCATATCCGGCGTCAAAGCGAACCGTGTATCTGGCTGCCGCAACGCTTGCCATAGCGTTTCCCGCCTCCTGCGGCAGCTCCCATATCCCTTCCACCCGGACTCCTTCTGCCATAACCGCGTTTAACGCCTTTTTCATATCTGAGGCATTCGTTACGGAAACCGCCTCAATATCAAAATACTCGCCGTTACTCTCCAGCCCGACTCCCAAAGGAGCGGCAAAAGACATGATCTGATGCGGGCTGAACCCTGTGGAATAAGCAATATCAATATCCGCCCGCCTCATTGCCTTTTGAAAATATCTCATCATATCCAAATGTCCGATAAATTTCATAACTCCGGATTTTGTAAATTTAATTCTAAGCTTCATCTCTGCTCCCATCGTCCGCTCTAACAAGCCGCTTATTTTTCAAAACATATTCCGCTGCCAAACCGGTTTGCCCCGCAGCCCTGACACTGCTCCTTACAATGAAGGGAAATCTCTTCCTTCAAAGCCTTTAACCATTCCCGTTTCAGGAATTCTTTCGTTACGCCGCAGTCCAGAAAATCCCACGGAAAAATTTCATCCAGATCCCTTTTCCTCGTAGTATAAAAATCGATAGAAACCCCGCACTCTTTAAAAGCCTCCATCCATAGATCGTATCGGAAATATTCACTCCATGAATCGAACAGGCATCCTTTTTCGTAAGCTTTCAGGATCACCTTCGCAACTTTTCTGTCTCCTCGTGCCAATACGCCCTCTAAAACGCTTACATCCGCTTCATGCCAGTTATATTTGATACTTTTTTGGTTCAACTGCTCGGTAACCGCCTTTTTTGTCAGATAAGCCTTTTCGATAAACTCTTCCTTTGTATTCATGACAGCCCACTGAAAAGGAGTAAAGGGCTTAGGAATAAAAAAGGAAGTGCTTGTTACGATCTGTACTTTACCGTTTCGTTTTTCTTTAGGAACGGTTTCATAAAAAACGGCGGCGATCTTATTGGAAAGCTCCGCTATTCCCCTGATATCTTCCGGCGTTTCCGTAGGAAGGCCCAGCATAAAATAAAGCTTAACCCTTGTCCATCCGCCTTCAAACGCCAGCTTCGCCCCGTTCAGAATGACTTCTTCAGTCAATCCCTTATTGATCACATTCCGAAGCCTTTGGCTTCCTGCTTCCGGTGCAAAAGTAAGGCTGCTCTTTCTTACATCCTGCACTTTATTCATAATATCCAAAGAAAAAGCGTCTATCCTAAGAGACGGCAGGGAAATATTGATCTTTTTTTTCCTGCATTCCTCTATTAGAAAATAAATCAGCTCATCTAACTGAGAATAGTCGCTGGAACTTAACGAACTTAACGAAATTTCTTCGTGCCCCGTATTTTTTAGCATCTCCATTGCGAAATGCTTTAACACTTCTACGTCCCGTTCCCTGACCGGACGGTAAAGCTGTCCTGCCTGACAGAACCGGCAGCCGCGGATACAGCCTCTCTGAATCTCCAATACCACCCTGTCCTGCGTTACTTTAATAAAAGGCGTCACCGGTTTTTCCGGATAATAAGTATCGGACAGATCCGTGACCAGTTCCTTTACGATCGTCTTCGGAACGCCTTCCCTTGTAGGTAAAAAAGAAGCGATGGTTCCATCCTCTTTATACTTTACTTCATAAAAGCGCGGAACATACATACCGGGGATCTGGGCTGCCCGATATAAAAACTCTTCCCTTGTTTTGCCGTTCTTCCTGTTATCTTTATAAGTATCGAGCAAAAGCCTATACTGCGTTTCTCCCTCTCCGATATAAAAAATATCGAAAAAATCGGCAATCGGCTCCGGATTATAACTACAGGGGCCTCCTCCGATCACAATGGGATCGTCATCGCCTCTTTCTTCGGACAAAATCGGGATTTGGGACAGGTCCAAAATCTGCAGGATATTGGTGTAGCACATTTCATACTGAAGCGTGATCCCAAGGAAGTCAAAATTTTTGACCGGTTCCTGTGATTCCAGTGCAAAAAGCGGGATGTTTCTCTCCCTCATGATCTTGTCAAGGTCTGTCCACGGTGAATAGACACGTTCGCACCATGTATCGTCAAAGCGGTTCAACATATCATATAAAATCTGTATCCCCAAATGAGACATACCGATTTCATAGACATCCGGAAAGCACATGGCAAACCGTATGTCAGTCTTTTCTTTGTCTTTGATCACGCTGTTTATCTCGTTCCCGATGTAACGGGCCGGTTTTTCTATTTTTAATAATATTTCATCCGATAATGCAGGTTTTATCATGTGCATCTCCTATTTTATATAGATTTATACTTCCAGACGTGTCTCGTCCTTATACATTTTTACTCAGATAAAGTATAAGTGAAATTATCAATAAAATCAATGAATTTTATTGAAGTGCCGGAATCGATCCACGAGACGATCTCTCCGGCTCCCACATTTCCCATCTTTAGTCCTGTATAATCTAAAAAAAGAAATCCTAAAAATAATAGAAATGCGGCTCCGATCCTGATGCGCAGCCCTAAAAACGGATTGGTTTCCTTTTCTGAAAAAGACGCGTCTCTATACCCGTAACTTCCATAATTCACCAGCTGTTCCCTGGAACGCATCTTCATGCGGTTTTCCTGATTTTCAGCCCGTATCATCTGTACAAGTTTCAATTTTGTATCGGTAGAAACATGATCCATTACCATTCCTCTTCTTTCCTTTTTCCATATACTCAGGGATCTTTTCACACGTCCGGACATGCAGCCTACGGCGTCAGCGCCATAAACGTCACAAACTTCTTTACACATTTATCATATGAAAATGAAAAAATAAAAATTCCCCGGACAGGCCACAAAGTTGTCTGCCGGAGATTTTATGTTACCGTTTTGCCAGTTCTTCTGTAATTTCTTCCCAAGTAACGCCTTTTTCCACCATAAGAACCATCATATGGTAGAGAAAATCACAGATCTCATATTTGATCTCATTGGCGTTCGGATTTTTGGCTGCGATCACGATTTCCGTAGCCTCTTCGCCAAGTTTCTTTAAAATCTTATCTACCCCTTTATCGAACAGATAATTCGTATAGGAACCTTCCTTCGGATTTACCTTTCTGTCTTTGATCACTGAAAAAACATCTTCAAAAACTTTAAGGGGATTGGAAACGTCATACTCGCCCGGAACGACTTCGTTAAAGAAACAACTATAACTTCCCGTATGGCAGGCGCCTCCTACCTGAGAAACCTTCGCAAGCAGGGTATCTTTATCACAGTCCGCCGTTAATGATTTCATATACTGATAATGCCCGCTCGTTTCTCCCTTTATCCAAAGCTCTTTTCTACTGCGGCTGTAATATGTCATACGTCCTGTGCGGAGCGTATTCTGAAACGCCTCTTCATTCATATAAGCGACCATCAGTACCTGATCCGTTTTATGATCCTGTACTACTACAGGGATCATCCCGTCGGAGTTTAACTTAAAGTCGCTAAAGGAAAGAGCCGGCTCGGTCATATGAACCGGGATCCCGTTGCTCTTGCACATATTTTTCATGGCTGTAAGCTCCTTTGCATTATCGTTTACCGCATTGCCTGTGATTCCGCTGACAGAAGCATGTCCCAATATCTCAAAAAGTTTGTCCAGTGAAACCTCCGGCAAAGATATAATGGTAGGAACGCTGCAGGCAAAATAAGATTCTTTGATTGCAGCCGTATTCACAAGGATCAGTTCCCCCACATAACTTTCGATCAGCTCCTTATGCCGGTAGATCGCGTCTGCCCCATTATAACATACCACAATCTTATCCTTTCCGAATTTTAAAGAAACTTCTTCCGTAATTTCTACATTTTCGGGCTTACTGTAATTTAACGCCGCCTGTCTGCATCCGGCATAAAGCAGCTTTTTGACGTCTTCCATCCTATGTACGTTCCCTGCTCCTATCACAGGGATCTCCACAGAGGTACAGATTGCTTTGATCACATCCAACGCCTCTTCATGTTCCGTATCCCCTCTTGACAAGTCAAAAACAAGCAGCGAATCCGCGCCGTTATCACTGTAATATTTGGCAAGCTCTACCGGATTCATATTCACTATCGTTTTATCCTTAAGGTCCTTTACCGCTTTTCCCTGATAAAGATAAATACAGGGGACAAATTTTTTCTGCTGCATCCTATTTTCCTCGTTTCCGCGCTTTTTAGCGCATAACTTTGATATTACTATTTATCACGTCATCTAAAAGTTCAAAATAATTCTCAAAGGTTTTCGCCGTACATCCCGGATCGTTGATCACGATCCCGTCAGCTCTCAACCCAATCAGGGAAAATGCCATAGCCATCCTGTGATCGTGATAAGTATCAATGGCCGCCGGCTTTGGTTCCCCCGGATGGATCGTAATACTGTCCTCCCCTTCTTCGCAAAGGATTCCAAGCTTTGTAAGCTCCGTCACGATTGCATGGATCCGGTCTGACTCCTGCAGCCTGATATGGCCGATATTACGGATAACGGTAGGTGACTTTGCAAATACGGCCAGCGCCGCCATTGTCATCGTTTGATCCGAACAGTCGTTCATATCTACATCGATGCCGCTATAGCAGCCGTTTTCAGGTCCGGACACTTTTACCCCTTCCGGAGTATCGGTCACGTTAGCGCCCAGCCGTTTTAAAATCTCCAAAAACTGAATATCTCCCTGCAGGGAATCGAAATGCACGTCCTTTACAAGAACTTCCCCGCCTGTCAGAACGGCCATCGCGAAAAAATACCCGGCTCCGGAAACGTCCGGTTCGATCCGATAGTCCAACGCCTGATATGGACCGGTGGGATAAACATAATAAGTCTGTCCCTTCCGTACTACGGATCCGCCGAACTGCTCCATCATTTTTATTGTCATATCAATATAAGATCTTGCGATCTCCGTACCCGTATGGCAGATTGTCAGCCCCTTTTCATAAAGATGCCCCGTCATTAAAAGCGCGCTCAGAAACTGGCTGCTCTGTTCTGCAAACAAATCCACCGTTCCGCCCATGCACCCGTTTGCTTTCATCTGAAACGGGAGAAAGTATTCCCTGTTATAATAAGCAAACTCTATCCCCAGCTTTTCCAACGCTTCGCACAACGGCTTCATAGGACGCTTTGCCATTTGTTCTGAAGACAAGATCTCATATTCGCCGCCGGCAGCCGCCAAAAATGCCGTCAGGAAACGGGCCGTCGTACCGGCGCTTCTGACATGGATCTGCGCTTTTTTACAGGGAAGTCCCCCTTTTATTTTAACGATCCGTTCTTTTTCATCCACGGAAAGTTCATATCCAAGTTTCTCCAAACAGTCTAAAAACGCTCTGGAATCATCACTGAAAAGAATATGCCTTAAAGTACTTTCTCCATCCGCCATAGAAGCCAATAATAATGCCCGGTTGGTAATGCTTTTAGACCCCGGTATCTCCGCCTGATAGGAAACGGGCCTCTGCAATTTTCTAACCTGATACTGTTCCATTTGCAACTCCTTCTGTTTCAAATTCTGTATTTTGTCCTTTTCACCTATAAACTCCCTTTTGTACTTAACACACTGGTGATGCGCGGGTCTTTTGTAACCGCCATAGCAAGCGCCTTGGCAAAAGCCTTAAACATCGCTTCTATCTTATGGTGGTCGTTGATCCCTGATAATACTTTGATATGCAGGTTCATTGCCGCGCTGTAAGAAACGGCATAGAAAAATTCCCTGACAAGCTGGGTTTCAAACTCTCCCACCCGGTCCGAAGCAAATTCACAGTCAAAGCTAAAAAAGGGACGTCCGCACAAATCGATCGCACAAAGGACCAATGTCTCATCCATAGGCAGCAAAAAGGAACCGTAGCGTGAAATTCCTTCCTTGCCGCCAAGCGCCTGCTTAATAGCCGTTCCCAATACGATCCCCATATCCTCCACCGTATGATGGCCGTCTACTGCAAGATCGCCTTTGACCTTACACTTCAGATCAAAGAAACCGTGTTTTGCAAATCCTTCCAGCATATGATCGAAAAATCCGATGCCCGTATGGATTTCGCCTTTTCCGATGCCGTCTATATTTAAGATCAGTGAAATATCCGTTTCCTTCGTTTTCCGCTCTACCGTTGTGCTCCGTGCCATTTTTCAGTTTTCCCCTTTCCCTATGCAGATGCATTCAACTTTCATGATTTTCCCTAACCGCCATGATTTCGCTTTGCGAAATCCCAAACCAATGCGGAGAATCCCCGTACTTTGGGTATTCTCCTATGTGAGACTTAGTACTTCCAAGGCAACCATGCTGCCTTTGTGAAACAGCCTCTGCTGCGAGCGAAAACTGCCGCAGGCAGTTAAAAGTACTTCTCACCCTAACTCCCATCCGCTCTCTTTCGCGGGCATACAAATCAGGATCGTGAAATTTTCAATTTCACGCTACTTTCCGTCAAACCTCACCTTAATCGAATTTTCATGGGCAGTCAGTCCTTCGTTTCTTGCAAACAGCTCAATATCTTCGTGAACCTTCAAAAGCGCGTCTCTTGAATAAGAAATGATGCTGGTCTTCTTCAGAAAGTCGTCCACGTTAAGCGGCGAGAAAAACCGCGCCGTACCGTTTGTAGGCAGTACATGGTTCGGTCCCGCAAAATAATCTCCAAGCGGCTCAGAGGAGTATTCCCCAAGGAAGACCGCACCGGCATTTTTGATCTTTGTCATTGTTTCATATGGATTTTGGGTTAAGATCTCCAAATGCTCCGAAGCGATTTCATTGGCTGCTTCTATAGCCTCTTCCATAGAAGACGTCACAAGGATATAACCGTAATTCTCAAGGGATTTATTAATAATGTCCGATCTGGACAATTCTTTTGCAAACTGCGCCGTCTGCTCCGATACTTCCTTGGCAAGCTTACTGCTCGTCGTGATCAAAATGGCGGAAGCAAGCTCGTCGTGTTCCGCCTGCGAAAGCAGATCGGCTGCCACAAACCGCGGATTTGCCGTTTCATCCGCCAGTACAAGGATCTCGCTGGGACCGGCGATGGAATCAATGCTTACATAACCGTAAACCGCCTTTTTAGCAAGAGCCACGAAAATATTTCCCGGCCCCGTAATTTTATCTACCTTCGGAATGCTCTCTGTTCCAAACGCCATCGCCGCCACCGCCTGCGCGCCGCCCGCTTTATAAATCACATCCGCTCCTGCAATATCGGCTGCCACAAGCGTTCCCGGATTGATCTTTCCTTCGCTGTCCGGAGGGGTCGTCATTATGATCTTTTCCACACCTGCCACTTTCGCCGGTATGATATTCATCAATACGCTGGAAGGATAAGCCGCTTTTCCGCCGGGAACATAAACCCCCGCTTTCTCAAGAGCGGTAATGCGCTGCCCCAAAATGGAACCGTCCGCCTTGGTATCGATCCAACTGTTCCGTAACTGCTTTTCGTGGAAAGCCCGGATGTTTGCGGCGGATCTTTTCATGACTTTCACAAATTCTTTGTCTAATTTTTCATAAGCTTCGTCGATTTCCGCCCTTGTTACGGTAACGGTATCTTTATTCAGGTCACAGCGGTCAAATTTACTTGTAAAAGCGAATAATGCTTTATCTCCTTCTTCCTTTACCTGCTTTACGATATCCGCAACTGTGTCTTCATATTCGCCGTAGTTATTAGGACTTCTTTTTAGCAGATCTTCCAAAAGATTTTTCTTTGACTCCTTTGTCAGTTCAATCATTCTCATAATTTCCCTCATTTCTGTCTCGTTTTCCCATATACGTTTTTCTTAATCAATTTTATATATGTTCTCTCAATGCGCCAATCAGCTTTTTGATTCTCTCGGACTCCATCTGCATACTGACCTGATTGACGATCATCCGGGCGGATAAAGGACAGATCTCCTCTAACACCTCCAGCCCGTTTTCCCGCAGGGTAGAACCGGTTTCCACGATATCTACAATAACGTCGGAAAGCCTGACGATAGGCCCTAACTCTACGGAACCGTTCAATTTGATGATATCGACGGTCTGATGCTTTTTATTATAGAAATAATCTTTTGCTATGTTCGGATATTTGCTGGCGACACGGATCCGTTCATGATGCTTTAACAATTCTTTAGCGCTTTGGGGCCCGCACACGCACATACGGCATTTTCCGAACCCAAGATCCAATACTTCGTAGACCCTTTTTCCCTCTTCCAAAAGAGTGTCCTTTCCTACCACGCCGATATCGGCGGCGCCGTATTCCACATAAGTCGGTACGTCGGGACCTTTTGCAAGGAAAAATTTTAACTTCAATTCCTCATTTACAAAAATCAGCTTTCTGGAAGATTTATCTTTCATCTCTTCGCAAGTGATCCCGATCTCTTCAAGCAGGGCGAGAGTCGACTTCGCAAGCCTGCCCTTTCCGAGGGCAAACGTCAGATACCTTGTTTCTTCATTCATGCCAGTTTTCCTCCATTCTGCCGGTAGTCGTTAAAAGGACTTCCCTGATCCCTTTCTCCTCTAGAAATAAAATACGGGAAAAATGATTGTTTTCGGCATAGGACCGGTATATTCCATAGCCTTCGTCCGTGCCGCCCGCCTCTTCGTCCGTCTGTCCTTTGCTATTTTTATACGGACACAGGGTAACACAGATCCCTTCCCTGCGAAGATCCACACTTTTTTCTAACGCCCGCTGGAAAGTAGCGTCGGAATAAACCACAAGCGTATCGTTTGTCTGTACGTCGGTCTCGATATTTTGTCTGGAAAGCGCTTCCAGCACATCGTCCACTACGATAACAAATCCGATAGCCGGAGAATCTTTGCCGAATTTTCCAAGCAGACTGTCGTATCTGCCGCCCTTCACGATCGCATCGCCGATACCGTAAGTATACGCCTTGAAGATCACTCCGGTATAATAATGATACTTGCTTAAAATACCGAGATCAAATGTAATGTATTTATCCGCCTGATATATTTTTAAACATTCATAAAGCTTCTCAAGACGGTGTAAAGCTTCTTCCGATAACGGGTTGCAGACTAGCTTTTTAGCCTCTTCAATGGCTTCATAACTTCCGAAAAGTTCCGTTACTTTTAAAAGACTCTTTCGGTAATGTTCCTGAACATTCTCCTGAATCAGCAAGTCCTCCGCCCCGAAATAATTCTTTTCCGATATCAGGCCGCGCAGCGCAAGTTCCGTTTCCTCCGTCAGCCCTGCCTCTCTGCACAATCCCCTGAAAAACTCCACGTCACCGACGCTTATTTGGAAATCATGAAGCCCTGCGGCTAACAGCGCATCGGCCACCAAAGCGATCGTCTCCGCGTCCGCCTCTACGGAAGAGTCCCCAATCAGTTCCACCCCCATCTGCGTAACTTCTTTTAACTTTCCTTGTAAATTCGACGTATTGGTAAACGTATTGCCCGAATAACAAAAACGTACCGGAAGGGATTCTTCCATAAAATATTTTGCGGCGCATCTGGCAATAGAAGGCGTAAAATCCGGCCGCAAGACTAAAGTATTTCCCTCTTTGTCAAAAAATTTATATAATTCCTTAGACGGCGTCGTTCCAATTTCTTTGGAAAATACATCAAAAAATTCAAAAGTAGGCGTCTGTATATCCTGATAACCGAAACTCCTGAATTTTGTATGTAATAACTCCTCTACCGTAAGTTTTCTCATATATTCCTGACCATAAATGTCCCGCACACCTTCCGGTGTATGTACAAACCGTTTTTTCATCTTTACCTCCATGCCGGAGCAGTTTTTTGCGAAGGCCGCGAGCCAAATTGGGTTCTGCGATTTCGAGTTTGTGGCTCCGGCACAAACTCGTAGTTAAAAAACCAGCGCATCGGTGTGATTTTTCAACCTTGTTCCTATGTACGCTTTGGCAGATTTTTATTCAACCTTCCTATCGTGCCGCCCTGCGGCACAAACAATGAGTGAAAAAAATACTTTTTTCACACTTATGTCTTTTACTTTAGTACGTTAATGTACTACTATAGTACCGTGATAACACAGTGAATTATTCGTAGTATACCCGTTTTCTTCCCATCTGTCAATGCCCTTTCGCATCTTTTTGCGCCAGATCTTTTTGCATGGCATCCAGATACGGTACTAAAAGCCCATGCTTTTTCGGAAGGATATAATCCAAAGAAAGCTCTTCAAATCGAAAGCTTTTACGTCCTCCGTTTTTGGCTCTCTGCCAAAAAACTTCCAGTTCATCAAAAGAAAGATAGTAAAACAGATCTTTTGCAGAATAATAGATAAGGAAAAAAGCCACCCCGCCCTGTTGTTCAAACTGCCTCATAAATTCCACCTGATGTTCATGGATATTCTGAAGGGCAAAGGTATCCGCCGCACACTCTTTCGCGTCAAAGCATACCGGTATCCCCTGCACGGCTCCGATATAATCCACGGTACTTTTCTGTTCAAAATATGCGAGCGTGATATGATGATTTTCTTTATCGATTTTAATAGGAGTGATCGGAGTGGGGATTTTTTGTATCAGGGCAAGACCGCTCTCCAAATATTTCTCATTGGTACGGTTTATCATGTCTTCTAAAGTGGAGCCCCTCAGTCCTCTGGAATTCCATGTAGCCAAAGTATTTTCTCCTTTTTAAATTCTCTCGGGCGCTTCTTCGCAGATCCGGTGGAATACTTCCGGCACAGGAGCAATAAACTCTCTACCACTTAAACGGCTGTATTCTCCCGGAAGATCCGGAAATACAAGCCGGTATGCATGAAGCATCTGTGTACGGATGCCAAAAGTCTCCCGATATTTCCGGTTCAGATCAGGATCTCCATATTTATAGTCCCCGATCAGAGGATGGCCGGCCGAAGAAAGGTGGGCCCGGATCTGATGCGTCTTTCCGGTGATCAGCTCCACTTCCAACAAGGTTTTGTCTTTCATCACTTTCACCGGCCTGTATGCCGTTTTGATATATGCCGCCTTTTCTTTTTCCGCCGTTTTTATTTTCCAATCTGATTCCGGAAAAATCCTTACTCTGTTTGCGGCATGATCCTTAAGAAGATAACCTTCTATCACGCTTTCTTTATGAATCTGCCCTTTCACGCAGAGCCTGTAATATTTCCGGATGTTTCTTTCCTTCAATGCTCCCGAAAGGAACTGAAGCCCGGAAAGCGTCTTTCCTGCAAGCACCAGTCCGGTAGTATTTCTGTCAAGCCGGTTACATACGGAAGGTTTAAAACGCTGCAGCGTTTCTTCCCCATACTCTTTTCCGGCGAGCAGATACCCGGCTACCCATTCGTTTAAGGAAAGCTGCGAGGTTTCCGCCTTTTGGGAAAGGATGCCGGCAGGCTTATTTAAGATAAGGATATCCTTGTCTTCATAAACGACCCTGATCCCCTTAAGCTCATCGTATGCCCTTTTATATTCCGAAAGATCCGGAAGTGACAGGCCTTCAAATTTCCCGTAGGTTTCGTCGGAAAGAAAAAACTTTACCTGATCCGACAGCTTTAAGATCTCTTTTCCCTCAGCCTTTTTATCGTTTAACGTAATATTCTTTTTTCGCAGCATTTTATAAAGAAATCCGGAAGACGCGGCCGGCAGACATTTATGTAAAAATTTATCAAACCTTTGTCCGGCGTCGTTTTCCGTAACGGTGATAAGCCGCATACATCCCTACCTTCTTTCTTTTATAAAGAAATCTCAAGCATCAGCGTCCTGACCCCTTCAGAGACCTTCCCCCGTTCATCCAGCTCTTCCAACTGTTCCAAACGTTTCTCATATTTAGAAATATCTTTAAATATCTTTACCGTTATGTTTTTATAACCGTTTTGGGAAAGCATATCCGATAAATGTTTTTCACACGCCTTCTCGTCCAGTTTTTCTTTTCCACTGTACGCGCATATCACTTTATCGTTGATCGCCATATGGTCGATCTCAAAATTCTTATCGTAAGAAGTAAATACCATATCGTAAAGGGTATATAGATTCTTATGGCCGGATCCTAATTTTTCCCATACTTCTTCAGGACATCCTTTATACTTTAAGAACATGATCATGCTTACCATGCTCTTGCTGGCCGGAAGGCAGCCCAATACGGCGACGATCGTCAATAGATTTCTATTGTTTCCCGTCGCTTCGATCCCCGCAAAATAAAGGGAGATCGAAACAGAAAAATAGATGATCGTCTTTATGACTTCCAAAATATGCTTTCTTTGAATATATCCAAAACAGCCTTTGGGAACCTGTATCTTCATCATCAGCCCGAACCTTTCCTAATTGAAGCGTTTTCGTCATTTTAAAAACCGCATGATCCAAAAAATGAGTCTGTGCGGAAGAAGCTTTGCCGCGATCCCAAAAGCTCTGATCGGTATGGAATAAACAGACATCTGCTTCTTTTTATGGGAATCATAAAGAGCCTGTTTTACTACTTTGGGCGCGGACACCATGATCAGTTCCTTTACAGCGAGCGCATCGCCATATTTTCCCGCGAGAGGGAAAAATGCAGTGTCCACAGGCCCCGGACAGACTGCCGTAACATAGATTCTGCTCTTTCTTAATTCTTCGCTCAAAGCCCTTGAAAAACTGAGTACATAGGATTTTGTCGCCGCGTAGACTGCAAAATCTTTCTGTGGAAGGAACGCCGCCGAAGAAGCGACCTGAATAATCCTTGCATTTTTAGACATATAGGGCAGGCAAAGATAAGTGACCTGCGTCAGCGCCTTAATATTTACGTCGATCATATTAAGCTGTTCCTTCAAGGGAATATTGCGGAAACTTCCCATAAAACCAAGTCCCGCGGCATTGATAAGCATTCTCACCTTCGGTTTTTTTTCCTGTAAAAAGATAGAAAACGCTTCAAGATCCAGCGGATTGGAAAGATCCGTCGGAATGACCTTTGTCTTTGTTTCCAGCAGTTTTGCAAGATCCGTCAGTTTATCTTTTCTTCTGGCAATCAGCCATATTTCGTCTATTTTCGTGTAAAGACTGTCTATCTGAAATGCAAACTCCATCCCTATTCCGGAAGAAGCCCCTGTAATGATCGCGATATTTTTTCCCATATGCGCATAAACTCCTTTATTATTTTTTATTGTCCCGCTTTTGTGTTCCGCTTCTTTATCCTGAATCCTTAACCGCTGCTTTTTTTCTTATGGATATTTCTAATCGTTTTTTTCCTGTTAGTTCTTTTACCGTCTTCCGTCCTCTTCTCCGCATGACGCGGAACCTGTCTTCTGTCTGCCCTCTTTTCCGCGTAATGCGGAGCCTGTCCTTTGTCCTTCCTCTTTTCTGCGTAATGCGGAGCCTGTCCTTTGTCCTTCCTCTTTTCTGCGTAATAGGAAAGCTGTCCGCCGTCCGTTCTCCGCGGTCTGATCAGGCATTTTTTATCAAAACCGATTAAATCTTCTCTTCCCGCAAGCTTTAAAGCTTCTGCCACCAGTTCATAGTTATTCGGATTCCTATACTGGATCAAGGCCCGCTGCATTGCCTTTTCATGAGGGTTTTTGCAGACATAGACTTTTGCCTTATTCCGCGGATCGATGCCGGTATAGTACATGACCGTGGATACGGTAGAAGGCGTAGGGTAAAAATCCTGTACCTGCTCCGGCATATAGCCCAGATCACGCAGATATTCCGCCAGTTCCACCGCCTCCTTTAAAGTAGAGCCCGGATGCGAAGACATAAGATAAGGTACCAGAAATTGTTTTTTATGCAGGTTTTCATTGATCTGCCCGTATTTTTTCACAAAGCTTTCATATACCGCTTTCTTAGGTTTTCCCATCTTTGACAGAACGGCGTCAGAAATATGTTCCGGAGCCACCTTGAGCTGTCCGCTGACATGATGTTCCACCAGTTCTTTAAAAAAAGTATCGTCCCGGTCGGCAAGTAAATAATCAAAACGGATACCGGAACGTACAAATACTTTCTTTACGCCGGGAAGGTTCCTTAGTTTTCTTAATAGCGCCAGATAATCACTGTGGTCTACCTTTAAATTGTTACAAGGCTCGGGAAAAAGACACTGTCTGTTTTTGCAGACGCCGCAGGTCAGCTGCTTTTCGCAGGACGGATGCCGGAAGTTGGCGGTAGGCCCGCCCACGTCATGGATATATCCTTTAAAATCCTTATCCTGTATGATGCGTTTTGCTTCTTCGATAATAGATTCATGGCTTCTGACCTGAACGGTGCGTCCCTGATGAAAAGTAAGGGCGCAGAAACTACAGCCGCCAAAGCACCCTCTATTGCTGATCAGCGAAAATCTGATCTCATTGATCGCCGGCACGCCGCCTTTTTCCTCGTAAGAGGGATGATACGTCCTCATAAAAGGCAAAGCGTAGACCGCATCCATTTCCTCTGTTGTAAGGGGTAGGGAAGGCGGAGTCTGCACCACAAACTGACCGTTCGGATAAGACTCGATCAAAGTCTTTCCCGTAAAAGGATCCGTGTTTTGATATTGGATGGCAAAGCTGTCCGCATATCGGGAAGGATCCGCCTTCATTTCCTCATAAGAAGGCAGGCAGACGCCGTCGTAAATTCCCGAAATATCTTTTGTTTTATAGACGGTTCCGGCAATAAAGCAGATGTCCTTTACCGCGATTCCGCTGTTTAAAGCGTCGGCGATCTCTACAATAGACTTTTCGCCCATCCCGTAAGAGATCAGGTCGGCCTGACTGTCCAATAGTACGGAACGTTTAAAGGAATCCGACCAGTAGTCATAATGGGCCATCCTGCGCAGGCTTGCCTCGATCCCGCCGATAATGATGGGAACGTCTTTATAAACCCTGCGGATCAGATTGCCGTATACGACGACCGCCCGGTCGGGACGCTTATAAGGCTCTCCGCCCGGCGTATAAGCGTCGGTCTGCCTGTGCTTTTTAGACACATAATAGTGATTGACCATGGAATCCATATTTCCCGAAGAAACTAAAAAACCAAGTCTCGGTCTGCCCAAAACGGTAATGCTCTTTTCATCTTTCCAATCCGGCTGCGCAATGATGCCAACCCGATAACCGTTTGCTTCCAGAATACGGGTAATGATGGCATGTCCGAAAGAAGGATGATCCACATAAGCGTCGCCGGATACATAAACAAAATCCAACTGCTCTATCCCCCGCTGCTCCATCTCTTCTTTTGAGACAGGCAGAAATCCCTTATTTTGCCCCTTTTCCCATTCTTTTACGATTGTTATGTAATCTTCAATATAATAATCCGCCGTTTTCTTCTTTTCTTTCCTTTGGTGCGCGGAATAAACGTCTTCCACGGCGCACACGCGTATGCCCGCGTTTTTTCCGGAAAGAATGCCGGGTACGATGTCCTCAAAGACAAGGCAGTTTTCCGGCGCGGTGGAAAGCCTGTCCGCAACGGCAAGGTAAATATCCGGCGCCGGTTTTCCTTTATTGACTTCGCAAGCCGTCATGATACAGGAAAAGTATTCCTCCACTCCCAACGCTTTTACTGCCGCTCCTACCAGTTCTTTGGAATTACTCGTTGCGATCCCTAATTTGATGCCCTGCCTCTTACAAAATTCTAAAAAAGCCTTTACGCCGGGTTTTAACGGCACTTCCGTCTCGTATTTCTTCTTTGCCATCAGATTCCACTGTGCTTTAATCTGATCAAGGGAATCCGGTATCTGAAACCTCTCCTTAAAATAAGCTGCCGTTTCCGAAAAACTAAATCCCTCGATTTCCTTCTGCAGCCCGTCCGGAACCTGCAGCCCGAAACCGCCTAAATATTCAATATCGATTTTTTTCCACATCCACATGGAATCCACAAGGGTTCCGTCTAAGTCAAAAATAACCGCCTTAATATCTTTCAGCATAAACGTTCCATTTCCTCTCCGGTTAGTAGCCGGTATTCTCCCGGTTTTAAATTTTCATCCAAATGAAGGCCGCCCATTGAAACGCGCTTTAAATAGACGACTTCATTGCCCACCGAAAATAGCATTCTTTTGATCTGATGAAATCTTCCCTCCGAAATGGTCAGAAAGATCTCTCTTTGTCCCAACACTTCTACCGACGCGGGAAGGGTCTTCTTCTCGTCGCCGATATCCACGCCCGTTTCCAACTGTTTCACATCCTCTTTTGAAAGCGCCTTTTTGCTTTTTACATAATAAGTTTTCGGCACATGTTTTTTAGGCGATAAAAGCTTGTGGGAAAGGGCTCCGTCATTGGTCAGGAGCAGCAATCCTTCCGTATCTTTATCCAGTCTTCCCACCGGAAACAGATCTTTCTTTACATCTTCCTTCTCTAAATACTCCATAACCGTCCTGCTTACATTGTCCTTTACGGCGCATACGCATCCTGCAGGTTTATGAAACATGTAATATACAAATTGGGAATAACCGCATTCGTTCCCGTCTACCGATATTCTGTCATTTTTTTCATCTATTTTCAGATCGGCCTGCCTGCAGGGCGCGCCGTTTACGGTCACCCTTCCTTTTTTAACAAGCTGTTTTACCTGACTTCTCGTTCCGTATCCGCAGTCGCATAAAAATTTATCTAATCGCATGGTTTCCCTACTTTTCAAGTCATGAAATAAAAATAAAAACATACTCTTGTAGTATACAACACTTTTAAAGGTTTGAGGATGTTTTTAAATAAAAAGTTTATTAAAAATATTGGAATTTTGTGCTTCGCGCTGTTATTGCTTTTTGGAATGTTACTCTTTCCCAAACTAAGCGTAAGTTTCGCACTGTCCGCATTAAATCTATGGTTTACCAAAATGATCCCCACCTTATTTCCGTTTATGGTACTAAGCGGCATTCTGATCCGTATGAATCTGGTACGGCCTCTTTGCGCGCCGCTTCGTCCTGCGGCCCGTTTCCTGTTCGGGGTGGAAGAAAGCGGGGTCTTTTGCATTATCATCGGATTTTTATGCGGTTTTCCAATGGGAGCAAAAGTCATTTCCGATCTTTATAAACGAAACGAATTATCTTTTCAGGAAGCGGAATACCTTTTATCCTTCTGCAATAATATCGGACCGATCTATTTTTGCGGCTATGTCCTTGTCACTCTGCACGTCGAAAATAAACTGCCCTTTCTTTTCGGTATGTACGGGCTGCCGCTGCTGTACGGAATCATAAGATGCCGGATAGGGAAACGGCGGCGGTTCCGATATGCGGGATGGGAAAAACCTGTTTTAAAAAAACGGAAAAGCCGTCCCTCCATCCGGACCGCTTCTTTACCCGAAAAAACGGAAAGCGCAAAGTTTATGGATGCACTGGATCTTTCCATTCTGTCGGGAATCGAAAATATCGTGAAACTTGGCGGCTATATGATCTTTTTCAATCTCTTTAATATGCTGCCGAGGATTTTAATGCAGAAAGGATTTTTTTCCCGTTTTTCTTATATCGGAAGGGTCCGCCTCACTTATTTCTTTTCCTGCTTTTTTGAGATATCAAACGGCGTGAATCTGGTTGGAAATAAAGAACCCCTCCTAACGCTCTCCATGCTTTCCTTCGGTGGAATCTGCTGTATGGCGCAGACATATTCCCTTATAAAAGATACGCCGCTTTCCGTTGCCCGATACGGGCTGAATAAATTGTTTTTCTTATTTTTAAGCGGTATTTATTATCTGCTGCTGTTCCGGCTGCAAATTATTTAAATGCGGTCAGACTATTTCGGCATTACCATATAAATGACAGCCATACCGATCACAAGCTGAATAATGGCAAACCGGAATACCGTCTGGGTATTGGACCAGCCGGAAACTTTCCTTGCCTGATCGTGGAGCGGCGTCCTTACGTTTTTTAAAATACGGATCTTAAGAAAACGAAGTAAAAATACTTTCACAAGTCCCAGTCCCCCGTCCATGAGCAGCACGAAAGCTACCGGGATATAAAGGAAAGGCGAGCCTGTCTTTAACGCCGTAACGGCAATAAACAGCCCCATGGCTCTGGAACCCGCATCCCCCATTAAGAGCTTGCTCGGCGTCGCATTAAACCACAGATAACCTAATATGCACACAATAAAGAGCAAGATAAAATAATCAATATTATTCGGACGCTCCCTCACCATATCTATGATGTAAAAAGTAGCCAGCGTAATGATCGTAAGCGTTCCGGAAAGCCCGTCCACACCGTCGGAACAGTTTGTCACATTAATGGATACCCATACGAGGACGACCGTAAGTATGCCAAACACAATAGGCGGCAGCGTAACATGGATGTCAAGAAAAGCAAAGGTGACTGTACTGGAATTAAAGTACATGAAAATATCCGCAATACCAATGGCGATCACCAAATCAAAGATTCCTTTTTTATATTCTCCCCAAGGAGCTTTTGACGCATCGTCAAAAAAACCTGTCAGCATCGCAGCGACGACCAATAAAAGATAGAGACCGTTCTCTACGTCGATTTCTCCGAATAAAAGGGCCGCGATACAAAAAACAAATACAAAAATGATCCCCGCGCCTCTAGGCTTTCCCGCGGACTTTTTCCCGTCAAACGCAAAGTCCCTTCCCATGTCTTTAGGAAGATAAACGGCAAATTTTGAAACGGCAAAGCAGGTCAGTACAAATGCCGACATGATTCCGATAAATGCCACAAATCCTTCTAAATGTCCCGTAAAATAATTGATCATCGATTTCATCCTTTCCTAAAATCTTCTTCGTCTTTTTCGTTTTTTACTTCCAAGATAACTATAACCTATGATAAGCAGTAAAAATAAGATTCCCATACAGATGCCGCAAATCTTGAGAAATGCGGAAAAAGAACGGTCAGTCCCTTTTTCGTTCTCTTTTTTTTGCTTCGTATTTTTATCACTCCATGCTTCTTGTACGGATTCCGGCACAATATCCGTTATCGTTTCCGTTTCTTCTTCCGTCTGCGTTTCCCCGCTGCTCTCTTCTACCCATGATACCAGCGGAAACCCTTCCACCACAAGCGCATTGCTCGTAGTGATGCGGTCATATGCATTATAACCGTTTACTACGATATGGGGCGCCCTGCCGTTCGGTATCGAAACGGTAAAAGAAAATGTATCCGCATCCGGCCATTCCCTTAAGTTAGAAAAGGTTTCTCCTCCGTCCGTACTGTAGGAGTAATATAACATATGGCTGTCATAATCCACTGCGCTCAAACGTATCTTCACGGTCCGCTCTTCCTTATCCGCTTCCACAAATTCGATATAGCAGATGTCCGGCGGCGTAAGATCCGGTTCGACTGCCGATACCGGCAGATCCACCGTTACGTTTTCGTAGCCGCTGTAATCAACTCCCATTTCTTCGGAAGATAAGCCGAAATAACGGGCGGTTGCTTCGGCGTCCATTTTCCCGAAATTTTTCAGTTTTTCCGTGGAATTATAAAACCCCTGATCGTTCTCCTGATCTAAATGGCAATGCTCCACGATGATCCCCGTAACATCCCTTGCCCTTGCTTCCCTTATGATGCCATAGTAATCGTCTCCGTCGTCTCCCAGTCTCGTTTTGATTCCTCTCCTATAGAGTCCCAGCTCGTCAAACTGCCTTAAAAACGCCTCTCCGATGGCATAGCCCTCCTGATATTTTTCTCCAAATGCAGATATCCATACCTCCGAACCGAATAAATCATGATTTTCCGACATATTAAAATGGAGGGCGATCAATATATCCGCATTTACGCCCGCCGCATATTCTGCCCTGTCTGCAAGGCTTAACGTAACGTCGTCCGTTCTGGTCATATAAACTTCCACGCCGTCATATCGGGAAAGTTCCTCGTACATAGCATTGGCAACGATCATCGTGATCTCTTTTTCCGTATATTCTCCGTATTCTGCGCCAAGATTTTCTCCCCCATGTCCCGGATCTATTACAACAACGACAGGTTCCTCAGCATAGCTGCATACGGAAGGTGCAAAAAGAACCGCCGCTGCAGCCAGAAAAACGGCTCCCGCAAAACTCCGTATTTTTTCTTTCACATTAACTCCCATCTGCCTGCTTCAGCAGGCATACAAAGCGTCCATTCAAATAAACAGCCAGTCTCGTTTTCGAAACCGGCTGCATATTTATGTATAAAAACGGTATAGGTTACAATATGTCTAAATTCGCATTGGATTTCTGGTCGTCGTTCAGGTCGATCTCCTCAAGATCTTCTACCGGATTCAATTCGGCCCGGTTTGCCCTCACAATATCATTGCAGCCATTTAATGATTGAAGCATCGCCTCATAATGTCCGGCTGCGGTTGCAATGCTGTGTCCGATAATATTTTCCAGATTTGCAAGAATATCGTCCGTATACTGCATTGCCGCCTGACGCACATTATTGGCTTCAATCGTTGCATTGTCCAATATTTCCTGCGCCTGTCTGGTCGCCATGCTCACGACTTCATTCGCCTGCGCATATGCCTGCTGCATGATCTCATGCTCGTTAATGAGCTCATTGGTATGGATCGTCGCTTCGTTGATAAGAGCCTCCGCCTTGGTACGGGCGTCGTTCAAAATAGCCTCTTTATTACTGATGATCTTTTGATAACGTTTGATCTCATCTGGCGTTTTCATCCTTAATTCTCTTAAAAGTCCGTCGATCTCTTCTTTATTCACAATGATCTTCGTATTTGAAAGAGGCTGATACTTGCAATTATCAATAAATTCTTCAATTTCATCGATCAACTGTTCAATTCTGCTGCTCATAAACACATTCTCCTACTTTGACGTACTTTACGTCGTTTTTTACCCCTTGTCCGCTTATTCCCTTCACACTTCCTCAAAACCATATTTTTCATAGATCAGGCGCGCCACGAACTCAGGAACGCATTGACTGATATCTCCATGGAAACTTGCGATCTCTTTTACGCTGGAAGAGCTTAAATACGCATATTCCAAGCTGGTCGTCAAAAATACCGTATCCAGATCGCCGCCGGATAGCTGCCTGTTCGTCTGCGCGATCTGTAATTCATATTCAAAATCCGTTACGGCACGCAGTCCCCTTACCGAAACACGGATTCCCTTTTCTTTTGCATAATCAATCAGAAGTCCCGAAAAGGATTCTACTTTTACGTTCGGCAGTTCCTTTGTTACCTCTTCTAGTATCTTAACACGTTCCTCCACAGAAAACAATGGAGTCTTTGCTTTATTATCAAGTACGCTCACCGTTAATTCATCGAAAATTTTCGCGGAACGTTTAATGATATCTAAGTGTCCGAATGTAACGGGATCGAAACTTCCCGGATATATAGCCGCTTTCATGAATCCGCCCTTCTTTGTATGAATACATGCTTATTCGTTTTATATTTCTTTTCCTTTATCAGTGCAAAGCCAAGTTCGCCCAAATAACCAAAATCCGTATCCAGCTGTGCCTCCGCTACGATCAGCGTATCTTCCGTGATATATTTCATTCCGGCAAGTTTCATGAGCGTCTGCTTTTCCAGATCTTGTCCGTAAGGAGGATCGATAAAAACAACGTCGGCCTCCTTTTCAAATATATTGTTGAGTCCGCTTATCACATCCTGCTTTATGACGACCGCCCTATCTTCAAATTTGGTAAATTTCAGATTTTCCTGAATGCATTTAACGGCTTCCGAGTTATTTTCAATAAAATAGCTCTTTTTCCCGCCTCTGCTGATCGCTTCGATCCCGATGCCGCCGCTTCCGGCAAACAGATCTAAAAATACACAGCCGCCCATATATCCCTGCAGCATATTAAATAAGGTTTCTTTGATACGGTCGGTAGTCGGTCTGGTACCTTCACCGGCCGGCGTCTTTAAAGGCAGACTTCTTGCCGTTCCTGCTATTACTCTCATAGAACCTCCGTTTCTTTACCTTTCCCCTATATCCTTAATTTCGTTCCTTTTGTATCGCGCCTCATCAATTTTACTTTAGAAGCTTCCACCACTTTATTTTTGTATGTGAAAGAAGTGTCTTCGCCGTTTTTCGTAAACCGGATCTCTTCCACATAGTCTCCCGCCGTCAGCTTCATTCCCCGGACGCCGACGGCGCCTTTTTTCTTTTCCGGTATCTCGTCTACGGAAAACCGCAGGAAATATCCTTCTTTTGTACGCAGTACGATATCTTTTAACTGATCCATTACCGTTACGTTGACGACTTCGTCCCCGTCCAGCAGCTTCGTAGCCGCGACGGTCCTCTTGGTAACGTCAAATTCGCCGCCGTCTACCACTTTTAACATGGATAATCTGGTTCCGAATACGACTCTGTATAAATTTAAATGGGTCTGGTTCGTAACGAAGATCATTTCTTCCTTTTCTGAACTGTAATTGCTGATATTATCGATCGGAATGCCTTTATCCCTGAATTTTCCAAAGGGAACGTCCATTACTTTAACGGTATGAAGCTGTCCGGTGTTCGTAAAGATACAGATCCTTCCCGTATTTTTACAGGAAAATACATATTTGTTTTCCGCATCCGCCGCTTCCTTGTTCCGTTCATAAGTATTCATATCCACCGTCTTCGCATATCCGAAACGGTCCATCAGGAAACAGACTTCCATTTCTTCTATTTTCTTTTCTTCATAAACGGCTTCTTCGCCGTTTTCCACTACCGTTTTCCTCGGCCTGCCAAATTCTTTTTTGATTGCGTCCAATTCATTGATGATGACCTGCGCCATGGAATCCCGCCTTGCAAGGATATCCTCATATCTGTAAATATTTGCCATGGTCTCCTCATGCTCTTTGATCAGGGCCTCGATCTCCAGACCGATTAATTTATACAGGCGCATTTCCAGAATCGCGTTAGCCTGCTTTTCCGAAAACCGGAGCTGCTCCGCCATGATCCTGGATTCTTTGGATTTGAATTTGATCCCCTCCGTATTTCCGTTTACCAGACAGTCCTTCGCCATGGCCCGGTCTTTAGACCCGCGCAGGATCTCAATGATCAGATCGATGACGTTGCACGCCTTGATAAGGCCTTCCTGAATCTCTTTGCGCTCCAGCTCTTTTTCCAGCAGAGTGCTGTATTTTCTCGCAGCAACCTGAAACTGGAAATCCACGCTCTCTTTTATGATCCGTTTTAAGCCCATGGTTTCCGGCCGGCCGTTTGAGATCGCCAGCATATTGACGCCGAATGTATCTTCCAAACGGGTCTTTTTATAAAGCATATTTTTGAAATTTTCTATATCCGCGTCTTTCCGCAGTTCGATCACGATACGGATGCCCTCTTTGGAAGACTGGTTTGTAATATCTACGATATCCTGTGTCTTTTTTGTCTCTGCAAGCGCGGCCACGTCCGATAAAAATTTCGCAATATTAGCGCCGACCATAGGGTAAGGGATCTGGGTAATGACAAGATTGGTCTTCCCGCCTTTGGATTTTTCAATCTCGACCTTTCCCCTGACTTTGATCTTGCCCGTACCCGTCTCATAAATTTCCAACAGCTCGTCTTTGTTGATTACAATGCCGCCTGTCGGAAAATCCGGTCCTTTTATGTATTTCATAAGCCCTTTTGTGGTAATGGTCCCGTCCTTCATATAAGCCTTTGTCGCCTCGATCACTTCGGAAAGATTGTGGGGCGGAATACTGGTCGCCATACCTACCGCAATACCCTCGGAACCGTTGACCAAAAGATTCGGGATTTTGACCGGAAGTACGCTGGGTTCTTTTTCGGTCTCGTCAAAATTCGGCAGAAAATCCACCACATCTTTATCCAGATCAGCAAGAAAAGCCTCCTGTGTGATCTTTTCCAGCCTTGCCTCCGTATAACGCATCGCCGCGGCGCCGTCTCCTTCAATATTTCCGAAGTTACCGTGTCCGTCCACTAAGGGCAGTCCCTTTTTAAAATCCTGAGACATCACTACCAGAGCGTCATAGATAGAGCTGTCCCCATGAGGATGGTACTTACCCATCGTATCGCCGACGATACGGGCGCTTTTCCTATAAGGCCGGTCAAATCGGATACCCAGTTCATGCATATCGTATAATACTCTTCTTTGTACCGGCTTTAAGCCGTCCCTTACATCGGGAAGGGCTCTCGCCACAATAACGCTCATTGCATAATCGATATAGGATTTCTGCATAACTTCGGAATATTCGGTTTTGATGATTTTTTCTTCCATGATCTTTTCCCTTTCAGACATCCAGTTCTGCATCGGTGGCGTGTTCATAAATAAACGCCTTTCTTGGCGGCACCTCCGTACCCATCAGCATCCCCGTTACCTCGGACGCCATTCTGGCGTCTTCGATCTCTACCAGTTTCAGCATACGGGTCTGCGGATCAAGCGTCGTTTCCCAAAGCTGGTCCGCGTCCATTTCCCCAAGACCTTTGTAGCGCTGCAGGGTAAAGGAGCCTTTATGCGTCTTGCGGTATTTTTCTAACGCTTTATCGTCGTACAGATATTCTTCCCTGCCCTTTGCAGGCATAGCCTTATAAAGAGGCGGCATGGCGATATACACATGGCCTTCAAAAATAAGCTCGGGCATGAACCGGTAAAACAACGTTAACAGCAATGTGGAGATATGCGCCCCGTCCACATCCGCATCCGCCATAATGATGATCTTGTCATAACGTAGTTTGGTAATATCAAAATCGTTGCCATAGCCTTCCGAAAAACCGCAGCCGAAAGCGTTGATCATTGTTTTGATCTCCGCATTGGCAAGGACTTTATCGATACTTGCCTTTTCCACGTTAAGGATCTTCCCCCTGATAGGAAGGATCGCCTGAAAAGCACGGTTTCTTGCTGTTTTGGCGCTTCCTCCTGCAGAATCTCCCTCTACGATAAAAATTTCGCACTTAGAAGCGTCTTTAGATTCGCAATTTGCAAGTTTTCCGTTAGAATCAAAAGAAAACTTCTGTTTGGTCAGCATATTGGTCTTTGCTTTTTCTTCCGTTTTCCGGATCTTTGCCGCTTTCTCCGCGCAGCTTATCACATTTTTCAACGTTTCCAAATTACGGTCAAAAAAGCGGACCACTTCTTCCCCCGTTACTTTGGCCACCGCTTTAGAGGCGTCCTGATTATCCAGCTTTGTTTTCGTCTGCCCTTCAAATCTGGGATCCGGATGCTTGATGGAAATCACCGCAGTCATACCGTTACGCACATCCGCGCCCGTAAAATTAACGTCTTTTTCTTTTAGTATATTTAATTCTCTCGCATAAGAGTTGATAATATTCGTAAAAATCGTTTTAAAACCGGTAAGATGGGTTCCTCCCTCGGCATTATAAATATTATTGCAAAATCCTAACACATTTTCATGAAATTCATTCACATATTGAAAGGCCGCTTCCACCGTAATGCCTTCGCTTTCTCCCTGAAAGTAGATAACGTCATGGAGCGTTTCCTTGGATTTATTCATATCTTTAATAAATCCTATAATGCCCTCCGGTTCATGAAATTCCAAAGTCTCCGGTTCCTCTTTCCGAAGATCTTTGAACAGGATCGTCAGATCCGGATTTAAATACGCCGTTTCATGCAGACGGCTCTTTACCTCTTCCTCCCTAAATCGGGTCTTATCAAAAATCGTTCCGTCCGGCAGGAAATTTACCCATGTCCCGGTTTCTTTTGTCTTTCCGATCACCGGAAGCAGGCCGTCCTTCAATTCCGTCACCGGATTTCCGCATTCATAATTATCTTCGTAGATCAGGCCGCCGTTTTTGACCCGAACGGTCAATCTCGTGGAAAGAGCGTTGACTACGGAAGAACCGACACCGTGAAGCCCTCCGCTCGTCTTATACGCCGCATTGTCAAATTTTCCTCCGGCATGAAGCGTGGTAAAAACAAGTCGCTCCGCGCTCACGCCTTTTTCATGCATCCCGACGGGAATCCCACGTCCGTTATCCTCTATTGTGGCGGAGCCGTCCTTTTCCAATGTTACGGTTATTTTACTGCAATAGCCTGCAAGATGCTCGTCTACCGCATTATCGACAATCTCATAGATCAGATGGTTCAGTCCCTTTGTAGAAACGCTTCCGATATACATACCGGGCCGTTTCCTGACCGCCTCTAATCCTTCCAGAACGGTAATGCTTGACGCGTCATAGGTATCTTTGTTTGCCATGTTTCTAACCCTTTCCCCATGCAGCCGTTAACGCATAAAAACAGACTGCACCCAAATATACATTCTGATACTAACATATATTTTGTGGTTTGGGAAGAATAAAATACTTGATATTGGGATTTTTTTGAAAGCCTTTTTCAAAAGGCTTTTCTATAAAATATACGAAAGAAAAAGCCGGACATACCGCTTTTTCCTTTTTCTTTCGTATCGTAAAAAGGAAAGACGGCATGTCCGGCCTTAAAATTTTGCTGGTAAATATTATAATTGGTAATATTATGTATAGGCCTTATAATGTGATTCCTGCCTTTTGGCTTAAAAATTCCATCCAGCTCTTTCTTTTCATAACGGAACATTTATATTTCTTAAGTTTTCCTTTTTCGGGATCCTGCGCGGTCACGGTAATGCCGGTAGGAATAAACGGACCTATCATAGACTTTTTAAGTCCCTTAATATCGGAATAATTGATTGAAAAATTCTTGATTCCCCATCCGCTCACAAAAATAAATTTCTCATTTGTAAAAAAGTAATTTCCTCTCGTCTGTGAGCCAAATGTCCAATAATCTCCCTGCGTATGTTCTATGATCTCATCCGCCGCAGACATTAACTCTACTTCTTTTAATGTTTTTTCCCACTCTAAACGCTTCGCTTCTGTTAATTGCATATTATTTCCTCCCTCATCAATGGCTTATCGGATTCATTATATTCTGAAAAATACAGAAAATCAAGCAATTTGTGATAGTTATCATACTTGTTTTTATTTTAATATCTTGTATAATAGCGGTGAAAGCGCTTTTCAAGCACACTAAAAAAGATGGTTTATAAAAAGCGATCTGTAAAATAACCCAAAATGGAGGATGATTATGAAACTGATCTTTATCCGTCACGGAGACCCCAATTATGAAAAAGACTGCCTCACCGAAAAAGGCAGACGCGAAGCGGAGGCGCTTGCAAAAAGAGTTGCGGGCTGGGACGTCACGGCCGTTTACCGCTCTCCCTTAGGCCGGGCGCAGGAAACCGCTTCTTACAGTTTAAAAGCATTGCGCAAAGAAGCCGTAACGTTAGAATGGTTAAAAGAATTTGCTATTCCGGTCGTGGATCCTGACTTAGGAGAAAAATATGTGCCATGGGATTTTCTCCCCGCCTACTGGACAGCGGAACCTAAATTTTATGATAAGGACCACTGGTTTGAGGCACCTGTGCTGCAGACCGCAAAAACCGATATTAAGGCATATTATGATGAAGTATGTGAAAATCTGGACAATCTTCTAAGCGAATACGGCTATCTTCGTACCAACGGCTATTATCAGGTAACCAAACATCCTGAGAAAGAAGACATCCTTGTTTTCTTCTGTCATTTAGGATTAAGTTATGTGTGCCTGTCCCATCTTTTGGGCATTTCCCCTTCCGTATTATGGCAGAGCTTTTTCAGCGCCCCGACTTCCGTCACCATATTGGGGAGCGAAGAACGGGTACGGGACAAAGCCGGATTCCGCTGTCAGGTGTTAGGCGATACCAGACATTTGGCAGATGCAGGAATAGAAATTTCTATGGCAGGATATTTTGCAGACGTATTTCAACAGTAAAAGCTTCAACGGTAAAACAAAGGGCGGGAATAAAGATTTTAGCCCCTGATTCCTTATAAAGAGAGAATCCCATGAAATTCAGGCTTCTTCAACTCCTGACACCCCATGGGATTCTCTCTTTTCTTTTTAACGGAATCAAGTTTAAATCTTAGGGTTTATTTCAGGGCGCAAAAATCCGCCTGCCCCTTGTTTTGTTAACGGAACACCACAAGAAACTTATTTATTATTGATATAATTTACCAGTCCTTCCGCAGCGATGATCTTCTGCATAAACTCCGGGAAAGCCTGCCCTTTAAAAGTAGTCCCTTTCGTTACGTTGGTAATAACGCCGCTGTCAAAATCAACTTCCACCTGATCGCCCGCTTCAATCCCTTTAGAAGCCTCCGCGCATTCAATAATAGGAAGGCCGATATTAATGGCGTTCCTATAAAAGATTCTGGCAAAAGTTTCCGCGATCACACAGCTTACTCCCGCCGCTTTGATTGCGATCGGCGCATGTTCTCTGGAAGATCCGCAGCCGAAATTTTTATCGGCCACAATAATATCCCCCTGACTCACCTTATCCACGAACTCTTTATCAATATCTTCCATACAATGCTTTGCCAGTTCCGCAGGATCGGAAGAGTTCAGATATCTTGCAGGAATGATCACATCCGTATCTACATTATCTCCGTATTTAAAAACCGTACCGCTTGCTTTTTTCATATTTACCTCATTTCTGCATGGCTTCTATTATGCCGGTTTCTACCGGATCACAGGTTTGCGGATGCCATGCAGATCCGAAACCCGGGGCCAAATTTTAACACTCAGCCCTAACATCATATTGTACGTCCCTTCGACGTAATTTACATTGATCCTTATTTATGATAACTGCTCCGGTCCGGAAATTTTTCCGGTTATCGCACTTGCTGCCGCAACGGCGGGACTTGCCAGATAAATTTCGGAATCCACATGACCCATGCGTCCTACAAAGTTCCGGTTCGTTGTGGATACGCAGCGCTCGCCCTCTGCAAGGATCCCCATATAACCGCCAAGACAAGGGCCGCAGGTAGGCGTACTGACGATAGCGCCCGCTTCAATAAAGATTTTTAACAGTCCTTCTTCCATTGCCGCCATGTAGATCGCCTGCGTTGCCGGAATGACGATGCAGCGCATTCCTTTGGCAACATGCCTGCCTTTCAGCACTTTCGCCGCGATCCGCATATCCTCAAGGCGTCCGTTCGTACAGGAACCGATCACAACCTGATCGATCGCGATGTCCTCTTTAATCTCGCTTAACGTCTTTGTATTTTCCGGCAGATGCGGAAATGCAACCGTAGATTCCAAAGTGCTTAAATCAATCGTATATTCTTCGTCATAAACCGCGTCTTCGTCCGCTTCATAGATCTTATAATCTCTTTGAGAGTGTTCTTTCATGTAAGCTTTTGTCAGTTCGTCTACAGGAAAGATCCCATTTTTCCCCCCTGCTTCAATGGCCATGTTGGCAATCGTAAAACGGTCGTCCATGGAAAGATTTTGGATGCCTTCGCCTACAAATTCCATAGATTTATAAAGCGCGCCGTCTACGCCGATCATACCGATGATATGTAAAATCACGTCCTTACCGCTCACCCACTCTTTCGGTTTGCCGACCAAATTAAATTTGATGGCTCCCGGCACTTTGAACCACGCTTTCCCCGTTGCCATACCGGCCGCCATATCCGTACTTCCCACTCCCGTAGAAAAAGCGCCGAGAGCGCCGTAGGTACAGGTATGGGAATCCGCACCGATAATCACGTCTCCCGCTACCGTCAGCCCTTTTTCCGGTAACAGCGCATGTTCGATTCCCATTTCACCCACTTCAAAGTAATTGGTTATCTCGTTTTTCTTTGCGAACTCCCTGACACATTTACAATGCTCCGCAGATTTAATATCCTTATTCGGCACGAAATGATCCGGCACCAGCGCGATCTTATCTTTGTCAAAAACGCCGTTTACCTTCATTTTATCCATTTCCTTAATGGCTACCGGACTGGTAATATCATTTCCGAGTACCAAATCTAAATCCGCTTCAATCAACTGCCCTGCCTCGACTTTGTCAAGTCCCGCATGAGCCGCCAGAATTTTCTGAGTCATCGTCATTCCCATTTTGTTTTCCTCCATTCTTACTTATAGCTTAAAAAGTTCCCGTAACGCTGCCGCTGCGTTCGCCGCCCGTAGATCAGACATTTGTCCGCGCTGTTTCACCGGACAGGAACGGTACGGCATATGACATATCAGGCCGGATCAGAAAACTTTTTAATATGATGTTATAGTATCATATCGCAGATCATTCCTCAAATACATATTAATTATGTTTTATATAATATTAAGTTATGGTATAATCATAAATAAAGCAAACATAAACAAAGTACAAATATAAATTCCCTTTTCGGAATTGTGTACCCATTGAGAAATAGCTTATTTATAAACCACTCAAAACGGAGAGCAGCTATGGAAAATCATCTAAACTTATATTATATCTTTTATACTGCCGCAAAATGCGGAAACATCTCGCTCGCGGCGAAAGAGCTCTTTATCAGCCAGCCGGCCGTTTCTAAGGCCGTCTCAAAATTAGAAGAAAATCTGAAAACGGCCCTTTTCGTGCGGAGTTCCAAAGGGGTAAAACTCACTCCCGAAGGAGAGATTTTATTCCGGCAGGCCGAACATGCTTTTCTCGCGCTGAACGCGGGAGAAGAACAGATCTGCCGTATGCGGGAACTTGGCGTGGGGCAGCTTTCCATCGGCGTCAGCAATACGCTGTGTAAATACATTTTACTGCCCTATCTGCAGACCTTTATCAAAGAAAATCCCCATATCCGTATTTCCATCGAATGTCAGTCCAGTTTCCATACGTTAGAGGCATTGAAAGACGGTACGGTAGACATCGGCCTGATCGGCGAACCTAAGGGCAAAAATACGGACATTTCCTTTTTCCCCGTTACTGATATACAGGACGGATTTGTCACAACAAAAAGCTATTTACAAAACTTAAAAAAGCGGCTGCCGGAAACGGAAACCGATCCTGCCACCCTCCTTTCCCACGCGACGTTAATGATGCTGGATAAAGAAAACCTGACAAGGCAGTACATCGACGACTGCCTGAAAAATTACGCCCCGCTGAATGCCCAGATGATCGAAGTGTCTTCCATGGACCTTCTCATCGAATTTGTAAAGATCGATCTGGGTATCGCCTGCGTGATTGAAGATTTTGTCAAAAAAGAATTAAGCGAAAATACGCTGATCCGCTTTCCCCATCCTTTTTCCATTCCCAAACGGAAAATAGGGTTTGCCTGCTTAAAACAAAGTTTAAAACAAACAAACCCTACAGATTCATTAAAGGAATTTATTCAGTTCATTAGTTGTTGATCAGCTTATCGCTTTCATTATTCCAGCTATAGAGCTTACGGATCTCTTCGCCGACGATCTCTGACGGATGCTCGCTTGCAAGCTTTCTCATTGCTTTAAAGTGAGCCTGTCCGCCTGCCGCAGACATATCCAATAAGAAATCTTTTGCAAAAGTTCCGTCCTGAATATCGGAAAGAATCTTCTTCATTGCTTTCTTGGTATCTTCCGTAATGATCTTCGGTCCCGTGATATAATCGCCGTATTCCGCAGTGTTGGAGATAGAATATCTCATGCCCGCAAAACCGCTCTGATAGATCAGGTCTACGATCAGCTTCATTTCATGGATACACTCAAAATATGCGTTTCTCTCATCATATCCTGCTTCTACCAATGTTTCGAATCCTGCCTGCATCAATGCGCATACGCCGCCGCACAAAACTGCCTGCTCGCCGAAAAGATCTGTCTCTGTCTCCGTTCTGAAAGTCGTTTCCAAAACACCCGCTCTTGCGCCGCCGATTGCCAAAGCATAAGCCAAGGCAATATCCTGTGCTTTTCCCGTTGCATCCTGATGAACCGCTACCAGACAAGGAACACCCTTTCCTGCCTGATATTCGCTTCTTACCGTATGGCCCGGTCCTTTCGGCGCGATCATGGTAACGTCCACATCCTTAGGCGGAACGATCTGTCCGAAATGGATATTGAAGCCGTGTGCGAACATTAACATATTGCCTGCTTCCAAGTTCGGCTCGATGGACTCTTTATAAAGTTTCGCCTGAAGTTCATCATTGATCAGGATCATAATGATATCCGCCTTTTTAGCGGCTTCTGCAGCCGTATAAACCTGAAATCCCTGTGCTTCAGCCTTTGCCCATGATTTAGAGCCTTCGTAAAGGCCGATGATCACGTTGCAGCCTGATTCTTTCGCGTTTAACGCATGAGCGTGTCCCTGACTGCCGTAACCGATCACTGCGATCGTCTTACCCTCCAATAAAGATAAATTGCAGTCCTCCTGATAATAAATATTAGCCATTTTGATTTTCCTCCATTTTTGTAAAATTTTCAAAATATCTAAATATATAACTGAAAGGTTTCCCTAAGAGTTCCGTTGATTAGGAAAGATATGTAATATTATCCGTTCCCCTTCCAAGACCGGTGGTTCCTGTTCGCGCAAGCTCCAAAATCTCATAGCCTTCCAACAGGCTTAAAAAGGCGTCCACCTTCGCCAGATTTCCCGTAAGCTCTATGATAAGACTCTCCGCAGATACGTCGATGATCTTTGCACGGAAAATATCCGCCACCGAGATCACTCCCTGTCTCTGCTCCGGCCCGGTTTTGACTTTGATCAGGACAAGTTCCCGGTAAACGCTTGTTTCCGGCTTTAATTCTTTAATGTCCCGCACGTCTTCAAGCTTTGCCACCTGCTTTTCAATCTGATCCAAAATATCCTCGTCCCCCGAAGCGACGATTGTGATTCTTGTAAACCTCGGATCCGCGGTCACTCCTGCCGTAATACTTTCTATATTGTATCCGCGTCTGGAAAAAAGGCCGGAAATACGGCTCAGTACACCGGACGTATTATCTACTAAAAGCTGGAATACTTTTTTCTGCATTTTTACCTCCATGCCGGAGCAGTTTTTTGCGAAGGCCGCGAGCCAAGTTTTAAATTTGGTTCTGCGATTTCGAATTTGTGGCTCCGGCACAAACTCGTAATTGAAAAATCAGCACATCGGTATAATTTTTCAACTTATCCCCATCTGCGCGTTGCGGCGCGCACATATCCGCTTTTACGTGTTTTTTGGTCTTCATTGATTAATCGATTGCTATTTTATCAATTCTCCCGCTAAAAGTCAACAATTTACTAAGATAAAGCGTGATAAAACAGATCCGCTTTCTGCCCTGACATACATTACCATGTCATCGCAAAAATCCCGTTCCTGTCCATCATTCGGTACATTTTGACAACGCCAGCGTTCCTGTCCTCGCCACTTCTACAATACTGATAGACTGCAGCATCTTGATAAAAAGCTGGATACGCTCCGGTACGTCGCAGATCTGTATGATCATAAAATGAGTGGACATATCCACGATCTGCGCTTTCATGATCTCGCAGTTTTCCATGATATCCCTGCGGTTCGACTTATTATATTTGATCTTTATAAGCATTAATTCCCTGCTGATGCTTTGAGACTCGTCAAAAGTCTTTACTTTGATCACGTCTATCTTTTTATTGAGCTGCTTTTCCACCTGTTCTATCGTCCTTAAGTCGCCGGAGCTTACGATCGTCATGCAGGAAACGTTCTTGTCATCCGTCTCTCCTACCGCAAGGCTGTCTATATTAAAGCATCTTCTGGAAAACAGTCCTGCTACTTTACAAAGAACACCGGAACGGTTTTCTACCAATACGGAATAAATTCGTTTCATCTTAACCAACCATACCTTTCTATTTTACTAAATCATAAGGATCTATCAGACATTCCAAAAGCACGGATCTGTCTTCTTTCAAAAACTCGTCCAAAACGCCTTCTACGTTTTCCATATCGGAAAGTCTTAAGAACGGCAGGTCATACGCCGCCGAAAGTTTTTCAAGATCCGGACTTCCGGACAGATCCACTACTGAGTAATGGTCTTTGTATGTATAATGCTGGTATTCCCGCACCATTCCCAAATAATTGTTTTTTAACACTATGATCTTCACCGGAATATCGTGCTGCCTCATCGTCGCCAGCTCCATCATGGACATCTGGAAAGAACCGTCCCCGCACACGGCAACCACCTGTCTGTCTTTTGCGGCCAGTTTTGCCCCCATTGCCGCCGGAATGGAATACCCCATCGTTCCCATGCCGCCCGAAGTTAAAAACATGCCCTTACGCACAATATGATAACCGCAGGACCAGATCTGGTTTTGTCCCACGTCCGCCACATAAATGCCGTCCTCTTTCATTTTTAAGGAAAGCAGACGGATCAATTCCGCCGGATCCACAAAATCGGGATTGGGCTTCCTTTTGGGCGCCATCGTCTTACGGTATTCATTCAGAGTATCAATCCATTCTTCATGGCTGCAGGAAAATTCCTCCGCATTCAGATCATCGAAAATATGTTTTGCATCCCCCACGAGCGGAATCGTGGGTCCTACGTTTTTACCGATCTCCGCCGGGTCCACATCGATATGTACCAGTACTTTGTTCTCCGTAATCAGATCCGGCTGGCTGACAGCCCTGTCCGCCACTCTCGCCCCTACCATGATCAAAAGATCCGATTCGTTCATGGCACGGTTGGCATAAGGCTTTCCGTTATTTCCCACCATGCCGAAATAGAATGGGTCTTCCGTAGGCATCACGCCGATCCCCATCATGGTCGTGACTACCGGAATCCTGTGCTTATCCGCAAAGCTGCGCAGTTCATGCTGGGCGTCGCTCAAAAGGACGCCGCCTCCCGCGCAGATAATGGGGCGCTTCGCCTTTTCCAGTTCTTTTATCACTTTTTTGATCTGCACCGTATTTCCTTTTACGGTAGGTTTATAAGTACGCATGGAAATCTCTTCCGGATATTCAAATTTCCCTAAGGATGCGTTTTGGATATCAATCGGCACGTCAATAAGCACCGGCCCCTTCCTTCCCGTATTGGCAATGTGGAAAGCCTCCTTCATGATGCGGGGGATATCCTCCGCTTTTTTCACAAGATAACTATATTTTACAAAGGATTCCACCGCGCCTGTAATATCCGCTTCCTGAAACACATCGCTACCCAAAAGCTCGCTGTTTACCTGACCCGTAATACAGATCAGCGGTATACTGTCGGCAAAAGCGGTAGCAATGCCCGTGATCACATTGGTCGCACCGGGACCGGAGGTAACCGCACATACTCCCGGCCTGCCGGTCACTCTTGCCATACCGCTTGCCGCATGAGCCGCATTCTGCTCGGTACGGATCAATACCGTGCGTATCTCCGAATCCAGTATACTGTTATAAAAAGGGCAGATAGCCACGCCGGGATAACCGAAAACCACCTCTACGCCTTCTTTTTCTAAGCATTTTATGATTGCGTCTGCACCGTTCATACTATGTTCATACCTCTCTCTCATTTTCCGTAAAGTATTTCTCAATATTTTAGCACACTAAAGTCATGCCATCAATCCTTTTTTTACTTTAGTCAGCTTTTACCAGCCTTTGTACCAGCCTCTGCGCTAATTTCACCGCTTCGGCAGCATCTTTGGAGTACCCGTCCGCCCCAATCTCGTCCGCATAATCCTGCGTAATGACGGCGCCGCCTATCATGATCTTCGCGTTCACTCCCTGCTCTTTCGCATATTCGACAACATGGCGCATCTGCTGCATGGTAGTCGTCATAAGCGCGGAAAGCGCGATGATCTGGGCACGATTTTCTTTTGCCGCCTGAATGATCTTTTCTTTCGGCACGTCTTTTCCAAGGTCGATCACCTGAAAACCATAATTCTTTAGCATCAAGGCTACCAGATTCTTACCGATGTCATGGATATCTCCTTCTACGGTGGCGATCACTACCGTAGGCATATCCTTTTTTTCATGTTCCGACATCAGCAGAGGTTCCAATACTTCAATGGCATTTTTCATGGCTTCGGCGCTGGCGATCAGTTGGGGAAGAAAATATTTGCCTTTGTCGAATAATTCCCCTACCTCATTGATGGCGGGAAGTAAGACGGCGTTCAATATCTCCTGCGGCTTTTCCCCGTCTTCCAGAGCGCTTTGGGTAAGCCCGGCTATCCCTTTCTTATTCCCTTTCAAAACCGCCGTTTTTATTTTTTCATGCCATCCGGCGTCCTGATCGTCCACTTTCGGAGTCTCTTTTGTATCCCCTGTTATATCTCCTGCGCCCTTTTGCGCTCTTTTTACGGCATCACCGCTAAGGGGAGCTGCCGAAAGCTTAAGCTCCTCCATCCTCTCTTTTTCCTTTCTTTCCGTCACGCCGCTCATATACTCAATATAACGAATATCCCCACCTTCTTTATTTAACAGCAGGTCGGAGGCAAAAGCGCTGCATACGAGCAGTTCCTGAGAAGGATTGGCGATCGCCATCGTAAGGCCTTCCCTGATCGCCATCGTTAAAAAGGCAGTATTAACATAACTTCTTTCCGGCAGGCCGAAAGAAATATTGGAAAGCCCGCAGATCGTAGCCAGCCCCTTTTCTTTACAAAAGCGTATCGTCTGAAGCGTTTCCAAAGCCGCCTTTTCATTGGCGCCTACCGTAGCTACCAGACCGTCCACTACAATATCTTCCTTGGACATACCAAGGGCAAGCGCCTTTGCAGCAATCGTTTCAATGATCTGTATTTTTTCCTCTAAAGTTTCCGGCAGTCCTTTATCGGAAAGAGGCAGTAAAATAAACATTGCCCCGTATTTTTTTACGATGGGGAGAAGACGCTCAAACTTTTCTTTTTCCAAGGAAACGGAATTGACCAAGGCCCGTCCCGGATAATGCCTGAGCGCCTGTTCCAATACGTCCACATGGCTGGAATCCAATGAAAGGGGAAGATTGGTGACGGAAACCGTCTCTTCGATCGCTTTTAACATCATTTCCTTTTCGTCAATACCGCTCATTCCCATATTGACATCCAAAACCGCCGCGCCGTTTTTCTCCTGTTCCTCCGCAAACTGCTTCACCAGTTCAAACTCTCCGTTCCTAAGCTGCTCCTGCAATTTTTTCTTTCCGGTAGGATTGATCCTTTCCCCGACGATCATGAAAGGATCGTCCAAACCAAATTCCAATGTCATACATTGGGAAGATAAAAAATGCCTGCCCTTTTTGTGAAACCCCTGCATCCTGCCCTCTGTTTCTTCCGTTATGCCGCTGTTCTTATTGACCGACTCAGTCAGTTTTTCTATATATAGCGGCGCCGTACCACAGCACCCACCTAATATAGTAGCCCCTGCATCCGCCAGTATCTTCATTTCTTCCGCAAAGGTATCCGCATCCATATCATAGACCGTATTCCCGTCCGCGTCCACTGCCGGCAGCCCCGCATTGGGCTTGGCGATAAGGGGAACGCTTACTGCCGACGCCATGGATTTTAAAATGCTTTCCATCTGGGCCGGACCTGTGGAACAGTTCGCCCCAATCGCATCCGCACCCAGACTCTCCAATGTGACCGCCGCACTGACGGCGTCCGTTCCAAACAGGCTTCTTCCGTCTTTTTCAAAAGTCATCGTTACCATAACGGGCAGCTCACACGTCTCCTTTGCCGCAATCAGCGCCGCCCTGCTCTCCTGCAGGCTCATCATTGTCTCTACCACAAGCAGGTCCGCTCCTGCATCCGCAAGATACCGGATCTGTTCTTTATAAATATCGATCAGTTCCTCGAATCCCATATCTCCCATGGGGGCAAGCTGCCTTCCTGTCATAGTCAGATCTCCGGCCACCAAAGCCTTTCCTTCCGCCGCCCGTTTAGATAATGATACCAGTTTTGTATTGATCTCTTCGATCCGGTCAGCCAGACCATATTCTTCCAGTTTGATCCGGTTCGCGGTAAAAGTCGGGGCATATAAAATATCGCTGCCTGCCCGGACATATTCCCTCTGTAAGTTTTCCATAATATCTTCATGCTCTAAGATCCATTGTTCGGGACATACGCCTGCCGGCATTCCCGCTTTCATCAGATTGGAGCCGGTAGCTCCGTCTAAAAACAGCACCCTGCTTTTTGCCAGTTCCCTGAATTCTTCTTTTTTCATTCTGTTTCGGATTCCTTTCTTAACGCCTGCCTTTTATGTCCGCAGACTGACTGTTACTATATTATCACGATTTCGGACGCAAGGTAAATATGTTTCTTGCTTTCCTCCTTAAATTGTGATAAATTCATTATGGCAAGCTATTGTGATAAAATTTCTACCGCTTACCTATGAGAGGACAATCATGAAACGTAATGTAATACAAACGGCTTTTATATTGGCACTATCCCTTTTTCTTCTATGCGGCTGCGGAAAAGACGCACAGCTTGAAGAATATAAAACGCAGATGGGCGACTTTTTTAATCATATTGCCGATCTGGATTCCAAAATGAACGCGATCGACGCTCAGGCGGAAGACGCTGCGGTCCAATTGCTCTCCTATTTGGACGCCGCCGAGTCCGAGTTCGAACATCTTGCTGACTTAGAAGTTCCGGAAGCATTTATAAGCGTGGAATCCCTCGCCGACGAGGCGGCGGAAAATATGACGCAGGCTGTTTCCTTATACCATCAGCTTTACGAAGGAGAGACTTTTGACAGCAACATAGCGGTAGCGGCCAACGAATATTACAGCCGCGCCAATATCCGTTTACAATATATTATCTCCATCCTGCACGGCGAAATGCCGGAAGGCGAGAACGTTACTATTGTCACCGGAGAAGATGCGGAAGAAGGCGATCCCGCTTCTTCAGAGGCGATCATGGAAACCCACGGTGAAATAGAAACGGAAAATCCATTGGCAGAAGAATAAAAAAAACGGCAGGGAGCCGATTCCAAATTCCCTGCCGTTTTCTTTTTCCGGATCACAATTCGCAAACAAATTCTGTACAGAAAGGTCTTTTTAATTCCCTGTCACCGTAAAGAAGCACGATCTCTTTGTAATTTGACACATAGTTTTCTTCCAGCGTTTCAAATGCAATCTCCTTTGACGTTCTGGTGATCTTATAACGGTTATAAATCCCTTTTTGATAATCCAGACTTTCCCCGTCGTCTTCATAGTGGATATATTCCCCGTTCCCGCCTTTTTCAATATAGAGATAGAGGGTATCCAATTTTTCCTTTTCAATATGGAGCAAATTTTTGTACAGCGGGATGACGGAACCTGCCTTTATAAAGATCCCTGTGCTGTCAAGAGGCATATCGATCAGATACGTCTGTTCCCCCTCATATTCTTTCTTTGTGAAATAATCGATCCATGTTCCCTGAGGCAGATATACCATCCTCTTTGTCTCTCCCTGTCTGACGACCGGCGCAAAAAGAAGGCTGTCTCCAATCAACACCTCGTCATTGATCTGTTTTGTCTCCTCATCCGACGGATAATCAAAAAACAGAGGGCGTTGTACCGGAATGCCCGTGCGGTGCGCCTTTTCCAATGCGTCATAAAGATATGGGATAAACTCGTAGCGGAGCTTTAACATTTTCCTATAGATCCGGAGGGTCTCCTCATCAAAAGCATACGGTTCCTGCAATCTGGTATTCATGGCCGCATGATTTCTCAAAAACAGGGAAAACAGATTGGCTTCTACCCAGCGGACCAGCAGTTCTTTTGTCGTTTCATTTCCGAATCCTCCGATATCCACGCCGTTTACGGCAAAATTACAAAGATTCATAGTCATGACCTGTGCAAGGGAGCCTTCCAAATGCGCCCATAGCGACTGATTATCCCCGTTCCATGTGGTGGAAAAGGCGCTTGTAGTGGCAAACGCAGCGCGGGTGATCACCGCCGGCCTTTTATTTTCCTCTTCAAAAGCCTTTGCAACGGCCCTCGTCATATACTCCCCGTAAAGATTATGTACCTCGTCATGGTAATGTACCCCGTCTTCCCCCATAAATGCTACCTGATCCGGCAGCGGCCCGTTAAAAGACGCAGGTTCGTTCATATCGCACCAGATTCCGCCGACTTTGTTTTCCGCGATAAAGTCTTTGGTGATCTGCGTGATATAACCGGCGGTCTTTTCGTCAAAATAATTCGGATATTTGGAATCTCCGGGCCATACCTGATTGATATACTGCTCCCCCTGATAAGTGGCAAATCCGCCCATTTCTTTCAGATGATCGTAAACTTCATATCCGTCCTCCACTTTCACACCCGGATCAAGGATCGTAATCAGCCCGATGCCGTCTTTTTCAAACCTTTCCGCCGTGCTTTTCAGATCCGGAAATTCCGATTTCTTTACGGTATAGACTTTATAAGCGTCCATATAATCAATATCCATATGGATATAATCTATCGGAAGATCATATTCTTTGAATTTCTCTCTGATCTCTTCCATTTCTTCCGCATTATAAGACCATCTTGACTGATGATATCCCAACATCTTACGCGGCACAAATAAAGTATTTCCTACGAGGGATACATATCTCTTTGTGATCTGTGCCGGATCTTCGCCGAGCATGAGGAAATAATCGTACTCCCCTTTTTCACTTCCGATATACATAAAACGGTCGCTGTACTTTCCAAGGTTAAAAATGCATTTATAAGATGACGGGTAAAAAAGTCCGTAATACTCGCTGCCATGATGATTGACGAGCAGATAATTAATTGATTTATAAAGTGACCTATAAGTTTCGTTATGGGCAGTCGGATCATCCGTATTCCATGAAACATACTCATAGTCCCTTCTGTTTAATTGGGCTGCCTTGTCTCCTAACCCGTAGATCTTGTCTTCTTTATCAAACAGCGCAATGTTGATCTGCGTCTTAAAATCTACCTCCGTTTCTTCTCTTTTATGTCCCTCCAGTTCCGCCAAGGAAAAATCCTTTTTCATTTCGTAAATGACAGCATCCCCGTCATACTCTTTAAAATATTCTTTTCCGTTTTTCTCAATGCTTATATGAAGCCCATCCTTTACACGGATCCTGTAATCATGGAACAAAATGTAAATCCCTTCGTTCGTTTCCTGCGTGATAATATTGATCTGCTCCCTCTCATAATGTAGTTTAACAAGCTGTTCACTGTTTTTCTTCTTATAAATGCGTAACAGCCCCGTATTGATGATTTCTATGTGCTTTTCTTCCGTTTGGTCTGAAACGGTGATAACCTGCCCGTTCGCAGTTACTTTTAACTTCTCGTCCATATCGACCTGCTTCTCCTTTTCTTTTCCTATCAATCCGGAAAACGGCTTTGTAACGTTTCATTACCCGGCCATTTTCTTCTCCCATGACCCCTGTCTTTTATATGTAGCCTTCGTTGCTCCGGCGCATTTCTTTAACGCGCTCTAGAACTTGTTTGAAAATTCATTCCCCCGATCTGCACACCCCACTTTGCGCGATATTTGCGCCAAATTTAATCAACGTAGCCCGCTACGCCTCTTAAATTTGGCACAAATCTCCCACAAACTGTGACGCACACCCCGGGGAAAGCAATTTTCAAACGCGCTCTAAGATATATTTAGATTATTATATTATTTTCCATAAATTTCTTTTGTTATTATGCTTAAAATTATAATTATATTGCGGTTTTTATCTTTTTCCGCTATCATAAGCTTATGAAAACATATATACAGGCGGCTGCCTCCCACAACAATATTGCAAAAGAAAATATTTCCCACGGTTCTTCTCTTTTCCCGTGCGCCTGCTATGACAACTGGCTGTACGCAAATTATCCTGCAGTCAACCTTCACTGGCATCCCGAGATTGAAATAAATCTGGTCATGAGCGGAAAAGCCGAAGTCAGCGTCAATTTCGAAACGCATATCGTTTCCGAAGGAGATATCGTTATCGTAAATAAAGACGAAGTCCATGGATTCTTTCGATATGAAAGCATGGACTTTAACTGCCGTGCCGTCCTTTTTCATCTGGATCTTTTAGCGGGCAAGACGGCGGACGATATTTTTACGGAAGCTGTCGGCCCCCTCGTCCAAAAAGAAAAACAGTTTATCAATATCCTGCGCCCTGATTTCATCTGCTATCCTGAACTTAAGAAATCTTTTGAAGAGATCTTTTCCCTGTACCATGAGAAAACGCCTTATTATAAAATACTGATCAAATCAAAAATATTGTACTTATTGTATTTGCTCTTACCTTCTGCTTCCGTATCGGCCAGCCGTAATTTTTCCAAGAGGAATGCTTCCGTGAAAGCTGCCATCGATTTTATCGGGGAAAATTATAACCGGCATATCAGCGCAAAAGAAACTGCACAGATAGCCGGTTATAGTGAATATCATTTTTTAAGGATCTTCAAAGCTGCCGTCGGCACGGAATTTTCCAAATACGTCAACCGGGTGCGCTTCGACCATGCCTTGGTCCTGTTAAAAGAAAGCGCTTTATCGGTGACCGATATCGCTATGGCAGTCGGTTTTTCTGATTCGGCTTATTTTACGAAAAAATTTAAAGAGGAATTTCATATCACCCCGCTGGCATTCCGAAAAGGCAAATAAACCTCATGATCCTTTCCCTGTTCCGCCGGATACCAGCAGTCCCAGCAGGGAAAACATCCCGCCCGTGGAATCTTCTTTTCTTTTGATCGTTACTTCATGTTCCGAAACCCGATCTGAAGTATAGCATTCCTGCGCTTTGGCATAATTTCCCCAACCGCCCTTAAAATCGGCGTCCAGTACGCCTGCCGGTTCGCCGTCCACATAGACTTCATACTGCCCGCCTTTCCCGTCCGTCTGGCAATAATAGAGAATCCCTAAATTGGCGAAAGAAACCTTAAACCTGATCTCTCCCTCTTCTTCACAGCTCCAGCCTTTCGGAAATGCCGGAAAAACCGTATCCTCTTCAAAATTCTTGATAAATTCCGGCACGGTCTTTTCGGCGTTCAAAATTTCAGCACCGGAATAGCATTCTTTCGTTACCGCTTCTTTCGTAAAGTTCTCCGGCTCTTCATACACTTCTAAATCGGCATAAACCGAATTCAAATATTTCCATAAGATCTCTCCGGCTATGGCATGGCCGAGAGCCGACGGATGCACCCCATCCCCTGATAATTCCTTTTCACTGTACTTTCCCGTTTCCGTCATTTCTTTGATCACGTTCCGGTAACTCACCATTGGCAGGGAATAGGAAAATCCAACGATGGATTGGTTTTCCTGCGCGCTCTCCCCGTTTGTCTGCGCCATAAAAAAGAGCAGGACTGCCGGAGCATTTTCCGCTTTCAGAATCGTTCTGATCAGATTATCATAAGATTTTTTATAAAATTGTGTATTCCCGTCATTTACGGCAAATTCTACAAGCACCAGATCCGGTTCCGCTTCTAATACGTCCCTCCTTACCCGGTGGACGCCAAGGTAAGAATCCGTTGCCCCGATTCCCGCATTGATCGTTTCTAATTCCGTATCCGGAAAAGTTTCCTGCCACCATGAAAAGAAATATTCCGTGTAACTTTTTTTCTCTTCGACCTCACTGTCCCCTGTTCCCGCGGATACCGTTCCCTGTGTAATAGAACCGCCGATTGCCGCAATGGTCACCTTTTTCCCCTGTGCCGCTTTCTTCATGACCGCTGCAAGCGAAGCCTCGTTACTGCCCTTCCAATAATCGGCAAGTTCCATTTCCTTCTGATCCACATAGTCCGTCGCCGGAAAGGCAAAAACTGCACCGGCGCTTCTCTCCCGGCTTTCTGCATCGTCTTGTGAGCCGTCATCCGACGACGCCGCCTCTATATCGTTCTGTTTTCCGTTCCCACAGGAAGTCGTTCCGCACAAAGTCATAAGCATGGCCGTTATCAATAAAGCAATCGTAAATATACTTCCTTTTCTCATTATAATCCTCCATGCCGCTTTTGCGGCTCAAATAGAAAGTGACAATGTTACTCCCAAAAAAGCTCATCCAGTGTTTTATTCAGACATTTACAGATAGCAATACAAAGTTTGATCGTTGGATTGTAATCGCCTTTTTCAATTGCGGAAATCGTCTGTCTGGAAACTCCGATTTGATCCGCCAGTTCCTGCTGTGAAAGATCCATTGCCGCTCTTGCGGATTTTAATTTTAAATTCTTCATTCCGCAGGTTACTCCTCATCTTTTTTTTCTGTAAGCCCTTTAAGTGCAAATACTAAAAAAACTATGCCGAATAAAACCGCCGCCATGAAGTTGACAAGATACACCTGCATATCCTGACACTCCGGTCTCTTTATCTCTTCTTCCAATGTTCTGATACCGTTCAGTAAATTAAGCAGCCCACAGGCTCCGAACAGGAACAAAAAATGTTTCCTTCCTCTATGCAGTTCTACATAGGCGTCCTTCCAGATCGCATATACTGCAAACACCAATGCCCCTAAAAAAATACCCATAATCATGGCTGCAAACGTACTTAAGACAGATTCCTCGACCAGTAAGTCATAGAAGGCATATAACATATTATAGAGCATCATCGTAAAAAAACTCATTTTATACCCCTTTAATCTGACAAGCATCTGTCTTTCGTCAAAACTCTCTTTCCCTCTCCTATTCTTATCCAAATATTTTTTGACCGCCACGCCAATAATAGCGGCAAACATTCCGGCTATCATTCCCAAAACATAATACATATTGTCCATACTGTCTCCCTCCTTGTTACATCCTCTACCAATAGATATATCACATCATTAGCATAATGTCAAATATATTTTACTTTATATCACTAATAATATGCAAAAAGTCCGGCCTGCCGCTCTATTACAAGCTACAGGCCGGCTTTCATTTTCCGGTCGCTCTTTTGCTCAAAATACTATTTTTTCTGCCGTCTTCAAAAAATAACAACATCCATGATAGCCGCCTCCTGAATACAGCCTTACCGTAATCTCCCTCATACGCCGGTCCAGTCTGTGATAGCACAATCTTCTCTCCCATGGAAGTCCTGACAGATATTCTCTCTGTCCTTCCTCCAATAAAATGTCCAAGTATTCTGAAATGGGGGAAGTTTTGCTGCAAAGCCCGAAAGGGCAGGAAACATATGACGATTTTTCTTCATTTTCCGCACATTTTTTTAATAAAAAGTCATCCAGCTTATTTTCTTTGCTTTCCACAAACCGCTCTTCCTTAAATAAAAGATTTTCCGGTTTTTCCTGTTGTTTTGTTATACGCCGGAAACTGGCTTTTCCGTATTTATTATATTCTTTTACATAAGTAACGGTTTCCTGCAAAGTCCCTGTTCCCGGTTCTTCCAAAAGTATAACCCCTGTATTCAGTAAATGCTCCCAAACGGTCCTTTGTACTCTTTTGTACGGCGTCGGATAAGAAAGATTTTCCATAATCTGTTTTACGGTATATCCTACATCCGTCAAATGGCGGACCGCACCGCCGCTGGCCACATCATAAGTAAAATCAGACAATGCTTTTTTGAAATAATGCTGTTCTGACAATGTTTCGATACCTCTGCCCGTTTGTTATAGCTCTTCCCAAATAAAAGAAGCCGCTGCCTTCGTAAATGACCCTTTACTTTTGCAACAGCTCCTTTCTTATATGCTTATTTCACTTTTCCGAATAAGATACCCTTAAAATTTACCTGCTTTAGCAGCTTCCTCGATAGAAACTGCCACAGCAACGGTAGCGCCTACCATCGGGTTATTACCCATACCGATCAGTCCCATCATTTCAACGTGTGCCGGTACGGAAGAAGAACCTGCAAACTGCGCGTCGGAATGCATACGTCCCATAGTATCGGTCATACCGTAAGAAGCAGGACCCGCCGCCATGTTATCCGGATGAAGGGTACGTCCCGTACCGCCGCCGCTTGCTACTGAGAAATATTTCTTACCCTGCTCTACACATTCTTTTTTATAAGTACCTGCTACCGGATGCTGGAATCTGGTCGGGTTTGTGGAATTACCCGTAATGGATACGTCAACGCCTTCCTTATGCATGATCGCAACGCCTTCCGTTACATCGTTAGCGCCGTAGCAGTTTACTTTAGAACGCAGACCGTCGGAATAAGGGGTTCTGCTGATTTCTTTTACTTCACCGGTATAGTAATCCATTTCCGTCTCTACAAAGGTAAATCCGTTAATACGGGAAATAACCTGTGCCGCGTCTTTTCCAAGGCCGTTAAGAATAACTCTTAAAGGTTTCTGGCGAACTTTATTAGCTTTCTCGGCAATACCGATAGCGCCCTCTGCCGCCGCAAAAGATTCATGTCCTGCAAGGAAACAGAAGCAGTCCGTTTCTTCTTCCAGTAACATCTTGCCAAGATTACCGTGTCCAAGACCTACTTTACGCTGATCTGCAACGGAACCCGGAATACAGAAAGCCTGAAGGCCTTCACCGATGGCTGCCGCCGCGTCTGCCGCTCTTTTACATCCCTTTTTGATTGCGATTGCCGCGCCTACCGTATAAGCCCAGCATGCATTTTCAAAACAGATAGGCTGGATCTTCTTAACCTGCTCATAAACATCAAGCCCAGCATCTTTTGTAATTTTCTCCGCTTCTTCAATAGAAGAAATTCCATAGCCGTTAAGTACAGAATTGATTTTGTCAATTCTTCTTTCATATGATTCAAATAATGCCATTTGTTCTGTCCTCCTTCTTATTCTTCCCTCGGATCGATAATCTTAACCGCATCATCTACACGGCCGTACTGGCCTTTTGCCTTTTCATATGCAGTGTTAGGATCGTCGCCTTTTTTGATGAAGTCCGTCATTTTTCCAAGGCTTACGAACTGATAACCGATGATCTGGTCCTTTTCGTCAAGAGCGATTCCCGTTACATAACCTTCTGCCATTTCCAGATAACGGGGACCCTTTTTCAATGTACCGTACATCGTACCAACCTGACTTCTTAAACCTTTTCCTAAATCTTCAAGACCTGCACCGATCGGAAGACCCTCTTCAGAGAATGCGCTCTGAGTACGTCCATATACGATCTGTAAGAATAATTCTCTCATAGCCGTATTGATCGCGTCACATACCAAGTCTGTATTTAAAGCTTCCAAAACCGTTCTTCCCGGTAAAATTTCCGCTGCCATAGCTGCAGAATGCGTCATACCGGAACAACCGATCGTTTCTACCAAAGCCTCCTGTATAATTCCTTCTTTCACATTTAATGTCAGCTTGCAGGCGCCCTGCTGCGGCGCGCACCAGCCAATGCCGTGTGTCAGACCAGAGATATCTTTAACTTCTTTTGCCTTTACCCATTTTGCTTCTTCCGGGATCGGAGCACAACCGTGATTAACACCCTGTGCTACAGTACACATTTTTTCTACTTCATGTGAATAAATCATGTGAAAACTCCTTTCAAATATGTAGAATGATATTGTCATGCAAAATTCTGAAAGCTCCTATACGATTCCGCTCCACGCCCTATCTTTCCCATAGAAATCGTTTACACGGCCAATCTGCCATGATCTTTACCGATAAAAACTTTGAGAAATTTTGTCATATACACTTTTATTATTTTCGCATATTTATAAAAAAAAATCCAGTAGTTTTGATAAATTTCTGTCAAATTTATATCAAAACTACCGGAAAGTCCGTTCCCTTAAAAATGCCGTTATTTTACTCTTAAGGCCGTTTAGGAATCCTCTCATGGTTACCTTGCTGCCGCCTTAGAAATTCTTTACACACTTCCTAAGCCAAATAATCGGAAATATCTACGCAGCTCATCATGCAGGTCGCAGAAGCTTCATTGCACTCTAACCAGCATGCGCTGTTTTTCGTCCATGTCCGCAGCGCATAGTTAAACCGCTCTTCACTCTCTCTGGCATGGGGATTGGCCCTGTCAAGATTCTTCATCACACAGTTTTCACAAGGCTCATTGCTATTGCTCAATAGCTTGTAGCAGTATTCCCCTATTTGTACGGATTTACTTGCCAGCACTACTTTTCTGTTTACAAAGTTGATCTGGTAAGTATCCGCATCTACCACATAAACATAATTGTCCATATTATCCATCATCTGGATCTGCGCCACTGCATTCGGTACCCGGCTGATAAATCCGTCCTGAAGCACATAGGCATTAATGATCCTTAACAGACATCTGAGTTCGTTTTGCTGCTCTTCCGTAAGGATGATCTCGTCTTCCGTATGATTTTGGAAAATAATAGCGCCTTTATATTCTCCCTCATGGTAAATAGGATAATACATAAGGCTCCGGATCCCTTCCTCCACCATAAAGCTTCTCTCTTCATCTTCCAGATCGTCATATTGATGTATGATACAAAATCTCTTATGCGACCTGCTTAAGCTCTCGCAGAATTCCTCACGCCACATCCTGTTCTCGTCGCTTCCAATCTCATATCCTTCCGCAATAAAACGAATCGTCCTGTCGTTGTCCGAATCGCAGATGAAAGCTCTCTGCATACCATATTCCGAAGAGATCAATTCCAATACGGAAGCCAAAGAAGATTCCTTTATTTTGTCATCAAATAATACTTCCGACACAAGATCTTCCAGTTTCTTGGCAGGTGTTTCCACATAGTTCAAAGACAACTGGTTATTACGTCTGTTAGAATGATAAGCAATGGTTGCCGCGGCGTCAAAAATACGATAGCCGTCTTTTCCGTTGGCTTTCGCCGTATACAGCGCTTTGTCAGCCTTGGCAAAAAGTTCCTCGTAAGTCGTTCCATGATACGGGAAAATAGAAATTCCGATACTGGCGGAGATAATAATCTCCCCATAGGCGGAAGGCACGCTCTTTCTTAATTCTTCACAAAGTTTGGCCGCCAGCATATCCGCCTGCGATATGGATTCAATATCCCGAACAAATACGGCAAACTCGTCCCCGCCGACACGTCCCGGAATGTCGCTGCCTTTAAAATTCGTCAAGATCGTCATGGCAGTTTCGCTCAGCACTTTATCTCCCTGCGCATGGCCTAATATATCGTTTACTTCCTTGAAATTATCCAGATCGATCATGATAAAAGCATGAAGGCCGTTGATATCCGACTGCAGTTCCTCAACGCTTTCGTCCAGATATTTTTTGATAAGCTGTTCGGTAGCGCCCTGATTATACATTCCCGTGAGAGCGTCTTTTTCCGCCCTTACCTTAAGATCCATTTCCTTCAGTTTTCGTTCGTTGATATTTACAAGCCTGCCGATCACCCTTGTCACATATCCTTCAACGCCGGCCATACTGGTAACGCTGCACTGATACCACTGATACTCTCCTTCGTAACGCCTGCTCCTTAGCTCCATCGTATCGTGCTTAGGGGATTTCAACGCGCTTCTGAACACAGCAAAAAAATACTCTGCATCGTCATCATGAATAAAGCCCATTTCATATTTCCCGAAATAATTATTTAAGATGATCTCGTTCCTGTTAAAGATATCTTCCGTATGACGGATCGTCATAACGTCCGTTTTGGCATTATAATCAAAGATCATTTCTCCCTCGGCTGCCGCCACGATATGTAATTTCTCGGCTTGCTGCCGCATTTCTTCTTCAACATTTTTTCTTTCCGTTGCATCCACCAAAACGGCGCAGACCGTATAAACATCTTTTTCCCTTGAGTACAGGTTAGCCCGTACCTGCAGCCAGCGCATACCGCCGCTCAATGTAACGGTACGGAGTTCAAAGTCTACGGCCCCGTCATCTTTCAGTACATCAATGATCGCCTGCTCAAGTATCGGAAGATCTTCGGGTATGATACTGTTTCTGACATTTTTAAACGCTTTTTGCGTTTCGGTCATGGAATACCCAAGCATCCTGCTTAACCCTTCATTCAAATATACCGGCGTGATCTTTCCGTTCTTCAACTCAAAGATACAGATTCCGGTAATCATATTTTCTACCATGGATACGATTGATTCAAAATTTAACTCCATTGCCATAAGAATTCCCTCTCCGTTTATAAACAGACCATGTTTTATCCGCTGTGGAACATGCCCTCAAACTATGATCTTTTAACAACATTGTCCCTGCTTTTAAAAATACTCTTTTCCGGGACAAATCCGCGTACGCTGGAAGTCGGATAAATAGTTGCCTCTTTTCCAACCACCGTTCCGGGATTTAACACGCTGTTACACCCCACCTCAACCTGATCGCCCAGCATGGCGCCGAATTTCTTTAAACCGGTCTTCACTTTCTCACCGCCGTAGCGCACTGTTACAAGCGTCTTGTCGCTTTTTACATTAGAGGTAATGGAACCTGCGCCCATATGCGCTTTGTATCCCAATATGCTGTCCCCTACATAATTGTAATGGGGAACCTGCACTTTATTAAAAAGAACCACGTTTTTCAATTCGGTAGAATTTCCGACCACCGCCCCTTTGCCCACGATGGCGTTCCCCCGTATAAAAGCACAGTGCCTGATCTCCGCCTCCTCGTCGATGATACAGGGACCGTTGATGTATGCCGTCGGATAAACTTTTGCATTCTTGGCGATCCAGATATGCTCTCCCCGTTCTTCATATCTGTCCGTTGGAAGAGACTCTCCCAATTCCACGATAAAAGCGCCTATCCCGGAAAGAAGTTCCCAAGGGTACTCTGCCCGTGAAAACAGCTCTTTCGCAATCGTCTCCTCTAAATCATATAAACTGCTTATTTTTAACTCTTCCACTTATTTATAATCTCCCATCCTGCCCAAAGCACAAATAATCTAATACTATGTATAAGTATACCATATTTTTTTTACAACTCGCAATATGAATCTACTTATTGTTCTTATAATTTAATGCGGCCCGGTCGTATTGCTTGTAAAGTGCGGTCTGATTATTCAATTGTTTCACAATATTTGTCCGTCTGCTTACAAAAGAATCCAGCTTTCCCATATATTCTTCCGAGGTGATCTCGCCCTGCGCCACAAGAGTAAGCCCTTTTTCCCAGCTTGCGGTAAGGGCCGGATCCAGCAGCGGCTTTATCGAATTTTCCACCACGTCGAAGACCATCTCTCCCATCAGAGTCGGCGTCAGAACCTGTGTTTTTTTATTTAGGCTTAAATACTCTATATTTACCAGCTTTTTCAAAATTTCCGCTCTGGTCGCGGAAGTACCGATTCCGCTCCCCTTGATCTGGGCGCGCAGTTCCTCGTCTTCGATAAACTGGCCCGCATTTTCCATCGTCAGAATGATCGATCCGGAATTATAACGTTTGGGCGGCGATGTCTCCCCTTCTTTTACGGACAGGCCTTTTAAAGGAATCTCCATCCCCGTCTTCAAAGAACGCAAAAGTTCCATAAATGCGGCGTCGCATTTCATTTCCTCCTGCCCGTTTTCGCTTTTTTCGTTTTCTTCCTTGTCCGTTTCGGGCTTTTCCCGTCCGCCCCCTTCTTTTTCCTTCTTTTTAAAAGAATATTCCATTACCTTTAGATAGCCCTCTTCTGCAAGCACTTTGAAATTCGAAAAAAAGTTCTCTCCCCTCTTTCTGGTAGTGAGCGCTATTTTCTGATAAACTGCGGGAGGATAAAAAATACTTAGAAATCTTCTGGCGATCACTTCATACACCTTTGCCGCGGTAGGATTTAAACCGTTCAAGCCGCTAAGCCCTTGTCCTGTGGGTATGATCGCATAATGGTCCGTGATCTGCTTATCGTTTACATATCTTGTTTTGGCAATTTTCTTATACTTCTCTTCCTGCAGGATATGTCCGGCAATATCCGCCGTATGGATATACCCTGTCAATCCCTTTATATTTTTGTAAATTTCTTTGGAAACCGCAGTGGAAAGAACCCTTGCGTCCGTTCTGGGATAAGTCACCATTTTCTTTTCATATAGTTCCTGCACGATGCGCAGCGTTTCGTCCGGACTGATCTTAAAAAGTTTGGAACAATCATTTTGCAGTTCGGCAAGATTGTATAAAAGCGGCGGATTCTTAGTTTCCTTCTTTTTTTCTATAGAAACGACGACCGGATTTTCTTCCGGCGGTTCTTCCAAAAAAGAAATCAGTTCTCTGGCATGTTTTTCCTCTTTAAATCCATTCTCTTTATATAGCAGCGGGGACTGGAAATACTTCGACCCTTCCACGCTCCGCCATTCCCCTTCAAATTCCCTGTCTGCAAAGGAAAATGAGGCAAGCACTCTGTAAAAAGGCGTTTTGACAAAGTTCCGGATCTCCCGTTCCCGGTTGACGATCATGCCGAGTACGCAGGTCATGACCCTTCCCACCGAAATAACGGCCCGGTCCCTTTTTAAATAAGCCTTGATGGACCCGCCGTATTTTAACGTGAGCGCACGCGAAAAATTGATTCCCATCAGATAGTCTTCTTTGGCCCTTAAATATGCTGCAGCGCATAAATTATCATATTCCGATAAATCTTTTGCCTCTTTTATGCCTCGAAGAATCTCTTCCTCTGTCTGAGAATCAATCCATACTCTTTTTCTTGTTTTTCCTGAAACTTTCGCCTGATTTTCCACCAAGCGGTAAATATATTCCCCTTCCCTTCCCGAGTCGGTGCAGACATAAATCGTGTCCACATCTTCTCTTGTCAGCAATCCGCTTACAATACTATACTGCTTTCTGACATTTTCTATTACTTCATACTTGAACTCTTTTGGTATAAAAGGAAGGCTGTCAAAAGTCCACTTGCGCAGGCTTTCATCATAGCTCTCCGGATAGCTCATCGTAACAAGATGCCCCACGCACCATGTTACGATCGCTTCAGGAGATTCCATAAAGCCGTCCCTGTTACTCATATTATATTTCAGGGCTTTTGCAAATTCCCTTGCAACGCTCGGTTTTTCCGCAATAAATAAATCTTTTCCCATAATCTTCCTATAACTCTTCGCACAACAACTGCGCAATTTTTTCAGAGGGCATCGGTTTTCCCAAGAAATAACCTTGTATGATATCGCAGCCGATCTCTTTTAAGTATTCATATTGCCCCTTATCCTCTACTCCTTCTGCAATCGTCTCATATCCTAATTCCTTTACCATCTGAATGATCGATCCAGTTATGATCTTTGTGGAATGGTCCGTTATGATCGTATCCACAAAAGATTTGTCCACTTTCAACGTATCGATCGGCATTTCTTTCAGATATGACAGCGAAGAATATCCTGTCCCAAAATCATCCAGCGAAATCTTGATCCCGTAGTCCCTAAGCATATTCAACTTTTTGACAACCTCTTCAAAATCTTCGATCAAAATACTCTCGGTAACCTCCAGCTCCAGTTCTTCCGCGGGAACGTCATATTTTTGCATGATCTTTATCAGCTCATTGACGAAATCCGGCTGTTTGTACTGGATTGCCGAAATATTGATAGAAAGGATGATATGGCAGTCGAACCGTTTTTTCCACTCCGCAAAATTCCGGATGCTTTCCTCTATTACCCACTGTCCGATAGGCACGATCATTCCGTTCTTTTCCGCGATCGGGATAAAAACGCCCGGACTGATAAATTTTTCTTCTTTATCATACCAACGTATCAATGCTTCCGCACCGCGCAGTTTCTTACTGTCTACAAAAAACTGGGGCTGGAAATACATCACGAACTCTTTTTGAAAAACCGCATGCTTCAGTTTATTTTCAATTTCCACATTCTGTAAAAATTCATTGACGATCGGCGTATCAAAATATTTGACTACATTTTTCCCCGACGCCTTTGCCTTGAACATAACGATCTCGGCACAGTTGATAAGCCCCAACGCATTTGTGGACGCCTCTGGGTATTCCGCAACGCCGATGCACGCTGTGACCAAAAGCTTTTGCCCGTCGGGAGAAATGATTCCCTGTAAAACCTTTTCTTTAATGGCGTTGCATATATGGTCCGCACTCCTTGCCCCGCAGGGATCATATACGGCGATACAGAACAGATCGCTGGCAAAATGGGACACGATCACATGCTCGTCTTCAAAGTCCTTTAAAAAGAAAGCGAAGCTTTGTAAAAGCCCTTCCCCCACTACGATGCCCATACCGTCGTTGATCCTTTTAAAATCGTCTATATCGATAAAGATCACGCTTACCGTCACATTTTCTTCTTCCGCCCTGCGGAGGAATTCTCCCAACATCATAACAAAATAATTCCGGTTATATAATCCGGTAGCCATATCGTAATAGGCCATTTTTGCAAGTTCTTCCGTTTGTCTTTTGTATCCGGACACATCACTGATGGTAATGACTTTATCCATAGGCGTGCCGTCTTCTTTATAAATAACGTTTACGTCGAACTGATACCAGACATCCTTTTCCGTGATATGGCATTCCACGGTTTCCTGCTTCAGCCCCCGTTTTTCTAAAAACAGGCTGTTTCTGAGCGCATGGACGTCTTTTTCGTCCACGATATCCAAAAGCTTTGCCACATCTGCTAACTGTCTGATCTCAAAATTGAAATATTCATTCCAATTTCCCATACATTTGCATATGTTATTTTCAAAAGAATAATAAAGATAAGCATTAACGGACGACTCGCAGACAAGGCGGTACATCTTCTCCTGATCGCCCAGCCTTTGATTGATTGCCGTCAAAAGATCCAATTGATAGCGCATTTCGTCCATACTGACCTCCCGTGCATATCACAAACCTGCTTGTGACACTGCTTACCTTTCTCCCCTTACTTCTTCGCGATATATCCCTGCGCTTTTAAAAGCTCCGCACAAAGTACTGCGCCGCCCGCTGCGCCGCGCACTGTGTTATGAGAAAGACCTACAAATTTAAAATCATAGACCGTATCTTCCCTCAAACGGCCTACGCTGATCCCCATTCCTTTTTCATAGTCCACATCCAACGTAACCTGAGGACGGTTATCCTCTTCCAAATATTGAATGAACTGCTTCGGCGCGCTGGGAAGATTTAATTCCTGCGGAACGCCCTTAAAACTGCGGAGCTTTTCAATCAACTGCTCTTTCGTCGGTTTCTTTGCAAATTTAACGAATACCGCCGCCGTGTGTCCGTTCAGCACCGGGACTCTGATACACTGGCAGGTGATCACAGGGGACACTGCAGGTACGATTACGCCGTCTTCGATCTCTCCCCAGATACGCAGCGGTTCTTTTTCGCTCTTTTCTTCTTCTCCTCCAATAAAAGGAATGATATTCCCTTCCATTTCCGGCCAGTCTTTAAACGTCTTTCCTGCGCCGGATATTGCCTGATAAGTAGTGGCTACCACCTCTACAGGCTCAAACTCTTTCCAAGCCGTAAGGACGGGGGCATAACTTTGAATGGAGCAATTGGGCTTTACCGCCACAAAACCTCTCTGTGTCCCGAGTCTCTTTTTTTGGAAATCAATGACTTTCATATGTTCCGGGTTGATCTCCGGTACTACCATAGGTACGTCCGGGGTCCATCTGTGCGCACTGTTATTGGAAACAACGGGAATCTCCGCCTTAGCGTAATCCTCTTCGATTTTTTTGATCTCCTCTTTGGTCATGTCCACCGCGCTGAATACAAAATCGACTTGGGATGCGACTGCCTCCACTTCGTTCACATTCATGACCGTCAATCCCTTTACCGCCTCCGGCATCGGCGTCGTCATTTTCCATCTGCCGCCTACCGCTTCTTCATACGTCTTTCCCGCGGATCTCTCGCTTGCTGCGATCGTCGTCACTTCGAACCACGGATGATCCTCCAAAAGAGAAATAAATCTCTGTCCTACCATACCCGTACCGCCAAGAATACCAACCTTTAATTTTTCACTCATGTTATCTATACTCCTTTCCCTCTTAAAAACATATGCTGTCGGATGTCTTTGCCCATTCGCTCTCCAAATATTTTTTCCCGAGGCCGATGACCTCCTTCATAGCCTCAGATCCCGGCGCGCCGAGCGTCAGCCGCTTTTCCACACAGGTTTTTAAACTTACCGCTTCGTATACGTCCGCTTCAAACACAGGACTGACGGCTTTTAGTTCTTCCAGCGTCAAATTTTCTATGCCCGTCTGTTTCTCAATACAATAAAGCACTAACTTTCCGATAATACCGTGGGCGTCCCTGAACGGTACCCCTTTACCGACAAGATAGTCCGCTGCGTCCGTAGCATTGGTAAATCCGTTCATAGCGCTTTTTGCCATAATCTCTTTATTGAATTTAGTCGTCTTCAGCATTCCTGTAAATAATGCCAGACATCCTTTCACCGTATCGATAGCGTCAAAGGTAAGTTCCTTGTCTTCCTGCATATCTTTGTTATAGGCAAGGGGAATCCCTTTCATGGTTGTAAGTAAGGAAACAAGGGCGCCGTATACCCTGCCCGTTTTTCCCCTGACAAGTTCTGCAATGTCCGGATTCTTTTTCTGTGGCATGATACTGCTTCCCGTTGAATAGGTATCGTCCAGTTCTATAAAACGATACTCATTGGAATTCCATAAAATGATCTCTTCACAGAAACGGCTTAAGTGCATCATGATCGTAGACATCGCCGCTAAAAATTCAATCAGATAATCCCTGTCTGAAACCGAATCCATACTGTTTAAAGTAGGACCTTCAAACCCAAGCAGCGAAGCGGTATAATTCCGGTCAAGCGGATAAGTGGTTCCCGCCAGCGCCCCTGCCCCCAGCGGACAGTAATTCATACGGGAGTAAATGTCTTTCAGACGTTCCCTGTCCCTCTTGAACATTTCAAAATATGCGCCCAAATGATGCGCAAGCGTGACAGGCTGCGCCTTCTGCAAATGAGTAAAGCCCGGCATATAAGTTTCCAGATTGTTCTCCATAAGGGAAAGCAGCTCTTTTAACAGATCTTTTAACAAAAGATCGATCTCTAAAATCTCTGCTCTTGTATAGAGCCTCATATCCAGCGCAACCTGATCGTTCCTGCTCCTTCCGGTATGCAGTTTCTTTCCCGCTTCCCCTACGCGTTCGATCAGCTTTGCTTCGACAAAACTATGAATATCCTCGTACTCTTCCGTGATTTCAAGCGTTCCGTCTTCTAATTCTTCCCTGATAGAGGTAAGCCCTTTGATAACGGCGTCTTTTTCCTCTGTCGTGAGAATCCCCTGCTTGGCCAGCATGACCACATGGGCTATGCTGCCTTCTATATCCTGTCTATATAATTTTTTATCAAACGAAATGGACGCGTTGAAGTTATAAACTAACTGATCCGTTTCTTTTGTAAACCTTCCGCCCCAAAGCTGTGCCATAATTTCCTCCGTTTTACCGTTTATTAAAATAAAGCCTAAACCCGATATTAACATATTTTCGGACGATTTTCAACTTGCCGCCGATGCAAGTAATTTCATATTACCTAAGACTCCCCTTTATTTCAAGCATTATTTTACAAAATAAGTCGCTCTTCCCGTTTTTTTGCATATATTACCCTATAATCATTTCCATGTACCGTACCGCCGGTAATCAGGCAGGATCCCTTGGCTATCCGCCAGATGTCAGCGGGACGATACTCGTTAAAATATAACGGAAAGGACAACTATGGGCGACTCTGTATCCAAACCTCCTATTCTCGAACTGAAAAATATCAGTTATTCCTATCATAGTCTACAGGGTGAGACGCTTGCCCTGTCAGATATATCTTTTCAGGTACATGAGGGGGAATTTATTGCTATCGTAGGACCCAGCGGCTGCGGAAAATCAACGCTGCTTTCTATTCTTGCCTGTCTGCTCGAGCCGGAACTGGGAACGATACAATTTCAAAATCCCGACGGTTCCATCCATTATCCGCACATCGGTTATATGCTGCAAAGGGATTATCTTTTCGAATGGCGGACCGTGTATAAAAACGTCACTCTCGGACTGGAACTGAACAGAAAAAAAACAAAAGAAAACCTTGCGTTCGTAGACACGCTTTTAAAAGAATACGATCTTTATGATTTTAAAGATAAAAAGCCCAGTGAATTATCCGGCGGTATGAGGCAGCGCGCGGCTCTGATACGGACCCTTGCCCTGAAACCCCAGATTCTTCTTTTGGATGAACCCTTTTCCGCGCTGGACTATCAGACGCGCTTACAGGTTTCCGGCGATATCGGAAATATTATCCATAAATCAAAAAAGACGGCCATTCTGGTAACCCACGATCTTTCGGAGGCCATTTCCCTTGCGGACAGAGTCCTGATCCTGTCAGGACGCCCCGCCCATATTAAGAGGGATCTCCCTGTCCGCCTTACAAAAGCTTCCGATTCCCTGATCGCATCCAGAAATGCGCCGGAATTTGCTTCATATTTTAATATTTTATGGGAGGAACTTAGCAATGAAAAATAAAAAAACCAAAGCGCTGACTGCACAGGAACTTTATCTGAAAGAACAGCGGATCCATAAACGGACGGTTTCTTTCTCCCGCTTTTTTATCTTTATCATCTTCTTAATAATATGGGAGGCGGCTTCAGATCTGGGGTGGATCGACAGTTTCTTTTTCAGCAGCCCATCCCGGGTGATGGTCTGCGCCTATCAAATGCTGGCAGACGGTTCCCTCCTTATGCACATAGGGATCACTTTAGCGGAAACGCTGCTCAGTTTTATTCTCGTATTTGTATTGGGAATCTCCTTTGCCCTGATTCTTTGGTCTTCCGACAAGCTGTCGGAAATTTCGGAACCTTATCTGGTCGTTTTAAACAGCCTGCCGAAATCCGCACTGGCGCCCCTTTTAATTGTCTGGCTCGGTACAGGGATGAAAACGATCATCGTAGCCGGAATCTCCGTAGCCATATTCGGTTCTGTCATCAGCCTGTATACCGGCTTTCACGAAGTTGATCACAATAAGCTGATCCTGATACGCACGCTTGGCGGAACAAAAAAAGACTGCTTCACCAAAGTTGTTCTGCCAAGCAGCATCCCTACGATCATCAGCACCATTAAGGTCAATATCGGCCTCGCCCTTGTAGGCGTCATCATCGGAGAATTTCTGGCCGCAAGACGTGGACTGGGTTATCTGATCATCTACGGCTCTCAGGTATTCCTCCAAAAGCCGTCGGTGACACAAATGCGCTTCCACGCCGCAGCTCCTTTTTATTTTAATGAAGGCCCAGATCTTCTCCCGTGATCGTACCGATCCCGTTTTTTTCCAAAATTTCCGAAAGCCCGTCCGTATCCGCTACACGGAAGATCAAACATGCGCGCCCATCCTTTTGTCCGAAAACGGAATACATATATTCCACGCTGATTCCGGCATGGGAGATCACGCCAAGCACTTTGCTAAGGCTTCCCGGCGTATCCGTGACCGCCACGCCTACAACGGGCGTCATGGTCAGGATAAATCCCTGTTCCAACAGGATGGACGAGGCTTTAGCCGCATCATCCACGATAAGACGTAAAACGCCGTAATCCGCCGTTTCCGCAATATTGATTGCCCGCATATTCACCTGATTGTCCGAAAGAATACCGGTAATATCGGCAAGTTGTCCCGTTTTATTTTCCAAAAATACAGAAATCTGAGGTATTGTCATATTTTTCTCCATTTCCGCGCCGCTTTCTGCGCTTAACGAGTTTGTTTAAATTTTCCGCTTATCTATAATGCGTACCGCCTTACCTTCGCTTCTTGTAATGGACTTAGGCGCTACCAGACGCACCTTTGCATAGATTCCCAGCATGGCCTTGAGCGCCGACACCAGATCCTTCTCCATTGCCGTGATCTTACCCAGATTATCGGAAAAGTTTTCGGGCGTCATTTCCACCATCACTTCGATCGTATCGGAATTGTTGACGCGATCCACAATGATCTGATAGTTTGCCGGATATCCCTGCTCCAAAAGCACCGTCTCGATCTGGGACGGGAATACATTGACGCCTTTGACGATCAGCATGTCATCGCTCCTGCCCATAGGCTTGCTCATCTTGACATGGGTACGCCCGCAGGAACATGTCCCCCTTGTAAGTACGCAGATGTCTCTGGTACGGTAGCGGAGCAGCGGAAAAGCCTCCTTGGTAATGGCGGTGAATACCAGCTCGCCCTTACTTCCTTCAGGCAGAACTTCTCCCGTATCCGGATCAATGATCTCGGCAATAAAATGGTCTTCATTGATATGCATTCCGGTCTGCTCACTGCACTCAAAAGCAACGCCGGGTCCGCTGGTTTCCGTAAGTCCGTATATATCGTACGCCTTGATCCCCAACTTGTTCTGAATATCCTGACGCATTTCCTCGCTCCATGCCTCCGCACCGAAGATTCCGGCTTTTAATTTGATCTTGTCCCGCATCCCTCTCTCAAGGATACTTTCTCCCAAAAAGGCGGCGTAAGAAGGCGTACAGCAAAGAATGGTCGCTTCCAGATCCACCATGAACTGTAGCTGGCGGTCCGTATTTCCCGACGACATAGGCAATGTCAGGCATCCTACTTTATGGCTGCCTCCGTTCAGGCCCGGCCCCCCGGTAAAAAGTCCGTAACCATAGCAGACCTGACAAACGTCCTCCTCCGTGCCGCCTGCCGCCGTAATGGCGCGGGCACAGCAGTCTTCCCACAAATCCACGTCATGCTGGGTATAAAAAGCCACGACCCTGCGGCCCGTAGTGCCGGATGTAGACTGGATACGGACACAATCCTTAAGCGGCTTTGCCAAAAGACCGTAAGGATAAGCGTCCCGCAGATCGTCTTTCGTTAAAAAAGGCAGTTTGTGCAGATCCGCCACGCTTTGAATATCCTCGGGCGCAACCCCCTTTTCCTCCATTTTGGCCCGATAATAAGGAACATTGTCCCAGACATGGCGCACCTGCTTTACCAGACGCTCATTCTGCCACGCAAGGATCTGTTCCCTGTCCGCCGTCTCTATTTCTTTTTGATAATACCGTTCCATATATACTAACCTCCATGTTATGCTGTCCAACAGCTATTCTTTATCCTTCATTACGCTTTTCTTCCAAGTGCAAACGCCTTTTTATTCAGTTCCAGAAATTTAGGCGGTACGCTGTGTTCGATGGCGTCCATCCACTCCTCTTCGGTAAAATCAAAGTGTTTGGCAAGCCTGCCCATAAGCACCAGATTTACAGCCTTGCTGTTTCCCGCTTCTTCGGCCAGCGCCAGCGCATCGAGAACGTCCACGTCAATTCCAAGCGCTCTAAGCTTTTCTTCCAGCTTTTCAGGATAGGACGCTGCCCCTGCGATCACCGGCATAGGATTGATCTGCTGGCTGTTAACAATGATCCTGCCGCCCTGTTTTAAATATTCCGTATAACGGGCCGCTTCTAACAGTTCGAAAGAAAGGATACAGTCTGCCTGTCCTTTGTCAATAATGGGGGAATACACCTTGTCGCCCCAACGGACATAAGTGACCACGCTGCCGCCCCTTTGGCTCATACCGTGTACCTCGCTGACTTTCACATCATACCCCTTTTGGAGAAGCAGACGGCCCAAAAGTTTACTTGCAAGCAATGTTCCCTGTCCGCCTACGCCTACGATCATAATATTTTTTGTTTCCATCTTATCCACACTTCCTCCTATCTTGCTGCGCCCAATGCGTCAAATTTGCAGAGCTGTTCACAGACCCCGCACCCCACGCAGAGAGTAGCGTCGATCTTTGCTTTGCCGTCTACCATGCTGATAGCGGGGCAGCCGATATTCATACATGCCTTACAGCCTTTACACTTCTCAGGATCGGAACAGACAGGCCCCGGATGTTTCACATATTTTAACAGCGCGCAGGGACGGCGGGAAATGATAACGGAAGGTTCCTTCGCCGCAAGCTCTTCCTCTATTACGGACTGACAGGTTTCCATATCGTAAGGATCCACCACTCTCACCCGGCTAATCCCTACGGCGCGGCACAAGCTTTCCAGATCGATCTTCGTACAGGGATCTCCTTTCAGGTTATAACCCGTTGTAGGGTTTTGCTGATGTCCCGTCATACCGGTTATGGAATTATCCAATATGATCACGGTTGCATCTGACTCGTTATAAGCGATATTGATCAGTCCCGTAACGCCGGAATGGATAAATGTGGAATCGCCTATGACCGCTACGGATTTTCCTGTATGTTCTTCTTTTGCTTTTACAAAACCGTGAAGCCCCGAAACAGAAGCGCCCATACATATGGTAGTATCAATGGCCCCAAGAGGCGGTACCGCTCCCAGCGTATAGCATCCGATGTCGCCCAATACCGTAAGCTTTAATTTTTTCAGAACATAAAAGATACTGCGGTGCGGACAGCCCGCGCACATCACCGGCGGTCTTGCCGGAATATTCTCGTCCAAAGAAACGCCTGCCGGCGCCGGTTTCCCAAGCTTCTCCTTTACCTGATTCTGACTCAGCTCTCCAATATTGGAAAACAGTTCTTTTCCGGAAACCTGAAGTCCCAGATCTTTACAGTGGGATTCGATAAAACCGTCCAATTCCTCTACCACTGCAAGCTGCTCCACGCCTGCCGCAAAATCCTTGATTTTTTGTTTCGGCATAGGCCAGATCATTCCCAGTTTTAAAACGGGATATGTATCCCCGAAGGCCTCTTTTACATACTGATAACAGGTGGAAGACGTAACAATACCGAAAGAATGATCATTTCCCTCTTCGATCCGGTTGATCTGCGCCGTTTCCGCCCATTCCTCCAGCGCTTTTGTGCGCGTTTCCACTTCAGGATGGCGTTTCTTCGCATTGGCTGGCATCATAATATATTTAGCAGGATTTTTCTCATATTCCTTTTGGATCGGTAACTCCCGCTCCCCAGGCTCTACCACGCTTTGGGAATGGCTGACGCGGGTACACATTTTCATCAGTACCGCCGTATCGTATTTTTCGGAAAGCTCATAGGCTAATTTTGAAAAAGCAAGCGCTTCTGCAGAATCGGAAGGCTCTAACATTGGAAGTTTTGCCGCCCGCGCATAATGACGGGAATCCTGTTCGTTCTGAGAACTATGCATTCCTGCGTCGTCCGCCACACCGATGACAAGCCCTGCGTTCACACCGGTATAGGAAATGGTAAACAGCGGATCCGCCGCTACATTTAATCCCACATGTTTCATGGCGCAGAAACTCCTTTTTCCGGCCAGAGAAGCACCGAAAGCCGCTTCAAGGGCTACCTTTTCATTCGGCGCCCACTCCGCGTATATTTCCTCGTATTTCGCCGCATATTCGGTAATTTCCGTGCTGGGCGTTCCGGGATAGCTGGATACAAAAGCGCAGCCCGCTTCATAAATGCCTCTGGCAACCGCTTCGTTGCCAAGCATAAGTGTCTTCATATATTTTCCTCCTTAAGTCTGATCACCGATGGAATCCGTTACGGAAACTGTCACCTTTTTCTCATAACATGCAAAAATCTTCTTGAGCGTTTCCTCTTCGGGCGCTTTGGTCACCACGCTTACTACGGGGACGATCACAAGTCCCGCCAGCATACAGAATGCGCCCGCATTGATCGGAGATTGCAGATACGCCGGAAAACTCGGACGGAAAAAGATATTGGCAAGCATGACGATCGTAGAAAACAAAAAACTGACCCAGCAGGCCGCTTTGGTAGTCCGTTTCCAATATAATCCATATAAGAAAGGCGCCAAAAACGCGCCGGCCAGCGCTCCCCAGCTCACCCCCATAAGCTGCGCGATAAAGGTAACGTTGGAACGGTATTGGATCAGCGCAAGTACCACGGAAATTCCGATAAACACTACCAAAAGCGCCCGCATCCATCTGATCTGTTCCTTCTCATCCATCTCTTTCATTATATTACCTTTAATAAAGTCAAGCGTCAAGGTGGAGCTTGATGCCAGCACCAGAGAAGAAAGCGTGGACATAGACGCGGAAAGCACTAAAATCACTACTACTGCGATCAATATCGTAGGAAGGCCCGAAAGCATAGTAGGCACTACGGAATCATAGCCGTTCGCCGCAATATCGATCCGGTCGCTAAAAAGCCGTCCGAAGCCGCCTAAAAAATAACATCCGCCTGCCACAATGGCAGCAAACACAGTAGAGATGATCATTCCTTTGTTGATCGCGCTCTCACTCTTAATGGCATAAAACTTCTGTACCATTTGCGGAAGTCCCCATGTCCCAAGACTGGTCAGGATCACCACGCCTAAAAGTCCCGCCGGATCCGGCCCGAAGAAAGAATTAAATACCCCCGGCGCCGCCGATACCGTTTCATCGCTGACGGCCGCCAGCCTATCAAGCGCCGCGAGAAAACCGCCCTGACTGTTCAGTACTGCAAAGATCACGGCTATGATACCGAAAATCATAATGATTCCCTGAATAAAGTCGTTGATAGCGGTAGCCATATATCCTCCGGCTATAACATAAATACCCGTAAGTACCGCCATCACTATCACGCACACACTATAGTCAATATCAAAAGCCATACCGAAAAGGCGGCTCAGCCCGTTATAGAGACTTGCCGTATAAGGGATCAGAAAGATAAAAATAACCGCTGAAGCCGCCAGCTTTAAAGGCTTGCTCTCAAAACGCCGTCCGAAAAACTCCGGCATGGTAGCGCTGTCCAGATGCTGGGTCATAATACGGGTACGGCGTCCTAACACCGCCCACGCAAGCAAAGAACCGATAAAGGCGTTTCCCAATCCGGCCCAGGTAGCAGCGATTCCGTATTTCCAGCCAAACTGCCCCGCATAGCCTACAAAAACCACCGCTGAAAAATAGCTGGTTCCGTAAGCAAAAGCAGTCAGCCACGGCCCTACGCTTCTTCCGCCCAGTACAAATCCGTTCACATCCGTAGCGTGTCTGCGGCAGTAAAGTCCGATCCCGATCATAACGCTGAAAAAAACGATCAGCATCATAAGTTTGATAAACAGATCCATATTACAAAAGCCTCCTTCTTAATTGTTGATCTGCGCCTCTACAAGACTGCCATGACAATACCGTTCCCGAAGAAGCGGCTTCTCGATCTTTCCCGTAGGATTTCTTGGCACCTGATCAAAGATGATCTTCCTAGGACGTTTATATCTGGGAAGTTCCCTGCAAAACTCTCCGATTTCTTCCTCTGAACTGGAGCCCTCCTCTTTCAGTTCGATCACCGCTGCGGCGATCTCGCCAAGTCTTGCATCCGGCAGCCCGATCACAGCCACATCCTTGATCTTGTCGTTCCGGCGAAGAAAATCTTCGATCTGTACCGGATATAGGTTCTCTCCTCCTGAGATGATGACGTCTTTCTTTCTGTCTACCAGATAAATGAAACCGTCTTCGTCCATGCGCGCCATATCTCCCGTATAGAGCCATCCGTCTTTTAGCACTTCGCCCGTAGCCTCTGGATTTTTATAGTAGCATAGCATTACGCCCGGTCCGTGAACGATCAGCTCGCCTACTTCTCCCTTGGCGGTCTCCTGACCCTGCTCGTCCACGATCTTTGCCTCCCAGTGATACCCCGGTTTTCCTATTGCTCCCACTTTATGTATATTTTCCACGCCTAAATGTACGCAGCCCGGGCCGATGGATTCGCTCAGGCCGTAATTGGTATCGTACTGATGATGGGGAAAATGTTTTTTCCAACGCTGAATCAGGCTTGGCGGAACAGGCTGTGCTCCGATATGCATCAGACGCCACTGTTCCAGCAGATAATGCTCCATTTCCACCTTACCGGAATCGACGGCGTCCAAAAGATCCTGCGCCCATGGTACTAACAGCCATACGATCGTACACTTTTCCTCCGTAACCGCCCTTAAGATCCACTCCGGCTTCACGCCTCTGAGCAGCACCGCCTTCCCGGCCGTAATTAAAGAGCCGAACCAGTGCATTTTCGCTCCGGTATGATACAACGGCGGAATACACAAAAATACGTCTTCTTTCGTCTGTCCATGGTGATTCTGCTCCGTTTCACAAGAAGAGCGCAGTGCCAGATGATTATGCAGAATCGCTTTCGGGAATCCGGTGGTGCCGGAAGAAAAATAGACCGCCGCAATATCCGTCTCTTTCAATTCGACAGGCGGCGCGCTGGAAGAACAAAATCCCATCAGCTTCAGACAGTCTTCCGTATAGGAAGGCCCTTCCGCCCCCGCAAAAAACATCATCCGGACTCCCGGAAGATCTTCTGCGATCGTATCCATACGGCTGATAAATTCAGGCCCGAAGACCAGCGCCTCCACATCCGCAAGCTCCAGACAATATTTGATCTCTTCCGCGGAATACCGGAAATTCAAAGGCACGGCTACGCCCCCCGCTTTCAGGATACCGAAATAGATAGGCAGCCATTCCAGACAGTTCATCATAAGAATCCCCACCTTCGTCTCCCGCTTTAACCCCCTGCTAAGAAGCAGATTTGCAAAACGGTTGGCCCGCCTGTCAAAATCTGCCCAGCTTAGTTCCCGGCGGTATGGCGCTCCGTTTTCCGCACTCTCGATCAAACTTGCCTCCCGCCATGTGACCGCACTGTCACGCTCCTGAGAGGGGTTCAATTCCACAAGCGCCGTATCCGAACCGTAAAGACGGGCGTTCCTCTCTAAAAACTCCGTGATCACCATAATATGGTTCCTCCTTTTTCGTATCTGTCATTTGTACTCTTTACTCATATCCGTCATTCTTATTTGTGAATGTTTCCTTCATGGATCACATATCCGTTCATCGTAGCGTGGGCCACGTAAGTGCCAAGTTCATCTCTTACGTCTACCGAATAAAGAGCGGTGGTACGCCCTTCCCGCAGGCAGGAAGCCTCTGCGATCAGCCGTTCTCCCTTGGCAGGGGAAAGAAAGGTAATGGACGCCTGCTGGCTGACCGTCTTTTTCTCGGCATATCCGTTAGCTGCAACGGCGCAGGCAATATCCGCCAAAGTAAAAATCGCGCCTCCCATCGGAACCTGATTCTCATTCATATGCCGCTCTTCCAAAGTCAGGGAACAGACTGCTTTTCCGGGCATAGCGGAATCAATTATCACACCTGTGGCGTCCGTAGCAAAATGATCATTTTTAAAACGATTTCGAATCTCTTCTAAAGTTTTCATGGACAGACCCCTTTCCAAATAATACACTGTCACGGTTTTCCGGAAAAACAGGAAACCGTCTTCAACACTTTAACACTTTTCATCGCTAAAGTCAAGGAATTTCCATCCGTCTTACTTATCCGTCCCGATTCTCCTTTCTTCTTTCAGGCTCCTGATACGCCTGCGGACTAAAGAAAGATTCATTTCCGTTTCCGCCGCAATCTGTTTTGCAGTGATCTTCGGATCTTTTTGTATCAGTTCCCATATCCGCTTTTTTTGCTCTTTCATCACCGGATAGTTGGAAGTGCCGCAGTTTTGTTCTATTTTGACCGACGTCCGTTCACAGGCGTTCCTTCCCTCTCTCTTTTCTTTGCTCGTTCCTGCAATATCCGGACAGTCCGGATCAGAAAAAAAGACTTCCATATACCCGGGAAAGATTACGATCCTGACTGCCTCTGAAACTATTTGGTCTCCCTGCGCCCGTTTTATCACATCTTGTTCTAACCGTTTTTTGATGTTCTCCAACCGTTCTTCCACTATTCCGCCCTCCGGTATATCGCTTTCCAACGTCTGGATCTTCTCTTTACAGTAGTCGATCTGTTCCTGTATTTCCCGGTTTTTTTGTCGATAAACCTGATCGTCTACCACTCCCTCCAACAATTTTTCTAACAGGAGATCTCTCCGGCATACTGCTCTTTCTAAGTCATTTTTAAGAATTTCCTGTTTTTCCTTTCCGTTGCTGTATTCCAAAGCCTTCCTCAATAATAGCATGGTTTCCGCCAATATTTCCTCCTGTTCCGGCCGGTCCTTCTTTGGACAGTATCGGTTTCCACAACCGCATACTTCTTCCGGGCCGCCCGCTTTCATAAGACTATCCATCTCCATCAGGCATGAAATCAGCTTCTCCTCATTAATATGTATATTGTCGCAGCCGGTCTCTTCCATATCGGAACTCTCTCTGCTCCGGCTTTTACGCAAGTCGGACGACCTCCTCCCGTTATGCAGATAATTGCTGCATTTCCACTCTGCTACCCGGCCCGATCTGTTCCGGCGCACCGTCCGGTAATAGGGTTCTTTACAAAGCCCGCAGACGATCTTCCCCGACAGAACATGTTTTCCTCCCATACCATATCCTTCACGTTCTTTCTCCCTTCGGCCTCCCCGTTTTCTTTGATCCATCGCCCGGTTCGCCGCCTCAAACAACCGTTCATCCACAATGGCAGGCACCGCGTCCTCATGTACGATCCATTCCGGCTCCGGATTATTTACGGTCTGTTTGCTTTCAAATTCATAGTGCCGTTTATTTTGCACCACCGTTCCTTTATAGACAGGGTTCCGGATGATATTCCGCAGCATCGACGGCAGGATCATCTTTCCCTGTCTGTTCCTGTACCCGTTTTTATAAAGGATCTCCGCACTACTGTGAGTCCCGTATCCATTGGCCGACAATTGAAAAATCAGCCGTATCATCTCCGCCTCATGTTCGTCAATCCCGATTCTTTTGTCCGGCAGTTTTTTCAATCCGTACATCCGGCTGGTAAATACAAAATGTTTCCCTTCTTTCTGCCTGTTTTTGTGGGCGTTATTGACCTTCTTACTCAGTTCCCTGCTGTATTCTTCCGCCAGAATTGCCTTGATTCCCGTGATCAGCGCATCATCCGGCGTGTAAAACTTCCCTTCCAGATACATATACAGTTTTTTCCGGTTTTTCTGCATCCGCTCTAAAAAAAGATACCAGTCTTTCGTGTTCCGCATCAAGCGGTCCTGACTTTTGATCACGATAATATCAAATGTATTCCGTTCCAGGTCCTGATATAGCCTGTTATATTCGCTCCTGCCTTTTACCGTTGTGCCGCTCTTTGCTTCAACATAAGTATCCACCAGTTTCCATCCCTGTTCCCGGACACAGTTCTTCGATTCCTGTACCTGCCTGATAAGCGCATCTTTCTGACTCTCTTCCTCGGTACTGCAGCGATTATAAATGACTGCACGCGGCTGTTCCCTCTCTTTTTTCATTTTTGCTCGGCTGTTCCCTCCATTTATTCGGTCTGCGTTCGATCCGGTCTGATCTGTTCCGTATGTCCATATTGCAGAAATTCCGTGATCCTGATCTGTTCCTCCCCTGTGATCAACCCCTCTTCCGCTAAAATACGGGAAATCCTTATTATGATCTTTGCCGTTTCTTTCTCCATGGAGTTTCCTTCAGATCTTCTTGTTTAAACTTATGTGGCCCGCTTACATTTTATTTCTATGAAACGATCGCCATCATTACCGGAAATCACCCTGCCTTCCAAATGCCTGTCCGTTTCACTCACGCCTGCCGCCTCTTCCAGCTCCATATGGTCATTATGAGCATTATCATTTTATGTATCATCGCCCTGCTCCTTTATCAGGGAATACAAGTACTTGAGAAACTATATAAACGCCATATTTAAAATGCATCGGAAAGCAAACCGGAAAAAGTCCGGATTGACCTTTTGGGTCAATCCGGACTTTTTAATCTGACTCCCATCTGTTTAAAATTCATCAAATGCCGATGCAATCACATTTCTAAGCCGCCTTGTAAAATCGGAAGTCCCGGTATCCGTCTTCTGCATCATAAAAAGTATCGTCACATCTTCCCTCGGCAGGTTGGCAAAATATGCTCCCAGCCATCCATCCCAGCCGTATTCACCTACAGAAGCATTAAAAGTAAACGCCTCTTTATCTCTCGCGATCCGCATAAGATTGCGATACTCAAATCCCTGCAGCCCGTCCCATGCAGCAAACTCGTTTCTGGGCGTGCCGTACAGTCTTCCCGTGGTCATATATTCCACGGTCTTACTTGACAAAAGCTTCTCACCCTTGTATATACCGCCCTGTAATAACATCTGCCCGAATTTGGCATAATCGTCTATCGTAGAAACTAAACCTGCACCGCCCGATTCAAACGCCGGTTTGATATCCATTTTATTTAAGATGCCAAGATGGTTTTCCCTAAATTCTTTCAGTCCCTCCGGCGTCTTCTCATAAACTCTGGCAAGCCTGTCCTTCTTTTCTTTCGGTACATAAAAGTCCGTATCTTTCATTCCTAAAGGCCAAAACAGCTTTTTCTTTAAGAAAGCGCCGAAACTCATCCCTGATACCACTTCCACGATCGCGCCCAAAACATCGGCGGAAAGCCCGTAAGCAAAATGTTCCCCCGGCGCGAATGCAAGAGCGCATCCTCCTAAACGGTTGGCAAAATCAACCGTCGTAACAGGCGCGTCGGAATACAGTTTATTCTGCACGTCCTCGATCAGCCCCCATGTTTCTTTTCCGTTCTCGTCGTCACCGCCGTAAGTCAGTCCTGAGGTCATGGATAACAAATGATGGATCCGCATAGGTTTTTCTAACCCGGTCCTGTTCCCGTTCACATAAAAATGCTGGTTTTTAAATCCCGGCAGGTATTTTTCGACGGGATCTACCAGATCGATCTTTCCGTCTTCCAATAACATCATCACAGCCGCCGCAGTGACCGGTTTCGTCATGGAATAAAGACGGAAGATCGTATCTCTTTTGATTGGTTTTTTCGCTGCCACGTCTGCCTTTCCCGCTTCATAATAATGCTGTTCTTTACCGTATTGTGTGATCAGCAGATTCATACCGGCAATTTCCCCGTTCTTTACCAGTTCCTCCATCATTTCGTCTACACGCTTTAATTTGTCTTCTCTCATAGCTTTCCTCTTCCTTTCATTTCTCTATCTATATCCTTAAAAGCCATTGTAACGCTTTTGCAAATCTTTTCGGTATCTCATGGAAATGGCCTCCGTCATTCCACTCGAATAATACCTGCTCTTCCCCCAGCGATTTCTTTAACATTACCTGTATTCTGTCGGTACATTCCGCTACCCTTCCCATCCTTGGATTCCTGCTTTGGGTTTCTTTTTTCCCCAATGATAAGTAAATGTGCAAGTTCTCCTTTTCCAGTGGCCGCCGTTCTATCAATTCCGTAAAACCATCATACCATAAAGAACCGGAAACCGTACCGATTTTTGTAAAAAGATCCGTTTTATACAATGTATAAAGCGCCGTCAGTCCCCCTAGAGAATATCCGAGCAAGATGCAGTCCTTCTGTTTCGTCCTGAAATGTCCGTCCATATATGGTTTGATCTTACCGGCCAGCTTTTCGATATAGAGATCCGCATTTCCTTTGGGCGCTTCCTCACCTTTTCGGAAAGCAGGCGATTTCCAAGGCGTAAAATCATCGTTCCAGTTTTGAGGTTTTATGGCCAGCAATAAAAACTTTGCCGGGACATCCGCCTTTTTTAATTCGGCAAGAATCTCTTTTACAGGCGCTTCACCGTTAATATAAACGACGGGATAACATATATCATGAACCCCATAACCATCGGGAAGATATAACATACATGATAAACCTGCTATTTGGATTTCTTCTATGGAACCATGCATATTTCCCCTCATTTCCGCCGGTTTTTGATTTCATTACCGGATTGCGCATTACCGGATTTCCGGACACTGTCCGGCATAAACTTTAACACATTAAAAAATCCGCTGTCCGGCTCTTTCCGCCATTTTTAATATAGCATTACTTATGAAAGTTGTAAATCGGAATCTCCATAAGGCAAAAAGAAGCATATAAAAAAAGAAGGGATCATTCCTCCCTTCTTTCACCTGCACGCCTGCATTTTATCAATAAAAACATGAAAACTGACACGACGCATAAAATCTTCCATATCGTTCCTTTTTTCACCTGCCTCACCTCCCTCCCGTTATTACCTTTCTTCAATAATTCTCTTACATCCCGTATAAGTCGCGATAAAATATATTCCATAGATCAGTACCAATATCGCCGCCGTTACAAGGATCATGTCGATCATATCCTCTTTTCTATACATAACGGATAACACATTCTGTGCAAACTGGATTCCGAATATGGAATGGATGACCGCAAGGAACATCGGAAATCCGAAAAAAATCCCCATCTGCCAAAGCAGCGCATGGTTTTGCATTTTTTTGTCGACGCCGATCTTATGAAGGATCTGGTAACGTTCTTTATTGTCTGCGCTTTCCGACAGTTCCTTCAGGGCAAGCAGGGCCGCGCCCGCAATTAAAAAGATAATTCCCAGATAGATAGCGATAAAAGTTGCAATGGTGGCAAGCCCTATACTCGATTCATAAATAGCGATCTTACTCATGGCGTCTAAATCGCATTCCAGCCCGGCCTCCGCCATTTGGGTTCCGTCAATGGATAAGATAGTCTCTTCCGCTTTTGCCTTTCCTTCCCTCGTCTCCGCGCGATAATCTGCAGCGAAAAAACTTTTCTCACGGCCGAGCGCTTTCCCCAGCTCCGCCTCGATCACTTCATCCGGCACCAGCGTAATGCCGGAATTGGAATGCAGATTAGAAATATTTACAAAACCATACTGGCATTCGGTATACTGCGGTTCTAACGTATAGTTTCCGATCTCCACTTTTGTCCCTGCCAAAAGCGCTTCGTTTCGGATCGCCGCAATATCGTCAAAATCACATAATTCTATATATTTTCCCTCCTCCAGTGTATAAACAGGGAGTCCATACCTTTCGGCAAGCATATTATATTCCGAGATGCCCATAATGTCTTCTACCGTCGAAAAAATCATCCTCGGAAATTTCGCCGCCGCCTTTTCCGCGAAAGTTCCCAAAAATTTTTCTACCGTATACTCAGGAGCCGCATATATAGTGGTCTCTACCCAGTCTTCTTTAAATAATTCCTTGTCTATGCCAAGTCTGTCAAGGGTTTCCGAAACGGAAAGTCCGGAGTCTTCTATCTGTTCCGGCGTATGTCCCTCTTCCGGCCAGTCCAGTGATTTATAAATATTAATATCTACCGGAGTCAATGCCGTCAATTGCTTTTTCAGGGATGACGTAACAGAGAACCCCGCCGATAGTACACAAATCGTCACAAAAAATAACAGACAGATGATCGTCATGGAAAATACGGACGTATTGACGTTACTGTTAAGCTGACGCAGGATAAAGGCATTTAATCCTCTCAGATACACTCTTCCTGCCTTCTGTACCAATTTTAATAAAAATCCGGAAAGCGACCAAAAGATCAGGTATGTGGTTACACATCCGATACCGATCATGATCATGATCTTTGATTCTGACAGACGACTGTAATCTATCGTAACACTATAATATGCATAGCTTAAAAACAAGGATGCAAGTAAAAATACCAATACGGCAAAATAAGAATTTTTCAGCCTGCTTTTCTCCACCTTTCTCTTTGCATGGAGCAGATCAATCAGTTGATATTTAGAAAGCATCGCCGTATTAAACAGAATGACGATCAGATACATGATCCCGAAATAGATCATAGTCTTTATCACCGCATCGCCGGAAACGGTAAACACAAAGGCCGTCATATCAGCCTCGAACATTTTGGCAACCAAAATCGACATAAACTGAGAAGCAAACACGCCGATCAGAAGTCCGATGCCAAGGGAAATACAGCCGATCATCACGGTTTCTCCAAAAAGAATCTTAGAAACACCACTTTTCCCCATTCCCAAAGTCATATAGACCGCAAACTCTTTTTTCCTTCTTTTGATCAGAAAATTATTGGCATAAATGATCAAAAATCCTAAAACAAACGCGACGCCTACAGAAACCCCCGATAACATGCTGACCATCAGCTTCATAATACCTTTCGTGGAAGAAGAAACCGCCAGCATCGCCTGTTGGGAATCCAAGGCGTTAAACACATAAAAAATTGCGACGCCTAAGATCAAAGTAAGAAAATAGATCATATAATCCTTAAAACTTTTTCTTATATTCTTAAAAGATAATTTAAACAACATCCTGCAGTTCACCTCCAAGCAATGTGACAACGTCTATGATCCTGTTAAAGAAAGTCTTTCTTGCTTCCCCTGCTTCTTTTAAAAGCTCCGTAAAAACCTGTCCGTCTTTGATAAAAATAATACGGTTGGCATAACTTGCCGTAAAGGCATCATGAGTGACCATCAAAATGGTAGTATCCAAATCCCTGTTCAGATATTCCATACTCTGTAAAAGCATTCTTGCCGCTTTGGAATCCAGTGCGCCGGTAGGTTCGTCCGCCAATACCAGCTTGGGTTTTGTTATGACCGCCCTTGCAGCCGCTACCCGCTGTTTTTGCCCTCCGGACATCTGATACGGATATTTCCCGAGTATTTCCACGATCCCAAGCTGCCCCGCTATTTCCATGACCTTTTGGTTAATCTCCTTTGCGTTCTTTTTCTGGATAGATAAAGCGAGAGCGATATTTTCATATGCCGTCATCGTATCTAAGAGATTAAAATCCTGAAAAATGAATCCCAGATCCTCCCGCCTGAAGCGGTTTAAGAGGCTGCCCTTTAAATTTGTAATCTCCATGCCTCCTACCCTGATCGAACCGCTGGTCACTTTATCGATCGTGGAAATGCAATTTAAAAGCGTTGTCTTTCCACTGCCGCTGGCTCCCATGATCCCTACATATTCTCCTCGTTCCACTGCAAAACTTAAATCATTGATTGCTTTTGTAAGATTTCCTTTACTTCCGTAATATTTTTCAATGTGCCTGACTTGTAAAATTTCGTCCGCCATTTTCTCCGCCTTTCTTCACAAACCTTTCTTCCGCAGTCCGTAGTGTTTTACCGCTGCAGCTTTGTGATCTCTTTATCTTGATCTTAATTTTAACCGTTGCAGGTCTATTGTTCCATCGAAATATCTTACGCCAACCTTACGGTTTTGTAAGGTTAAAATTCAGGCCAAAGTTCAGAACAGGGCGGGATTTCCAAACGAATCCCGCCCTGTCTGCCGCTCTTATCTACAAACCGTTACCGGTCCGTAAAATTCGTAAAACTGGATCTGGGAAAGAGGATGACCACGTCACAGCCTTCCCCTTCTTTTGACCGCAGCTCTATCTCATGTCCCAAACGCCCGCAAAGTTTCTTGCACAAATATAATCCGATCCCCGTAGACTTTTTCTCCCGCCTTCCGTTACTGCCCGTAAAACCTTTCTCAAAAACTTTCGGCAATTCGTTTGACTTTACCCCGATTCCGTTGTCCTTTACATGAAGCCTTACCCTCTCTTTTTCCTCTTCCCCATAAATCTCCAAATGAAGCGTTCGATCCTTTGCATACTTCATACTGTTCCCTATCAACTGTCCTAAAATGAAAACGAGCCATTTTTTATCGCTTTTGATCTCTGCATGAAGATCGTGCAGATCGATGGACGTCCCTAATAAGATCAGTTCTTTTCGGTTATCAACTAACGCCTCGTTTACCGCTTCTTCTAAAGTAAGATTCTTAATATAATAATCTTTCTCAACTTCATTGCTCCTCGCATAATATAAAACCTGTTCCGTATATCCTTCAATTCTTTTTATCTGTGCTTCGATCTCTTTCGTCGTCTCGTTTTTGTGATTTTCAACGATCATTTCGGCGGCGGCGATGGGAATCTTCACTTCATGGATCCATAACTCGATATATTCCTTATACTCCTTGAGTTCTCTTTTATAATGGTTGATTTTCTCCAACATGGCTTTTCCCATATCATGGAACACTTCCTGATAAAGAACGCCTTCTTCCGTTCCCGGATTTCCTAAAATTTCGGAGACAAGATACTTTTCTTCCATGCTGTCCACTGCCTGCCGTATCTCCTTATATTGCTTCTTACTGCGGTAAAATTCCATAAAAGTAACGAGAAAATAAGCGCCGGCCAAATGCACTCCGATAAATACGGCAAGCCACTCGCTGCCTTTTATTGTAAGCAAAAAAGTTTCAAAAGAAAATAACAAGTAAAAAAACACCAGCATAGTCAAAATTCTTTCTTTCAAATAAGTAAAATAACTCATAAAAGCTGATACCCCATTCCCCTTTTCGTTACGATCCTGTTTCTGATCCCGATCTCTTCCAGTTTGCTTTTCAGCCTTGTCATATTTACCGTCAAAGTATTGTCGTCTACAAAAAAATGACTTTCCCATAAGCTTTCTATGATCTCTTCCCGGGAAACGATCTCGCCCTTTTTATTTGCAAGCGAAAGCAGGATCCGCGTTTCATTTTTTGTAAGTTCCGCCTTCTGTTCCCCGCTTTGGACAATCCCTTTTCCGGGATCAAAAAGAAATCCGTCCAGAAAAAAACGGGTTTCATTTTCCGCATTTTTATATACCCTTTTTAAGACCGCCTCCATTCTTGCCAGTAAAATCTGCGGGTTAAAGGGCTTTGTCACAAAATCGTCCGCGCCGCAGTTCATCGCCATAAGCTCTGTGATCTCCTTATTATTGCTTGTAATGACGATAATGGGAATCTCTGATTCTTTCCTTATTTCCCTGCATAAAAAAAGACCGTCCGTTCCCGGCAGGGAAAGATCCAAAAGCAGCATGGAAAAACCGCCCTGCAGCAACGACTTCGCATCATATTCTTCCGCCTTTGCCGCTCTCGCCAGAAAACCGTTGGTATTCAAGAAATACACGATCTCATCACACAATTTCTCTTCGTCTTCTATGACGCAAATTTTTTTATCCATGTTTATTGCCGTATCCTTCCTAAAAAATTCTATTTCCCTCCATGATCCTCACCAACCATACACTTCCTGTTAATTCCCACGTTCCCGTCTCTTTTCTTATTTCTCTTTTCTCAAAAAAGTCCGGAATACGGTATCCATAATAAAGATCCCGATTGCGATCATTCCGGCAATCTGCAAAGTTTTACTAAAATAATAGCCGGTCATTTCCTTGTCTCCTATGATCATGTAGTAAACCGTCCTATACATCCCTACTCCGGGTACGGTAGGGAGGATCGCCGGAATCTGAAAGACTGTCACCGGCGCTTTTAAAGCCCTTGCAAAGATATGGGAAAGAAGGGCCGATACAAGCGTTGCCGCAAAAACCGAGAGCAGCTCGTTCACTCCCATTTTCATAAACACCAAATAGACCAGCCAGCTTACCGCCCCAGCCAAGCCGGAATACATCAGAAATTTTTTAGATACGCCAAAAGTAATAGAAGCCGCTATCACCGCTACAAAAGCGCCGATCACCTGAACCAGCATGGCATTCCCGCTCCTTTTCGTATTATTTTCCGCCAGAGCATCTCACTCCGGCATATGTTATGTGAAAATCAGCCGCCAAACACCATCGTGCCGATCGCAAGCCCCGCTCCGATCCCTACTCCGACAGAAGCGGCAATGGCAAAGGCCTCCACGATCTTTGCGCTGCCTGCCATATAATCGGAATGCAGCGTATCCCTGATTGCATTGGTGATTGCCACTCCCGGAAGAAGCATCATGACAGAACCTGCGATCACCCGCTCTATTTCCATCTGCACCCCCGGTATCACGGAAAACCCTCTCGTGGTAAACGCCATCAAAAAAGATACCGCCATGTTGGTAACAAATATATTCACCTTGTATCTTTTGTTAAACAGCATGGATAGCACAAGATAGATACCGTTCAGCGCGGCAAACACACTTTCAAAAAAAGTGCCGCCCAAAACGATCGTAAAACCTGCCGCCGCAACGATCATGCACCCATAGATCCAAATATCCGGATATCCTTTGGATTCCATATGTTTCAGCAAATGGAAGGCCTGCTTTAAACTAATTTCTCCGCTGCATAATTTTCTTGAAATATCATTGACTTCCGTAATATTTCCGAGATTCGTCGTCTTATCACCGACTCTTCTCAGCATACTGATCGTATCGATACGCCAGTCTTCCAACGTGACCACAATGCCTGCTGTTACTACCAACACTTCACAGCGTTCAAAATTAGACAATTTTAATATCCGATAGATCGTATCCTCCACCCGGTGCGTTTCCGCCCCCGATTTCAACATGATCTCTCCCGCAAGCACTGCCGTATCCGCAAGAAGAAAATAGTCCTGTTTCTGCCTTTCGCTCCATTCCGTCGCCACGCCGCTTTCCCACTCCCGTTTCCGAATTGTTGTCTTTTTCGTTTACTTTTCCAATTCTTTTACTAAAATATCCGCCGCCTGTCTGTGATTGACCACACCCGGATGACTTCTTGCGCCGATACCTTCGCCCTGTGCCTCCGGCAGCACGACTACTTTAACGTTTTGATCCTTCGATTCTTTTGTATATTCCGTTACTGCCGTTTCCAACATGGACAAAATCGGCGTTCCAAGCATACCGTATGCCCACAGTATCCGGGCATACGGATTGTTTCTCCTGACCGTGCGGAGGAATGACTTCGCCTTTTCGACCAACCGTCTCTCGTCTTCTTTATTATAAGTGCCGTCTGCGTTTTTATGCTGCTTAAAAGTCTCTCCCGTTTCCGGATCCGTCCACCCTTCGTTGTCAAAAGCGCCTGCATCGTTAGTTCCCAAATTGATAATGACCGCATCCGGCTGCCATTTGGAAAAATCATAATCTTCCTTCGCTCCCGCCTCTTCATTGCGCCTGCCCTTGCAAAGCCCGCAGACTTTTTCGTAAAAATCAGGCAGGGAACAATGGGGATCATTGTCCCAGCTCGTTACGATCCCCCATCCGCTCTGCGACACGATACGGAAATCCGCATCCAGTCTGTCCGCCGTCATGACCGCATAATCATGCAACGCCGTGAACCACATGGATATCCAGTTTAATTCTTCTTTTGCACCGATCGTACCTTCCCCCGATGTGATACTGTCCCCTATGATCTCTATTTTTCTGCTCTTTTGGGGAACTTCTTGAAATTCTCCGTCCGTTTTAAATCCGTATATCTGTAAAAATAACGTGCCGTCGTCAGACATCGCCTGTACATCCCTGAAGATCCTTACTTTTTTTGCAGCCGCCCTGTCCATATTGCGGAAAATACAGATCTCCTTTTTCCCTGCAGTGATCATCTGTCTTCCGATCCATGCGCCGTTTATTTCGATACTGATCCACGGCTCATACATATCATAATCCGTTTCTACCTCCATCCATAATTCGGTTCCCGTTACCAAAAGCTCTACGCCGCTCCCTGTCCAAAATAGAGGCAGCGGCATTTTCTGGCTGCCGGTACGTCCGTAAATATGTATGTTTTCCAATCTGTCCATTGTAAATGTTTTTAAATTTTGATTTTCTTTCATGCTGATCCCCCATTTAGTATTTGATGTCCATTTAAAAATACCTCTTTTTTATCGATGTTTTTAGTATACTATCTGCAGTACAATATTTCAAGAATCGAATATTGCAGGGGATATGCTGTAAAAAACAAAAATAAATGTAAAAAAAAATTTATTTTTTTAAAAAAGGTATTGCAAAAAATCGAATCACCTATTATAATAATCAATGGTGTTGATTTCAATACTTGTGCTGAAATAGCTCAGTTGGTAGAGCACTTCACTCGTAATGAAGGGGTCGAGGGTTCAAGTCCCTTTTTCAGCTCTAAATAAAAAGCAGTCGTTTCTGACTGCTTTTTATTTATTTATTTCTGCTTTAGCTATCTTTAGTGAGCATACCGGAACCGTCTGTATCCCCTTCACACGCTTTGTTTCCGTCTAAGTGAACATCCATCTGCGGAAAAGGAATCCCTATCCCATTTTCATCCAAAACGTACTTGATATTTTCCGTAATACGCCATTTCCCCTGCCAGTAATCGTCATTCAGAAACCAGCATCTGATGCCAAGAATCACCGCGCTGTCCGCCAATTCATCCACATAAACCAGCAGATCCTTCTCTTTTATCGTAAACGGGTCTTCTTCCAACAGCTTTAAAATCACTTCTTTGGCCTTCTTTATATCGGCATGATAAGAGATCCCTACCTGTATATCCAGTCTCCTGTCCGGCGCAAACGTAACGTTAGTAAGGCTGGAATTTGCAAGGTTACCGTTAGGCAGCACAATGATCTTATTCCCCGGCGTCACCAGTCTGGTATAAAACAACTGTATCTCCTCCACAGTTCCTTCGTTCCCGTTCGTATCTTCTTTGATATAATCTCCTACTTTAAAAGGCTTTAAGAGTAAAATAAGTACGCCTCCCGCTAAATTTGCAAGGCTTCCCTGAATGGCAAGGCCGATCGCAACGCCCGCAGATCCTAAAAGAGCGATCACACTTGCCGCATCTACCCCAAAGCCGGAAGCAATGGCTAACACAAGCACGACATAGAGTCCCGCTTTGATAAAAGAATCCAGAAACTGGACGACTCCCTGTTCCGCGTTTCCTCTGAGCAGCGATTTCTTTACCATTTTACGAATGATTTTTATGAATCTGGATCCGACGAAAAAGACAAGAATGGCAAAAACCACTCTTATCCCCAGCCGTAACGCCTTATCGGGCAATTCTGATAAAAACTGTTCTATTACGCCAATATCAATCTCCTCTACCTGAGCAAGCTCAGGCAGGGCGGTTGTTAATATATCCAGCACTTGTTTCTTCCTTTCTGCCTATTTAGGTCCGAACTGTTTTATTTTTAGCTTTTTTGGCTCTTCTGCGTTGTTTTGGTTTTTGTCTTATTCGTTTTTACCGCTGCCTTGGCTTGGGCTGCACTTTTGGCTTTGGCCGTACTCTTGGTTTTGGCCGTACTTTTGGCTTTGATCGCGCCCTTCCCCGTACCGGCCGTCTTTTTCTTTGCAGGTACGGACATTTTACGATATTCAAAAATACTGACCGATAACGGCGCCGACTTCATTGTGACCGTAAACGGACGCCCGTCGTATTCTTCCTCTTTTGTCATTTTGGCCCTGCCGTTTACTCTTCCTTCTCCTCCGAACGCCTTATCGTCCGTATTCAATATTTCTTTATAACTTCCCTCGTAAGGAACGCCTATCGTAAACTCCTGTTCCACATTTGCAAAATTCGCAACGACCAGCAGCGCGTCTTCTCTGTTTTCGCCTTTACGCATAAAGGAAACCATGCATTTTTCCGACGAAATACAGTTCATCCATTCAAACCCTTTCGGAGAATGATCCCAAATATGGAGCGCAGGACGCTTTGCATATAGTTCATTCAGCCTTTTTACCAAATTGGCCATGCCTTTATGTTCCGGCGAATCCAACAGTTCCCATTCCACACTCCGGTTCTCGTTCCACTCGTCAAATTCTGCAATATCCTGTCCCATGAACAGCAGTTTCTTTCCCGGATGGGTAAAGAAAAACGCATATGCGGCCCGTAGATTGCTGAATTTATCTTTTGTCTCTCCCGGCATCTTTCCTAACAGCGTCGCCTTCCCATGTACGACTTCATCGTGGGACAGTACAAGCATAAATTTTTCACTGTAATTATAAATCATGCTGAACGTCAATTCCCCATGGTGATGAGCCCTGAAATACGGGTCGTAAGACATATAGCCAAGAAAGTCGTTCATCCACCCCATGTTCCATTTGATGTCAAATCCCAGCCCGTCGTCATCAAGGCTGCCCGTAATTTTCGGCCATGCCGTCGATTCCTCCGCAATTGTCACGACGCCCTTATTCCTTTTATGCATAACGGAATTTAAATGCTTGATAAATTCGATCGCTTCTAAATTTTCATTGCCTCCGTACATATTGGCAACCCACTCGCCGTCATTTTTTCCATAATCCAGATACAACATGGAGGCAACCGCATCCATCCGTATTCCGTCCGCATGGAACTGCTCCACCCAATACAGCGCATTGGCAATCAGATAATTCGTGACCTGCGGCCTGCCGTAATTATAGATCAGCGTTCCCCAATGAGGATGGGATCCCTTCCTTGGGTCAAAATGCTCATAGAGGCAAGTTCCGTCAAAATTGGAAAGTCCATAGGTATCGCGGGGGAAATGCGCAGGCACCCAGTCTAATATCACGCCGATTCCTGCTTTATGCAATTCATTGACCATGAACCGGAAGTCTTCCGGCGTCCCGTATCTCGCAGTAGGCGCATAATAACCGATCACCTGATAGCCCCAGGAACCGTCAAAAGGATGTTCCATGATCGGCATAAGCTCCACATGGGTATATCCCATTTCTTTGATATACCTGATCAGCTCCGGAACGATCTCCCTATAATTATTATATTCCTGTTCTCCCTCTTTTTTCATAAAAGAATTCAGATACAGTTCATAAATGCTCATCGGCTCCGTTACGGCGTCAAATTCTTTTCTTGCCGCGATCCACTTTTCATCCTCCCACCGGAAACTTTCCGCGTCCGCTACAACGGACGCCGTATCCGGACGAAGCTGCTGCCTGAACGCATAAGGGTCTGCTTTCAGATAGGTCAGGCCGCCTTTTGCCTTTAATTCAAATTTATAGTTATCCCCCGCTTTTGCCGCAGGAATAAAAACCTCAAAAATACCGGAATCCCAAAGCCTCCGCATTTGATGCGTTCTGCCGTCCCAATTGTTAAAATCCCCAACCGTGCTGACACGCAGCGCGTTGGGCGCCCACAATGCAAAATAAACGCCGTCGACGCCGTCTATCGTCATCGGATGGGCTCCCAGTTTTTCATATATGGTATAGTGGATCCCCGCTTCAAAGCGGTCTGTATCCTGTCTTGTGATCTGCGGCTTAAAACGGTATGGATCTTCTACTTTTTTGACCGTGCCATCGGAAAAAGTGATTTCAAACAGATAGTCCTCCACATTTTTCTGCGGCGCAAGGGCGGCAAAAAATCCCTCTTCATCCGCCATCTCCATTTTAATCTTTTCTCTGGATTCCTTCAGTATGAGCACCGCTTTCTGCGCCCCCGGCTGATAGGTCTGTATCAGAGTAGAATTTCCTGCCGGATGAGCCCCCAAAACAGTATGCGGATCGTCGGACTCCGCAAAAACAACGTCTTCTATTACCGGCCAATTCATATATTTGTATAATTTATTATTCATGATCCCTGATCTCCTTTTAGAATTTATGTATAAAAAGCCCGCTTCTGAGTTTTGGTTCAAACCATGTGGATTTAGGCGGCATCAAAAGCCCTGCGTCGGCTACCGCAAAAAGCTCTCCGATATCCGTAGGATACATGGAAAAAGCGATCCCTCCGTATCGATCCGCCCGCTTTTCCAGCTCCTCCGTCCCACGGATTCCTCCCACAAACTGGATTCCCGCATCCGTCTTCGGATCTTCGATACAAAAAAGCGGCTTCAGGATCTTGTCCTGTAAAATGGAAACATCCAATGCTTCTACCGGATCTTCGATTCTTTTTCCCAAGAAAGACAGCTCGTACCACCCGCCGTCCATATACATGCCCATCTTTCCTTTTTCCTTTGGCTTATACGCCTCTTTTCCCTTCCTTTCCACCGAAAATTCTTTTCCGATCCACGAAAGGATCTCTTCCTTCGTCTTTCCTTTCCGATCCTTTACCACCCTGTTGTAATCCATGATCATCAGTTCTTTATCAGGAAACAGAACCGATAAAAACCGGTTATATTCTTCCTTTCCGGTATGGCAGGGATTTTCCGCTTTCCTCTTTAACGCTACTTTTACTGCAGAAGCGCATCTGTGATGCCCGTCCGCGATATAAATACTCTCCATCGCCGCAAATTCTTCCGTGATCTTCTGCAGCTTTTGGGGATCGGCCACCACCCATACTCTGTGCGTAATTCCGTCGTCCGACACAAAGTCATACTCCGGCGCAGTCTTTTTTACTTCTTTTACTATTTTGTCTATTTCTTCACAATACCGGTAAGCTAAAAAAATCGGCCCGGTCTGTGCGCTGCATGCATCCACATGGCGGATGCGGTCCTCCTCTTTATCCGCCCTTGTATTTTCATGCTTTTTGATCACCTGCGTACAATAATCCTCCACGCTGGCACAGGCAGCGATTCCCGTCTGGCTGCGCCCGTCCATGATCTGTTCGTAAAGATAAAAGCAAGCTTTCTCTTCCTGTACGAAATATCCCTGATCCGTCATTTCCTTTAAAAGCTCAGCCGCTTTTTCATAGACGCGGTCGTCATAAGTATCCACTGAATCGGGAAAATTCGTTTCCGCCCGGTCTATCTTCAAAAAAGAAAGGGGTTCTTTTTCCACCTCCTTTTTTGCCTCTTCCCGGTCATAAACGTCATAGGGCAGGGCCGCTATCTTTCCCTCTAAGCCCTTTTTCGGGCGATATGCCCGAAACGGTTCGATCACTGCCATAGTTTTGTCCTCTTTTCTCATATTTGCTGTTTTAATTTTAACAAATTCCCCTTTTTAATACAACGCCATTCACAATATTTCTTGCTATTTCTTTCGAATAAGAAAGCGCCTGTCTCCGGATCAATGTTTTGACAGATATGCTCCTTAGTGCTAAAATAAATGCCGGAAACAGTCATAACACCTGAGGGCGGCAAGCGCCCCCGGCGCCGCAGCGCCGGTCAGACGCCCGTGCAGACGCATCAGCCGGCCGGCTCATTGCCCACAGGAACCATAGGATTAGAAAGGATAAGATATGATGAATGAAGACGATAAACTCTTCCTTGACCGGATCACCGCATATGCCGAAGAAGTCATGGCTGACATGGACGCTGAAAAAACAAGGATCTCCGTTCAGCTTGATAAGTTAAGGCCGATCATGGAAACCATTGCGCAAGAGCAAAATGCATCCGTAGAAGACGTTTTTATACGCTATATGGATCTTGCAAGCACCGCAGGCGCAAAAAAACAAGAACAGTTCAAACAGGATTATTTGGATTTCGACGATTTAAAGATTTGATAAAACGAAAAAAGCACTTCGCCTCCCCCTGTCAGGGAAATACGCAAAGTGCTTTTTTTCATATCCGTATCAGCCAAAGCGGCCGGAATACACAGCGTTATCCTGTCGTACCGTTTAATACTGATCCTTAATAAACTGTTCTACCGCTTTCGTAAACTGCTTTTTATTAATTTCTTCCGTTTCCAGCAGATAGGTAGTATTTCCGCTTGTAAAGCAGGCAGCGTAATACCCTCTGCTGCTGTCCTTCGAAAAACATACGTCCATTCCGTGCATCTGAGTCAATACACCCTCTAAAAGTACGGTCGGAACGTCCGAGTCCTGTGTCAGCACCGTAATGGAAACTTTATTTTCTACATGATTTTCCGCGGTATTTACACCGTCTTCGTCCTCATCCCGCTCCACAATGCTCTGATATACGCCGGATACCGTGATTCCTGAAGCATCGATATCATTATAAACGATCGGGTTATTTTGGATCATCAGCACGGATACGATCACCACCACAATAACGATAGCCGCCATCGCCATGAAAAAGTGAAGGATCATAGACAATTTCTTGTGATGCTCCTTCTCTTCGTCATAAAGGTCGTCATGATCTTCATGAAACTCTTCACTTATATCCAGATCTTCCAATTCCAGATCATCTTCTAAGATGTTGTTGTTCTCTTTTTCTTTTATCTTCATTTTATCTTAATGCTCCTTAATATAAGCATATCATCCCTTTACCACCCGGACACGGAAAACGCCGTCAATATTCTGCAATTTTTCAACAATATCCTGTGTGATCGCCGACTCCACATCCAGCATCGTATACGCGACCTCTCCTTTGGATTTATTTGTCATATCCGTGATATTGATATTATTTTCACCGAAACATGCGGTAAACTTCGTAATCATATTGGCTACGTTTTTGTGGAAAATGGCGATTCTTCCCATCTGGCTGCAAACGCCCATATCGCAGTTGGGATAATTGACACTGTTTATAATGTTGCCGTTTTCCAAATAATTTACCAGCTCTTTTACTGCCATTTTTGCGCAGTTATCTTCCGATTCTTCCGTAGACGCGCCAAGATGCGGGATCACGATGCAGCCTTCTTTTCCTGCCGTCGTAGGATTCGGGAAGTCGGATACATACTTCCTTACTTTTCCTGCCTTGATTCCTTCCAAAATATCCTCTTCTTTTGCTAAAAGATCTCTTGCAAAATTCAAAATGATCACGCCGTCTTTCATTTTAGCAATGGCTTCTTTGTCGATCATTCCCTTGGTGGAATCCAAAAGCGGCACATGGATCGTAATAATATCACAGGTTTCATAAATCTCGTCTACATTGAGCACATGTTTTACGTCGCGGCTTAAATTCCATGCCGCATCGACGGAAACATACGGATCGTAACCGTATACTTCCATGCCAAGATGTTTAGCTACGTTGGCAACTTTAACGCCGATCGCGCCAAGACCGATGATGCCGAGTTTTTTATCCTGAATCTCCGTTCCTGCAAAATGTTTCTTTTCTTTTTCGGCTTTCTTGGCAATATCCGCATCTTCTTTTTCGCTCTCTACCCAGTTAATGCCGCCTACGATGTCTCTGGACGCCAAAAGCATTCCTGCGATCACTAATTCTTTTACGCCGTTTGCATTGGCTCCGGGAGTGTTAAAGACAACGATTCCCTTTTCCGCGCATTTATCCAGCGGGATATTGTTTACGCCCGCTCCGGCCCTTGCAATGGCAAGCAGCGTATCGGAAAATTCCATTTCGTGCATAGATGCGCTTCTGACAAGGATTCCCTGCGCGCTGTTCACATCCTCTGTTTTTTCATAGTTATCGGTAAAATTTTCCAGTCCGACCCCTGCGATCGGATTCAGGCAATGATATTGAAACATATTTTCCATCCTCCCTCTGCCTTGCTTATGCATTCTCAGCTTCAAATTTTTTCATAAATTCTACCAGTTTTTCCACCCCTTCAATAGGCATGGCATTATAAATGCTGGCGCGCATACCGCCTACGCTTCTGTGTCCTTTTAAGTTTTCAAAGCCGGCCTCTTTCGCTTCTTTTACAAATTTAGCGTCCAAGTCGTCGTTTCCCGTTACAAAAGGAACATTCATAAGGGAGCGGTCTTCTTTTCTTACCGTGCCCTTAAACAGTTTGCTTTCGTCAAGAAAATCATAGAGGATCTTTGCTTTTGCCTCGTTGTGCTTTTTCATTGCTTCCAATCCGCCCATTTTCTTGATCCACTTAAAGACTTTTCCACAAATATAAATACCGTATGCAGGCGGCGTATTGTATAAAGAATCTGCGTCCGCATGGGTTTTATACTTTAACATGGTAGGCGTTTTTTGCAAAGTATCTTCCGTAATCAGATCTTCCCTGATAATTACAATTACTACGCCCGCAGGGCCGATGTTTTTCTGTACGCCGCCATAGATCACGCCGTATTTCGTCACATCCACGGGTTCTGATAAAAAGCAGGAAGATACGTCCGCTACCAACGTTTTTCCTTTCGTATTGGGCAGCGTCTTAAATTTTGTACCGTAAATGGTATTGTTTTCACAAATATAAACATAGTCCGCATCTTCGGAGATCGGAAGATCCGAACAATCCGGAATATAAGAAAATGTCTGGTCTTCAGAGGACGCAATTTTATTCGCTTTTCCGTAAATGCAGGCTTCCTGATACGCCTTTTTCGCCCACTGTCCGGTCACGATATAATCCGCAACGCCGTTCTTCATCAGATTCATAGGGATCATTGCAAACTGCTGGCTTGCGCCGCCCTGCAAAAAAAGCACCTTATAATTGTCGGGTATGTTCATAAGTTCCCTTAAATCAGCCTCCGCTTCTTTGATAATCGTATCATAGGCTTTGGAGCGGTGGCTCATCTCCATAACGGACATTCCCGTTCCCCTGTAATCTAACATTTCGTCTGCGGCTTCTCTTAAAACTTCTTCCGGTAAAACCGCGGGACCTGCTGAAAAATTGTATACTCTGGACACTTTCATTTCCTCCTCATAATAAATTCTTGTTTGACTTAGTCAGTCAAATACCGCAATATCCGAAAATATGCCGTATTCGTTCCATACATAACCTTCATTGTAACCACAAATAGCGGTTTCGTCAATCACTTTAGCAAATTACATTAAGAAATTCATTAAGAAACCGGATTTTATGATTTAATAAAACATAACGACCGGCGTTCCGATCTCAACATGCTCATAAATATTTTTCATCTCTTCATAAGGCGTATTGATACATCCGTGAGAACCGTTCGTTTTGTAAATCTCTTCTCCGTAAGAGCTGCGCCACGGAGCGTCATGAATCCCGATATTGCCTCTGACAGGAACCCAGAAATTCACAAAAGATGCATAATTACTGCCCCGGAGTACCCTGTTTTTCTGCTTGGCGTATACAAAACATATACCCTCCGGCGTACTCATATTGCGTACCATATTCCCGGTAACAATGGGCGCCTGTTCATAGATCTCGCCGTCTACATAGTAATACATTTGCTGTTCCGTCATATCAATCTCAATATAGGTGTCTCCTATATCGTCTTTTCCCCGGAAATACGCCTCCTGTATGTATTCCGGCACATGCCGCTCCTTTTTTCCTGCAAGAAAAGCATCGGTAAGATAGGCGATCTCCGCCTGTTTGTTTAACTTACTGCCATAAGTGCCGCCTTCTATCGTCACGGTATCGCCCCTTGTCGCCTGAAATTCCCTCTCTTTTCCCAGCGTATCGTATTCTTCCGCAAGCCGGTTCACAAAATCTTTCAGTTTGTTTTCGTCAAGTACAAGCTCGCCTTCTTCGTTCAGATAGGGTTCTCCCTGTTCCGTTACCGTGAGCCAGTCGCATACTACCGACGCGTCCACGCATACCGTCTCGTCTCCCATATCATAAAGAATCTCACAGCTTTGAAATACCTTCAGCTTTTCCCATAAGGAAAGCAGTTTTTCGTCCACCCTTGTAAGCAGGACATCTTTGTAGCACTCTTCGGAAGTCTCCATTTGGTATTTCCCGGTTTTTAAAGCGTTTTCAACGTGAAAAATCAATTGTTCTTTGTCTAAGATATGCTCTGCCTTGTTTAAAAGTACATAACCCTGTCCTGTTTTTACGATTTTAACTTCCTGTTCTTTTATTTTTTCCGCGGCTTTGACCGCCGTAAACCCTTCTATCGTTTCCGTAAGCTCCGCTTCGTCAAATGTGATTTCCGGTACGATCGTATTCCCGGTTCTTTTTTTTAAGTTTTCGAACCAATGGTAGGGGTTCTGCGTATCCTGCAGTACCCGCAGAGGTCTTTTATAATCGATCTCATAAGAAATGTCCTGAAGAGCAAACTTTTCTTTTGTTCCGTCTTCAAAAAGAACCTCAAACTCTGTCTCTTCAAACTGTTCCTTAAGAGCCGCATCGATCTCTTCCACGCTCCTGCCCGTGCAGTAGACGCCGTTCACCCAGATCCCGTAACCGAAGCCGCCGGAATAATAACCTGCCAGCCCCAGATAGAAGCCGGCAAGCATAAACGATATAACAACTATACTAAAAACTAAGGTTAATAACGATTTCTTTTTCATAGCATTACCATCAAACAGGAAGGTTCTTCCGTATTTATCTTGCCTTTAAATCTTCTCCGTCAAACGCCTCGCTGATCGGCGCTCCTGCCGGAACCATCGGAAATACTTTATCATCCTCCGGAATCACGCATTCAATCAGGACCGGACCGTTTAAAGCCAGCGCTTTCTCCAATGCCGGCGCCACTTCTTCCTTTTTCGTAACGCGTATGGCTTCGCAGCCAAGCCCCTTCGCTACCATACAAAAATCTACGCTGTCGTTTAGTACGGTCTGGGAATATCTGTGGTCATAAAACAGTGTCTGCCACTGGCGTACCATACCAAGCACATGATTATTGATCACCACTTGGACGATAGGAATATGGTAGCGGCTTGCCGTTGCCAGTTCGTTCATGTTCATACGGAAACACCCGTCTCCGGCAATATTGATGCAGACTTTCTCCGGTCTTCCCGTTTTTGCCCCGATGCAGGCTCCAAGCCCGTATCCCATCGTACCGAGTCCTCCTGAAGATAAAAACGTCCTTGGCTCGGAATATCTATAGTATTGCGCCGCCCACATCTGATGCTGTCCCACATCCGTAGTAATAAGCGCCTTTCCTTCCGTGATCCGGTCGATCTCTTCGATGATATAAGGACAAGAAAGCCCCTCGTCATCATATCTGAGCGGATATTTTTCTTTTAACTCTTTGATATGATCCGTCCACTCCTTGTTCTCTTTTTGTTCCAGTTTCCCGTTCAGTTCGTTTAAAACCGTTTTCAAGTCGCCCACCACAGAAGCGTCCGTCTTAATGTTTTTATTGATTTCCGCCGCGTCGATATCGATCTGCAATATTTTGGCATTGCTTGCAAATTTGGACGGATTGCCTACTACACGATCCGAAAATCTTGCCCCAAGGGCAATCAGAAGATCGCACTCGCAAACGCCGAAATTGGAAGTTTTTGTACCATGCATACCAATCATTCCGGTATATAATTCATCACGTCCGTCGTAAGCGCCCTTTCCCATCAGGGTATCGCAGACAGGAGCGTCTATTTTCTTCGCAAATGTCCTGACTTCTTCGGATGCTTCGGAAAGAATCGCGCCTCCTCCCAAATAGATATACGGTTTTTGGGCGTTATCGATCAGTTCCAATGCCTTATTAATGTCTTCGTCGGTATAGCGTTTCCCCTGTTTTGGTCTTTCCGGTTCTTTTTTCGTATACTCGCAAAGATTAGCGGTAACGTCCTTTGTAATATCTACGAGCACCGGACCGGGACGTCCGCTTTTTGCGATCTGAAACGCCTTTCTGATCGTGTCAGCCAATATGTTAATGTCTTTTACGATATATCCGTGTTTCGTGATCGGCATGGTCACGCCTGCAATATCCACTTCCTGAAAGGAATCCTTTCCCAGAAGCGGCAGCGTCACGTTGGCAGTGATCGCAACCATCGGGACGGAATCCATATAAGCCGTAGCGATCCCCGTTACCAGATTCGTCGCTCCCGGCCCGCTCGTTGCGAGACAGACGCCGACTTTTCCCGTTGCCCTTGCATAACCGTCCGCCGCATGTGCCGCGCCCTGCTCATGGGAAGTCAGGATATGCCTGATCTCGTCACTGTGTTTGTATAATGCGTCATAAATATTCAAAATAGAGCCTCCCGGATACCCGAAAACGGTATCTACGCCCTGCTCCTTCAAACATTCCACTACGATTTCTGCACCTGTAAGCCGCATCTTTGTCATCCTTTCTTATTTATTTTTCGGCACTTCCAAAATCGCGCCCCGGTTTCCGCTTGTTACCAGTTCTCTATATCTGGACAGGTATCCCGTCGTCACTTTCGGTTCTCTAGGCTGCCATTTTGCCTTTCTTGCTTCCAGTTCTTCTGCGGAAACCTTTACGTCCAGTTTATTTTCCGGAATATTGATACTGATGATGTCCCCTTCTTCCACAAAGGCGATAGGACCGCCCACTGCCGCTTCAGGAGAAACATGGCCGATGGAAGCGCCTCTGGAGGCGCCGGAAAAACGTCCGTCCGTGATCAGGGCTACGCTGGAGCCAAGTCCCATGCCTGCGATCGCAGAAGTAGGATTTAACATTTCTCTCATGCCCGGTCCGCCTTTCGGCCCTTCATAACGGATCACAACCACGTCTCCCGCTACGATTTTTCCGCCTTTGATCGCTGCGATTGCGTCCTCTTCACAGTCAAATACTCTTGCCGGGCCTTCATGGACCATCATCTCCGGTACGACTGCGGAACGTTTTACAACGCCTGAGTCCGGAGCCAGATTTCCCTTTAAGATCGCAATACCGCCTGTCTCGGAATAAGGATTCTCCACGGGACGGATCACTTCAGGGTTTTTATTTACTGCGCCTGCTATATTCTCTCCGACGGTCTTTCCCGTAACGGTGATAAGATCCGTATGCAGCAGATCCTTTTTCGTCAGTTCCTTCATGACCGCATACACGCCGCCCGCTTCGTTTAAGTCTTCCATATAAGTAGGGCCGGCCGGGGCAAGATGGCAGAGATTCGGCGTTTTAGCCGACAGTTCATTGGCAATGTCCAGATCCAGATCTACTCCCGCTTCATGGGCGATGGCCGGAAGATGCAGCATGGAATTGGTAGAACAACCCAATGCCATATCCACGGTAAGGGCGTTTAAAAATGCCTTTTCGGTCATGATGTCTCTCGGTTTGATATCCTGTTTTACCAGTTCCATGATCTGCATACCCGCATGTTTGGCAAGCCGGATTCTTTCGGAGTAAACGGCAGGAATCGTCCCGTTTCCGCGAAGCCCCATTCCCAGCGCCTCCGTCAGGCAGTTCATGGAATTTGCGGTATACATACCGGAACAGGAACCGCAGGTCGGGCAGACTTTTTCTTCAAACTCCGTCAGATCTTCCATTGTCATCGTTCCGTTCGCCACGCTTCCTACCGCTTCAAAAATAGACGAAAGGCTTCTCTTCTCTCCCTTTACCCTTCCCGCAAGCATGGGGCCGCCGGATACGAAGATCGTGGGAATATTGATCCTTGCCGCCGCCATCAAAAGCCCCGGTACGTTTTTATCACAATTCGGGATGCATACGAGGCCGTCAAAACCGTGAGCCATCGCCATACATTCCGTAGAATCTGCGATTAAATCTCTTGTAACAAGGGAATATTTCATTCCGATATGTCCCATTGCAATTCCGTCGCAGACCGCGATCGCCGGAAATACGATGGGAGTTCCGCCAGCCATGGCAACACCCATTTTCACGGCTTCTACTATTTTATCTAAATTCATGTGCCCGGGTACGATCTCATTGTAAGAGCTGACAATACCGATCAACGGACGGTTTCTTTCCTCTTCCGTATACCCAAGCGCGTTAAACAGACTTCTGTGAGGAGCCTGCTGTGTTCCTTTCGTTACTGAATCACTTCTCATTTTTCACTCCATTTCTGCGCTGTTTTCTGTGCAAATCCATAGATGGATTACGAGTTTGCGGCAAGCAGCGCGAAGACACAAACCCCGCTACATCCTATCATCGCAAGCTTTGTCTGCCTGCGGTACTTTAAAATTGTTCTCAGCCTATCCTTTCCGCCAACAGGCTGCCCATCTCACTGCAGCTTACCTGCGTGCAGCCTTCGGACATAATGTCTATTGTACGGTATCCTTCTTTTAATACCTGCTTTACCGCAGCTTCTACCGCATCGGCCTCTCTGTCCAGATCAAAAGAATACCTAAGCATCATTGCCGCGCTTAAAATAGTCGCGATGGGATTGGCTATGTTTTTCCCCGCAATGTCCGGCGCTGAACCGTGGCTGGGTTCGTAAAGCCCGAATTTAGTATCGTTTAAACTCGCGGAGGCGAGCATACCGATCGATCCGGTCACCATACTCGCTTCATCTGAAAGAATATCACCAAACATATTCTCTGTTAAAATCACGTCAAACTGCGCCGGATCTTTTACCAACTGCATGGCGCAGTTATCTACCAGCATATGTTCCAGCGTAACGTCGGGGTAATCCTTCGCTACTTCTTCTGTCACAGCCCTCCAAAGTCTGGAAGAATCCAGCACATTGGCCTTGTCCACACTGGTAACTTTCTTTTTACGCTTTCTGGCAATATCAAAACCCTTTATGGCTATGCGGCGGATCTCTTCTTCATTATAAGTAAGCGTATCCACCGCTTTCCTGACTCCGTTTTCCGTCACGGTCTTTCTTTCTCCGAAATAAAGGCCGCCGGTCAGTTCCCGCATGATCAGCAGATCGAATCCGGCTTTACTGATTTCCTCTTTTAAGGGACATGCAGCCGCCAGTTCATCATAAAGTACGGCCGGCCTTAAATTGGCAAACAGGTTCAACGCCTTCCGGATCTTTAAAAGCCCTGCTTCCGGCCTTAATTCAGGAGCAAGTTTATACCACGGGGAGGTGGTCGTATCCCCTCCGATAGAACCCATCAGCACCGCGTCCGCATTTTTTGCCGTTTCTATCGCCTCGTCCGTCAGCGGCACGCCGTGTACGTCGATGGACGCGCCTCCCATCAAAATATCCGTATATACAATCTCATGGCCGAATTGAAGCGCTACATGGTCTAGCACTTTCTTCGCCTCCGCCACGATCTCAGGTCCGATCCCGTCGCCGGGAATACATGTAATATTCAGCTTCATAACGATCCTCCACTTATTTTACTTTTTTGTTTCCATTACAATATATCATTTTAAACGGCACAGGGCAAACGGTGATTGGCGTTTCTTTAGATCTGCCGTTAAAATATTGTTACATAATATATTATCACAGTGCAGAGCATTCCTCAAATACATATTGATTATATTTTTCATAACTTCACGTTATTTCAATACCATAAGCTTCGCCCGCGGCTGCGCACTGATCTGCAACAAAAAAGAACCGCCGCCGGCAGCCCTTTCTAATTACCCATCCTCTTTCCGTTCATAACGCCATAACGCGGAAACATATTTAACCTCTTTTCATATAAGCGTTTTCTATGTACTAATCCCGAAATATCAATCCGGCCATGATCGGTATCTTGTCAGGATCGGTTATTACTTCCTTTCACGATCCCATAACACTTTCCTGTAAATTCTATAAACGAAGAAATATCGCTTAATATTCCCTGCTGCAATTTATGGCTGGTTCCGAGTGCAAGATCAAATTGTTCCTGCGTAATATCCCCTTTTGATAACGCGTCTTCCAGTTCGTCCATATCATCAACGATTACCGTCCCGTCCGGATAGACTATCAGATCCAGATATAAGTCGTCAAAATAAGGTATTCCGTCCGCATCAATCCCCTGCGCCGCTATCATATCAATATACCACAACAGAATTTTTTCATTTTCATCCAGCATAGCCGTAATACAATACCAATCATCACAAGGCAGAATCGACAGCCATTTCCTTCCTTTATCACAGACTACGATCTCTTCTCCGTTATATTTCCAAATCTGCGCTTTGTCTACCTCTTTGATATCTATAAGACCGATATATCCGTTCAGCAATTCCGAATTTATTGTTTTCCCGGATATGTCTTTAGAAACGATACATTTCCACTCATCATATGATAACCGGCTTCTTTTCATGGATTTCCACCTTATCATTCCCAAAAAACTTTATTAACACGCTGCTATTGCCCATCTTTGTACGAAGACGCTGAGCTTCACGGCATAGAGCATCCGGACGGCTGTACTTTGAACGATATTCCGGAACGGACATCATGGTAAATAAGCAGAGCTATTTACCATGAATTACAAACGGTCAGCATCCCTTTATGATTCTGCATTCGCCTTCTCGATCTGTGCAATCGACGTTTTCTGCATAGGAATACGGCAGTTCTTATTGTTACCGAATTCCACGATCACGGTATCGTCCGTAATATCAATGATAATTCCGTAAAATCCGCTGTTTGTCAGCACACAGTCTCCTATTTCCAATGTAGAGAGCATTGCCGCCATTTTTTTCTGTTCTTTCTTTTGGGGACGGATCATCATAAAATAAATGATCGCACCAAACATAACAATATACAGGACCATCATGATCCCAGCGCCCGCTGCACCGCCGGCAGTTTCCGGTGTGGCGCCGCCCGCCGCTTCCAATACCATGCCGCCTGCTGTCATAAAAATACCCATCCGTATTTCCTCCTACTTTTGGTCTTTGTTTTCAAACCGGTTTCTGTTCGAAAACCGCCTAAAAGATATAATACACAAGGTTTTTGCTTTGGGCAAGCATTTTCCGATGAAAATGCCATTTTTTATAGTTTTTTAATGCTTCTGTCCCATACCGTCCAGTTTTCGCTTTTTATAAGCGGCAAATTCCCCTGCATCTAATGCATTCCTGATCTCTTCCATCATCGTATTGTAAAAATAAAGATTGTGGAGGACGCAAAGCCGCATTCCCAACATTTCTTTCGCCTTCAAAAGATGTCTGATATAGGCCCTTGAATAGCGTCTGCACGCAGGGCAGCCGCAGCCCGCTTCAATGGGATTTTCATCCGTTTCGTATTTGGCGTTGAACAGATTGATCTTTCCCTGATTCGTGTACAAATGTCCGTGACGTCCGTTTCTCGTAGGATATACACAGTCAAAAAAATCAACGCCTCTTTCCACCCCTTCCAAAATATTGGCGGGCGTACCGACTCCCATCAGATACGTCGGTTTATCTACCGGGAGATAGGGAACGGTCTCCTCTAAAATATGATACATTTCCTCATGGCTCTCCCCTACCGCAAGACCTCCTACCGCATAACCGTCCAGATCGAACTCCCTGATCCTCTTAGCATGTTCAATGCGGATATCGTCGTATATGGCACCCTGATTGATTCCAAATAACATCTGTTTTCTATTGATAGTGTCCTCCAAACCGTTCAGTCTCGCCATTTCGTCCTTACAACGGGCGAGCCATCTTGTCGTCCTTTCCACAGAAGCCTGCACATAGCCCCTGTCCGCTACGCTGGAAGGACATTCGTCGAAAGCCATTGCAATGGTGGATGCAAGATTGGACTGGATCTGCATACTTTCTTCCGGTCCCATAAAAATTTTCTGGCCGTCTATGTGGGAATGAAAGTATACGCCTTCTTCTTTGATCTTTCTTAACCCGGCAAGTGAAAATACCTGAAAGCCGCCCGAATCGGTCAGGATCGGTTTCTCCCACGACATGAACTTATGAAGTCCGCCCATCTGCTTTATGATCCGGTCTCCGGGGCGCACATGAAGATGGTAGGTATTGGATAATTCCACCTGCGTCCCGATCTGTTCCAGATCCCCGGTGGACACGGCGCCCTTTATGGCCGCAGCGGTTCCTACATTCATAAAGACCGGCGTCTGTATCACGCCGTGTACGGTTTCAAATTCTCCTCTTTTGGCTCTTCCTTCCTGCTTCAATAATCGGTACATATATTTCCTCCGGTAAAATATTAGGTTACTGCCGGCTGCCTTACCGGCTTTGAAAATGATCCTTTACAAAATAATAGAAAGTCCGCGCTGCGTACTTTCTATATATTTTAAAATTTTTAGAATTTTCCGTTGCCTTCACGGCCTTCAGAAATACTCTCAGGTTAAAAATAAATCTCAACAAATACTTTCGCGGTTCTTATGAAAAGATGTCGTAAAATTTATAGTCCCTCCACAAATTCTTCCAGACAAAGCCCCTGCTGGGTGATCGCCGTCGCGGCGTCCACACCTACATAGCGGAAATGCCACGGTTCATACTCGATCCCCGTTATATATTCTTTACCGAGGGGATAACGGACGATAAATCCGTATTCGCAGCTATGTTCCGCAAGCCACTTACCCGCCCGCGTATCCGCAAAACCTTCGGTTAAGGTCTTATAGGTATCGGAAGTAATATCAATGGCAAGCCCTATCTGATGTTCGCTTGCCCCCGGCACGGTTACGGCCCGCGACGCGTAACTATATGCTTCCATATAGGACATACCCCTGTCCATATAAAGCTTGATCTTTTTGCCGAAAAGCATCTCCTGCCTGCTCATATCCCTATAAGGGGAACGGATCTCCAAATTGATCCCGTCTTCTTTCGCCGCCTGAAACATGGCGATCAAATCGCCCAGAATACGCTCGTCGCACTTCATGCCGCCTTTGATCGTCCCTAAAGTAAATTCATAATCCTCCGGAATCGGATGCTGTTTGTTAATCAGCACCAGCCTCCAGTCGTCTTTGTCAAAAACGACCTCTTCTTCCGCCCTGTCTGCCGCCCGGGTCCTGTCGGAATACTGCATATTCCCTTCCAAAATATCATCCAGCGTATAGCCGTCTGCATTTTCCATACCGTGAAGTTCGGCATCCTCGTATCCTTCCAAAACATCGTCGTCGTCTAAAATCTCCACGTCTTCCGGCCGTATATCGCTTTCACTGGCAAGCTTTAACTCATAGTCATAATCTTCCGTTCCTTCCCGTACAGCCCCTTCCCCATTTTTACCGTCCTGTGTCACTTCGCTCATGCCTTCCGAAAATACGGGAAAAGAAAAGCTGCTGCCGACTGTAAACAGCATCAGGATAATAGCCAGTGACGAAAACCGTTTTCTGTTTGAAGCAAGGTATCCGAAAACGAAACACATAAAAAGTATGACTCCCACGCATATGACCAACAGAGGCTTTAAATATTTATGATTATCGGCAGGTTTTAAAACGGCCGATACCACTTTCTCTTTATATGCCTTATCCATCATAAAAGCAATCCTTTTCTCTCAAAATCTACAAATTATCATTCCCTCAATGGCGCAAATTACTAATAAAATGCGCTCTAAGATACTACAATTTATAATAGCACAAAATTACAGATTGTACATATTTTTTTCAAATAATTACAAAATTCTTCATAAATCGGGGAGATTCTTCTGCTTTCAAGAACATGCATTCGATAATTTGTCATCATCTTAGGTCCGGCATCCCTATTTGCGCTTTTTCTTTATCATGTACTTATATGGATAAAAGATTAGCTGCAGCCACTCTGCTTTTTGCATCGCCTTAACCGCCGCACAGGAAAACAGCAATTGTAAAAATAACATCAAACCTAATATTCCAAAACAGGCCTGCATATGAAAAATCCGAACTGCAATGTAATAACTTAAGAACTGTGAAAGTCCATGCATCATATAAATGACCATACTATATTTTCCACATAGAATGAAAAGCTTTATATCGGGAATATACCGTGCATATAGCATATAGATCAAAAAAACCGGCCCCCTATCAAAAGTTTAACAAGAATATCAAAATGATTTTCCCTGTACCTGACTATTCCAAAAGCGATGACATTCACACAAACAACAAGCGTCAGGATTCTGTTTTGCGGGAAAGCAAAGGCTATCCAGAACAATACGGAAAAACAGATAAACGCCGCTTTTCCGGAAACATATGTGTCTAATATATTAAAAAGTATCCTTACTAACATAAAACTTAACAAAAACCATGTTAATCCGTCTCCCCCGTATGATAGCCGTAATAGTTCCTTCCAGGAAAACCCCGTCACGCTTTGATCCAAATGCACGCCCGGTAAACGGGATGCCGCCGCTCTCTCAATCCAATATAAATAGTTCAAAAACAGATATGGAACATAACATGTTATAACATTTTTTATGACAATATGCGCTATTTTTTCACGATTACTTTGATACACATACCCTGCAATCAGAAAAAATAACGGCATATGAAACATATAAATGATATTATAAATTTCCCAGCCTAATTTCTCCGGCATTATATTTTTTTTGATCAGCAGATCGATCCCATGTCCGGTCATGACCAATATAACCGCCACGCCCCTGATAATATCAACCTTACTATTTCTCCCTTCCAGCATTCCGCTTTCTCCCGTTCCCACAGTATCATTCGGTTTTTATAAACATGATACATGATTATACTGAATATCCTAAACGCCCGGCAAGAAAATTTCACAAATTTTTGTAAGAACATGTACGCCCGGTCATTTTATGTTATAATGCATAAAATAATGGTCCATCTATTTTTTTAACTGCTGGAGCGTGTCTGAAAATTGCTTTCTGGCAGATGTGCGTCACAATTTGTGGGAGATTTGTGCCAAATGAAGGGCGCATAGCGGGCTATGTAACCTGAATTTGGTGCAAATATCACGCAAAGTGGGGCGTGCAGATGTCAGGAATGAATTTTCAGACACGCTCTAAAGCGGTTATTTAAAATTTTGCTGATTATGTCAGAAAACACAGGAGGTCTCATATGGCTGGTTCATCATTCGGTACGATCTTTAAAATTACAACATGGGGAGAATCCCACGGCGCGGGACTGGGCGTCGTGGTCGACGGCTGCCCTGCGGGCATTCCGTTGCAGGCTTCGGATATCCAAAAGTTTTTAGACAGACGAAAACCCGGACAGACAAAAATCTCCACTCCCCGGAAAGAAGCCGACGAAGTGGAGATCTTGTCCGGTATTTTTGAGGGCCGCACTACCGGAACCCCGATTTCCATGCTGGTAAGAAACACTTCCCAAAAGTCTAACGATTACAGTGAAATCTCTTCATATTACCGCCCCGGACATGCGGACTATACGTTTGACGCCAAATACGGTTTCCGCGACTACCGCGGCGGCGGACGGTCTTCCGGCAGGGAAACGGTTGGCCGCGTGGCTGCCGGCGCCGTCGCTTCCGCCGCGCTAAAACAGTTGGGGATCGGTATTTTGGCCTATGCCAAAAGTATCGGAGACATCGACGCCGATATGGACGCTTTTGACGTTTCCGCCATTTTGGAAACGCCTACCTGTATGCCCGACAGAAAAGCTTCCCAAAAAGCCGAAGCCTATCTGGAAAGCTGTAAAAAGGATCTGGATTCTGCCGGCGGTGTGATCGAATGCAGGGTAACCGGTCTGCCTGCCGGAATAGGCGATCCTGTTTTTGAAAAACTGGACGCCAATCTTTCGAAAGCAATCATGTCCGTGGGCGCAATAAAAGCGATAGAGATCGGCGACGGCTGTCAGGTCTGTCGCGCTACAGGAAGTAAAAACAACGACGCTTTTTGTATCAAAGACGGTAAAATTACCAAAAAGACCAATCATGCGGGAGGAATACTGGGCGGGATCAGCGACGGCTCGGACCTGCTCTTACGGGCCTATGTAAAGCCCACCCCCTCGATCTTTTCCGCACAGGAAACGGTCAGTCAAAGCGGGGAGGAAATCACGGTCAATATAAAAGGACGCCATGATCCTATCATCGTCCCCCGCGCCGTCGTCGTCGTAGAGGCCATGACGGCAGTCACGATTTTTGACGCCCTTCTGCTAAATATGACCGCCAGAATGGACGCCGTCCGCAAATTTTATCTTCCGGAATAAATCTTCAGTTTAATAAAAAGACTGCCCGATCGGGGCAGTCTCTTTTCGTCTTTATTTTTTCGTCCTTATTCTTTTACTCCGATATCACCTTGTGGAACAAAACGCAGTTCGGTTTGTCAACCGGCAGTTCCGGCCCGTTCATTACGATCACTTTATCCTCCACATGCACGGTAAAGAAAGTCAGGCTGTCGGACTCATGATTTAGCGATACCAAATGCCTGCAGTCCGGAAACAGCGCCGCGTCTTTGGGATATTCCCCGCTGATAGGAAGGCACAGTATCTCTTCCAAAGTCCCTTCCTTATGGTCTACATTATAGAGAATGACGCTGTTGTCTCCTGCATTGGAGCTTAACAGATACTCATGGTCCCATGAAAACTTAAGGGCGCTGGCAGCTACGCCGCTGTTATTATTACTGTCTATCGTAGAGATTCTTTGTATCTTTTCAAAATAAGGATTATGATCCCTTTCTTCATAAGTATAAACTTCTATATAATTTTTCAGCTCGTGGACGACATACATAAACTTTCCGTCCGTGCTGAATACCAAATGCCTTGGAGCAGACTCCAGCTCGCTTCTGACCACATCCACCTGCGTCAGCCTTCCCGTCTCATGGTTCAGGCGGTAAACATTGACATGATCCATGCCCAGATCCGCCGCGCAAAGATATTTATTGTCCCTCGTCATCTTAACGCAGTTTACATGAGGCCTGAAATTTCTTTCGGCGACGCTGCCAATCCCTTTATGGAAGATCTCCTCCGTAATCTCACCCACACTGCCGTCCTCGTTTAAGCGAAGCACCGTGATCTTACCGTCATGGTACCCTCCCACAAATAGAAATCTGCTTTCATGATCCGTAGACAGGAAACATCCCCTCATCCCGTTAATCGAGGCCCGGTTGATCAGCTCCAGATCCCCGTCTTCCATGACTTTAAAAGCTACTACTCCCTGATCGGTAATGGAATACAAATATTTCAGATTATGAGAATGTGTAATGTAAGAGGAATTTGTAATCTCGATCTCTTTCCATTCCGAAAAGCGGCCGTTCTCCATATCCACGTCATAAATTTTAATACCATGGTTGTCCTTCATCGTATAAGAAGAGACATATGCAACATATTTTTCTTTTTTCATAGAATTTTCTTTTTCCATAGAAATATCCTCCAAGCCTCCGTCTTTTTCATTATATAAAAAGAATCTCTGTCCGTACTAAATCATCTTACCATATTCAAAATATTTTGTTAATAGATTTTAAAAATTTCAATTGACTTATGTGCAAAATTTAGTATAATTTATGACAGCGTTGTTTAGTTTTAGTAAACTTTTTGTTTAGTTGTGGGGATACGGAGGAAAATTTCAATGGAAATAGGAAGAAAAATAAGGGAATTGCGGATTCTGAAAGGACTGACTCAGGAAGAACTCGCCGACCGGGCGGAATTATCAAAAGGCTTTATTTCCCAAGTAGAACGTGACCTTACCTCCCCCTCCATCGCTACGCTCGTCGATATGTTACAGTGTCTCGGCACCGATCTGAAAGACTTTTTTAACGAAACCGAAGAAGAACAGGTAGTATTTTCCGGCGCCGATTACTTTGAAAAAATAGACAGCGAATTACATAACCGAATCGAATGGATCATACCGAACGCGCAGAAAAACATTATGGAACCAATCAGGCTGACTTTAGACCCCTATGGTTCTACTTACCCTGACAATCCTCACGAAGGAGAGGAATTTGGATATATCCTTTCCGGCGCCGTTTATATCTATATAGGAAAAAAACGCTATGCTGCCAAAAAGGGGGAATCTTTTTATTTCGTCCCGAGCAGCACCCACTACATAAAAGCCGGGAGTAAGGGGGCCGTTTTATTATGGATCAGCTCTCCCCCAAGTTTTTGATTTACTTTTACAAATTACTTAAAACATGCCGTTTCTATTTTCGGTCTTGAAAGGAGTACAAAAACAGTATGAAGAAAGAACTTATTACCCTTCAGAATATATCTAAATCTTATGACGGCCAGCTTGTTTTGGATGAGCTGAACTTATTTATCAGAGAAAACGAGTTTTTGACTCTTTTAGGGCCAAGCGGCTGCGGAAAAACTACCACTCTGCGTATTTTAGGCGGATTTGAAACGCCCGACTGCGGAAAAGTTATCTTTGACGGCAGGGACATTACCGCTCTCCCGCCCAACAAACGCCAATTGAATACCGTATTTCAGAAATACGCCCTTTTCGTTCATATGACCATTGCGGAAAATATTGCGTTCGGACTGAAGATCAAAAAAAAGAGCGGGGATTACATTAAAGATAAAATCAAATACGCCTTAAAGCTGGTGAACCTTGAAGGCTACGAAAACCGTATGCCGGATTCTTTGAGCGGCGGCCAGCAGCAGCGGATCGCCATTGCCAGAGCCATTGTCAATGAACCTAAGGTACTGCTTTTAGACGAACCCTTAGGCGCTCTTGACTTAAAGCTCAGACAGGATATGCAGTATGAACTGATCCGTTTAAAAAACGAGCTGGGTATCACCTTTATCTATGTCACCCATGATCAGGAAGAAGCCCTGACCATGTCGGACACGATCGTAGTCATGAATCAGGGATATATCCAACAGATCGGTACGCCGGAAAAAATATACAATGAACCCGAAAATGCTTTTGTTGCCGATTTTATCGGCGACAGCAATATCATTGCCTCTACCATGATCCGGGACGAACTGGTGGAGATTCTTGGCGCACGTTTTGCCTGTGTGGATAAAGGATTCGGTGAAAATACGCCGGTGGATGTGGTGATCCGTCCCGAAGACGTGGAACTGGTGGCAGAAAATGCGGGGACAATAAACGGCGTCGTCAGCCATATCATTTTTAAGGGCGTCCATTATGAAATGGAAGTCATGGCAAACGGCTTTGAATGGCTGGTTCATTCCACAAAAATGTTTCCGGTCGGAACAAAAGTCGGCATTCAGGTAGATCCTTATAACATTCAGATCATGAATAAACCCGTTTCCGAAGATGAGGAGGCAGCGACGATCGATGAATAGAAAAAAAGCCCTTCAGGCGCCTTATCTGTTCTGGTCCATCATGTTCATTATCATACCTTTATGTATGATATTCTATTATGGCTTTACGGATAAGACCGGCGCATTTACAATAGAAAACATTACCGCCATCGCTACGGCAGAACATGCGAAAGCTCTTTGGCTCTCCATGCTGCTCTCTTTGGTAAGCACTCTTTTATGCCTTATACTTGCTTACCCTCTTGCCATGATCTTATCCGGCATGAATGTGAGCCAGAACAGCTTTATCGTTGTTATTTTTATCCTTCCGATGTGGATGAATTTCCTTCTCCGCACCCTTGCATGGCAGAGCCTGCTGGAAAAAACAGGCGTTATTAATAATATCCTGCATTTTTTACACTTGCCGGCGCTAAATATCATCAATACGCCTACCGCTATTATTTTAGGCATGGTATATAACTTTTTACCCTTTATGGTACTGCCTATTTACAATTCCCTTGTAAAGATAGACGGTAATGTGGTAAATGCCGCCAAAGATCTTGGTGCGAATCAGATACAGACTTTTATGCGGATTATCCTGCCGCTTTCTATACCAGGTGTTATTAGCGGAATCACCATGGTATTTGTCCCTGCCCTCACCACTTTTGTGATCAGCACCCTGTTAGGCGGCAGCAAGATCCTTTTGATCGGCAATGTGATCGAACAGGAATTTACACGGGCCGGCAACTGGTATCTGGGCAGCGGCCTGTCAATCGTTCTTATGATATTTATTATTGTCAATATGGTCGTATCTTCTATATTTGATAAAGACGGAGAGGGGGCGGTCCTTTAATATGATAAACTTTATAAAGCGGTTTTATATCGGTATTATTTTTATTTTTCTCTACGCTCCTATCGTCACGTTGATCGTACTTTCTTTTAACGCCAGCAAGACGAGGGCCAAATGGGGCGGTTTTACTTTTAACTGGTATGTTTCCTTGCTGCAGGACGAAATTATATTACAAGCGTTATGGAATACCCTGATCATTGCCTTTCTCTCTTCCCTTATCGCGACTTTGATCGGTACCGCCGCCTGTGTCGCCATGCAGGGTATGAGCAAAAGAATGCGTACTATATTTATGGGGATCACAAACATTCCTATGCTGAACGCCGATATTGTAACGGGGATCTCTTTAATGCTTTTATATATCAGCCTTGGGGTGCGGTTCGGTTTTTCAACGATACTGCTCTCCCATATCACCTTTAACATACCTTATGTTATTTTAAGTGTAATGCCCCGTATGAAACAGTTAAATCCACACACCTACGAGGCGGCTTTGGATCTAGGGGCTTCCCATATCCATGCCTTTTTCAAAGTAGTGTTTCCGGACATACTTCCCGGTGTTCTTACCGGATTTTTAATGGCTTTTACAATGTCTCTGGATGATTTTATCATCACTCATTTTACAAAAGGAGCAGGGATCGACACCCTTTCCACTAAAATTTATACGGAGGTAAAAAAAGGGATCAAGCCGGAAATGTATGCTCTTTCCACGATCATCTTTATGACCGTCATTCTTCTTTTGCTGGTCATAAATATATTCGGGAAAAAATCGGCGCAGAAAGCGCCCCAAAAAAACAAGGGAGGAATTAAATTATGAAAAAAAGAATGTTATCTATTATGGCAGCGCTATGTATAACATGCGTTACTGTTTTATCCGGATGCGGCGCCTCCGGCGACGGAAAGAACGGTCAGGTGATCGTTTACAACTGGGGAGAATATATCGATCCTGATACGATCGCCATGTTCGAAGAAGAAACGGGGATCAAGGTCATTTATGACGAATTTGAAACAAACGAAATCATGTATCCCAAGGTAGAAACCGGAGCGTCTCTATGCGACGTTGTCTGCCCGTCAGACTATATGATTCAGAAAATGATCGATAACGACCTGCTTGCAGAACTGGATTTTGAAAAACTTCCGAATGCCAAAGAGAATATCGGTGCACAGTATTGGGAAAATTCCAAGCAGTTCGATGCGGAAAACAAGTACTCCGTTCCCTATTGCTGGGGTACGGTAGGCATCCTCTATAATAAGACCATGGTAGAAGAACCGGTCACAAGCTGGTCCATCCTTTGGGATGAAAAATATGCGGACAACATTTTAATGCAGGATTCCGTACGCGACGCTTTTATGGTCGCTCTGAAATTAAACGGCTATTCCATGAACACCACCGATGAAGCCGAACTGGAGACGGCAATGCAGGCCCTTATCGATCAGAAACCGCTTGTACAGGCTTATGTGATCGACGAAGTACGCGATAAGATGATTGGCGGCGAAGCAGCTTTAGGTGTGATCTACTCCGGCGAAGCAATTTATACGCAGCGTGAAAATTCCGACCTTGCCTATGTGATCCCCGAAGAAGGGACCAATATCTGGATTGATTCATGGGTAGTTCCTAAAAATGCACCGAATATGGAAAATGCACATATCTTTATTGATTTTATGTGCCGCCCCGATATTGCACTGAAAAATTTTGAATATATTACCTATTCTACTCCGAATGAAGCCGCAAAAGCATTGATTGAAGACGACGATATCCGCAACTCTTCTATCGCTTTTCCCGATCTGTCGCAATATAATAATCTGGAGACCTTTTCTTATCTTGGCGAGGAAGGCGACGAGCTTTATAATGAGCTTTGGAAAAAAGTAAAGTCCAATTGATACTTCAAAAACTTTAACAAGTACGCGCCTTCAGGCGCATATAGAAAAGCCTGTTATGAAACAGGCTTTTCTTCGCATCCACAAGTATCTGCAAAAGGAGTAAACGGTCTGGCTTCGGGACCTCTGCCGCAGCCGCAATCCCGGTCGCGGTCTCTGTCACGTCCCCTGTCGCAGTCGTCGTCACGGTCACGGCCTCTGTCATGATCGCAGTCATCGTCACGGTCGCGTCTTCTGTCGCAGCCACAGTCGTCGTCACGGTCACGGTCGCGGCCTCTGCCACAGCCGCCTCTATCTCCGTCCCTGCCGCAGCCGTTATTGCAACCGCAGTCCCCCTGCATATTTCCGTTTCCGCCACAGCAGGCAAGTAAAAGTAATAACCAAAGACAATTCATGTTTTTTCTCTTTTCGTTTCTTTACTTTATCCTATTCCGCTGTTTTCTCTTTTGTTACAAAACTTTTTTCTTTATATACCGGAAAGTTTCTTCCTCTCCCTTTTTTGCAAGCATGACAAGCAGTCTTTCCAAAAGCGCCTTCGTCCTCTCATGCATAGGAATCAGCGCTTTTCCCTTATTATAATACGCCAGCGGCGCCGCCTGCGTATATTTTTCTTTGAGATAAACCTTGCTTGCTGCGATCCGGTCCATGAACATTTCCACTACATATTTTCTCGGCATAGGCGCCGGAGCCATGCCGCCAGATATCCCGCTTAGGCTGTAATCGATCCAGTATTCATAATGATGTTTATTTCTGCCTTTATGATGAAGCCATGCCCCGGAATAACCGACTGCCTCCCGCTCCGCATTGTTAGGGCTCCGCGTTCCCTGATAATATTTCGCCCCTGTCCAAAACTCACTGGGAGAATATTTGGACATATCATGCAAAAGCCCCTGTTTATAAAGACCGACTTTAAAACATCCTTGGGCTACCAGATATTTATGGTATGTGATCGTTTTAAAATGCTGCCATACTTTCATTTTATACTCCCGCATATCGCAAGTCTGGCTTACGGTACTGCTTATTAGCAGTATTGTAAGCCCCTCTTTCTGCTTCAGCAAAAGATGCCGGTTTGGCATCCGCTTACTTTGCCAAATAAATAACAATCGTTCTTGGTTTTAATTCTATTTCCTGACCACTTTCTACTTTTTCCAGTTTGTCCTCCGCTTTCGGCAGCGGCGCTGCTTTCTCCGTTGTCGAAAGCACATACCAGTTTTTCCCTTTTGTCAGCTTGGGCAGCGCCAGTTTCCGTTTCTGCCAATGCATATTATAAGCGATAAAAATGCTGTTATCCTCTTCTTTGCGGTTTTTCTTACCGTAAGCCCCGCAATACATGATCCCCACATGACGGTTATAATTTTCAAGCTCCGGCCTCCAGGCCTGACTGCCATGATAAGAAACATCGGGATAGCCGCAGGCAAGCGTATCCATCAGGTGCAAAGGACGTATCCCCTGCAGCACCGGATGCGCTTTCCGAAAAGCAATCAGGCTCTTTACATATTCAAACCAATCTTTATTCTTTTCCAGCCCGTTCCAGTTTAACCAGCTTATTTCATTATCCAGACAATACGGATTATTATTTCCTTTCTGTGAGTTGCCAAACTCATCCCCTGCCAAAAATAACGGGGATGCCTGTGAAAGGAACAACAGATTGAAAGCATTCCGCATCTGCTGTCTGCGCAGCGCCGTTACTGATTTTTTTCTACTGGCCCCTTCCACGCCGCAATTCCAACTGTAATTATATTCGTTTCCGTCCCTGTTTTCCTCCCCGTTCGCCTGATTATGCTTTCTTTCATAGGAAACCAGATCCGCCAGCGTAAATCCGTAATAATTAGTCACATACTGTACGACTCCATGATTATCGCTGTTATGCCGCAGATGCCCCAAAACCGCGGGCAGCATATTTTCGTCTCCTTTCAGATACCGGCGCATATCATACATAAAGTCGTCCCTGTAAGAGGCCAGATGACGGTACGAAGGCTGCATAACGTCCGTATAAAGTTCCTCATAGGGAAACGAATAATAAAACAGCTTGGTATCCTTTAGCAAGGCTTCCGTTGCCAAAAGGGCGAGAGGAATAGGATCCCCCTTTAAATGGAAACCGTCCACATGATACTCTATCCTCCAATACTTGAGTACTTCCAAAATGAAACCGGGATTTTCCTTTTCAAAGTAAAACTGCATGATAACCTCTATCCCGTTTTTGTGAAGCTCCTTTACCATATGTTTAAATTCTTTAGCCGCCTGTCCGGGCCCGGCTGCATAAGAGGTTTTCGGCATAAAATACTGACATTCTTTCGTATATCCCCAATAGTTGAGCTTATCTCCCTTTCTCTCACGGTTCGGCTCTAAGGCATACTGCTTCGCCACTTCCTCCATCGTCGGCTGGCTCTCTTCCTTGTATATGATCTCGCAAAATTCATATGCCGGCATCAGTTCTACCGCAGTGATCCCAAGCTCTTTCAAATAAGGAATTTTTTCTACGACTCCCATAAAAGTGCCGCGATGCGCTACTTTGGAAGAAATATGTTTGGTAAACCCCCTTACATGCATACAATAAAAATAACTGTCCTCAAACGGCGTTTTAAGAAGCCTGTCCTCTTCCCAGTCAAAGCCTTCATCTCTCATGCCATAATAAATATCCTTCTGCTTTACGGCTTTTCCCCATTTTTCGCATCCGGTCATCTTTACGGCATACTCGTCCTTTACAATACGTCCGTCCGCATAGATCTGATACCGGCAATCCTGTGCCTCTATGTCCTTCAAATACATACAACTGATGTCCCCGACACGGAAAGCATCCGAAAAAGGGATCTTATATTTCTTTTCCTGACCGTCTTTTGTTTTTATCCACACAAATAAACCACACTCTTTCGCATGTGGAATCTTTACTGCTACATTAATCCCGTCCTTATAACTGCTAAGACCTTTGGGCAATATATTTCCCTGTTCCATGTTTAATTTTAGCTTCATAAAATGTCTCCGTATATAATGATGTATATAGTTTAACATATTTTTCCCTGCCATGAAACTATTTTCCGTGTAAGTATTGATTAAATTCCTCTTATTTTGTACAATGTCCTTATAAAACCATGTAAATTCGCGGATTTGCAAGATTGGAGGAAAAAATAATGGAAAAAGATAAAAACCGCAAGGAAGAGCTTACCGATGAGGAAATGACCGTAGAACTCGAACTGGATGACGGTACTTTGGTAAGCTGCGCCATTGTTACCATTATGACCGTGCAGAAAAAAGATTATATCGTATTGCTGCCTCTGGATGAAAACGGCGGGAACGAAGACGGCGAAGTATGGTTTTACCGTTACTTTGAAGATGAAAATAACGCAGACGCCGAACCGGAGTTGGAATATATCGATAATGACGAAGAATACGAAATGGTAGCGGACGCTTTTGACGAATTTTTAGATAACGCGGAATTTGACGAGCTTGTAGGGCCGGAATCCTAAAATGGTATGCGGAAACGGCTAAACGGAAACAGAAATATCTGACAGAAATCGGGATGGCTTTTCCCGATTTTCGTTTTCTATGCAGAAAATTCCTAATTCTTCTTTTGCCCTTGTGACCGCTACATAAAAAATACGCCTTTCTTCCTCTTCCGCACCTTTAGAGAGCATTTTTCCGAAAGGGACGGTTCCTTCGTTTATATTTGGCAGAAACACGGATCCGTATTCCAAGCCTTTCGCCCCGTGCATGGTAACTACCGAAACGCCTGTTTTTTCCGGTCTGTCTGATTTTTCCGTTCTTTTTTCCTCTGTCTGCCTTTCCTCTACGGATGCCATCCACTCCTTTGTGCTTTGATAGGCTGCCGCGTCCTGTTGGATCTCTTCTGCGATCTGAAAAAGTTTCTCCGGCTTATCTTTTCTTTCTTTTTCTGAAAGATACCGGTCATATCCCATCGCTTTTCTGATGTAATTCACCGCAAGAAAAGGAGACAGGTCTTTCAGTATTTCCAACTGCTCTTCCAATTTCCCGATCTCATCTAAGCAGCGTGGCATCTCTCTATAATATTGCCTCATATCGTCAAAATCAACCTCTCCTTTCACACAGTCCCTTGAAAAATATCTTTTCGGTTTCTCCATAATGCGGAAAAAAAGCCCTCTGCTTTTATCGCCCTTTGCAAACCGGATATAATCCGTAATGTCCTGCATGATAAAATGACCGAAAACCGAAGTTTTGGACTCTTTCCCGCAAAAAGGGATTCCCGCCTTTTTTAACCGTTCTTTCATCTCCGAAACTTCTCTATTCGTCCTGCAGATCACGGCGCATTCCGACAATGTTCCGTCTTTTTGACGCCCTTTCAGACAATATGTTAATGCTTCATATTCCGCATCTTTACTGTCAAATTTCTTTATCCACACTGTTCCCGCTTTCTCTGTCTGCGCTTCTATCTTTTTAGGAAAACGATTGTTATTATTACTGATAAGTTCCGATGCAAACCGGACGATTTCCTTTGCGGAGCGATAATTTTTATCAAGTTTTACTGTTTTCGCACCGGTAAAGTCCTTAAGAAATGTTCTCATAATGGACGGATCCGCTCCTCTGAAACCGTAAATGGATTGATCGTCGTCCCCCACTGCCGTAAGATTTCCCGCACTGCCCGCAAGAAGCCTGACTACTGCATACTGCGCCAAATTGATATCCTGAAATTCATCTATCATAATGAAAGAAAACCTCTTCTGCCATTTTTCCAAAATATCCTGCCTCTTTTTAAAAAGTTCCAGACATTGCAGCGCCATATCGTCAAAATCCATCTTACGTTCCTGAATACAAGTCTTTCTATAACACCTGTAATTTTCTGCAAACCGCTCCGGTTCCACTAAAGCGCCTTCATATTGGTAAGTCTCGATTCCCCCTATGCTGTTTTTTACTTTGCCGAATTCGTTCAAAAGATGCTCGATCAATTCGCTTTCCTCTTCCTCCGGCCTTATGATTTGTTTTAAATATGCTCTTTTTTCTTTTTCCGTAATAATGTTTTGGGAAGAATAATGATAAGTTTCTTTTAATATATGAAAGTAGACTGCGTGGAAGGTTCCGAAGTTCACGGAATACCCTTTCCCCTCCGCAATACGGCCGAACCGCTGTTCCATTTCCAAAGCGGCGGCTTTTGTAAATGTGATGACTAAGATTTGCGACGGCTCTACGCCGTGTACTTCGATCAGATAACGGATTCTTTCTGTGATGGTAAAAGTCTTGCCGCTGCCGGGACCGGCTATCAAAAGCATCGGTCCCGTAAAATGTCTGACTGCCCGCAGCTGGGCTTCATTACAATGATCCAACGGCATTTTTTAAAAGCCCGATCCCTTTTTCCACACGCTTTAAGGTCTCGTCCTTTCCTATGATCTCCATAATCTCCGTAGCTCCCGCCGGCGTCATCTGTTTTCCAGACACGGCGGTCCTGATCGGCCACATCACATATCCGTTCTTACATCCCTTGCTTTCCACATACCCAAGCAGCATCTGATACAGCCCGTCATTACTGTAATCTTCCTGCTTTTCCAAAAGCGGCAGGACCTCCTGCAGCACGGTAAGGGATGAAGCTTCATCCGTCTTCATTTTTTTATGCGCATACATAGCCGTATCATACTCCGGCAGCTCTTCAAAGAAATCCACCTGCTCCTTAATATCAGGAAAAATCTCAATCCTCGTCTTTACCATAGCCGCAATTTTCTGAAGGTCAAAAGATTTTTTCAGCGTCTCTTTCAGATAGGGAAGAGCCAGTTCATAAAATTTCTCCTCTTCCATCGCCTTTAAGTATTCCCCGTTCATCCATTTCAATTTTACAATATCAAATACAGCAGGGGATTTGCTGATTCTGCGGTAATCAAATTCTTTGATCAGCTCTTCCAGCGTGAAGATCTCCCTGTTGTCCTCCGGGCTCCAGCCTAACAGCGCAATATAATTTACTACTGCCTCCGCTAAAAATCCCTGTTCCAGTAAATCTTCAAAAGAGGCGTGTCCGCTCCGTTTTGCCAGCTTTTTATGATTTTCGTCAGTGATCAGGGGAAGATGCACATACACCGGAACTTCCCAGCCGAACGCCTCGTAAAGCCTCGTATACTTGGGGGAAGACGAAAGATACTCGTTTCCTCTCACCACATGGGTAATGTTCATCGTATGGTCGTCCACCACATTGGCAAAATTATATGTGGGATAGCCGTCGGATTTGATCAGGATCATATCGTCTAATTCCGCGTTTTCTACTGTAATATCCCCATATAATTCGTCATGGAAGGTAGTCCTGCCTTCTCTCGGATTATTTTGGCGGATCACATAAGGCTTTCCGGCTTTTAAGTTCTCCTCAATTTCTTCTTTAGATAAGGCCAGGCAGTGCTTATCGTACACAGAAATCTCTTTTCCTTCTACTACTTCGGTCTTTAAGCTCTCCAGTCTTTCCCTGTCGCAAAAACAATAATATGCCTCGCCCTTTTCAATCAGTTCCTTCGCATATTTCATGTAAATGCCCGTTTTCATCCGTTCACTTTGGACATAAGGCCCTACGCCCCCATCTTTATCGGGACCTTCGTCATAAGACATTCCCGTTTTCTCCAAAGTACGGTAAATAATCTCCTCCGCGCCTTCTACAAATCTTTCCTGATCGGTATCCTCGATACGGAGCATAAAAGTTCCCCCTTCATGCTTTGCGATCAGAAATTCATACAGTGCGGATCTGAGATTCCCCACATGCATTTTCCCGGTAGGGCTGGGCGCATATCTTGTTCTGATTTTTGTCATAATCGTAACCATGCCTTTCTGTTAAATCATCTGTCTAATTTTCTTTATCCGGCAGACGCTTTTGCGCCTTTTTCTTAAATTCCGCAAGCTCTTTTGCCGCCTGTGGAACGGCGATATTAGTACCCGCGCCCGCGACGCAGCCGCCCGGACATGCCATCCCTTCTATCAGACAGCCGTTTTTCTTTCCCGCTTTTGCTAACATCAGGATCTTCTTACATTCGGAAAGACTTTCCGCATGTTCGATATGCACGTCCACATCAGGATAATACTCCTGAATGCACTCTTCAATGGCACTGGCCACACCTCCGGCCACGCCGTATCCCCGTCCTGCGCCGGTGGCATCCTCCATCGTTTCCTCCGTATCGATGCCGCCCAAATCAATGCCCTTTGCCTCGAACATTCCCGAAAGCTCTTCAAAAGTGATCACAAAATCCACGTCCGAGCGGATCGTTCTTCTTGAAGCCTCCAGTTTTTTGGATGCGCAGGGACCGATAAACACCACGCCTGCATCCGGATGCTCCTCCTTAATGATCCTCGCCGTCGCTACCATGGGCGTAAGTTCATTGGATATCTTATCCATCGTCTCCGGGAAAAATTTCTTAGCAAGCACGGACCAGGACGGACAGCAGGAAGTCAGGCTGAACGGCTGTTTGCCGCTGGCTACCTGCTCCACATAATGCTTCGCTTCCGCCATGGCTCCCAGATCCGCGCCGATCGCCGTTTCATAAACCTCTGCAAAGCCCAGTTCTTTTAACGCCGCTTTAAACATTTCCGGCGTAACTTTCGGGCCAAACTGTCCGACAAAGGCCGGAGCCACCTGCGCAATGATCTTTTTTCCCGACTGCAGCGCACGAATCAGCTGAAAGATCTGAGACTTATCCGCAATGGCTCCAAAAGGGCAGCTCACCATACACATACCGCAGGAAACGCACACTTCATTATCAATAACGGCTCTTTCCAGACGGTCGTTCTTAATAGCCCCCACGCCGCAGGCCGCAGCGCACGGGCGTACCTGATGGGAAATAGCGTCATAAGGGCAGACAGACTTGCATTTTCCGCATTTAATGCATTTATCCTGATCGATCACGGACTTTCCGTTCACCATGGAAATGGCGTCCCTCGGACAGACTTCCCTGCAAGGATGGGCAATGCAGCCCATACATTTATTCGTTACCTCATACCGGTTCTCCGGACAGGCATTACATGCGGAAGGAATGACCTGCATAAGAGGCGGTTCATAATATTTTTCCGCAATATTTGTTTCTTCCATGCCCTGCGTAGCATGTACCGGCACATTTTCCGGCCTTAGGCTCATTCCCATCGCCAGACGGATCCTTTCACGGACAATGGCCCGCTCCCTATATACGCTTTCTCTGTATTCCGGCTCGTCATAATCTACTATTTTATAGGGCAGCGCTTCTACGTCATTGATCAGATCCTTGGAATTATATGCAAGATCCGCAATTTCTTTAAATACACGGCGCCGAAGTTTCCTTACCTGCGTATCGATCCCTCTCATAGTCTCCTCCGTTCTGCTTGATATCATTTATTTAAGAACATTTGTTATTTAATTACCGTCATTTCCAAAAACAATGTTATCAGACAGTTTCTATTTTTACATAAACGGACTTGGAAATCAAGACTTTTCACAAAAACAAACTGCCAAGCTGATAGACCAGTACGGAAACTCCCCATGCTAGGAAAAGCTCAAATGCAAGCAGTTTTAACGTAAACGCCCATGAACCGCTTTCCTTTTTAATCGTCGCCATACTGGCTATACACGGTACATACAACAGGCAAAACAGCATAAGGCAATAGGCGTTAAGAGGGCCAAACGACGGATCTATCGCATGGATATTGGCCAGTACAGTCTCCATTCCTGCGGAAGAATTGGCATTTGTCACCCCGAAAAGCACTGCAAAACCAGATACCACAACTTCTTTTGCAGAAATGCCCGAGATCAGGGCCACTCCGATCTGCCACATGCCTAACCCTGCCGGAGCAAGCACCGGTACAAGCAGTTTTCCTATCATTGCGCCGAAACTGTCCGCCGGTTCTTCCACCATTCCGGTCAGGCCAAAGTTTAAAACAAACCACAAAACAATAGAAGCAATAAAAATGGTCGTTCCCGCTTTTGACAGATAATCCTTCAGCTTATTCCATACGTAGATGCGGATCGTCCTCGCATTCGGCCTTTTATATTCCGGCAGTTCTATCAAAAGCGAATTGTTTTCTTCCCCCCTGCTTAACTTATTCATGATAAGCGCCGTTAAAATGGCGATCGCCATGCCGGTCACATACATGGAAAAGGCCACAAGACCCGCGCTTTTTTCAAAAAACATGCCCGAAAAAAGGACATAGATAGGAAGTCTGGCCGAACAGGACATAAAAGACGTGATCCACATCGTCCTTCTCCTGTCCCGCTCCGTTTCCAAAGCCCTTGTCGCCATAATCGCCGGTACGGTACAGCCGAAGCCCAGTATCATCGGCAGAAAGGCCTTTCCCGAAAGCCCCACCTTTCCCATGATATGATCCATAACATATGCTACTCTTGACATATATCCGCTGTCTTCCAACACGGCAAGGGCTAAAAACAGAATGAATATATTCGGTATAAAGGTCAGGATCCCTCCGACTCCGGCTATGATCCCTTCCACGATCAAAGAAACCAGCCAGTCCGAAACGGAAAGCCCTTCCAAAAATCCGCCCACCGCGTCGGAAAAAACTCCAAGTCCCGTTTCAAATACACCTTTCAGCGCATCTCCCACCATAAAGGTAAGAAAAAATACAAAAGCCATGATACATAAAAACATCGGTACTCCTAATACCGGATGCGTTAAAATATGATCGATCTTATCCGTATTCGCTTTTTTTCCGGCTCTTCTGAAGAGTACCTCTTTTACGATCATTTCAATATAAGCATATTTTCTGCTAATAATTTCCTTTTCATAGCTTTTAGGAACAATGTCCGTTATCTGGATGGGATGTTCCTTCTTCACCTCTTCGTCTTCCTCCAGCAGCTTGATCGCATGCCACCTTGCCGAGGAGTGGGACGGATATCTGGCCTGCATCATCACTTCCAGCTTGGCAATCTTATTCTCAATCTCTTCCTCATAATAAAGTACGATCCCATGAGGACCTTCCTCATAGTGATGTACGACTGCATGAAGTAAAATATCAAGCCCCTTCCTTTTGGCCGCCGATACCGGCACTACCGGAATATCGCCCAAGAGTTCAGGAAGCCTGTGAAGGTCGATCTCCATCCCCCTCTCTTCTACGATATCCATCATATTCAAGGCCAAAACTACCGGCTTGCCAAGTTCTAAAAGCTGCATGGTAAGATAAAGGTTTCTTTCTAACGAAGATGCATCGACAATGTTGATGATCACGTCAATATCGTCATCCATCACACATTTTCTCGTCACTTTTTCTTCTATCGTATAGCAGGTAAGGGAATAGATCCCCGGCGTATCGACAAGCGTCAGTTGAAATCCTTCATATTCTGCCTGACCTTCTACCTTTTCTACGGTCACGCCCGGCCAGTTCGCCACTTTTAGTCTGGAACCTGTCACTGCATTAAAAAGCGTGGTCTTTCCGCAATTCGGATTTCCTACGAATGCCACATGTATCTGATTTTTTTCCATAACCGTCTCCTCTAAACCCTTTCCCTTTCGTCTGCCCCGTCCACTTCGATGCTTGACGCAATATGCTTTCCGAGCGCAAGCCGCGTTCCTCTCACTTTAATGATCAAGGCTCCCTTTTTCTTGCGGTTCAATACGGTGATAACGGTTCCGTCATTTAACCCCAGCGCCTGCAGTCTCCTTGTGACCGCCTCTTCCACAAATACTCCCTTTACAATATAGGATTCATCCTTCTTTGCTTCAAATAATGTCATTTTTCCGCCTCGCTATTGATAATGATTCTCAATATTTTCAGCATAATTATAATCCTGCCGTCAATCCCTGTCAATAGAACCTGAAAAAATAACATTTTAATCCGTTTCCGCTCTAAAGCGTGTTTGAAAACGGACAGCCGACCGGCAATATTACCGGCCATGATCATTTTAAAAGGGAAAATGGGGAAACATGTGCAAAGTTCCACCATACTATACTATTAAAGAAATACTTACATTATGAAAGGAATTTTATGAAGGATTATAATTTCGATGAATATTTCGAACGTTTTCCCATTGCAATGGCCTATGTACCATTTCAGCGTATGTCGCATATTTATGAAAATCTGGATGAAGCTTTAAAGATCGGCACAATCTTTCCGGAACTCACCAAGCCCTTTGTAGGAAGGAGGATGAAAAAATGAATTATAACTCTATGTCAGAACGGGAACGCTTAATGAATGAGATTAATACGCTCGGCTTTGTTATGTTTGAAATGACAGAGTATCTGGACACACATCCGTTCGACCGGGACGCCATTGATTATTTTTCCCATCAGACCAAAAGACACAATCAGGCTCTTCGGGAATACGCCGCTAAATTTACGCCTCTTACGCTCAGTACGGCCGACGCATGCGGAAAAGAATGGTTATGGGCGCTTGACCCGATGCCTTGGGAAGGAGGTTGTTAATTATGTGGCAATATGAAAAACGTTTACAGTTTCCGGTAAGGATCAAAGAAACCAACGCCAATATCGCGCAGGTAATCATCAGCCAGTTTGGCGGCCCCGACGGAGAATTAGCCGCATCCATGCGTTATATCTCCCAGCGTTATACTATGCCGTATCATGAGGTGGCGGGACTTTTGACAGATATTGGTAGAGAAGCCCCGGAAATGGTATCAGAGCGTGTTACGGACTTTCACCGATTAGATTGCGCCCATACCGGGCGTATATAAAATAGAGCGCATAGATTTGTTTCTATACGCTCTCCATATAAATCACTAACAATAAAACTGAGATTGCATTAAAAATAACCCCGCATATACCCCGCCTTTACTATACAGTTCGTCATGCGAACCATACTCAATGATTTGTCCCTTGCTAAATACCGCTATTACATCACAGAATTTAGCACTTGATAGTCTATGTGAAATATATACTGCTGTTTTTCCTTGAACCATTTCGTTAAATTTTTGATAAAGTTCATATTCCGCTTTCGGATCCATAGCTGCGGTCGGTTCATCTAACAGCACAATAGGTGCGTCTTTATATAAAGCACGCGCCAAAGCAATTTTCTGGCCTTCTCCCCCCGATGGTTCAAATCCCTCCTCGTCAAAATTCTTAAAAACGGAAGTATCAATACTATTTTGCAGCCTGCATAATTTTTCATTAAACCCTACATACTCAAGAATCTCTTTTACTCTGTCTTTGTTCATAGGCTGTGCAAGTGCAACATTATCTTTGACGGAAAATGAAAACAGCCTGTAGTCCTGAAATACTGATGAGAAAAAACTCATATATTGATCATAGTCTATTTTTTTAATATTCACTCCATCCAAAAGAATCTCGCCTTCCGTTGGATCATACATTCTGGTCAGCAATTTGACAAATGTTGACTTTCCTGCACCGTTTTCACCGACAATAGAGAGCTTTTGACCAAAGGGAATGGTAATACTAACATCTTTTAAAGCATATGTATCACTGCCGGAATACTTGAAGCTGACATTCCTGAATTCAATAAAATGAGCTCTATTGGCATCGATCCGTTCACTGCCCCCGCGTAGCGTCTTAGGTAAATTCAAATATTCGTCCAGTTTTTCATAATAAGTGTCATACGCCCGGATTTCCATTAAACTGTCAAGCACCTTACGGAATGCAACAGAAAATGATGTAACTGCACCTGTATACATTGTAAACGAGCCGATTGAAATGGTACCGCTAACCACACAATGTATTAAATAAGCATACGCTGCGCTCTGCTGAACCAGTGTAAAAATTGCGCCAAAAAAACCGGAGATCATAAATCCGTCATTTTGTTTCTTTTGGTTCTCATTTACTTTTGTAAAATAATTTCTCTCTCTGTTAAGCAGCCACTTTCCAAGAGAATTTAATCGAATCTCCTTTGCAAAACTATGATCTTCAAACAGACTTGCATAATACATCCAGCCTCTTTGGTCTTTGATGATACCTTCCGACAATCTGATAGCATTTTGCTTAGCCTTTTTCTCAATGAATGCTCCACAAATGATCAGTACAAAAAACAAGCTCACTATTCGGAAGTCAATAGCAGCGATAATGGCAGCTATTCCAATTAGTGTCAAAATATGTCCAAGTGCATTCAAAGAACAGTCAAGCAAATACCCAAATCCATGCCAATCACAGTATAAGAACTTTTCAGCCCTTTTCTGCATATCTAAGAAATTCGGATCTTCTAATCTCTCAAAATCAGCCTCTGCCAAATGTTTATGCAGGTCACTATCAAACTCTGCGTTTACTCTGCATCGTCTGCTAAATCCATCCCAATTAAAATATTCAGAGAATATGGTCGCTGTTGCAGTATAGAGAACCAAAACGGAAGCGTACACAAGCAGCCTGCTTATTTCCTGATTTCCCATCAATTCATCAATGATTAATTTGGGCATTATTGTGGCGACAATCGGTATCAGCGAGTTGATGAACTGGTATAACACTCTCCAAAGAATATATCTTTTGTCATATCTCCAACCGTTTTTTATAAAAAACACAATTCCTTTAAACATATTAAGTTTTCCTCCGTGTTATGAATTTTAGGCATAAAAAAGCTGTAAAACCGCACAACACACGGAGATAGCATTGCTATCTCTTAAGGAAATCACCGTTTGCGTATTTTACAGCTCATTACATAACAAAAGGTTTAAATGCGAAATTTTTCAAAAGCATTCTTTAACCCCCCTATTTATTTTATAAAATGGTCTAAAAATAATTGGCTTAACTATATCATGGATATCACCACCGTGTCAAACGTCTTTGAGCTCATATTTCGCCGCCGTAAATCTCCACTTATACGGCAACATTTTTAAATAAACGTCTATATAATTTTTATCGTCCACTACCATCTTATCAAGCATCCGGGCATAATATTCATCTTCGTATTGGATACCGTTAATCAGCTCGTCAATGACATTTTTTATATCTGCCGTCAATTCCTGCCGTTTTGTGATCCTCGTCTGCGGTGACTCAACGCCCTCCATCGCAGATTTTAATTTTTCAATATCTTTGTCATATTTGGCTCTTAGGAGCGTAAATTCGTTTTTGTCTATGTCGCCGCTTGTATAAAGATCTATAAGGCCTGTACGTTTTTTCTCTGTTTCCTCGATTTTTTCTGATAAAGCGCCCTCGCTTCTTCCCTTTAAATCTATCTGCATAACTGTATCGACCGTCTTAGTGAGATTATCGACAATTTTCCGGCGGTCAATTTTCAGTTCCCTGCAGACAAGATACAATAAATAAACCGCATCCTCATTACGGATACTCCCGCCAAGGCAGCCTTTCTTGTTACCTGCCCTGTCAATATGCGGCCTGCCATGGTTTGCAGCTTCATAGCAGCGCCACGCCTTGTATCTGCTTCCGTCTTTGCGGGTCTTATATCGGGCGACATAGCTTGCCCCGCATCTGCCGCATTTGATTTTCCCTGAGAACGGATAGCGGCTGCTGTGTTTTGCCTTGCCCTCCTGTGAAAGCGATTTTGCATCCAAAATGCGGTTTGCTTTATCGAAAAGCTCACGGGAGATAATCGGCTCGTGATGGTCTTTGATAATGACAAATTCCTCCTGCCCCCGGTTGTATTTCTTTTCATGGGACAGGAAGTCCGGCGTATAGGTTTTCTTCTGCACTAAGTCGCCGCAATACTTTTCATTGCGGATGATGCGGAGAATAACCGTATTCTGCCATTCCTTACCCCGCATAGGCTCGATGCCTTCCTCCCGGAGCTCACGGGCGATAACATGCGTACCTTTTCCCTCGTCCACAAACTTGTGGAAGATAAGACGGACGATTTTCGCTCCCTCTTCGTCGACAGTCATTTTTCCGTCTTTTACATCGTAACCAAGCATACTGCGGCCAAATACAACGCCCTGCTCCATACGGCGTTTCTGCCCCCACTTGACACGCTCGGAAGTCTTGCGGCTTTCCTCTTGTGCGATAGAGGACATAATGGCAAGGCGGAGCTCCGCATCGCCGTCTAACGTATTGATATTGTCATTTAGAAAAATCACGCCGACACCCTGCTTTTTAAGGTCACGGGTATAGAAAATACTATCAAGGGTATTTCTCGCAAAACGGGAAATCTCCTTTGTAATAATCAAATCAAAATCACCGTTTTTTGCACAGTCAATCATACGGTTAAATTCTTTTCGCTTTTTTGTGTTCGTTCCAGAGATGCCCTCATCGGCAAATATCGCATAAAGCTCCCAATCGGGATTACCCTCGATATACTGGCGGAAATACCGCTGTTGGCTTTCAAAAGAATTGGCTTGGTCTTCCTTGTCCGTGGAAACACGGCAATAGGCGGCAACTCTTTTTTTCGTTTCCTGCATTTTTCTCTCTTGGTTTATGAGTTCATATTGTAATGCTGGCATAAAACCTCTCCTTTCCCGACAATGACTTGCCATAGTTTAAGTATAACGATTGCTTGTATGTCGAATATGCAAATAATGAAATTGCACATTTCTATATATAAAGAGCCGGGCGGTTAGGCTTTGCTGCGGTTTTTCTGACGGTATTGTTTTTCTATTTCCTCGATACAGCGGCTATATTGCGAATGGGTCAAAAGCTCCCGTTTTTCCAAAGAAGCAAGTATTGACTTTTGAAGATGCAGATAAAACGCTTCGTATGCCTGTTCGGTAATTTGCGGAACAGGCTCTCCGACATAAATAAACTCACGACATTTCAATCATCAACACCACCTCGTTATATTGCTTGCTTATAGAAAGCTGCCTTTGCTTTCTATAAAATATTCATAAGGGTTTGTACGATATAACAGAGGGGTTAGTCCTTTTTTGAAATACCGGTGCAAATAGCTAAAGCCCTATCCGCCGGCATTATGAAACGCCTGCCAAAAGTACTGACGTACTCTTGACAGGCGTTGTTTGCCAGGCGTTCCGATTTGTTCAAGCAACAGGCAGCGCTGCCTGTCATACTGCACGCAGGCAGGCATCACGGCTTTTATCGGCCTGACCCCCGTGCGTATCAGGCGCTTCTCTTATAAAGATGATTTTGGGTCTGACGCCCTAAAAATGTCTGCTATTTACTCTATTATAGTTAAGTTTCCGGGTATGTGGTCAACGATATCCCCTTTGATTGTTGTATTTTTAATTACTACATTTTTTCCGGCCCAATTATAAAAATGTCCGCTCATTGTACAATTTTCAATTGTTATATCGCTTGCCGTAGTCATAATTCCCATACTTGCTTTGGCATTTCCCGTAAATGTGGAATCATATATCTTAATATTTTTGCACGGCCTGCCGTTATTTGGCTCAATATCAATGCCGAATTGCGGGTCGGTGCCCTTTGCATTATCAAAACGGCAATTTCTAACCGTGACATTAGATACGTCTGTGATGGAAAGATTATTACGCCGGTTGTGATGGAGATTACAATTTTCAATCGTGACACCGTCGCTGCAGATATTGGGTCCATCGTAGAAACCGAGATAAATGCCATCTCCCCAGCACTGTGAGATTTCCACATCTTTGATAGTAACATTTGTGCTGCCTGATATGTTGATACCATGACCCCACTCTCCGCTGCTGCCAGTGTGTTCGCTGCGTTCTCCGATAATCTGCCCACCGGAAATAGTAATATTTTTGTGTCCGAATGCACATATTACCTGATAATTTGCACTATTATTTCCAATCGCTATAAGCAGCGCGCTAGGTGACATGACTAACTTTTGGTTATCCGTCAACTCGATACCGCCGCATTTATAGGAGCCGAACTGATCCAGACCGCCTCCAACCGGATCAATATGATAAACACCGGCAGGTAAATACAGATACTCATATTGGTCCGGATTGGAATCGTTCCTCCAGTCTTTCAGAATCTTGTTGATATACGGCGTATCGTCGGTAGTGCCGGGTTCCTGAACATAGGTTAAAACTTCCGGTCCTTCCGGAATCTGCTCATCCCCGATTGAAACTGCGTAACACTGCTGAACATAACTGGGTTTGCTTTTTCTGTATACGCTGATAACTGCGGCGCCTGCTTTTTCCATTTTAAGCAAACCGGCAGAGCTTACGGATACCACTGTCGGATTGTTGCTTTTCCACACAATATCACTGGAAATGCCCGCGTCTGTTTGTGACAGATCCAGATTTAACTGATAAGTTTCTCCGACCGCTTTTTTAATTGTCTGTCCTGCCTCTTTGAGTACGGGCGCATCTACGATTGTCACTTTACACTGTGCTTTTTTGTTCCCGTCCTGCGTCGTTGCGGTGATTGTTACACTGCCCTCTTTTTTACCGGTGATAACACCGGCAACCGTAGTCGCATTTACAGTCTTAGCCTCCACAGTAGCGATCTGGCTGTTGGAAGAAGTCCACACCACATTAGGATTCGATATTTCCTGATTCAGTGACTGTACCTTTATTGTAGCGGTGAGCGTTCTCTTTTCTTCTTCCTGATCCTGCAGCGAGAAGGAAAGGTTTGTTTTATCAAAGGAGATTCCTGTTACGCTGTTTTTAAGGTACGCTTTCTTTTTGATCTGAAAGGAATAGGTCTTTGTTCCGCCATAATCACCAAGTCCCCGCAAAGTTACTTTGGCGGTACCCGCCCTGCGATTGTTACTATAGCCTATGACTTCATAACACAGCGGCGTTTTCAATTCGTTTTCCTGCTTCTTTTGATCGGTACCGTTCGCGTATGCATGAATATCATTCCCCGGTGTTAACGTGACTTCTTTTCCCGTATATTCCTGCGCATCAATGGTAAACTTCAGTTTGCTGATGTTATGTTTGAAGATCCGATAAGTTCCGGTAATGTCGGTGCCTTCGTAATACCCTGCCCCATGCACGGTAACCGTAACCGTCGTTCCCTCTGCCGGATACTGTGCGTTTTCCATAGTATCATATTTATATTCAAACTCTTTATCATAATCTATTCCCGCAGTCAGTTTCTTCCCGTTTACATCTTTGATCGTAACTGCCGATTTCCATGCGTTCTGCTTTGTACTGCAGGGCTTATCTGAAAGCAAAATCGTTCCTTTGCTGATATCGCCGTTCGTCACCATGATCTGCACGGAAGTTTGATATCCCTTATAATTTCCTTTGCCTTTGATCTCACAGCTCAGAGCCGTTCCCGGCGTTTTATTATTGGTTACTTTTACCGTATAATCGGTCTTATTTTTCAAAATGTTGTTGTTTTGATCTTTTAAGATAAAATCCGGCGCCGCTCCGCCTTTTTGATAGGCGATCTCAAGGTCGCTGCCCTTACGCGTTACATTCTTCCATCCGATTGTAAAATGATCCGTATCCATATCAGGCGTGATCTCATATGATTTCTTAAGCGTCCCTTTATATCTGCCCTTTCCGGTAAAAGTAACTGTCACCTTTCCGGCTTTCTTGGCATTGCTGTATTTTACGGTATAATCTTTTCCCTCTACTAGAATTTCCTTCTCTGCGCCAAACGTCAAAATACCCGTTTTTTCCTGAAAAATTCCGCCTTCCTCATTCACCTTCTTCTGAGAAAAGGTTATGCTCTCTTTCCAGTTCGTATTTTCAGTAACAGCTTCTGTGATATTCCGATCGCCCGTCAGCTTCAAATTCACCTTTTTACAGCCGTAATACCCTGCCGCCTTACCTGCTGCAGTAGGATACACCATCACATAGGCGCCTTCCATCTCCGGCGCATAGACTGTATGCCCATAAAGGCTGTTATCCAAAGTGTCTTTGCCCAATGTGAGTCTGCTAATGGTCACCTCCGAGTCGGATAACGCTGTTCCATGATATTCATACTGTTTTTGACCAAGCGTCACCGATGCGGAATTAAAATTATGGTTTTTATCTTTCACAACTACAAGATGCATTTTGAAAGAACCTGTAAAGTTTCCAATTCCGCTCACAGTATAATCATATACTTTTTCCGCCTCATAGGACTCACCCTTGTCATAAGGCTGCGGCAGCCCGGTATAATCACAGACAAAGTCCTTGTTGACCGTCAGTTTTTTCTTGCCAAACATCAGCTCCGGGGCGGGAATCTTCAGCTTTGCCCCGTATGTGACCGCCTGTTCATAGACTGACCCATTATCATTGTTATCTGTCCCTGTGCTGCCTTCTGTCCCATTTTCACCGGAACTGTTCTGATTCTGATTATAGATATCAATATCATTTATGTTTGCGGGCCTGATCGTATAATACAATGTCACGCTGCCGCTGTACTGCCCTTTCATGGTAATTGTGACGCTGGGCGCTTTCAGTACATTATAAGCGGCTGCATTGACGTTATTTTTATAACTCAGCGTATAATCCGTCTTTTCTTTTAAAAGCGTTTCCTTATGGTAGACTTTGATATTCTGGGTAATTTTATTTCCCGTGTAAACAAAATCCTCACTCTCTTTTTGAAAACCGGCTATCCAGATATCATTAGAAAGATCATAAACCTCCTGATCATCTTTCGCCACAACCTCTACCCGGCAATGTGCCTCAACCCCGTTATACGCCGCAGTAATTTCCACGGTGCCTTCCTCGTATGCATAAACCGAAGCGTTAGTACCGTTTCCATATACCCCGGCTATATCTTCATTACTGCTTGTCCATGAGATGGATTCCGAAAGATCCCCAAAAATATCTTTGGGTTCCATCGTTGCGCTGACAGACAAATGATCGCCGGAATGTAATGTCACTTTTTCTGCGCTTAATGTTAATACACCCATGTTTTCCTTGGAATATTGCTGCGCATCATCATTTTCGGCAAGAACCGGAACTTCTTCCTCCATTGCATAGGATGAAACTTCTTCCTTATCAGCGTCCCCTGTATCCGCCTCTTCCAATGTGCCGTCGTTATCGCTTTTTTCTTCCGTCAGGTCTTCCTCCTGCGCCTTATCTGTGTCAGCTTCTTCTGTGCCTGCCGCATCCTCCTGTGTCAGATCCGTATCCTTTTCTTCCTTCCATGCATCCTCCTGAGTCCCCTCCGTATCCGCATTTGTTTCCGGCAGAAAAGGTATCGTCGCCGCGGCATAAAATTCTCCGTTATTTCCTTCCTCTGTTCCTAAATAATAAGCTGCCCGGATGTAGTAATCGTAACCGTCATCTTCTACGGTATCTTTAGGCACAAGTTCTACCGTTTTATCATAAGCGCCCTCTTCCTCTTCTTTCTCCATCATTGTAAAATAAGGAGAATCGGACACAGCTTCAAAACCTATCCAGTCATCGTTTTCTTTGACAAGGCTGACGCTGCCCTCTTCCAGCCCATGCTTTCCGCGAAGAATGCTCCAAATAAGCGTCCCCTTTCCACTCTCTTCCTTCTTCCCGCTCTCTTCTTTGCCAGACGCTGTGTCTGTATTATCTGTATCGCCTGTATCTACCGCATCCGTACCATAATGGACAAATAATATCACAGAATCCGAACCGGTAAAAGAAACCGGTAAATCGTATATAAATCCCTGATCTTCCGGGTTGGGAAATTCTTCCCCTTCTTTTACCTGTCCAATATGTAAAGCAGATAATTCCGTTTCTGTTCCTGAAACTATAACATCATTCTGCGCAGCATCCGTTTCTTCGCCAATCTCATTTCTCTCAGCATCTTCATTTTCATCATCTTCCGGAAAAACAATCTTATCTTCCTCCGGATCCTGCCGGATATTGGAAATTTCCCTGTTCTCCGCTTCTTCTGCCGCCAATTCCTGTTCCAATGACGTTTCATCCAAAATAGCGCTTTCGCTCTCCTGCGAACTTTCTTCATACTCTGAATCCGGCATTTCCACCGCGGCGGCATTTTCTGCCGCAAATACCGTAGTACCGCCGCACTCGCTAAGTGCCACTGATACAATAAGCATAAGTGTAAACCATCTTTTTATCGTTTTCATACTTACCCCCTGCGATTTTGCTTGTAGTTTATAAAGACTTTCTTCCATTTCTTCTTTTCTACAAACTGATCTTTAGGTAATATTTTATCAAACTAATGACTTGAATGCAACCACGCAGCTCCCATTTGAGGGGCACAGATTCAAATACACATCAATATAGGCTTCTATCGCCGGATGCCATCTCTGCGAATTCTTTCTCTAAAAACTGCTTTATATACGGATTGTTTTCCTCACTCAATGTAGGCTGAAACGCCATATAGCGGCATTTCTGATATTGCCCGCCATCCAATGTAAAGGTATATCCCATTACACATTTCGGGTTACAGTCATCGGGATTGATAAGCCGTTTGCAGACGGACGCTTTCTTGATTTCCTTTTTTACCTTTTCGGGCAGTGTATCAAGAAAACTCTGGTATTCCTGTATATGTCCGGGATAAATACGAAGCTTCATCCCCGTTTTTCGGGATATGAATGTTGCCAAAGTCCTCTGGCTGGCGTTTAACACATAGGACATAACATAGCCGCTTTTTTGCTGTTTTATATCGCACTTACATCCATTGGCTGTCAGATACTCGCTGATTTGTTTTACAAAGCTACGGAAACGCTCGTCAACCGTTTCCATAAACATGTTAAATTTCTCGTCCATAAGTCCTTCCGTTATCCCTTTTTCTTTGCTACGGGTATCCATACCTCATATTGTGCGTTCTGTGGATCCGGATTTAAGTAAACCTCAATATCGGGGGCGTCGGCATATTCATATCCAGAGGTGGGAAGCCACTCCGTTATGATACGTTGCTCCAATTCCTGTATCGACTGGTTTGTACCTGTTCCGGAAAAAATCGCCCAGACAGATGCCGGCACGGTATATTCTTCGAACTCGTCGCTTGTCTTTTTACTGGAAACGGCAATAAAATATTTCCATTGTTCTTCATCATTGCAGACACTCACGCCTAAAAGCCCCATTGGCGGCGTATCTGCCATTCCCGCCAATCTCTGTATTATTCCATTTACAGATGCCTTCTGCCACATCTTAGGCACAACCATAAAGTTATTCTCAATTTCCTTATCAAGCGGCGCAGATACGCCTATGATACGGAATGCTTCTTTTGTTTCGATTCTATAATTCATTTCTGTCGCTCCTTTCACAGCAATTCTAAATACAATGGGGGAAAAAGATTTCACGGATACGCCTTCGCTATTAACGGATGACGGGGCTATCCCATGAAAAGACTGGAACGCCCTGTTAAATGCAGTCGGGGAACGGTAGCCGTACTTCTCCGCAATATCAATGACCCGTTCATTCCCGCCCTGCAAGTCTACCGCAGCTAAAGACATTTTTCTTCTTCGGATATACTCTGCCAGAGTGATGCCCGCCATATAAGTAAACATCCTCTGATAGTGGTAGGTGGAGCAACAGGCAATCCGCCCAAGCTGTTCATAGTCCATTTCTCCTGTCAAATGTTCCTCGATATAATTCATGCTTTGGTTTAATCGTTCAACCCATTCCATGAGGTCCCTCCTTATCCGCGCCTATTACGCTTTGTGGACATATATTCATCTTTATTATTATAACGCTTATTCTTAAATTTTTCCTCTCTATCTTTGCACAAAAAAGAGAGATGTTGACAATGGTGCGGTTTCCTATAAAAAGATGAACTTGTCCGACTCATTCAGACAAGCTCATTTTCTCACGCTTCATAGTTATAATAGACGTCCGCATCCGCTACCGCATAGAGATTTATCCGTCTCAGAGTGCCGTCAGGCTCGATAAAATAAGGCTTTCTGCCGCCTTTCCCGTATCTTTTCTCATCCCACTTGCCGATTCTTTCATAGCTGCCAAAGCTATGTACAGATAAGCCGAAAGCACTGGACTTGTCCCCATAGAGCTTGATCCGGAACATTTCCGGGCACAATATAGGTACGGAAGAACTGGCGCATATGGAAATGGTATCCTCCATCATTTACCAGCTTACCAAAAATCTTTCCACCGAAGAAATCGAATGCAGCGGATTTGACAAATACTATGTGGACCATACGCTTGCCCTTTGGCCGCAGGCAGCCGGCGGAATCCCTTTTAATGCCTGTGAGTTCCAGTCTAAAGGCGATCCGATCACGGATCTGTTCGAAGATATGGCGGCAGAGCAAAAAGCCCGCAGCACCTACGAAAATATTCTCCGTCTCGTACACGACTCCGACGTATGCGAACCGATCCGTTTCCTCCGTGCAAGGGAAATCGTCCACTTCCAGCGTTTCGGTGAAGGCAATCGTATAGATTACAGCAAATCAGGGCCTGCTCCCTTAGCGCCGCCGCTCTTCATATTCTCCACACGATCTCCGCCCTTCCCTCCGCGATCCTCACCTTTTCAATCAAAACGTCCGTTACCGCCTGCCTATCCTCAAAAGAAAGCTGTTCCCACAATTTCTCAGGCGCTTCTATTTCCCAACCGTTTCTTCCCCTTTTCTCTTCTTCTAAAGCCATTTCTTCTTCCAGTTTCGTTTTTTCCGCCTCCAATCCCTCTATCCTGCCGTTGATATACTTTATCAAGGTATCGTTGGCATCCGCCACCTTTAAGAGCAGGCCGTCGATCTCTTCCTCTATTTTAGCCAAACACATTTCCTTTTCTTTATCCCGCCTCGTCTCTTCTTTCTCCGTCTCTGCGGCAGATAACTTCCGAAATTCCGATAGCTTAGCGCAAATGGCCTGCGCCATATATTCCTCCAATAGATCCGCGTAAACCGTACATCCCGTCCCTTTGCACAAAGTTCCCGATCTGCTGCATACAAAGTACCTTCCCCACCTTGTTTTTGACCGGCATACGATCAGCCCATACCCACAATTTCCGCACTTCAATTTTCCGCACAGCCATGAACTTTTTGCCTTACAGGTTTTTGTAGAACATCTGTTACTTAAACACTTTTTTCGGCAGGCAAGCCACTCCTTGGAAGAAATCAGCCCTTTATGCGGTGCGAGTACGGCTTCCTGATTCTGAAGTTCAGATTGTTTCTCATCCGGCGCAGCCTTTCTCTTATATAAATAACATCCGTTACTTCCAATGAACTCATCGACCTGATTTACGATTCCAATACCCTGTTCTTTAAAAAAATGATATACGTCGATATCTGCTTTTACATAAACCGGATTACGCAGTATTTCACTGATCCGCGCGCTGGTCCATCTTTCTCCTTTCCTGTTCCGAAGCCGGTGCCGGTCCAAAAAACGAACAATATCCCCCAGCGAACAGGAGGGATCCGCATACATGGAATACATAATCCCGATCTGGCTGCTTTCCTCTTTCACCTCTTCGTACATGGCGGTGTGCACATGGTCTATGACCGTTTCCTTCAGACAATACCCGTAGGGAACCCTGCCTCCCATATAAAAGCCCTTTTTACTTCTTGCATAATAAGCATCCGCAACACGTTTCTGTATCGTTTCACGCTCTAATTGTGCAAATACGATACAAATATTCAGCATCGCCCTTCCAATCGGAGTGGAAGTGTCGAATTTTTCCGTAGTAGAAATAAATTCCACCTGATATTTTTGAAAAATCTCCATCATATTGGCAAAATCTAAAATAGAACGGCTGATACGGTCTAGTTTGTATACAATAACACGTTTAATTTTTCCCTGCCCAATATCCTGCATCATCTTCTCAAATCCCGGCCTGTTCGTGTCTTTTCCCGAAAATCCCCTGTCGGTATATTCCAGATACGGCCTGCCATGCGTTTCATACCGGCAATATTCGATCTGACTCTCTACGGATATGCTGTCTTTTTTCTCAACGGACTGCCGTCCGTATAATGCGTCATAACTCATCCCGTTCCCACCTTTCATATTTTCTCAAGATCAAAAAAAGCCTTTCTTCCACCTCTTTCTTAACCCGTTTATTGATCTGTCCATTCTTATGCGGCCGCAAATGTTTTATCGCCAGTTCCATGTTATCCATACTGATTTTCCGGTCCGTTAAAAACTCCATGAAATCCTGCCTTTTTAGCCCTTTTATATTATTTTATGAAAGACGGTCCGCAGACTATCACATTACCATAAATATCAACATATTTTTTGTGAAAAAGACTTGCAAAAAGTAGAAAATCCCGTATCATATAATTATACATAATCAATAGAAAAGCGAGGTATATTTATGTTATCAAACTTATTCAAACGGAAGAAAAATGTACTCATGAAAGCAGTTTCAGAGTTAAAAGCAGCGGATTACTCCAAAGAGCCTGAATTAAACAAGATTTATCAGAGACTGAGCAAGGGCAGAAAGCAATTTGCCGAACTGTTTGATAAGAATATCAAGGCTGTTATGCAGATCAGTTCACTCGACCTCACCATGCAGCACCAGACCGAAAAGATCACTGATATTTCCCGTAACATAGAAAAAGCCTCTGAAGCTATTTTTGGAAATTCTCTGGAAGCCTCCTACGGCTCGACCAGATCTAATAATCAGCATGAAGAGCTGACGAATACCATTATTGAAGTGTCTTCCGAAACCGATGAAGTATACCGCAAGATCGAGTCCGGACAGAATGAATTGACCAACATCAGGGATCTTTCTGACCAGACGATCAGCGTTTCCAAAGAACTGCAGTCCGACATGGAGACCTTAGCAGGCATTATCAACCGTATGAGCGAAGTGATTGAAGGGATCGAAAGTATTTCCCTTCAGACGAATCTGCTTGCTTTGAACGCTTCTATTGAAGCCGCAAGGGCAGGCGCAGCCGGCAGGGGCTTTGCCGTTGTTGCCGGAGAGATCCGCAGTCTTGCCGAAGAGACGCAGAAACTGACCGGAAACATGAGCGACTTCGTGGAAAATATCAAAAGCGCGTCTCAGAAAAGCTCTCAAAGCGCTACGAGCACGATCACCTATTTGGAAACAATGACTGATAAGATCAAAAACGTATGGGAATTAAACGACGAGAGCCAGCAGCATGTTTCAAAGATCAACGAATCCATGAGTTCCATTGCCGCCGTAAGCGAAGAACTGAGCAGTTCCATGACGGAAATGGAAAATCAGTTAAGAGACAGCAGCCAGTTTATGAATCAGGTCAGCGGAGAATTGCAACAGGCGATCAAACCCGTTGTTGATATTGAAAAAACTTTGGATGACACCGTAAAACAGATGGGAAGTATGACGGAAGATGCTTTCTTCCATTTGGAGAACTCCGAATTCGGCCAATATGTGAGCACCGCCATTACGGCGCACCAAACATGGCTCAGCAATTTGCATAATATGGTAAAAGAACGAACGGTACTGCCTTTGCAGTTGGATTCCACCAAATGTGGTTTCGGCCATTTTTATTACTCATTGACTCCGGATATTCCGGAAATCCTGCCTATTTGGAACGCGCTGGCGGAGAAGCATAGACGATTCCATAAATATGGGGCGGATGTACTCAATGCGCTGAACCGAGGCGACTATGCAAGCGCCGAACAGCTTTATCAGGAAGTGTCCGACTACTCGAAGGAATTGATTTCCGACCTGAAGGCGATCCTCTATATTGCAGACAAATGATCTGCTTCACTCTTTCCGTTCCGGTGAAGCATTACGAATCGTGCAGGATAAATTAAACGAGAAGAATTTTTACGCATTCAATCCTGCTTTTGATAATACTACCGCAAGAAATGACAACTGCCCTTGTAATTAATGCCTATGTATGCGGATATTCCTAATTCACTCAACACCCTGATCGCGATGGAACCGTTTGCTTATGCTTCTATTATGGGCAGCCGGTTCTTTCCTTCCATAAAAGGCGTCGCTTTACTTTATCCGATCTGCAGCGGCACCCTGCTTGCCATTCACGCTATCGGGCTGCCCTGTAAGAATGAGTCCTGTTCCAAATCCTTTTACGGACTCCACATTCATGAAGGCGCAAAATGCAGCGGAAACGAAACCGACGCTTTTGCAAACGCCGGCAGTCATTACAATCCCGAAGGCTGCGCCCATCCCAACCATGCCGGAGATCTGCCTCCGCTTTTGGGCAATAAAGGAGAAGTGCTTTCGATTTTTTATACAGATTCTTTTTTACCTGCAGAAGTATTAGGGCATACCATTATTATCCATGATATGCCCGATGATTTTAAGACGCAGCCCTCCGGAGACTCAGGTATGAAGATTGCCTGCGGAGAGATCTGCAACTGTTCTTTTTTTTAACTTACCACAGCAAATTTACATTGGATTATTTCTTGGCCACCCCATATTTTGAGGTGGTCAAGACAATCTTACCATCTGGTCTACTGCCAGTGAACAGATCATGGCTCCCGCTTCCGAATGCAGCCCATGCTCCTTATTGACGGTTTCCATGATCAGGTTTCTCGTCTGGTTCGTTACCAGCGTGACAATGATCTCTTTCTCCGTTTGAAGCGTGATCCCGAAAAATTTCTCACTTTGTTCCGCTCCGGCCCATCTTCCTTTTATAATAGTTCCCCCTCTGGCTCCCGCCTTTTTTGCCGTTTCCATTACTTTATCCGTATGTCCCTGATTTACCGCAATAAGAATCAGGCTGTTATTACTTTTATCCTGCACCGGAATCTCTCCTTCCTCTATCACAACCGGCTCCTGCATGAGCATATTTGCTACCAGATTGCTAATACCTGTAAGCGGTACCGAAAAAACAATTCCTTTTGACGATACGTTACCATGCAGATCGTTGTTCAAATCATATAAAAGTTTTCTTACCTTCTCGCTCTCCGCCAAGCTAAATAAAATATCCCTTTCCGACGTACCAAATCCGAGTACGTCCAACAGTTCGGAAGACGCCGTTCCGAATCCGATACTGTGATAATGCCAGTCCACGCCATTTTCCGAGTACAGTTTCGCCATGTTTTTTCCCTGACGCCTTTCCACAATCGTTACCAGCAGTCTTATTCCTCTTTTTTTCTCCATCTGCAAGCTCTCCCTACTCCCGGTTAATCAAAATATAAAATGGTATCTTCCACATTCTCCATTTCCGTAACGACTCTCCTCTTCTGTACCCTTTCTTTGATCTTATCCGTAAGCCCAAGTATCTGTATTGTCACAAGCGGCGTCATAGCCACCATCGCTACGATTCCGAATGCGTCCGTAAGAATATTCCCGCCCACGGCCTCACAGGCTCCCATTGCAAGCGGCAGTAAAAATGTGGCCGTCATAGGCCCGCTTGCCACCCCGCCCGAGTCAAAAGCAATGCCGGTAAAGATCTGAGGCACAAAAAACGTCATAATCAGCGAAAGCGCATATCCGGGAATCAAAAACCACATAATAGAGATTCCTGTCAGAATACGCAGCATAGCGATTCCCGCAGATACTGCAATCCCGACGGACAGGCCCTGTTTGATCGACCTCTGCGTAATGGAACCGTTGGAAATCTCCTCTACCTGCTTTGTCAAAACCTGCACCGCCGGTTCCGCTTTCACGATAAAATAGCCAATCACCATCCCTATCGGTATTAAAAACCATTTCTTTTCCCCGCCGGCTACCGTCGCTCCGATAAACTGTCCAGCAGGCATGAACCCTACGTTCACTCCCGTAAGGAACAAAACCAGACCAATATAGGTATAAACCATTCCTGAGCTGATCTTGATCAATTGATGCTTATGAAACCGTTTAAACGCCAATTGAAATAGAACAAACAAAACGACGATCGGAAAAATCGCTGCAAAGACCTCTTTTGCATAAACGGGAAAACCGCGTAAAAATTCTCCCGCCGCATCCTTTGTCGTCAAAATTTCCGGTATCGGCGTGCGGGTATATGTACTTTCTTCCGGTCTGTAAAAAATACCAAGCAGCAATACCGCCAGAACAGGTCCGATGCTGCAAAGAGAGATCAGGCCGAAACTATCGCTGTTGGAGTTCTTATCGCTTCGTACCGAAGCCATACCAATACCAAGAGCCATTACAAAAGGTACGGTGATCGGTCCCGTCGTCACGCCTCCCGAATCAAAGGAAACAGGAATAAAATCATTCGGCGTAAAATATACCAGTATAAAAATGACCGCATAAAAAAATACCAATACATAAGACAGCGGAATGTTAAAGAGCATACGCACTTCCGCAAGTACCAAAAAAATCCCTACTCCGACCGCAACCGTAAGAATCAGCGTCAGATTCGGTATCGCCGGCACCTGATTGGCAAGCACCTGCAGATCCGGCTCCGCTACCGTGATCAGGATTCCTAAGACCATACATACGACAAGCGATATCCCGATCTTTTTGGACTTACTCATTACAACGCCGATGCCTTCTCCCATCGGTATCATCGACATATCTACCCCCAGGGTAAAAAACCCCATGCCAAAAACCAGCATTAAGGCTCCGAACAAAAACAGAACCAGCGCACCCGGAGTCATCGGAGCGATACTGACGCTCAAAATAAGTACGATGGCCGTGATCGGTACGACCGAAGAAATAGACTCATAAACCTTTTCTTTCAAACGTGCATTCCATTTCAAATAATATGTACTCTCCTCTCGTATGATTATGATAGTCACTTCATATAATTAGTATAAAATATTTTTACTGATCTTTCTATTAAAATGATATAAAAATTTAACCTTTTTCAGTCATTTCCTATTCAATTCAACCATAAAATATTGAAATAATATATCATCAGCTAAATTTATCGACTAAAATATTGACAACCATTGTCGATTTATGATATTTTAGATAAAATATGAATGAAGGGGGAGAAATAATGGTTCAAAACAGAAATATCGCAATATGCATTATTCTGTCAATTGTGACCTGCGGCATTTACGGGCTTTATTGGTTTGTCTGCCTGACCGACGATACTAATACGGTTTCCGGCGAAGAAAATCCTACGTCCGGTATTCTTGCTTTAGTGCTCGCAATTGTAACCTGTGGCATCTATGGTTTATACTGGGCGTACAAATGTGGCGACAAGATCGACACAGCCAAGCAGAAACGTGGCATTCCTGCAAGCAACGGCGGGGTACTATACTTAATTCTGTTTATATTTGGCGGCATTATCGCTTATGCCCTGATCCAGAGTGAATTGAACAAATTCGCTTAACAATAACATAATTATAAAAAAAAAATTGCTGTATCGATCGGTATCGTACAGCAATTTTTGTATTGGAAACTCTTTTTTCCGGCATTTACTTTTTCCGGCTTTATCTATCCTCTCCTAGAAAAAACAAGGCGATCGTTCCCGTTCCGGTATGCGATCCGATCACCGGCCCTATCATATTGATCAGAAAATTTTCCGCCCCGAAACGTTTTTTTATCTCGTCCCGTACATATTCCGCATCCTCTAATGCATCGCTGTGACTGATAAATATTGCGCCGGACCGGTTTGTTTCAAGCCATTTTCCCTGCTTTTCCTCCATATAGTCCACAAGACAGTTCAAAGCCTTTTTCCGTCCTCTCTTTTTCATGATCGGAATCAAATGCCCTTCTTTATCCACATGCAGTACAGGCTTAATGGCTGCTACCGTACCTATAACGGCGCTCGTCTTACTGACCCTGCCTCCACGGTATAGATGAAACAGATCGTCCACCGTAAAAACGTGTATCAGATTTTGGATATGCGCCGTAACCCAGTCCGCCGTCTCCTCCATCGTCATCCCTTCTTTCCGCCGCTCTACTGCCTGATAGACCAAAAGCCCTTCGCCTAAAGAAGCGCAAAGAGAATCGATTACCCTGATCTTACATTCGGGATGTTCCTCCATCACCTCGTCTGCCGCAATCCTCATACTGTTATAGCTGCCGCTCAATCCGGAAGAAAAAGCGATGCAGAGGATCTCTTTTTCCGTAGCGATATACCGCTCAAACTCTTCCTTTGCTTCTTCCGGATTGATCTGTGAAGTGGTAGGCATTTTTCCTTCGCGCATCCCTTTGTAAAAGCTCTTCAGGTCCAATTCCCCCATATTATCTTTTCCGTAAGTCCTGCCTTCTATGATGCAGTTTAAATACATCAGCCCTATCCCGTTTTCTTCTATATAAGACATCGGCAGATCCGTCGTCGTATCCGTAATGATTTTAAAATTATGCATAAAATGTGCTCCTTTATCTTCGTCTTAAAACCATTCTAACACCTGCAATATCATTTCGCAATACGACTCCTTTGTTTTCAACTGACTGTCCGCCTACTCTTTCGTACTTTCCATTGATTTAGGAAGCCTGTACCGCAGCAGCCTTTTGGATAACTGTTTTAAGTTAAGCGGCAGAAGCGGATAAATATAGCTTTGTCCCGACACCGTCTTATTTTTCACAATGGCAAACAGACATAATAAGATACCTGCGATATATCCCGGGATATTGAAGAGTGCAGTAAAGATCAGTGTGATAATTCGCATGAATTTTAAGGCATACCCTAATTCATAGCTGGTCTGCGTATAATTTGCGATGGCAACGAACGCCATGTAAAGCATCACTTCCGAATTGAACCATCCACTGTTTACGGAAAATTCCCCTAATACCAAAGCCGCCAGCACACTCAAAGGAGTACTCAGCATATTGGGCGTATTTACCGCCGCAAGCCTCAGACCATCGATTGCAAGCTCCAGAATCAAAAACTGCCAGATCAACGGGATATTCATAGTTTCCTTTACAATAATAAAGGAAAAGCTTTCCGGAACCCATGCCGTATTCATCATAAGAAGCAGATATGTGGGCGTCAGGATATAAGTCAAAAAAGCGATCAAAATTCTGGACAGCCTTAAATACGTTCCGGTAATAGGCGGAAAATAATAGTCATCCGCCTCTTCCACCACGTCAAAAATAGAGTTGGGAAGAATCATTGCCGAAGGAGAATTATCAACCAAAATAACAATATTTCCCTCCAGTATCTGTGCCGATGCGGTATCGGGCCTTTCCGTATATTTGAATTTCGGAAAAGGATTGTACCACTTACTCGTGTAAAGACATTCCGCAAGGCTTTCCTGATTCAGTGTCAACGCATCTACGGCAATGGAATTGATCCGATCCTCTATCTGCTTTAAAAATTTTTTGTCCACCCGGTTTTCCATGTAACACAGTACAATATCCGTCCTTGAGCTTTTTCCGGCATTCAGCATTTCCATTCTAAGCTCCGTACTCCGTATCCTCCTCCTGATCAACGCCGTATTAAAAACGACTGTTTCCACAAAACCGTCCTTAGAACCTCTAAGTACCTTATCCTTTTCCGGCTCTTCCACACCCCTTGCCGGATACGTTCTGGAATCGATCAGAATGGCTTTGTCATATCCTTCGACCAGCAGTACAAATACGCCCGAGAGAAGATTTTTGATGATCTCATTCATACTGTCCAATAAATCTACTTCCACATAGGGCATACATCTTTTCGACATTTCGTGGGCGTTCTCCGGCATCTCCTCCGGCGTCAGCCCTATAAAGTACTGCAGCATCTTCTGCATCAGCTCATCTTTGCAGAACCCGTCTATCAGATACAAACATGCTTTTTTTCCTCCTATCTGAATCACCCGGTAGATGATGTCAAAGCTTGCATTTACCGCCAGCTTTTCATTTAGATAATCTATGTTCTTCTGAAAATCCCGATCCAATTTCTTTTCATTTTCGCTCATAAAAAAACTTCCTTTCCGGCTCTGTTTTCATTTCGTTATTATTCTGCCAAAAAGAAAGTTTTCTATACTTTATTTTGTTGTACTTCCTAAGCCGCCGTTTCTGACCTCTTCCGTATCGTCGTCCTCCGTAATGCCATATTCCAAAAAGATTCCCTGCATAAATCCGACTCCGGCAGAAATCGTCACCGTTTTCCCTTCATTGGAATCGTTCGTGATCTTCATAAAAATATGCCCTTCGTTATCGGAATCATAATAATCGCTGTCTATGATCCCTACCGTATTGTTCAACTGTAAACGATACTTAAATCCCAGACTGCTTCGGGGATACAGATGTAACACCCAATCAGGTTCCATTTTCACGCGGATTCCCGTAGGCAGTTTGATCGTCTCTCCCGGACTCAATGTAAACTCCACAGGAGAAAAAAAATCATACCCCGCGCTCCCTTTCGTGGCTCTTTTCGGAAGTTTTATCTGCTCATATATTTCGTCTGCCCTTTGGGCTGCCTTTTCCCCAAAACAATCCCTGAATCCTTCTTTAAACTGTTCCGGACTTACTTTTTCAAATTTGGCAATTCTTCTCATTTTTGCTCCCATCTGCGCGCTGCAACGCGCACATTCCGCTAAAGCGGAATGAAATAACCGCTCCTGCCTGAAAATTATTCATAATCTCCGCAATGCAAAACCGGCGTTGTCTGATCTGCCTGTTTTAACGACCTTTGTACATCGATCACTCTCTGATTCCCGCTGCCTTTCCAAAGCAGCTTCACATTTTTTTGCCCTGCCTCAAATTCACCGTCTACCAGTACATCCACATACTGCATCATAGGATAGTGTAAGATTCTTTCCCATACGTCTCCGGTGTACAGCCAGATTGTCTTTTCCGGAAACTCTTCCTTAATCTGCGCCATCAGATCCCGCACATCCATGCGGTTTGCCGAATGCAGCGGATCTCCGCCGGAAAAAGTGATGCCGGAAATATAAGGCTTGCCAAGCTCCGCAAATAACTCTTTTTTTGCATCTTCATCAAATAAAAGCCCGCCGTCCGGATCCCATGTGACCGGATTCTGACATTCTTTGCAGCAGTGAGAACAGCCCGCTACCCAAAGTACGACTCTAAGCCCGTCTCCGTTCAGCATATCATCTTTGGTAATATTGTGGTATCTCATTGGCTACATTGACTTCCTTTCTGCAATCTCTGCCATTTTTGCGTCATTAAGTCTGGTATCCCCATGTACTCTGGAATAAGAAAGATACCCGTTCATACGCTCGATCTTTGTCAGATTTCTGCTCCCGCATTTCGGGCAGACATCCATCTCCAGCTCCTGATGCCCGCAGTCGTCGCAATATGCAAGCGACAGGTTTACGCCTTCATAAAATCCCATATCCATTGCGCGGCGGACTAACGTTTTCACAGCCTCCAGATTATAATCAATAGGATATTTCACATACTGGATCTTTCCCCCGTTTGACAGCTCCCAGAACCGATACTCCAAATCCTGCTTTTCGATCGGCGTGATGTCTTCGGACACATGGCAATGGAAACTGTTGCTGACATACTCCTTATCTGACACGCCTTCGATAATCCCGTATTTCTCACGGAACTGCTTTACCTGCAGGCCGCACAGGTTTTCTGCCGGCGTCCCGTAAATAGCATAGAGATGTCCGTCCGCTTCTTTAAACTCATTGACTTTTTTATTAATATGCTCTAATACCTCCAAAGCAAACGCACCGTCTTCCACCAAAGATTTTCCGTTATACAGCTCCTGAAGCTCGTTGAACGCCGTAATTCCAAAACTTGCCGTAGCTGACTTCAAGATCGGCTTAATCTTATCCGTAAGCTTTAAATTCCCGCCCAAAAAACCACCCTCGCAGTAAGCCAGCGGGTTGGTAGAAGCCCTCATTTCTCCAAGATAAGCATACGTCCTGATATGTAACTGCCTGATCAGTTCCAGATAATAATCCAATACTTCATAAAAATCTCTGGACTCCTGTCTCGCTTTTGCCAGAATCATGGGAAGATGCAGCGAAACCGCTCCTACGTTAAACCGTCCTACAAAAATAGGGGTGTCTTTATCGTCCGCCGGATGCATGCCGCCTCTTTCATACCAGGGAGACAAAAAGGCACGGCATCCCATTGGCGAAATGATCTTTCCATACTGCTTGTACATACTTGCAATATAACCTTTTCCCGTAAGGCTCAGCCAGTCCGGATACATTGTTTTTGCCGAACATTTTACTCCCGCTTCAAATACGTCCTCCAGCTCTTTTCCCGGGCCATGCAGGTTTTCATCATAAAGAAACACGATCTTTGGAAACAGTACCGGTTTTTTGCAGTCTGATTTCCCCTGCCCCCTGCGGCGTACATTCAACATAGAAATCGTTGCAAGTTTGGCAAATCTGCCCGTTCCCGTTCCTGCAGTTACTGTAATGAACGGATAATCTCCCCTGCTGGAAGCTACCGTATTAAACTTATATTCCCATCCCTGAAAACCCTGCTCGTATTCCCTTACCACGTCTGCGTAACTCTCCGCCTCTGCCGCCTCTTTGCCGATTCCCAGCCTTACATATTTTTCCACATACTTGCAATAAGACTTTTCCGCATAAGGCTCCAGAATCATATCCACGCTCGGTACCGTAAAACCGCCGTACTGCTGGCTTGCCGCGCTTAATACAATATCTCCGATCACGTCAAAAGCAACGTCTAGCGTCTTCGGTTCGTTATACCAGATATTTCCCATTTCAAAACCGCCTGTCAGCACATTCTGCACGTCGAACAGACAGCAGTTCATCGTATCCCTTCTTGCCGACATATCATGAACATAAATATAACCGTCGCGGCAGGCCTGAATCTCCTCCGTCGTCATAAAAAACTTCTGATACAGCTCTTTATTCAACTGATTAAAGATCAGACTTCTTTTCGTGGATACAAGCGCCGAATCCGTATTGGCGTTTTCCTTATCGCCGACATACATGATAGACTGGCTCTTTTTGTATACATCGTCCAGCATACGCACAAAATCCTGCTTATAGTTACGGTAATCCCGATAACTCTTTGCCACCACCGGTTTTACCTCTTCCAGTGCGCTTTCCACGATATTGTGCATGATCGGAATGGGGATCGCGCTTTCATCCAGCTCGTTTACCTTTTCTACGACATAATCGCAGATATGGCGTTTTTCTTCCTCCGTAAACTTGGTCAGCGCCCGGTAGGCGCTTTTCCCTACCGCGTCGATCACCTTCTGCACATTAAAATCTTCTTTACTGCCGTCTTTTTTGATCACCTTAGTCGGCCGGTCCGTTTTATATAAAGCGCCGTAATTCACACTGTCCCCGCCTGCATAATCCAATCTTTCTCCCATATTTTCCTCATTTCCGCACGGTTCTTTTAACAATTCCATTATGAATCTCAGATTTGCGGATACCGTGCAGTCACAAATCTGTCAAACTATATTTCCAGCATTTTCACAAGATATGGTTTTTAAATCATTAATATCCCTATATCTTGTGGTGCTTCTTACCAGTATAGGATATCTAAGTAAGTGTGTCAATGCATTTCGTCTTCAAATCGCGTTCAAATCGCGTTCAAATCGCAGTTTGAAATCACAGTTGGAATCATCGTTCAAATCATAACAGGTTCTCTAAAATCTGCCGTAAATATTTTTTATATTCTTCCGCCACATTCGCAGGCGCCAAAATGACCGCCTCCTTGCCAAGTCCTGTGATCCAGCCGAAAAACTGTCCGCTGACAGCCACTTTTACCCTTACGCTGAAATGTTCTTCGTCCCTTTTGCGGATGTCCGCCTCTTTGCCGAAGCGGTCCAATACCACTCCGACCAGCCTGTTGGTAAACTGTATGGTGAGCATACATTCTTCACCGCCGAACATACCGAACATCTTATTCGTATATTTGGCAATATCAAATTGCTCGAAAGCGCTCTCGCCGTTTCTTTTTTTCTCTGTTAATCCTATCGTTCCCATTTTGTCCACTCTGTAGTGCTTTATTTTGCTTTCTGCCTCGTCGAAACCTACCAGATAATAATTTTCATCCTGCCAAATCAATGCCCACGGGCTTACCTGATACTGCATACCGTTTTTTCTGGGCATCAGTTTTTTATCAAGCGTCCAGTCCAAATACTGGAACGTGATCTGAACATTGTCCTGTATCCCTTTATGGATATTGTCCACATTGTAGTATATACTTTCATTGGAAGTTTTGACGCGGTTCACTACATAGACTTGTCTCTGCAGCCTGCTGGCTTCATGCTTTCCGGCAAGCTTTTCTAATTTACCGATCAGTTCCTTGGACTTTTTCACCGTTATGAACTTAGATGCCTGCACGGCATCCACCAACAATTTTAACTCCGGAAGTTCAAATTCCCTGCTCGCCAGATAATATCCGCCTTCCGTTCTGGACGCATTCCTCAAAATATCATATCCGAAAAATTTCAGATCGTCTATATCCGCATACACCGTCTTGCGTTCTGCCTGCACCCCTACTGCCGCCAGTTCTTCCAAAATCTGCTTCATGGACATCGGATGGGCTTCATCCGTATGTTCACTTAAAATTTTAAGAAGGTATAATAATTTCAGTTTCTGTCCCGTCGATTTTGCCATCTTCCCTCTCTGCCTTCCAAACCGTATTCCGTAAACATACAAAATACGCCTTTTTTCGATAACCATAGATAGATCGGTCCCCTTTTTAAGTTAAAAAGAACTGTCTGTGAAAAGGCTCTTTTTATCGTTTCCTTTTCAGCAGACAGCTTTTCCTTTTTATTTCCGGCCGCTCAATACTTTCCGCATACGTCCGTAACGTTCCGGTTCTGCGTAAAACCCGCTATGAAGCAGATACTTCCTTTTCCTCCGTTCCGATCCCTTCCGCCGCATTCTTCCTTTTTCTCAAACTGATCCCGATCAGACATGCAACAATGATCAAAGCGATCACTACGACAAATGCAAACGCATAAGATAAAAATGCATTTAAAAATAAAATTAAATTGTTCATAATCCACACCCTTTTCCCAACTGTTAAAGATATTTTTGTATCATATGCAGCGATAGATCCTATCGCTAACCGTTATCCTTATCATACCACTTAAAGCGCTACATCGTCAAGTAAGTCCTGCCCGTCGGCGGCGCTTGTCGCCAATTTATCACATCTTTCGTTTTCCGGATGCCCATCGTGTCCCTTGACCCATATAAACCTTACCTTATGCTGTTTTTTTGCCTCCAAAAGCCTTTTCCAAAGATCGATATTTTTTACCGGCTTATTGGCGCTGTTCTTCCAATCTCGTTTCAGCCATCCGTCGATCCAGTGCTGATTAAAAGCGTCCACAAGATATTTGGAGTCCGAGATCAATTCTACCTCGCAAGGTTTTGTAAGCGCCTCTAAACCTGCGATCGCCGCCATCAGTTCCATCCGGTTATTCGTGGTCTTTTTATATCCCGCCGAATACTCTCTTTCATGGAGCGTCCCCTTGGCGTCCACATACTGCACAACGGCGCCGTATCCTCCCGGCCCGTCCGGATTTCCTCTTGCGGCGCCGTCCGTAAAAATCGTAACCTTCATATTCTTCTCCCCTCATCGCCACACGCCGTTATTAATAAAATTTTCAGCCATCTCATTCGCCCTGCGAATAATATCCTCTTCATACCCCATAACGCTCAATAATTTTATGGCGTTTCTAGTCCGCGCCTTCCCTTCCCTGATCTCATAATTAAAAAGCACGTCCCCTTCTACCACTTCTTCCTCAAAATGATAATTTTCATAATCTTCCGTAAGAAGGGACGTCAATTCTATATCATGGGTTGCCGCAAAACAGACCGTTTCCTTCCGGGCAAAGCTTTTCAATATCTGGGTAGAAGCTGCAATACGCTCTACCGTATTCGTCCCTCTAAGCACCTCGTCCACGAAGCACAGGATCCTTCTTCCTCCTGCCTGTCCCTTTATTCCGTCCTCATCTGCACTCTTATCTTTTTCCTTCTTTTCTCCGGCATCAATGATCCTTTTTAACGACTTGATCTCTACCATATAGTAACTTTCCCCGCTGCCCAGATCGTCCTTTAGCGCCATGGAAGTATAGATCCTGAAAAACTCCCCACTGAATTTTTTAGCCAGACAAGTATAGATCGTCTGTGCCAAAATAGCATTGATGGCTACGGTTTTTAAAAAGGTAGACTTGCCCGAGGCATTAGAACCGGTCAGCAGCACACCCTTTTTAGGCGAAATACTGTTCTTTACCGGCTCCTTGATCAGCGGATGGTATCCTTCTGTTATCCCGATTCCCTGACCAAACTCCGGAATGCAGTGCTCCGGAAAGCTTGCCCTGTACGCTCCCACCGCAATAGCCGTCTCAATACTGCCGGAAACGGTTACGATAGCGTCCACGTCGTTTTTATGTTCCCTCAATTCCCGCATCATTTTATTAAACTGGATCAAATCGATATGGAACATCATCCGCATATAGTCGCTTATAATCGAAAGCGGATCCATAGAAGCCGACCCTCTGGTCGGAGACATGATCCAGTGGGAACCCCTGCGGAATTTTTGAAATCTTCCAATCAGTTCTTTTAATTCCTCTTTTTCTTCCTCAATGACCGGAACGTTACATTTTATGATCTCTTTTCCCATCCTGATCATGCGCATCACATAACCGAAGCTGGTAATATAAGGATCGATCTTGCTTTTATACTGAAAATAAGTCGTAATATTATAACACAGGACCGCGGCAGCCAGACTGATCCCGATAAACGCGTTAAAAAAGATAAGCAAAACCGCCGCTGCAAACGCCGCGTCGCCGATAAAATGCGTAGCGTTGGAAATATTCTCCACAGCGTCGGAAAAATCCAAATAATCGTAAATGGAAAATTTCCCCGTCTTTCCTATTCTGGCAAACAATACTTGCATTTTCACGCGCTCGTCCGTATGTTCCATAAAATAACGAACCCGTTCTTCCCGTTTTTTCAAAGGTCCTTCTTCCATGAACGGAGTCCTTAACGTATAATACAGATATTCCTCGCCGGCCGAAGAATAGGTATGGTTCATCTGCATAAACACGGCGTCCATATCCAGATCGTTCCATGTAATATCGTCGATTTTGAACCCGTTTTGATGTTTATCAAAGTACTTGCGTATGGAACCATACTGAGCCGCTTCATACTTTTTCTGTGGAAATTGACCGTAATTCTCATACAATCCTTTCACAAATCGCTTTTCTTTTTGCTTCTCGTCATATACTCCCTTTGCAAAAGCAAATAAAACAATAAATCCGATTACGCCTGCCAAAACTAAATATTCCATAAATAAATACGCCTTTCCGCTTAAGGAAGAGATATCTTTTGACAGATATCTCCCCCGGATAAAACCTTTCGGTACGTTTTTCTTATAAAAAGATATATTTTAAAATAAATAATACCGTAAGGATATACATTACCACACTAATCTTCTTTTCCTTTGCCTTTCCCGTAAGCAGATTAATCAGCGTCCACGAGATGACTCCGATTGCAATTCCTTCGGAAATGCTGTATGCAAGGGGCATGAACAGGATGCAGAGAAATGCCGGTATGGCATCCGACATATCTTCAAAATTGATCTTTGCTACCGCTCCCATCATATAAAACCCTACCGTAATCAGCGCAGGCGCAATAGCAAACGACGGAATGCTTAAGAATAACGGTGAAAAAATCAATGCAAGTAAAAACAGCAGACCCGTGACTACCGCCGTCAGACCCGTTCTTCCGCCTTCCGTTACACCGGAAGCGCTCTCTACATAAGTAGTCGTAGTAGAAGTACCAAAGACCGCTCCAACGCTTGTCGCAATCGCATCCGCCAAAAGCGCAGGCTTGATCTTCGGCAGTTTCCCGTCCTTATCCAGCATATCCGCCTTGGAGGCAACGCCGATCAAAGTTCCCAGCGTATCGAACATATCTACAAAAAGAAACGCAAATATGATTACGATAAGGTCCAGAATACCGATCGTGGAAAAATCCGCCCGAAATACTTGTCCGAACGTACTGCCAAAAGAACTGAAGTCAAAGCTCACGATGCCGGACGGGATCACGGAATACATCCCGGCTTCTGCATCCGGCACATAGATTCCTGTAAGCTCGCAAAGGATTCCCAGCACCCATGTGATCAGGATTCCGAATAAAATCCCTCCTTTCACCTTTTTGATCAGAAGAATCGCCGTCACAAAAACACCGATCAGGGCAAGGATCGCGCCGATACCTACGGAACGGAAAGCTTCTCCTTTAAAAGTCTGATAGGTGATCAGCGTAGAATCACTGTTTACGATCAGCTTCGCGTCCTGTAATCCGATAAATGCGATAAAAAGGCCGATACCCACGCTGACCGCCGATTTTAACGTCATAGGGATCGCATTAAAGATCGCCTCTCTCACACTGGTCAGAGATAACACGATAAAGATCAGGCCCTCCGCAAAAACGGCCAGCAGCGCGATCTGCCAGGAATATCCCCTGCCGATGACCACCGTAAATGCAAAATACGCATTTAATCCCATTCCGGGAGCCAGCGCAAAAGGATAGTTTGCAAGAAACGCCATCAGCATCGTTCCCACAAAAGAAGCAAGCGCCGTTGCAATCAGTACTGCATTAGGATCCATTCCCGCCGCGGAAAGGATACTCGGGTTGACCGCAAGGATGTAAGCCATCGTCATAAACGTGGTGATACCCGCCATGACTTCGGTCCTGACATCCGTGTTGTTTCCCTTCAGTTTGAAAAACTTTTCCAACATTTTTTCTCTCCTCCTTATGAAATGTTGTGTTTATTGTAAGGCATTATGCCAATACAATCGTAATTGTCATTCCTTCCCCTTATCCGTTCCCCTGCTTCCCTTTTCATTTTGATCCCCGTACCGCCCAGACATTTCATACAGGAAAATAGAAAACGATGCGCTTTATTTTTCCTGTGTGAGACTTAAATTTCTAAAGCAGCGGGATGCCCGCGTGAAGCGCCTTGGGTATGGATCTAAATTCTTACTGCCTGATTTTTCTCACAATTTCATTTACATTCCTATAAATTTCCTCCGGCTTCACCCCTACAAAAAATTCCCCGTCCCGATACAATACTTTCCCGTTTATCATAGTCATTTTTACATTCTGCTTACTGCCGCTGTAAACAATATTCTTGGCAATATGATTGAGCGGCTGCATATTGGGCTGATTCAGGTCGATCAAAATAAGATCGGCTTTCTTTCCTTCCCCCAGTCCGTCACAGTCCGTAAGCTGCATGGCCCTTGCTCCATTCACACAGGCCATCTTCAATACTTCCATGGCGTCTACAGCTGCCGCGTCTTTCTCTCTGATCTTTGCCAGCCCGCTCACAAGGAACATCTCTCTGAACATATCCAGACAGTTATTGCTCGCCGCGCCGTCGGTTCCTATGGCAACCGGGATCTTCCGCTTCAAAAACTCCGCCACCGGCGCAACGCCGCTGGCAAGTTTCATATTGGAGGCGGGATTGGTGACTGCATAAAGCCCCCTCCTTTCAAAAATCTCCATGTCTTCCCCGCTCATATGGACACAATGATATCCGCCGCCGCCATATTCGAACATCCCGATCGAATCCAGAAATTGTACCGGCGACATCCCATAGCGTTCCATACAGGCTTTTACCTCCGCCCCGGTTTCGGATAAATGCATAAAAACAGGCGCTTTATACTTGTGCGCCAGCTCCGCCGTCTGTAAAAGCAGTTCTTTCGAGCAGGTATATTCCGCATGAAATCCAAGATGATAGCTTAGCAGCGGCTCTTCCTTATCCTGATGAAACGCAAGATACATTTTTTCCATAAAAGCAACGGACTGGGTAAAATTATTGAGCCCGCTGACCTGTACGCACCGCATCCCCATTTCCTTACAGGCCCTTCCCGTCGCCTCCGGTGCAAGATACATATCAAAAATACCGGTAATGCCGCTTGTCAGATATTCCAAAACGGCAAGTCTCGTGGCTTCATAAATATCTTCCTCACACAATTTTGCCTCCGCCGGAAAAATCTGTTCGTTCAGCCATTCCTGCAAGGGAAGATCGTCCGCAAAAGAACGAAACGGCGTCATTCCTGAATGGGTATGGGCGTCTTTGAATCCGGGCATTAAAAGATTTCCCCCACAGTCGATCTCTTCATCCCAGATCAGGCAGGGGATGTTTGTCTTTTTAAAAAATTCCTCTTTATCCTCCCCCGTTCCCACATAAAGTATTCTGGAGCCGTCTACCCATACTTCCCCGTCGAAAAGGTCTTCTTCCGCTTTCATTGTCAATATTTTTGCATTAAATAAACGGATCTTCATTTTTATACCCGTCTGCGCGTTGCGACGCGCACATATCCGCCAGAGTGTGTTTGAAAATTGCTTTCCCCGAGATGTGCGTCACATTTTGTGGGAGACTAAGAGCATAAATGCTCTGCCAAATTTAAGAGGCGTATCGGGCTACGTTGATTAAATCTGGTGCAAATATCACGCAAAGAAGGGCGTGCAGATGCCATGCCATTAAAATGGCAGGAATGAATTTTCAAACACACTCTGGAGCGGAATAAAATCAATAGGCTGAATACGCATTTTTATTCAGCCCTCCCGCCATACCGCCCTGCGGCGTAAACGGTGTCGGCGGCCGCCGGAATGATGCTCACGAATCCGATAAATTTCCGGGGCCGAAGCCTTCGTACAACAGTTCTTTTAAATAAAATATCTTATATTCTTCCGTATTTTTTGCTACGATGACCTGAAATTCCCCGGGGCGGCAAAATTCCATCATGACCTGCCTGCACACTCCGCAGGGAAACGCAAACTGTACTACTTCTCCCTTAGGACTTCCCACTACCGCTATTTTGCTGAACTGCCTCACTCCTTCGCTGACCGCCTTAAAAAATGCAGTTCGCTCCGCGCAGTTCGTAGGAGAATAAGCGGCGTTTTCAATATTACATCCCGTATATACCTTTCCCTCCGTCGAAAGCAGAGCCGCCCCCACCTGATAACCGGAATAAGGAGAATAAGAGTATTCTCTTGCCTTACATGCCATTTTTATCAGCTCTCTGTCATCCATCTTTTAAAATCCTCCAAAAACTGCTTACAGAGGCTGTCATCAGCTTTTTAAATAAAGGCGCCGCTTTATCCGCCGCCCCCTGCACTTCTTTGTGCGTAAGGGGATTCCCGCTCATACCCGCCGCAGGATTACATATGCAGGAAATCCCGCAGACTTTCATGCCGCAATGGTTCGCCGCAATCGCCTCCACCGCCGTACTCATTCCTACTGCGTCCCCGCCCAGTGTGCGGATCATCCGGATTTCCGCCGGAGATTCAAAAGAAGGTCCGGTAAGCTGTACATAAACCCCTTCCTTTAAATCTACCTGCGTCTCCTTCGCGCTGTTTCTGATCGCCTCTGCCAGCCCTTTATCATAGATCTCACTCATATCCGGGAATCTTGTCCCTAATTCGTCTATATTGGCCCCAATAAGAGGATTCGGTGCAAAGCAGGAGATCTGATCCGTGATAAGCATAAAATCCCCGGCGCGAAATTCTTGGTTTACGCCTCCCGACGCATTGGTCAAAAATAAGATTTCCGCTCCCATCAGCTTCATCAGTCTGATCGGAAGCACCACATCGGAGATCGGATACCCTTCGTAATAGTGCACTCTTCCTTTCATACATACGACCGGCGTTTCCTTTACATATCCGAAAATAAATTTCCCCGCATGTCCCGGAACCGTCGAAACCGGAAATCCCTCTATCATACCGTAATCCAGTTCGGAAACGACTTGAATGTCGTCTGCATAATCTCCCAGTCCGGATCCTAACACAATACCGATCTTAGGGACAAAATCCGTTTTTTCCCTGACGCTTTGCAGACATCTCTGCAGCTTATCATAAACCTGACCCATTTTACCACCATCTTCCTCTCTATCACCCTAACTCCCATCTCCCGCTTTAGCGGGCATATTAATCAGGATTGGGAAATTTTAATTTCACATTGTATATTTCATAATCCTCATTATATAAAAACAAAGGGACAAAATCAATGTTTTTGTCCCTTTTTCAGTCTATTTTCAGACCTTGTTATATGATGATACAGACTAAGCCGCCATTACTGTCGTTTACAATCTTCTGCATCGTATCCTGCAGTTTGATCTGGCTCTCTTCCCCAATGGCATTTATTTTTCCCGTGATTCCGTCATATACAAGCTGCTCCACTGTTTTCCCGAATATATTGGTATCCCAGATCCCGGTCTCGCTGTCTTCCGCCTCCTTGATAAAACGGATCAGATCTTCCGCCTGCGCTTCGCTGCCTACGATGGGCGCGATCTCCGTTTCGATATTGGCGCGTATCATATGGATGGACGGACTGTCTGCCTTGATCTTGACCCCGAATTTATTACCGTGCCGTATCACCTCCGGGGATTCCAGTTTGATCTCTCCCCGCTCCGGCGTTACCACCCCGTATCCCTTATACCTGACCGCTTCTATGGCATGCTGCACTTTTACATATTCTTTCTTCATCTTGGCCATATCCTGAAGCATCCTTATCATGTGGTATTCGCTCTTTATCTCTTCTCCTACCAGTTCGCTTAACATTTCATAATAGAAAGAATCCTTCACATCGATTCTTAAGTTGATCGTACCGTCAGCAAGATTGATCTGTTCCAGACTGCACTGATCGATGTATTCGCTTTCCAGATCAAAATTCTTTTCCGATACGTCCCGGATCGTATTCAGTTCGCTTAAAAGTCTGCGCACTTTATCGATAATATCGCCTTTCAGGCGGTTTGTATTGGGAAGCATCTCTACCCATTTGGGAATCGCAAATTCCATGATGGAGATTGGGAACTCATACAAAATACTCTCCATAATATAGTTAATGTCTTCCCTTTTTAACTGTTCGCAATTGACCGGAAGGATCTTTACCCGGTAAGCCTCCTCCATTTCCCTTGCAAGGGCTTTCGTCTCTTCGGAATAAGGTTTCGCGGAATTTAATAATACCAAAAACGGTTTATGTAATCTTTTTAATTCGGATATGGTCTTTTCTTCCGCAGACACATACTGCTTTCTTGTGATCTCCCCGAAGCTGCCATCCGAAGTCACTACAATCCCCACCGTGGAGTGATCGGTTATCACCTTATCCGTTCCCACATTGGCCGCCTGTGTAAATGGGATCTCCTGCTCAAACCAGGGCGTCTTAACCATACGCTCCTGATCGTTTTCCATATGCCCTACCGCACCTTCTACCATATAGCCAACGCAGTCAATCAGCCTTACTTTTGCCTCCACATCCGGACCTAACTGTATTTTGGCGGCCTCTTTCGGAATAAATTTGGGTTCGGTGGTAGTAATGGTCTTGCCGCCCGCACTTTGCGGAAGTTCATCCGTCGCCCTCGTTTTAGCCGCTTCATCCTCCATGGCGGGAAGCACCAGCACATCCATGAAACGTTTAATAAAAGTAGATTTTCCGGTTCGTACCGGCCCTACTACCCCCAGGTAAATCTCCCCGTTTGTACGGGCTTTTATATCCTTGTATAGATTAAAATTATCCATATCGTAAATTTACTCCTTTCATGTACCGTTTTCAAATGCATATGAGATCATTCTTTATCCGTGATACATTGTATGAAAAAAGTAAATGGAATATGCCTGCGCATAAAAATAAAGCCGCCATCTGAACGACGGCGGCTTTTCCTGTTTAATCTTCCATAGTTTCTAACTCTTTTGAAATTGCAATCAACTGGTCTAAGAGAATATTTTCTCTGTCTAATAAATGCTTTCTGTCCTGAATAAGATTCTGACGCTCCTGAACCAGTTCATTTACTCTTTCAATAATTTCTGCTTTTTTCATATAAAATTCTCCTTTCATACATCCTTCTGATTTATATTACAGTCCTGACGTCTTTATTTCGGCCGGACTTATTTTATAAGTCTTTACCTAATAAACTATATCACAATCTAAGCCAAAACGCAAAGCCATCTTTCGGTTTATCAGGCTCTATAAAGTCTCTTCCGCCTCCTTTAATGAAGCGTATCCGTAGAGGAGCGCCGTATTGGTCATGATCATTTCGGCCAGATTTTCCCCGTCTTTTGCAAGCTTTGCAATAAACCTGCCATACAATAACAGCATCTCGTCGGAATAAGTAGAAATCTCCCCCCTTAAATAAGTCTCGTAAGAAGTATCATATTCACTGTCCTGCGCCGTATGGATCGTTCTTGCGTTCTGCGCCATCTTCGGATTTTTTTCTGCAAACTCCTCCATCCATCCTACCTGCACTTTTACGATCTCTTCAATAATTGCCTTCTTCTCCTCTGAAACAACCGGAAGATTTTCTTTCAGCTCTTCATATCGGTCCGGCGCGGTGCTTTCCATCATTCTCGCATACTTTTCCGTGATCGGATTCCACCCACGAAGCGCCGACTCTTTAAAATCTGTCATATACTGCCGAAGCATTTCTTCGTCCCATGCAAGATATTGGCTTTTCCGCATAATAGAAAAAGTGGGATAATTATTTTGGCAGCTCGCTCTTCCCCCTTCATTTTCTACTTTATCGAACGCCTCCCATTCCAGTTTGACGATCTCTTCTACCAAATCTTCTTTTTTCCTTCCCATATTTACCGCCCTTTCAAAAAGCGCCGCCGCATAGTGTCCCAAATAAGTATCTTCACCGTCTAAAAGCCGTTCCGTTTTTAATTCTTCCAAAAAACGCCCTGCGATCTGTTCTATCAGCCGTCTGCTCTCTTCTTCCTGTTCTTCCTGATCCGCTCTAAGCAGCATAAGAAGCTGCTCATGCAGATCGGAAAGCCGGGTAAAATATTGCATTCCCCTAGCCTTCCATTTATAATAGGGCGCAAATTTACGGTTTACCAGATAGGCAAGGTTCATAGCATGTTCTATAAAAAGCTTCAGGGAAAGCGCCGCCCCTATTTTATCGTTTCTCTTTAACATCCTAAAATAGTTATACTGTCCCGATTGGGAAAATAAAGCAAGCTCTTGGGCGATCTTTTTTATTCTCACCTGCTCAGGATAATATTTAACCAGCTCGTTCCTATACCCGGTAAAAATCCCTTGATCATCCCGGAATACTTTTCCGTTCACTGTTTCGGCCAACATTTCTTCCTCTGCGAAAAGCCATTCCGCCTCCGTCTGAGGAGGATGATCCATCTTCAGAAACTGTCTGTAAAATGCCTTGATCTCCCATACGCCCGTACGCTTTTGTCCTTCTCTTGTCTGTATGCGCTCTATCCCCATATAAGATTTGGGCAGTTTTTCATACTCTTCCTTTAACCGGTTTCCAATCTGGGCATAAGTTTCTTCGCTGACCCACATATAAAAGCCGGCGCCGTAATCGTGATCCTTTGACAGCTCGTCGTCAAATCCAAAGCATTCCGAACCTTCCCCTACTAAACCTACCGCAATCTTATCTTCATATTCCGGAAACTTTTCATGGATCATGGGCGCGCCAAATTCCAGATAAAATTGCTCGCTCAGTTCCAATCCCGTATAAATCCTTTTTTTGCCCCATTTCTTATAAACAAGCTCTAAACTTTCCCTGATCCTGTCGCAGCTCTTCGTTTTACCGGTATTGATCTCTAAGAGTACAAGGGCTTTTTCATAACACTGAGCCGCTTTTTCGTATTCTGCCTGATGAAACCAAACCTCCCCCATAGAAGACAGCGCAGCGCAATAGTGGGAATCTTTCAGCTTCATGGAATCAAACAGGCTGACCGCCCGCTCCAACTGTTCCTTTGCCTCTTCGTAGCAGCCTTGTTTTAACAGGGACGTACCCAGATTCGTATAAGTAACTGCAAGTTCAAACTGCGCCTCCGGATATTTTTTAACGATCTCCAGCGCTTTTCTTAAGCTCTCCGCAGCCTTATCAAATTCCCCCGTTTCCTGATAAAGAAGGCTGAGATTATTTTGCAGGCTGGCAAACCGGAAATCGTCTTTGTCCAATGCTTCCTCATAAATCGAAAACACCTGCTTATAATAAGACAGCGAATCGGAAAGCAGCCCTGCTGCACGGTAAGCGTTCGCCACGTTCAAAAGCGTAGTCGCAAAAGGCACCGTCCCTGCAAGTCCTATATTCTCCATTAAAGTAATGACCTTTCCGCTATAAGCGACGGATTTCCCGTCCTGTCCCGTATCCCTGAAAAACCCGATCATCTCGTTTATGATCGTGATCACGCTGGAAGTATCGTCCTCCTCCATCGCCTCTCTTAATTTACCTCCGAGAAATCCCTCTACCTCTTCCATACGGTTTGTTTCAAATAACCGGTCCAACTGTTCCAATACTTCTTCTATCTTCATCCTAACTCCCATCTGCCCCTATAAAAATTACATTTGCTTTCTGACTACCGCATATTCATCGTCAGATCTGTAATAAGGACAGTCAAAAAACGTATTCTGTAAAAAACGCCCCATCTCGTCTTCATCCAAATTTATGAGACAAGTATAGCACTCATAATCTTCATCGTAAACATAATTGATACAATTTTCACAATTTGTACTGGTTTTCACGCTAACTCCCATCTGCCCGCTTCCGCAGGCATACTTCTACAAAAGCCCTAAAAATGCCCCTAGATTTCCTCTCTTCCCCATACTTTTCCGGTGCGAAAACAACTCGTCGCCGTTACAACAGGTACAGATATCCGTAACGCTTATGTTTTCCGGCTTTACGCCGGCATTTACCAGAATACGGTAGTTGGCGCTCCAAAGATCCAAAAGATATTTCCCGTTTTGCTTCTTCTTTAATATTTCTTCCTGCTTCGGAAACGCTTTTTTAAACTCTTCCGCCACGTCTTCCCCGACTTCATAGCAGGACATACAAATAGAAGGCCCGATAGCAGCCACAAGTTCCTCCCGCCTGCTGCCATAAACTTCTTCCATCTTTTCTATCGTTTTTTCTCCCATGCGGTTTACCGTCCCCCGCCAGCCGGAATGGGAAAGGCCGATCGCCTTTCTCACCGGATCTACAAAGTACAAAGGCACGCAGTCTGCAAAAAAAGTCACCAATACGATCCCTTTCTCATTTGTGACAAGCCCGTCGATGTCCGCATAGTCTTTTTGCCTTACTACCCCTTTTCCCCTATCACCGTTTCCTACTACCCGGATATTGGTAGTATGGGTCTGATCCGCACATACAAAATCTTCAAGACTGCAATGCAAGATCTCCGCGATCCTTCTGTAATTCTCAAGCACATGTTCCTTCTTGTCGCCCCTTGTAAAGCTAAAATTCATCGTAGAAAACATACCTTCGCTGACGCCGCCGGCCCTTGTGGAAAACAACTGTTTAACCGCTCCCGTCTTTTCCAGCGCCGGAAAGCTTAAATAGCGGATACCGTTTTTTTCCTTTTCTTCTAATACCCTATCTTCTCCACATCTTACCATAACTGCAGACCTATCCTTTCCCTTTGTTGTTTCAGCTCATATAAAATGCGTTCCGGTACCATCTGATCCGTTCGCCGCTTATCGCGACTACGTCAAAACGAACGGGACAGTCCGCCCCCATACCGTGCAGATAACAATAAACCTTTGCCCCGGTACATATCTTCCTCTGCTTATATATATGCACGGCCTCTTCCGGCATTCCCATCCGCTCATCTTTCCGGTATTTTACCTCTACAAACGTAAGATATCCGGACTCCCAGCCGATAATATCTATTTCTCCCTGCTTGTAGCGGTAGTTCATTTCTACAATGCGCATCCCCTGCTGCCGCAGATATGCTGCTGCAGTCTGTTCCTTCTCCGTTCCTACTTTCCTGCGGTTCATCCCGTCTTATAATCCTTTCCCTCTCCTGCTCCTTCCCTAAAACATTTCTCTCTACTCTTATTTTTGCAGCTCTCATAACCTACCCGTCCGGACCGGTTTTTACGCTGTTTTTTACGTCGTCCAAACGCTATTTATTCAGTTTGCTCCTTATTTTATCCATAGCGTCCACAAATACCAAAATCTCTGCCACTACCTCATACAGTTCGGGGGGAATTGCATCCCCGATCTCCAGTCTGGAAAGGGTATCCGCCAGCTTATCGTCCCTGTGTACCGGCACATCCGATTCCTTCGCCCTTTCGATGATCCTCTCCGCTAACTGCCCTTTTCCCGACGCAATGACTTTGGGCGCCGCTTCGTCCGGATCATATTCCAGTGCAATCGCCTGTTTCGGCTTCTCCGGTTTCCTTTTATTTTGTATCATCCGCCCATCTCCTCCCATGTACCGCCGCTGATATTCCGACAGTTCCCCTGCCTTAGAGCAAATCCCAATTTAAAACGGTCCTAAGCTCTGACGTCAAAAGATCTTGTGGCGATCATCTTCGCCTCCGATACGTTTTTATCTTTTTTTATCATTTCTTCCATCACACTGCCCTGCTCCCGCTTTTCTTTCAACACGACCTCTGCGTTAGTCTGGTATCCTCTCTTTTCAAGACGCTCTGTCAAAATCGGCATATGTTCCTCCAGAAAACCTATCATAGACTCCTCCTGCAGATAGAACTTTGTACTGACCCTTTCCTTCTGCATCGCCACATACACATCCAGCATTCCCAGATGAGGCATATCCAAATGTAAAAGAGCGCTTACGTTGCCGTCCTTTTTCGCAAGATTCTTTTTGTTGGTATAAACATACAATTCCCCATGGGCGGCGTCCCCCGCCATCTTAAGCGGAATCTGTACATAAGTAAACATTTGGTTCAACTGGTTTAAAAAGTCCACGTTCTGATTGATATTCTGTAAAGACTTGGCCGCCGGGACATCCGCTTTTCCTGCATTTTCCAAGATCTGCATCAGTTTGGAGGTCTGATTTTTCAAATTGTTATAATACTCTTCCATTGCTTCCTTCGTAACCTGAGCCGGTTTCAAAAGCAATTGTTCCGTAAGCTCTCCGGTAAACAGCTTTGCAAATTCTTTGGAATGAAACAGCTTGGATAAATCTCCCTCGTCAAAATTCTCATGCTGGAGGATCGATAACAATTGTCTGGTATCTATCTGTCCTTTTTCATATAAACTTATCTTTTCTTCCCCGATCCCTAATTCCTTTAATAACGAGGCAAGTTCCCTTACCTCCGCCTTTGTCAGGGTTTCCTTCCCTTCCGGATTTTCTGTTTTTACCGGCGTGCCGCCCTCTTCCCCTTGCGGCGTCTCTTTTAACACTGGCTGAAAAACTTCCGTTTTTTCTCCTGAAGGGCCGTCTTTTAAAACTACCTGCCCCTCTTCCATACCGGACGTTTCTCCCGCTTGTTTTAAAACCACGCCTTCCTGCCCCTCTCCCGCAATAAAATGAAGGAGCTGTCTGAAAAGATCCGCGGTTTCTTTCGTCTGGTCCGCATTGCCCAATAACTCCCCGATCTGCCCGCTGATCTCCATGATCCCGTCCGACAGCTTATGGCTGCAATTTTTATAAGCTTCAAACTGTTCTATGTTCTCCGGTGTAATAGGCAGTTTCATCCGTTCCATCTGCACGATCGTTTCCACATCCGTATCCGGAAATGCCATCAGTTCTTTATTTACGTTCAGAAGCGTTTCTTTGTCAATGGGCATCCCTTCTTTCATAAGAGTATTGACCATTTCCACCGTCTTATCCGTTACCGGAAGGCTTGCTTCGTTCAACGCTTTCATCACGCTCTCATCCATCGTCAGATTGATGGAAAGGGGGACTAAAGAAAGCAGGGAACCGGTATTGCTTTTTACCTGAAAGCTCATAAGCTGCCCGATATTGATACCGATCTGACTGTCCAAAGCAGCGTTCAGCATCATTTCGTTTCCAAGCAGGAGCTGCACCTGATTTCCCTGCGTGCTTACCACTTCTCCCTGTATCGTCTGTCCGGGATACAGGGACAGTAATTTTGCCGACATACTGCTATTTATGTTAACCGCATTTGCAGGAACCGAAACATTCCCGTTCCCCTGCGTGTTTACCGCATTGGCGTTTCCGTGAAGCTGAAAAAAATTTGACAAATTAAATGACATCTTGAACCTTCCTTTACCCCGCTAAGTTAAACAAAATTTTTAATGAATGTTTTTCTGTGGATCGGCGTCGGTCCGAATTTTTTTAACGCTTCGATATGCGCCTGCGCTCCGTAACCTTTATTGGAGGCAAAACCATATTCGGGAAATACTTTGTCATATTCCATCATCAGTCTGTCTCTCGTCACTTTGGCAATAATGCTTGCCGCTGCAATAGACACACTTTTCGCATCTCCTTTTATGATCGGCACCTGCTTTATCGTGATCTTTGGGATCGTCACCGCATCATTTAATAATATATCGGGTGAAATGCTTAATTTACTAACGGCTTCCCGCATTGCTTCATAAGTTGCCTGCAAAATATTGATCTCGTCGATCCTCTCTGCCGATGCATAGCCGATCCCGCAGGAAATTGCGTTCTCCATGATCACATCGTAAAGTTCTTCTCTTTTCTTCTCCGACAACTGCTTGGAATCGTTCAGATATAAGATCTGACAGTCCTTTGGAAGAATCACCGCTCCCGCTACTACCGGCCCCGCTAACGGGCCCCGCCCTGCCTCATCTATCCCGCATACATAACCGAACGGCGCATATTCTTTTTCATATACTTTTAAACTTTCCGTCCGCTGCTTTTCTTTTTCTAATGCTGCGATCCGTTTCTCCGCTTTGGAAACAAGCGCCTTAACGCCGCTTCTCATATCTGTTTTGTATTCCCGGATCAATTCAGGCAGCTCGCTTTCTTTTGCTGCCTGAAAAAGTTGTTTTATTTCGCTTATCTTTGTTTCCATCCTACTCCTTCGCCCCTGTAAGACGCCTTTCCACATTCGGTCACTGATGCTTCAAAACGCCGAATTTGGAAAACGGCCAAATTCTGATCCATGCGCGGCCAACGATGTTTTCTTTTTTGATGTTCCCTACCACTTCGGTCCTGCTGTCCACGCTGTCGTTACGGTTATCCCCCAATACAAAATATTCGTCCGCTCCTAAAGTAATTCCTTCCGCCGCTCTTCCCGGATCGGCGATCACCGCCCTTCCGTAAGATTCTTCCAGCAATTCTTCATCAATATAAATATTCCCTTCCGTATCGATACGCACCGTCTCACCGGGCAGCCCGATGATCCTCTTGATATAATAAGTATCCTCTTCATACTCAAAGGGGAAGACAATAATATCAAATCTCTGGGGCGCCTTGAACCGATAAGTGATCTTATCCACGATCAAGTTATCTCCGTGGCTTAACATATTTTCCATTGAACTGCCGCTCACCTGTGTGCGCTGCCCCACATAAGTGATACAGAGCCATGTGAGACACAATACGATGAGCAGATAAACGCTCGTGCTAAGTATTTCTTTTAACGCTTTATTCATTTTGTTCCTTCATCCCTTCCGGAAACTCTAATGTGATCTTCCCTAATTTTCCGCTTCTGAAATCTTCCATAACAATAGCGGCAGCCTTTTCCAGATCGGGAATCTCTCCCTTCTTGAAGCACCGCCTTCCGATACAGATCCGTTCCAGCATCTCATATGCTTCTCCCGTCTCTTCGATCAGATAACGTTCCTTTAGAACCCCCTGATAATGTTCCGACAAAAACCTGATCAAATTTGACGAAAGTTCATCCATATGAAGGATCTCGTCGTTCATAGACCCGATAAATGCCAGCTTCATACCTACGTTCTGGTCTTCGAATTTTGGCCACAAGATCCCGGGCGTATCCAAAAGTTCTAATCCTTTATTCAGCCTGATCCATTGCTTTCCCTTTGTAACTCCCGGCTTATTTCCGGTCTTCGTACACGCCTTCCCTGCAAAGGAATTGATAAAGGTAGACTTTCCCACATTAGGAATCCCCACCACCATTGCCCGTACCGGACGGTTTAGAATCCCCCTCTTTTTATCCCGTTCTATTTTTTCTTTACAGGCGCTCTGTACAACGCCCTGAATCGCCTTGATCCCGGAGCCCGTTTTGGAATTGATCTCCAGCACATGAAACCCCTTTTCCGTAAAATATTCTATCCACTTCTTGTTCCATCTTCCGTCCGCAAGGTCTGACTTGTTCAAAAGGATCACCCTTGCTTTATTCTTTCCAAGTTCGTCTATATCCGGATTACGGCTGCTCAAAGGAATCCTTGCGTCTACAAGCTCGATCACCAGATCGATCAGTTTGATGTTTTCCTGCATCATCCTCTTGGCTTTCGTCATATGACCGGGATACCACTGATAATTCATATTTTCCTCATTTCTGCGCGGCTCAGCGCACTATCCAGTTTGCAAGGCGTACTTTGTCGCACATGCGGGGCCGTCCTGCCTTACTTAATAAATCCGATCCCGTCTCCCCCGCCGGACAAGTGAAACCATGCTTTTCCTATAATATCCTTTTCATTCACCACGCCGATATTGGCGGAACGGCTGTCCTCGCTGTTGTTACGGTTATCCCCGAGAACAAAATACTCTCCGTTCTGCAGGGTGATCTCATTGACCGCGATACCGGAGTCCGCCATCTTATCATAGTCTTCCCCTGTTTCCGCACTTTCGCCGTTTACATAAAGAGCGCCGTTTATGATCTGCACCTTATCTCCCGGACCCGCAGCCACTCTTTTTATGTAATAATGGGAATTCTGATTTCCGTTCGGCAGAAAAACCACCACGTCTCCCGTCTTAGGCGTCAAGAGACGGTATACAAAACGGTTGACAAAGATCGTCTGCCCGTTATATAAACCGGGTTCCATGGACACGCCGATCACACTGGTAGTCATTCCTACGCAGAATACGATCACATAGGCAAGAAAAATGCTGGTCAAAATCCCGAAGATCCAGCTAAAGATCTCTTTTACCAGATTGGAACTTACTTTCTTCTTTCGTTTGTAAAAGCTTAAACCTTTGTGTTTCCCCATCTCTCATACCTCTTTTATATGCTATCCGAAGTATACCACATTTTTAAGTCCGCGAAAAGAAAAAAGGACAATTACAAAAGCAATCGTCCCTCTCTTTTCTTATTTCATTAATTCTTTTACTTTTGCCTTCTTACCAACACGGTCTCTTAAGTAGTTCAGTTTCGCTCTTCTTACTTTACCGGCTCTCACTACTTCTACTTTTTCAACGTTGGGAGAATGTAACGGCCATGTTTTTTCTACGCCGATCCCGTTAGAATTTTTTCTTACCGTAAAGGTCGCTCTGTTGCTGCCGCCCTGTTTTTTAAGGACAACGCCTTCAAAGATCTGGATTCTTTCACGGTTTCCTTCTTTGATCTTACCGTATACTTTAACCGTATCGCCTACGTTAAACTCCGGTACAGATTCTTTTAACTGCTCGTCTTCAATACTTTTGATAATATCGTTCATTGTGTCTCCTCCTTAAGCTTTGGATGTTCTTAATACCTGTATTTTACTCTATCGTTGCCATATCCATAATACATAACAGTAACAGCGGAACATCTATTTTCACAACGTGTTTTAGTGTAGCATACCTTTCCTTAAATTGCAAGTATATTTCGTACATTTTCCGGTACATTTTGCGACATTCTACATCCGTTTCTGCGGATATTCTGTATATCCGGTCCTGCGCCATTCTCCCGTCATACAAGAGACTCATCCGCTCCCAGCCAGTACAGTTTCTCCTTCGCCGGATACAGAGCCAGACTTTTCTGCAGGCCAAACGATCTTTCATTTCCCGTTTTGATCTGGCAAAAGGGCGTCCATCCGTTTCTCAGATGCAGATTGATATAGAAAGATTCCAATGCTTTGGCATATCCCTTGTTTCGGTACGCTTCAAGGATCTCCAGCATACCGATGCTGCCTTCCTTATGGGTTCCGATAAAACCCGCTAAATCTTCCCTTTCAAATATCCCATACATCACGCCGGCCTTTAACCGCTCCTCCACATATCCTTCTTCCACATAGGTATCATAATGTTCTTTTAAAACCGGCAGGAAACGTTCATCCAGTTTTCTGATATCCATGCCCTTTTTCACGGGCAACGGCTCTTTTCTCGTATATACCGCCTGTGTACATTCCATTTCTACCAAAAGGCCAAACTGCCTGCACAGGAAATCGTTCATAAACTCCTGATGCGAAACGAATAGCGTTACTTCCCTATTGCTATTTCCCGGGAAATCGGAAAAAACGCCTTCCAGACGCTCCCTTCCTTCCGGCAGGATATGGGAGATCATCCGTTTTCCGCTTTCTTCATCCCTTGCGGTGATCATATACGCTCCGCTGTTTTTTTCATATAGAAGCGCTCCTTCCTCTCCGAAATATAGAATCTCCGCGTTTCCTCTCCGTATGGTTTCCAGCATGTCTATATGATGGAGCTTATTTTGCAAAAGATAAGCTTCGCATCTGGAAGACCGTTCATATTTTTCATACAGATCCGGACGCCTTTTTTGGGTGCGGGAAACGGCCTGCTCCCGCCGCCAGCTCTCTATTTTCTTATGGTCTCCCGACAAAAGTACTTCAGGAACCTTTTTCCCCTTCCACTCTTCCGGTCTGGAATACTGCGGATACTCCAAAAGATCGTGATAAAACGTCTCCGTATGAGCCGACTCGGCGTTATGCAACACCCCGTCCACCAGTCTGGCTACCGCATCCGTTATGACCATCGCAGGAAGTTCCCCTCCTGTCAGCACATAGTCTCCTATGGAAACCTCATCTGTCACAATCTCTTCCAATACGCGCTCGTCGATCCCTTCATAATGTCCGCATAAAATCACAAGGTTTTCTTCTTGGGCAAACTCCTCGGCCATAGACTGGCAAAACCTTTTTCCTTGCGGCGTCACATAGATGACTCTGCGACTTTTCCCGCCGCTTTTTTCAATTTCCTCCCTTACAGCTGAAAAACAGTCGAAAACCGGCTGCGCCTGCATCAGCATTCCGGCTCCGCCGCCGTAAGGATAGTCGTCGACTTTTTTATGTTTATCCGTCGTATAGTCCCTGATATTATGCGTCTTTAACGTGATCCTTCCTTTGTCCACTGCCTTGCCGATCACGCTGGTATTAAGACCCTTTTCCACCATTTCCGGAAACAGCGTAAGTATATGAAAATTCATCAATCCAACAATCCTTCCAAAATGTGTACTTTTATAGATCCTGCCTCCATATCCACATCCAGTATGCACTGCCTGATAGCCGGAAGCAGCAATTCCTTCCCGTTCACATGATCGATAACATAAACATCGTTCGCACCGGTCTCCAGCACATCCCTCAATATCCCGATCTCATGCTCCTCCTCATCTATGACCTTTAATCCTATTAAATCCGCGATAAAATATTCATCCTTGTTTAATTTTACCGCATTCTCTCTCGTCACAAGCAGGGACTTCCCCTTATAACGTATTACGTCGTCTATATTATCTATATCCTTAAACTTTAAAATAGCAAACTGCTTAAAGAACTTCACGCCTTCTATTTCAAGTATTTTTTCCTCTTTTCCCGTATCCAGTACGACCTCTTTTAACTTCTTGAACCTCTTCACATCGTCCGTAGTAGGAAACACCTTTACTTCTCCCCTTACTCCGTGTGTAGAAGCAATGATCCCAACCTGCAGCTTATCTTCCATATAAACTCCTCTTTCTTTAGACATTTATCCTTTCTATTTTTTCCCATAAGCAAACCCATAAACACTGCTGCATGTTCATGGGTTCCTGAAAATTCTTTCTTTGCTCGTCAATAGACTTAAATGTTTAGATGATTTCCACATCAACTCTTTTATCGTCTTTGGATGATGCCGCTTTTACAATGGTACGGATCGTTTTCGCGATACGTCCCTGCTTTCCGATGACTTTTCCCATATCGGATGCGGCAACATGAAGCTCTATCGTCACATTTTTTCCTTCTTCTTTCTCTGTTACGACTACTTCATCCGGATTATCAACAAGTGCTTTTGCAATTACTTCTACTAATTCCTTCATCATCCACCTCCAAAATAAGAATGATCATCCTTATTTTTCAATACCGGCTGCTTTAAAAATCTTAGCAACTACTTCCGTAGGCTGCGCGCCGTTTGCTAACCATTTCTTAGCTAATTCCTCATTTACCTTGAACTGGCTGGGATCTGTGTTAGGATCGTAAGTTCCGATTTCCTCGATGAATCTTCCGTCTCTGGGAGATCTGGAATCAGAAACAACGATTCTATAAAAAGGAGCTTTCTTCTGTCCCATTCTTCTTAATCTGATTTTAACTGCCATGTTTTTTCACCTCCGCGTTAATTTTAAAAATATATAGAAATAGAAAAACGATCCGATAATCGGAATTTTCTAGTTCTTTCTCTAAAAGACCAGACGTCAGAAAGGAAATTTCATTCCCCCCAGACCGCCGAAGAGGCCTTTGCCTTTTTTGCCTCCCATACCGCCAAACTGCTTCATCATCTTCTGGCTCTGTTCAAACTGCTTGATAAATCGGTTTACCTGACTGATGTCAATACCTGCGCCTTTTGCAATGCGGTGTTTTCTGCTTGGATTTAAAAGCTTGGGATTTCTTCTTTCCTCCAACGTCATGGAAAGTACGATGGCTTCCGTTCTTGCAAGCTGCTTTTCGTCTATCATGGACTCTATATCGCCCATTTTACTTCCCATGCCGGGCATCATACTCAAAATACTGGAGAGGCCTCCCATATTTTTCATCTGCTTCATGCTTTCCAGGTAATCTTCAAAATCGAATTTCCCTTTCTTCATATTGGCAGCCATTTTCTTTTCTTTTTCTTCGTCAATATCGATATTGGCCTGCACTTTATCAATCAGGCTCAGCACATCGCCCATACCGAGAATGCGCCCTGCCATCCGGTCGGGATAAAATTGTTCCAGATCGGAAAGCTTCTCCCCCATACCGACATAAAAAATCGGTTTTCCCGTTACGGCTTTTACGGAAAGAGCCGCGCCGCCTCTGGTATCGCCGTCCATCTTGGATAAAACGACGCCGTCGATCCCTACTTTATCGTCAAACTCCTTGGCTACGTTGACCGCATCCTGCCCCGTCATAGCGTCTACTACAAGAAGGGTCTGATGAACCTGGATCCCCTCTTTGATCTCCTGCAGCTCTTCCATCATAGCTTCATCAATATGAAGCCGTCCTGCCGTATCCAGAATCACTACGTTATGACCGTTTTTCTGCGCATGTTCCAAGGCCGCTTTTGCAATATTTACGGGCTTATGATTCTCTCCCATGGAAAAAACATCCACTTCCTGCTTTTCCCCGTTCACCTGTAACTGCCTGATCGCTGCCGGTCTGTAAATATCGCAGGCTGCCAGAAGAGGTTTCTTTCCTTTTAGCTTTAACTTCCCTGCTATTTTGGCCGTAGTCGTCGTCTTACCGGCGCCCTGAAGTCCACACATCATGATCACCGTAATGGCTTTTCCCGGCTGCATAGGTATCTCTGTCGTTTCGGATCCCATCAGGGAAACCATTTCTTCGTTTACGATCTTAATGACCATCTGACCGGGATTGAGGCCGTTTAACACATCGCTGCCGACCGCTCTCTCTTCCACGGATTTTACAAACTGTTTTACGACCTTAAAGTTTACGTCCGCCTCTAAAAGAGCCATTTTTACTTCTTTCAGCGCAATCTTTACATCCTCTTCCGTCAGCCGGCCTTTGCTCCTTAAATTCTTAAAAACATTTTGTAGTTTATCCGTCAAGCTTTCAAATGCCATCTGCTATAACTCCTCTAAAATTTCATTGGATAGTTTCCTGATCTGCTTCAATCTGTCATAAAGCTCTTTTGTATCGCCTTCTTCCACGCTTTCTGCGATCCGGTCGATCAAATGTACCTTTTTCTTTGCATTTTGGAATTTTTCTACAAGATGCAGTTTGTCTTCATATCCTGCAAGCGCCTTATTGCACCTTTTAATCAGGTCATGCACGCCCTGTCTGCTGATCCCCTGTTCATCCGCGATCTCGCTTAAGGACATATCATTGTAGACCAGCGCTTCATAAATCTGCTTTTGATGCTCATTCAGAAGTTCTCCGTAAAAATCATATAAAAGTCCCTGTTCTACAATCTTTTCCATATTCCATAACCATGTGTGCGTTTCCCGTTTCCGTATCCGGAAACATCCACGCCGGTTCACCCTTCGCTGATTTTGCCGACACTTCCTTTTAGCACCTTTGCCATCATACTACACCTTTATTACACTGTCAAGTATTTTTTCTTGACAGCCTAAAAGGACAGCCTAAAAGTCTTGCAATTGAAAGGTTTTCAAGCCTTCCGCCTCCACACAGCGGTTTCCTATGCGGGGCAGAAAAAGAAAATACAGCGGTTTATCAGCTTCTGGAATGACTGCATGTGAAATAAATAATCTGATAGGTTTGTGCAATGTTTTCTAAAAAAGTTTTCCCCTTTCTCATCTTTTCATCGTCCAGATTCGTAAAAGGATCATCCATAATAAGAAGCGGCCGTTCTTTTTGATACATTGCATCCACAAGCGCGGTCCTAAGACAGATACCGACAAGATCCCTGTATCCCGTACTGAGGGCGTCTGTATCCCTCTGCCTGCCAAGCTCGTCCACCGTAACGGCCGCATTGGCGTCGATATAGAAAGGATCGGCCGGATCCCCCGATATCATTTCATAATATTTACCGAAACTTTCCAGCAAAGGATCTGCATATTTAGCCGTCATAACCTCCTTTGCCGCTCCCAGTTTGCTGCGTGCTTTGCAAACAAGTCCGTATTTCTTCTGTTCCTGCGTCTGCAGGGCTTTCAGTTCCTTTAACTTTATACGGCACTCTTCCCGCTCGTCATATCTTTCCTGAAGGTCTTCCAGGTTCTTATTATAGTTGATAATCGTATGATGCACCTGCTCCATCTCCTCCGTAAGCCGCACCATCCTTTGATTCAATTCTTCCAGTGAAGCCAGATTTTCTTCCGTCTGTATCTGCTCCAGCGCCGGAATATCCGTTTCCGCTTCAAATCTGTTTAATTCTGCTTTCATATCCTGAAAAGCTTCTAAAGCGTACTGGCGCTCTTCCATTGTTTCCCTGATATGATACAATTGTAACAGGCAGTCGTCGGCAGGTTCATAACCGTATTCTCGTAAAAACGCATCCATATTTGCCCGCATGGCGTTATATTGAGCCTGCGCCTTTTCAAGCTTCTCTCTCTTAAGCGTCAGTTCTGCATATCTGGCCGCCTTATTCCTGAGCGCGTATAAGTCGTCAGCATATCTCGGCTCCGACGAGACGATCCCGTATTGTAAGAAAAAAGTGTCTATTGACTTCCGTATGGTTTCTATCTCTGCCGCCTGTACGCCCTCCTTTGCTTTTCTCGCTTTTTTCTTCAAAGACGAATATTCCACGGCTTCTTCCGTAATCTCCTGCAAAGCGGCAAAGGCCGTATGCTCGTCGAAACTCTTTCCGTGGACTTGCAGATAGTTGCTCACCTCTTGGTCGGCTACGGCAATAAACCGCATATCTTCCTCAATGATCCGCTCTAAACGCTCCAGTTCCGGAGACACTTGGTTCTGCTCCGGTTCCGCTTTTTTCTTTCCTAAAAGAATCGGCAAAATAATCATAAGCGCCCCTGCAACGATCATAGCCATTCCCACCGTTAAAAAGGACGCGATCGTAATAAGGACTCCCATTATGGCAATCACTGCTCCTATGATCGGGAAAACAGTCCGTTTTAGGGAATTCTGCGGTTGCTTTCCTGCCACAGAAGCCTTTAACGCCGTCAATGCTGCCTGATTGGAAGGTAAGGCCGCTTTCTTTGTATTTCTGGCGTTCCATTTTCCGACTACCGAAGCTACGCTTTCCGTGTCCTCTCCAAAGCAGAACTCCAATTCTTCAAGCCGTTCCCTCTCTTTTGGGCTCATCTGTTCCGAACTGTATTCCAAAACGATCTTCCGAAGCCTTCCGGCCTCCCCGATTTTCTCTTCCAGATCTTCTTTAGCGGGTATGCCTTTCTGAAACGCAGACGTCAATGCGGACAGTTCCGCTTTTTCTGCCTCCGGAACCTGACACATGGACAGCCTTTCAAAAGCCTTTTCCATATCTCCGCATTCCGAGATTTTTTCTTTTACTTTTTCCGCGGGCGGAATCTCTCCGGGAAATTTCCCCGTCAGCAATTGGGCCTCTTCTTTTTTTCTTAACACCGATTTTTTTAATCTCTCCCATTCCGATCTCTTTGCCAGCACGGACTGCAGTTTGGAAACTTTTTGCTGCTCCTCGCCGGTTTCCTTTAACCGCTCCTTTAATGCTTCATATTCCGCTTCTTCTTTATGTAAAAGATCCTGATATATGTCAAGGCTTTCGACAATTTCTTCCCCGTCCTGTACGATACGCTCGTATCCTGCGATTTCTTCCCTTCTTTTTGCAATGGAACCCGTAACGCGTTCCGGAGTCAGGCTGTTTAAAATTTCTTTTAATTTTTTATCGGCCTCTTCAAAGTGATTCAGGTCGTTGGCATGATCCGCAAGATTTCCGATTTTTGCATTGATATCGTCGGTAGGAGACGTCTTACAATCGCTCTGCCCTATGAAGATCGTCCTCATAAAAGATTCTCTGTTGATCTGAAAGATCTCTTCCCCGATCTTCTTACTGTAATCTTTGGATAGCAGATTGGTCTGGGCGTCTCTAAGTTCAAATTCATCATTGGCTTCTTTATCATAAAAAACACGGGAAATCTGATATGTTTTTCCCTGTATTTCAAAGGTCAGTTTCCCTCCAAAAACACCGCCCTGCCATGGTTTATATCTTTTTCGCTCATTCTCAAGCAAATTTCGTTTTCTTTCCCCCTCCAGCCCGTAAAACATAGCTCTTACAAAGGCGGCGAAGGTACTCTTCCCCCATCCGTTTTCTTCACAGACAATATTCAGGCCGTCCGAAAAATCAACGGAATAATCATGGAGCTTTCCGAAATTCTCCACATAACAAGATATGATCTTCACCGTCACTGTACCTCCTCGCCTGCAATTGCCTGTAACCCGTACCGGATAACAATCTTTTTGTCTTCTTCCGAAATGGACGGATCCGACATGACCTGCCGCACAAATTCGCCTTTTAACGACTCGTCGAACCGATAGTCGTCCATCTCCACCTTAAGCGTAGTTTCGTCATACACTTTCACAAAATAATATCGGGACCGGAATCTTGAAAGAAAATAGGAAATATCTTTTTCACATTCCACATCCAGCATACCCCTCAATGTGATTTTGACAAGGCTTTCCTCTTCGCAGCCCTCTTGTTGTAACGCCAAAGCCGCCTTGGATACCATTTCCGCCGTCCTTTGGCATCCGGTCACATCCACATTCACCGTATATAGTTTCCTTTTGGCAAAAGGAACAAATTCATGCGTATATTTACCGGTAGCTTCATCTATATCCAGCACTGCAAACCCATGCCCGCCGCATTCGTCAAATCCCCGTCCTTCCAAACAGCCGGCATAACAATAGATTCCTCTTGTATCCAGTTGTTCTTTTTTATAAGCGTGGACATGGCCTAAAGCAAGATAATCGATTCCTTTATTCCGAAGCGCTCTTATGTTAATACACTCTGCCTTATCTTTCGCCTGCCTTTCCGTTTCCTGACCATGGAGCATCACGATGTTAAACCGTTTGGGATCCAAGATAAGGGATACATAGGCCGATCCGGCATTTTCCGCGGACAGTTCCAATCCCGAAACCGCTATCTTCCCTCCTGCCTCTTCATAGGTAGTCCATCGGGAAGAAAACAATTTTAGATTTGCCGGGATCTCTTCCAGCCCCGAGAGAAAATTATCCCTGTCATGATTTCCTTTTAAATAGTAAAACGTAATATGGGAATGGCCGGCAATACTATGTAACACGGTATTTCTGACCGTTGCGGAAATATTTTTCGTATCAAACATATCTCCCGCTATCAGAATTGCCGCTATTTCATTTTTTGAAGCGTATCTGACCATCCGGACAAAAGTATCGAGGATTTCCGACCTTCTCTCCTTTGCTCTCTCTTTATCAAGGTTGGTGCTCATTTTGGAATCAAGATGCAGATCTGCACAGTGAATGAATTTCATGGAATTCCTCCTTTATCTTTAACACACTTTCTTGAACGACCCTGCCGTACATAATCAAATAAGAGGCTAACCGTTCGCCGATTACCCTCTGTCTGATTTCGCAGCGTAAAACACACTAATGGACTGACACGCTTATATTTCTCTAAATACAAAAACAGCGCGAAACATGGACAGTTTGTCCAGCTTCACGCCATAGGATGCCGGCGATGGGACTTGAACCCATACGTGGTTGCCCACAACAGATTTTGAGTCTGCCTCGTCTGCCATTCCGACACGCCGGCATTTCCTGTGCTGCCAGTCAATAAGCTTTCGCAACACAAGATGTAGTATATAATATACCGTTCATAAAATCAAGTGCTTTTTTTAAATTCGGCAAAATTTTTCGGCAAACCGGTAACATTTCAGCCAAAATTTTCTTTTATACGTCAAAATCAAATTTATCATAAATATCCAGACAGTCAAACGTTGCAAAATAGTCTTTCGGCGTTTCCGCACGGCGGATCAGTTTCACGCTGCCGTCTTCTTTTAAAAGCAGCTCCGCCGATTTCAATTTACCGTTATAATTATATCCCATGGAAAATCCGTGGGCGCCGGTATCATGGATGACAAGATAATCCCCTATATCAATTTGCGGCAGTTTTCTGTCAATTGCAAATTTATCATTGTTCTCGCATAAAGATCCCGTTATATCGTATACATGGTCGCAAGGTTTATCCTCTTTCCCCAATACCGTAATATGATGATAGGCCCCGTACATCGCCGGCCGCATCAGGTTAACGGCGCAGGCATCCAGCCCGATATACTCTTTATGGGTGTGTTTTTCATGGATCGCCGTAGTCACAAGCTGACCGTAGGGTCCCATCATAAAGCGCCCAAGCTCTGTATAGATCGCCACGTCCCCCATACCTGCCGGCGCTAAGATCTGTTCATACGCTTCTTTTACACCTTTTCCGATCTCATAGATATCGTTCGGCTTTTGGTCGGGAGTATAAGGAATCCCGATCCCTCCCGATAAATTAATAAATTTTATATCCGCTCCCGTTTCTTTTTCAAGAGAAACGGCAAGCTCGAACAATGTTTTCGCTAACGTAGGATAATACTCGTTCGTCACCGTATTGCTTGCCAGAAACGCATGGATTCCGAAGTTTTTTACTCCTTTTTCTTTTAAGATCTTAAATCCTTCAAACATCTGCTCCGTAGTAAAGCCGTATTTTGCATCTCCCGGATTATCCATGATATTGTTGCTGATCTTAAACAGCCCGCCCGGATTGAAGCGGCAGCTTAGCGTTTCCGGCAGTTTTCCGATGGTTTTCTCTAAAAATTCAATATGCGTAATATCATCCAAATTGATGACTGCGCCTATTTTAGCGGCATATGCAAATTCTTCCGCGGGAGTCGCATTGGAAGAAAACATAATATCCTCTCCTTTGATCCCCATCGCATTGCTGAGCATAAGTTCCGTTAAAGAAGAGCAGTCGCAGCCGCAGCCAAATTCCCTGAGTATACCGATCAGATACGGATTCGGTGTCGCTTTCACGGCAAAATATTCTTTAAATCCCGGATTCCATGCAAAAGCCTCCTTTAACGCCTTCGCATTTTTCCGGATTCCTTTCTCGTCGTAAATATGAAAAGGGGTGGGATATTCTTTTACAATTTCCTCCACCTTTTCTTTTGTCACAAAAGGTACTTTTTTCATCTTATAAAACTCTCCTCTCTTCTGTAAGCTCTATCAGTCTGATCTCATTTCTGAGCGCCTCTTTAAACACGTTTACAAAATTCTTCTGCCCGCAGTATAAGCAGGTATCTCCGTCCTCCCCGGAAATTTCCCCGGTCAGCACATAAGCCGAATCAATGATGAGCCGAAGCTGCTCTCCTTCTGAAGCTCCCGTTTCTTCCCCGTCAGTATCAGAATGCTTCGAAAGATATAAGATACTTCCCTCTATCTCTATCTGCTTATCTGTAATAAGAACTACTTTGATCTTTCTTTCCGCCAATTCCTTCAGCTCTTTCTCCCATTGAAGCACCACCTTGGAAGAAGCCGATAGATAAATCCTCTGTTTGGCATTTTGAAACATATGATGTATTTTATCGCAAATATGCTTATATCCTTCTATCGTAATATATCCCTCGCTGGCTTTACTTATTTGAGGAATATTTTCTACCAGATATTTTTTCCTCTCGTTAAGACTCCTTATTTTATTATCACAGAACTCCTCCACGCTTACCGGTATATATTTACTGGCGTTTCCCTCCAATACATATGCGGCTCCCTTTTCTACTAATCCCGCCAGCGCGCTGTATACGTTAGATCGGGAAATTCCGGTCTGCTTCGCCACCTCGTATCCCGTAAGTTCTCCGTTTTGAAAAAGACATAGATAAATGACTGCCTCCTGCCTTGTCAGTCCAAACTCTATTAACTTTCCAACGATTACCGATTCTTCCATTCTCTCTCCTTGCAATAGTGGTTCTTTACAGGAACACTATACATCTTTCTACTATATTTGTCAACTAAAATAAAAAACTGCCATACCCAATGCCTCGTTTGGTTGGTACGACCGTTTCGAAACAAATTGTATTCCTTATAGAGAACACACCTATCATGAAAAGAGTAAAAAAATTACATATGATAAAAGAAACTTGCCTAGTGCTCCGTTTACCAATTAACTACACATTTTTGCTTGCCAAAACTCCCTTCTACTGCATCATTGACTGACGGTGCTGTGTGCCAATGGCACACGTCCAGCACGGACCGAAGCGGAGCGTAGACCAACGCGGCAGATAAAAATTCAGGCAAGCCATTTAGTAAAATATAATCCGGTAGTACACCAGTATGTGAGGATCATTAAAAAGAGTACCAAATAAGACCTTGCAGAAAGACTTGCGGAAAATATACAGAAAACAGACTAACACATAGACAGGACTGCCGCACTGTGGCCAGCGCGGCAATCCTGTCTACACACGGTCACAGCAAAGATAAGCATTCCTGTAATAAGTGAGACACTTGACGGTCTATCGAAAAGACTTCTTGAAATAAAGATTTAAGCTCCGCTCTGGTAGACGATTTATCCAACAATTCATTGATGTTGCGGGGCAAGCAATAGTAAGTCTGCGGCGAAACACCCAAAAGCCCCCATATTTTCCATGCCTGATCATGGAAATGAAGATGCAGACCGGCTGCTTCTAAAAGAAACTTTTTCCCCTTATCGTTGTCAAGCATAGGCGCCAGCGTGTTTCGGTAACATTCAGATGCATGCCATCTGGTTTCTATGGCAAGACCATTCATTTGATTTAGCCACTTGCCAAGTTTTTTTCCATCCGGTTCCGTTTCCAACTTTTGATATATCTTTTGTTCCAGTTTATTCCTATTGCCGGTATTTAAGTGATGAATCATATGATTGAGAGATTCAGACAAGGAAATCGTACTATCATATTGATCTGTTATGAAAACGATACTGCTGAGCTTATGATACCAATCCTTATTAAGCTGCGGTGAATGGCGAAATTTCATTAAGTATGGAAGGTTTTTATCATCATGGTAGCCTGTTATGACTGCCCATAAATCGCCAAGACCCAATTTGATTAAGACGGGCTGTTTCTCCCCGATAGACCGCTTTATTCTATCAAACAGAACTGTTTCTTCCGTGTTCTTGTTCATTGACTCATAATGATAACCGGATGCATATAAGGCTAAAGACAGCCGGTCAAGCGCAGTCTCTGAAAATTCGTCAGCTATGTATTGTTTGTTGTACGAATTACCAATTTCTTTATCCGTCCAAAAATATGCGCAGCCTGTTATTGTGATCAAATATTGATATATTTGAAGGTGATGTTTATGGATAAAAGATTCGTTCCCACAACTGCCGCATCGTATACAGTTACGTTGGTATTTGCCGCAGAAAAAGGGAGTGTCTTCTGTGTAAGCGTTCCGATACAGAAGAATAGAAGAAAGAGCCCCAAAAAAGGAGTTTCTCTGTGCATTGACAGGAAAAGAAACTATGTTCTCAATTTGTTTTGTCATCTGTATTCCCCCATTATGATTATGAAATAGGTCTCCGGCATTTTGTCCGCAAAACGGGAAATCAGCCTAAGTACCTGTTCTCTTTCCCGTTTTTGCTAACTCCGGTCTATATTTTCTATCTGCCAGTCAATAGGCTCCGTTCCATTCTTTATTAAAAAATCGTTGGCCTGACTGAAATGTCTGCATCCGAAAAATCCCCTGTATGCAGAAAGCGGACTCGGATGCGGAGCCTTTAAAATCAAATGCCTCGGATTATTTAACATGGGGATCTTGCTCTGCGCCGGTTTCCCCCAAAGCATATATACGATCGGCCTTTCCTGCGCGTTGACTGCCTGAATGATCGCATCCGTAAACTCTTCCCATCCCTTTTTCTGATGGGAGTTTGCCTGATGGGCACGCACCGTCAATACGGTGTTTAACAGCAATACCCCCTGTTTTGCCCATTTTTCCAAATAACCGTTATTCGGAATATAACATCCCAGATCTTCATGCAATTCCTGATAAATATTCTGCAAAGAAGGCGGTATCTCTGTTTGTTCCGGCAGCACTGAAAAACTCAACCCATGCGCCTGACGCTCATTGTGATAAGGATCCTGCCCCAGAATCAACACTTTCACCTTACTGAGCGGCGTCAGATGCAGCGCATTAAAGATATCGTCCGCCGGAGGATAAATAACGCGGGTATTATATTCCTCCCTGACAAATTTATATAATTGCTGATAATAAGGTTTTTTAAATTCAGCGCTTACACTTTCCAGCCAATCGTTTTCTATCATTCCCATAGATTTTGCTCTCCGTAACAGTTACTTTTCAAATCCTTCCACATCCCTTCATGCTGCCTAAACAGCACAATTCACCCATGAAAGAATGCTTATTTTCATATTCCTGCCATAATATGATCGGAAGAATGCCCCTGCCTGACACTCTTCGCACTGCTCTAGGGCGTGTTTGAAAATTCATTTTCCAAAACACTCTCTGGCAGTTTGTGCAGCTTAGATTTCCTCAGCTGACATATTTGACAACTTAGAGAATCCTTATACGCTTATAAACGGACAGAAACACCTTTTCCTTTTAAATATTCTTTTACTTCTTTTATCTCTAATTCTTTAAAATGAAACAAAGATGCCGCCAACGCCGCATCTGCCTTCCCCTCCGTCAACATAGTGTAAAAATGCTCTACATTCCCTGCGCCGCCGGACGCAATGACCGGAACGGAAACATGTTCGGCAATGGTCTTTGTCAGTTCCATATCGTATCCTGATTTTGTCCCATCGCAGTCCATACTGGTCAGAAGAATCTCTCCTGCGCCTAACTTATCCGCTTTCATTGCCCACTCCACAGCGTCGATCCCTACGTCGATCCGTCCGCCGTTTTTATAAATATTCCAACCGCTCCCGTCGTTCCGGCGCTTTGCGTCGATTGCAACCACGACGCACTGACTTCCAAATTTATCCGCCGCTTCGCTGATCAGTTCCGGTCGGGCAATCGCCGCAGAATTGACGGAAACCTTATCTGCACCTTCTCTTAAGATTGCTTTAAAATCTTCTATTGTGCGGATTCCTCCGCCGACAGTAAAGGGAATAAATACTTTTTCTGCCACTCTGCGCACCATATCCACTACGGTAGCCCGCGCATCCGAAGAAGCCGTAATATCAAGAAATACCAACTCGTCCGCGCCTGCCTTATCATAAGCCGCTGCAATCTCTACCGGATCTCCCGCATCTTTAAGATCCACGAAATTAACGCCCTTTACCACCCTGCCGTTATGTACGTCCAAACAGGGAATGATTCTTTTTGTATGCATTCTGACTCCCATCCGTCCGCTTTCATAAAATACCTGTCAAACAACAAAACAGGCATGAAATAAAAACAGACTTAAAATTCACCGGTACAATGTCTCTCCGTTATTTCCTCTCACCCTGAGCAGATAAAATTTTTCAAAATAGCAAGTCCCACATCAGAACTCTTTTCCGGATGAAACTGACAGGCAAAAATATGATCCTTTTCAACTGCTGCATGAATCAATGTGCCGTATTCCGTCGTCGCCGCCACAATCTCCTCTTCTTTTGCCTTTAAATAATAGGAATGGACAAAGTACACATAGGAATCTTCATCAATTCCAGAAAAAAGCTTGCTTTTCTTCGGAAACTTCAATGAATTCCAACCGATATGAGGAACTTTTATCTCTCCTTTATCCGGAATCTTTAAGATTTCTCCTTTTAAAATCCCCAGTCCCCGTACTCCTTCGCACTCTTCGCTTCGTTCAAAAAGAAGCTGCAGCCCAAGGCAGATCCCTAAAAAGGGAATTTCCCTATAAACTGTTTCCTGTATGACATCCTCCAGCCCATAGCCTCTGATCTTATTCATCGCATCGCCAAAAGCGCCGACTCCCGGTAGAATCACTTTGTCTGCCTGCAGAATTTCTTCTCTGTCTCTTGTCACAGCCACTTTCCCACCGAGCGCCTGCACCGCTTTTTCCACGCTTTTCATATTTCCCGCATCATAATCAATAATTGCTATCACTTATCTTCTTCCTCTGTCCTCATCAACCGTACACTGTCTTTTTATTCTGCCGGCGCTTCTTCCGGCGTCGTCTGCTCTCCCTCGGAAGGCTGCTGTACCGGCGTTTCTGTTTGTAAATCTGCCGGCTGTTCCGCAGGATCTGCCACCTCCGTCTGTCCGCTTGCGTCTCCGTTTTCTGCCGGCGGCGCTTCATACTCAATCCCGCTGACAATAGATTCCAGCATTAGCGTATACTCAAAATCATCTTCTATTGCATAAATTTCCATTGCTCTTGAAATACTCAGCCCATAACGATTTTGCAGAGCGTCCAGCACCGTCTGGTACAAACCGTCAATCTCGCCGATCACATTATATTTTACGGCGTCTTCATACACATCTTCATATCTGTTAATGGCTTCTATCAATTGATTCAAAGCATCTGTTTCTTTTCCCATATACATATAACTGTTATAGGCGTCGATCTTTCTTTGGAATCTTAAGATCGTCATAGCCCGGTTATACATGATTTCGTCGCTTTCACTCAATTTTTCTCCGTAAAAGCCCTCGGCTACCTGCTCATAGTCTTTAGCATAATAAGCGTCCCTTGCTTTCCCCTTATCTAATGCCGGAGGAACTAAGTAAACGACGAGCATAATAGCTGCCGTAACGGATAAACATAAAATCGCTACCACCTGAATTTTTTTTGCCGAAATTTTTTTACTAGGTTCTTCCGGCGCTGACGGTTCTTTTTCTTTCTTTTCTTTTTTCTTCTTCTCTTTCTTAGGTTTTTTACCCTTTTCTTCTTCTGCGTCCTCGTCCATTTCTTCTCCGTCGCCGGCCGCTTCTTTTTCTTTTCCCTTTTTCCCTTTCTTGCCTTTTTTCTTCTCCTTTTTACCTGATTTTTTATCCTCTTTTTCTTTGTCTAGTTCCGCAAGAATGGCTGCGTTCTCATCGGCGCCTTCTCCCATCAATAACTCGTCGATGCTGGCTTCCTGATTTCCGCCTGCTGTTTCCTCTTCTTCGAATAGAAAGTCCATAAATTTAGCCAGCGCGCCTTGCTTTTTCGGCTTTTCCTCAACCACTACTCCGTTTTCATTTCCGTCCGCATCCCCGGGTTCTTCCGATGCTTTCGCTTTCTTTCCCCTTTTTTCTTTCTTGGCTTTCTTTTTCCTTCCTTTTTTCTCTTCTTCTAAAGGTATCTCTGCGTCTCCGCCCTCCGTCTCTTCAGGATCCTCCTCAAAAAGTCCGATATCTCCTGCTTCTTCTTCTCCTACGCCGCTGAGCATCGCAAGCATCTCTTCGTCACCGTCGCCCGCGTTTGCCAAAAGATCACTGATCTCCTGAAATCCCTCGTCATCGTTTCCTCCAACCAGTTCTTCCATAGGCTCTTCCATCGAATCGGCTGCCAGAATCAGATCTTCCAACTCATCGTCCGCTTCATTTTGGTCTGCCAATATACTTAAATCTTCCAAATCTTCTAATGGGCTTATTGCATCGGTTTCTTCTGATGCAAGCCCTCCCAAAGCATCCAGATCTGCGGCAATATCCAAACCGTCATCCGCGTCGTCTGCCGAAAAAAGATCTTCCAGTTCCTCTTCGGCCACAGCGCCGATTTCTTCCGTTCCAGTATCGTCCGATGCCGTATCCTCCGGCATTTCCTCTTCCGCTGCCTCCTCCGAGAAAAAAAGATCTCCTATCTCACTGTCATCGCTTTCTTCAGTAATAGGAGAAGTTTCACTTATATTACTGATAAACAGATCGTCCTCCGTTTCTTCTTCCCCCTCAAAAAACAACGCTCCCGGATCGAGCAAAGCCGCTTCTTCCGGACGGTCTTCATCCGCTGCAATACTGTCTGGCTGTCCTGCTCCTGTTTCCTCAAAGTCCAACTTATCTATGGATATCTCATCCGGCACGCCTTCCGGTGCATCTTCATCCCATTCCGGTGCATCCAAAATAAACTCGTTTTCTATATCATTTTCCGGTTTTTTATGATCCGCGTCCGTACTTGTCTCCAAGCCCTGACCGCTTGTTACCGCTTTTAATAAGCTATCTAAATACTCTTCATTCGAATTCATGAAATGTCTGTCCCCTCTTTCATTCGTATTATGCACAGACTTCTGCCTTACCTAGACAAGAATCTTTATCGCTATATATGGTCTAGTTTATCATATATATGTCTGTTATTCAAACGAATTTGTCAGAAATTCAATAGGATTTTGAGCGACCGCCCTCCCCTTTGCATTTAATTCTTCCGTTAGATGATACAATTTTTTATGGATACGGAAGAAAAACGCCTTATTGTTAAAAAATGCCGTTTTTTCAAAAGGCCACCTTATTACGGAAGGATATTTCATTCCTACGCCCAGCTCTATAATACATATTTTATGATTCAGCGTTCCCTGAAGCCATTTCATATATTTTTCCCACATGGGCAGATATCCGGCTTCACAATATTTTTCTGCTCCGATTTTGTTAAAAACAAGATCTGCCCCGCAATTCGGACATTTGGGAGCAGACAGTATGCCGTCTCTGAACGTACAAAAATCACCTGACAGAACTTGTTTTAAATTTTCCGCCGTCTCTGCAGGTACATCATAGACCCTGCCTTCACAATTCTTTTCACATTGCAGCTTTCTTATCCCCCCGCAAGGAGTTACGATTCTGTCTTGTAAAAAGCCAAACTCCTCCTCATATACCATGTCGTCGGCTCGCAAAGAAATAATAAAATAATTTTTCCCTTTCAAAAGTCCTGACAAATGATTATATGCTGCTTTTTCCGTTTCCAATGCCATTATTTTAGAATAAATATATGGCAGCATCCATTCATTTTCTGCAGATATCCGGGAAAAAACGGCTTGATACTTACCGCTTTCGCATATCTGCTTTTCCGTACTGCCAAATTCCTCTCCAATTCCGACTAAAACCATGTCTGCATCGGCAATCTTCTCTTTCAAAATGACAAAATCTTCTTTCATTATCCGCCTCCCCTGTACACATATTAAAACCGGTATCCACTCACAAAAGGAACCGGAATATCTTCCATATTCCGGTTCCTAAAAGATTTTTATATCCTGCTTATTACTTATTTTCTAAAACCAAAGAATCAATAACCTTTACCAAATTAGCAATCTCCGGCTTAGATAACTGTGCATTTGCTCCCAATGCCTCACCTTTTCGCTTCATTTCTTCATTTACCAAAGAAGAGAAAATAATAACCGGAATATTCTTTGTTTCATCATCATCTTTGATCAATTTCGTAAGACGATGCCCGTCCATAATAGGCATTTCAATATCCGTAATTACACATTGCACATGATCACGCAATGTTCCTTCCGCTTTGCACGTAGAAATGACCTTATATGCTTCTTCACCGTTTGCCGTATGTATCAGATTATGATAGCCCGCTTTTTTCAAAGAGTCTACAATAAGTTTATTAAGCAGCGCGGAGTCCTCGGCAATTAAAATCGGAACGTCGCTACGCTGTCTGTCGCCCAATGTGTCGATCTCCGCCGTATTCAAACCAGTCTCAGGATTAATATCCGTTACGATTTTTTCAAAATCAAGAATAATAATCAGTTTATTGTTAAATTTGATAATTCCTGTAGAAATGCCATCTTCCGTCGTAGAAACCGTAGCTCCCGGTTTAATGATATCCTTCCACGAAACACGATGTATCCCTACTACCGTATCGACATGGAACGCTATGTCAAGTTTATTAAAGTTTGTAATAATAAACAATCCCCCGGCTTCTGAGGTCCCTCTTTGAAGACAATTCTTTAAATCAATCGCTGTAATCATGATATCTCTCGGCATAAAAATACCTTCAATACTCGGATGTGCATTCGGTACTGGCGTAACCGCCTGATAAGGAATAATTTCTCTGATCTTAGCAACGTTAATCCCGTAAGAATTTTCCCCTAACGTAAATTCAAGGACTTCCAACTCATTAGTTCCGTTTTCAAGTAAAATTTTTGTATCCATTCGTCCACCTCACAGCATTTTTCTATTTTTCTATGTTAATAATTCGAAAAATATTTTCTGAAATAAATTATACCATATAGATTATAAAAAAAACATACATAATTTTGTAAATAGTCAATATTTTCAAAAACATTGCACCGCTCGTTCGTTCCGATAACAAATAAAAATCCATGCAAAATTCTCTTCGCAAACGGATTTTTATTTGTCTGTGATACTTTTCACATGAACTTAGCAGTAAATACTAAGTTCTGTTTACACAATAACAGAAATAACTCCGTTTTAATCAGAATACTTTTAACTATATTAAAAAGTATATCACAAAAAAAATGATTCCGCATTAAAAAAAATAAATTTTCCTAATATTTTTACAACATACTTTAAAGCAGCATCATCCTGCCTGCATAACAGACAGTTTTGTAAAAGCTAATACACAAAAAAACCTTATCTGCACTCTTAACAAATAAGGCTAAAATCTTATATACGTTATACCTTCAAAACCGAACACTGAACTCCTGCCCTTCCCGGACACAACCAGCTTACTCCTCCCAAAACCTTTCCCTCTCTTCAGGTTAAGCCCTCGACCTATTAGTAAGCCTCAGCTCCACACATTGCTGCGCTTCCACCCGGCTCCTATCCACCTCGTCGTCTCCAAGGGGTCTTACCAGAGGTCTCCCTCTGTGGGACATCTCATCTTGAGGGGGGCTTCACGCTTAGATGCCTTCAGCGTTTATCCCTGCCGGACTTGGCTACTCTGCCATGGTTCTGGTGAACCAACAGATACACCAGCGGTCCGTCCACCCCGGTCCTCTCGTACTAAGGGCAGCTCCTCTCAGATATCCTCCGCCTGCGCCGGATAGGGACCGAACTGTCTCACGACGTTCTGAACCCAGCTCGCGTACCGC